>Ga0213881_10001578_pt1 | contig 10670 bp, 13 predicted proteins | sample BarmaccoBMER_R08_FD_160104 | JGI IMG/M metagenome (GOLD analysis project Ga0213881, IMG submission 160104) | Barbacenia macrantha exposed rock microbial communities from rupestrian grasslands, the National Park of Serra do Cipo, Brazil - ER_R08 ... | reverse complement strand
TTATTACTTAGTACAAGTTGTCGCCGATCTTGCTTTCGATGTTTCTCGCGAGCGGCGGACTCCTTTTCGCTTTTGAGCATTCCACCGTCGCGGGCAAAATTATCCTGCTCGCGCTCGCGATTGCCTCGATCTTCAGCTGGTCCGTCATGATCACGAAATTGCGCCTGATCCGCTTCGCGCGAAAGCAAACCGCGCGATTTCTCATCGCCTTTCGCCAGGATCGGCAGCCCTTGCGTTTATTCGAGCGGAACGCGCATTTCCCCGGCGCGCCCATGTTCAATGTGTACCGCGCCGGCTGTCAGGAGCTCGTTTTTCAGATGGTCGGCTCTGCCGAGGTGGACGAAACATTTCGTGCGCGCTTCGGTGCGGCCGAAAGAATTACGCCGGCGCAGATGAACGCAGTGCGCGCGGCCATGGAACGGGCGGTGGGCGAAACCGCGCTCGAGCTGGAGTCGCGCATGATTTTGCTCGCGACGGCCGTGAGCGGCGCGCCATTTCTTGGATTGCTCGGCACGGTTTGGGGCGTGATGGACACGTTCACTGATGTGGCGGTCGCCGGCTCACCGAATCTCGCCACCATGGCACCGGGCGTTTCGGGCGCACTCATCACGACCGTGACTGCCCTCTGCGTCGCCATTCCAGCGATGTTCGGCTACAATTTTCTCGTTACCAGCATTCGCGCGATGATCGTGCAGATGGAGAACTTCGCCGCTGAGCTGGCGAGCGAATTCGAGCATAAGTACGTCGAGCACAGTGCCAGAATCGGCGTGTGATGGTCTGATGCGCCGGTACTCAAACCGCAGCAACTTCTCGACCCTGAGCGAGATCAACATCACACCGCTGCTCGATCTCGCTTTTGTCTTGCTCATCATTTTCATGATCACGACGCCACTGCTCGAGAACAGCACGAACCTCGTCATTCCCTCGAGCAACACACCCAGCTCCGCCGCCAGCAGATCGGACGTTCAGACCGTCTCGGTGGACCGCGACGCGACGGTGAAACTCAACAACGAGGTCGTCGATGAGGAATCGCTGGTCGCTCGGTTAGTCCAACTAAAAAGCGCGAATCCCGGTCTTGCCGTGATCATTCGGCCCGACCGTGATCTGCCGGTGCAGAAACTGATTAGCGTGATGGATTCGCTGAAACGCGCACAGGTTACGAAGGTGGGCATCGCGACAAAGGCAGAAGCGCGATAGCGCATGGCAACGCGGTTCTGGCGAAACGTCACCTTGATCGCGTTTGCGCATGTTGCGCTGCTGCTCGCACTTTGGCATCACGCCAGCGGCTCGCGAGTCGCCGTCGCCCCGGAGGTTAGCTGGTTAAGTCCCGAGGAATCACCTGAGCAGGAATTGCCGGAAGCCACGCCTGCCCCAACGCAAGCGCCGGCGGAAGCGAAAAGCGAAATCGAGGTTCCGCAGAGTACTCCAGCGCCAAAGCCGAAAGCAGCACCGCCGCCCCGAAAGCGGTCTCACGCATCGCCATCGCCGCCGCGCCGCTCAACCGAACGGAAAGGGGAAAGCGCGAAAGAACGAAAAAGCAAAAAACCCGTACTTCTCGCCTCGAAGAGCGCGACCCGAAAACCGCAAACGGGCAGCGCCGGCCAGGGGAACGGTGACGACGCCAGCGCGAATTGGTATGGTGACATGCTGCACGACCGGTTTTATCGCGCCTGGACACAGCCGCAGAGCGTCGTCGCGAGTGGTGCGAAGTTCTCCGCGCTGGCGAGAATCCGGATCGAGAAGGACGGGCGCGTCTCCGGCTTCAAGGTTGTGCAGCCCTCCGGCAACGTGCTGGTTGATCAATCGGTGCGCGAGGTCGGTGGCAAAGTACGGCAAGTGGATGCATTGCCGCCGGGAATCGGCAGCTCTGGACATTACGACGTCAACATCAACTTCGAGCTGAACCCGAAATAGTCCGGCGAATTAGAGCAGCGCGATGGCTTTACCTTCGCCGTGCGCCACCTGTTCCAGCGTGCATTGGCGCGGCGCCTTGTCTGGCCGCCATCTGACAATTTTCGTGCCATGTCGAAAACGGCCGCCGGTGAAATGATCATACGTCACTTCGACCACGATCTTCGGATCGACCGGTTCCCACTCGCCGGTGCGTTCGGTACTCCAGCGGCTCGGCCCTCCGGGCGTATTGCCGGTGAATCCCGGTGCTTTTTTCAAAGCTTCGAATTTCTTTGTCAGCTCGCGTTTTTCATCCGCCTTGAATGCCGAGCTAAAGCCGACGTGATGAAGCAGCCCCGCATCATCATATAAGCCGAGCAGGAGCGAGCCAATGAGCTTCGAATCAGTGGCGTAGCGGAAGCCGCCAACGACGCAATCAGCGGTACGAATATTCTTTACCTTCACCATCGCCGTCCGCTCACCAGAGGCGTAAACGGCATCGAGTCGCTTGGCCATCACTCCATCAAGGTTGCCGCCCACAATCGCGAACCACTTCTGCGCCTTCGCGAGAGATGTCGTTGCCGGCGAGAGCTTGATGCGTTCGGCTGATTTCAAATTTTTTGACGCAAAACCGTCGAGCGCTTTGCGACGTTCGCGAAGAGAAACACCGAGCAACGACTTGCCGCGTTCGTCTTCGAGCAGATCAAAGAGGATATACGTGGCGGGATGCGCAGCGGCCAGTTTCTTCACGCGGCTCGCCGCTGGATGAAGGCGGAGTTGCAAGTCATCGAAGGAAAAGCGGCCATCCACTTCAATGACCAGCTCGCCATCGACAGCGAAGTTTTTCGCGGGCAGCTCCGACAATGCGTCGATCACATCCGGGAAGTACCGCGCGAGCGGCTGGCCCGCCTTCGATTGCAGGAAAATGTCGTCCTCGCGCCGAAACGCGATGCAGCGGAAGCCGTCCCATTTCGGCTCGTACTGCCACTCTTCCCCGGCAGGAATTTGCTCCACTGATCGCGCTTCCATCGGCGCTAACGGCGGTGCGAGTTTCATTTTGCGTAACGCCGCGGCTCCAATTTCGGCGGACGTTTGCCGTTTCGGATCGCGCCCGCGACCGGAATGTAGCTTAGCTCCGTGTGGTCAACCGCGCACCGAAGCAGCAGGCCGCCGCGGCTCATGTCTCCACGCCCGACGAACTCGGCAGGAAAACGCAGCCGGTCCTGAAAATTTTCCAGGAGAACATCGATGTACTTTTTCGTGGCCACGCTGCCGAGCAGGATCACCTCGCAATCCCCTCCAAGTTTGCGCGTCAGGCTGCGGGCATCGCGCGCGAGCGGTTCACGATAGCGCGGATCGTCCTGGTGGATGTCCACCTCGGCGAACTCGCGCAAATCACGCAAACCAATCTTGTGGCGCGCATCGACGAGGCCGCGAGTTGGTGTAATAACGAGTACTCCGCATGCGCCGCCGCTCGGACAGGCAAAGGCATTGGCGTAGGCGAGCTTCCCGCGAAAGTACAAGCCGCTGAGAAAGGTGAACACTTCACCGAGCGGCGCGCCGTCAGGAGTACGCAAGCGGCGCGCGAGATCGAACTGCGCGCGTTCGCTCAGGATCATGCGCGCGCGTTCACCGCCCGCAAATGCCGGTGAAAGCAGAAAGATGCGGTCGCGCATTTGCATCGTCCTGAGTCTTACTCTCACTCCTGCCGCTGTTCCACTCACGGCCGTGAGCCCGCTTTGGGCAATCAAAGCAAAGTACCAGCGAAAAAGTAGCGTGTGATTGCGGCGGCGACTGCTCGATTTAAAATCGGAGCCGGTGAACCTCCTCGTTATCGGCAGCGGCGGACGCGAGCACGCGCTCACCTGGAAACTGGCGCAATCGCCTCTGACATATCGTCTTTTTTGTGCGCCGGGCAATGCCGGCACTCAAGTACTCGCAGACAATGTGCCGATCGCCGCGAACGACGTCGCTGCGCTGGCGCGTTTCGCGAAAGAGAACCGGGTCGATTTTACCATCGTGGGACCTGACGATGCGCTTGGCGCGGGTATCGTCGATCTCTTCGAAAGCGAACGGCTCCGGATTTTTGGACCGAACAAAAACGCGGCGCAGTTGGAGACATCAAAGATTTTCTCCAAGCAGCTGATGGGGGCGGAACAAATACCGACGGCAAATGCACGCACGTTTTCCTCGGCTGGCGATGCGCTTGAGTACTGCGAGCGCGTCACCCTGCCGGTCGTGATTAAAGCGGATGGACTCGCGCTCGGTAAAGGGGTCGTGATCGCGCATGACCGCGAGGCCGCGCGCACGGCGGTTCGCGTGATGATGACCGACCGCGTTTTCGGCGAGGCGGGCGCGCGCATTATCGTCGAGGAATGCCTGCGCGGAGTGGAGTGTTCCGTTCACGCCCTTGTCAGCGGCGAAGAGTTTCGCATGCTCGCCACCGCGCGCGATCACAAACGAGCATTCGATGGCGACGCGGGCCCGAATACCGGCGGCATGGGCGCAGTAAGCCCGGCCGAAACATGGAATGACCATACGGAGGAAGAATTCACGCGTACGATCATGCGGCCGTTACTGGCCGGGCTAACGAGAGAAAGGCGGCAATTCCGCGGTTTGCTCTTCCCTGGCCTGATGGTGACGGCAAATGGCTTGCGCGTGCTCGAGTTCAATTGCCGTTTCGGCGATCCGGAAACGCAGGCCATTCTCCCGCGCCTGAAATCAGATTTGCTGGCGCCGCTGCTGGCTGCGGCAGAGGGCCGGCTGACCGATACGGCGATCGAATTCGACCGGCGAATTGCAGTGACGGTCATTCTCGCGTCGGGCGGTTATCCGGGAAAGTACGCAATCGGCAAAGTCATTAATGGACTGCAAAGGGCAGCTGCGATCCCCGATGTATTTTTGTTCCACGCAGGGACGAAGTGGCAGAAGGGCGAGATCGTTACCGCCGGCGGCAGAGTACTCGCTGTGACGGCACTCGGAAGTACAGCCGAGCAGGCGCGGGAACGCGCCTACGCCGCGGTGAACGAGATTCAGTTCGAAGGCTGCCATTTCCGGCGTGATATTGCCGTGCCGCCCCGCAGCGAATAAACTCGACGGCTTGAAGCGTTCACGAACAGCTGTACTCATCGCGCTCACCTGCTCTGCATGCAGCGTCTGTTTTGGGCAATCGCCGACAGCTTCGCCTAACGAGACGCACACGCTGGTAAACACGCTAGCGCCGTCCGAGATCGATCAAGCGGTGCGGGCGTTGAAGTCGAACTTCGTCCAGCCCGATGCGCTCAAAGACGAGGAGATTAGCCGCGCGACTTTGGAAGGTCTTCTCCAGCGTTTGCGCGGCGGCGTTCTACTTCTGCCGGGAAAAGAATCCGTCCCGGCCCCAGCGCCCTTCTACAGTGACGTCCTGGCGAACCATATCGGTTACGCGCGTGCCGGCTCGTTCACCAACGAACGCGTGGCCGAGCTGGACAAAGCGCTGGCGAACTTTGCCACGCGAAGAGTGGACGCCGTCGTACTTGATCTCCGCGCTTCGACAGTGAGCAGCGAATTCGAGATCGCAGCGGAAATGGCAAAGCGATTTGTGCCGAAAGGCAAAACGATGTGGACGCTGCATGACACGGCCGCGCACCAGGACCAGGTCTTCACCAATGACCGCGACCCGGCGTTCTCAGGAACCACTATCGCCTTGATCGATGCTGATACTTCCGGGGCCGCGGAAGCGGTGGCGGCGGCGATGAAAGCGAAGCCGCAAACGTTGCTCATTGGTCAGCCGAGTGCCGGGCGCGCGGTGCGCTATTCAGATTTTCCGCTGGCGAGCGGCAAGATTCTGCGGGTGGCGGTCGCAGAAGTAATAGGGCCGGATGGCAAATCAATTTTTCCCGGCGGAGTAAAGCCTGATCTGGTCGTTGAGCAGATTTCGTTAGCTCAGAAGCGGCAGATTTTCGCACAAAGCATGCAGCGCGGAATGGCGCCTTTTGTTTTTGAACCGGAGCGGCCGCACTTCAACGAAGCGGCCCTGATCGCCGGCACCAATCCGGAGCTGGAGAACAGGCAGCAGCGGCGTACTTCGGAGGAAAACTTGCACGATCCTGTGTTGCAACACGCCGTCGATGTGATCACGTCGCTGGCGGTTTTTCGGGAGCGCTGAGATGCATCACTTGGAAGGACAGCTCGGTTACAAATTCCGCAAACGCAGCCTGCTGGAAGAGGCGCTGACGCACCCGAGCGTCGGACACGAGAAGCAGCGCTACCATGCGGACAATCAGCGCCTGGAATTCCTGGGCGATGCCGTGCTGCAACTTGTCATCACCGAATATCTCTACGCCAAGTTTCCTCAAGAACAGGAAGGGGCGCTCACGAAATTACGCGCACGGCTGGTATCGCGGGAGGCGCTGAAATGGCAGGGCCAATCGTTGCAGCTCGGCGAGTACTTGATCATGGGGCGGGGCGAGGAGGCTAGCGGCGGCCGCACCCGAAGTTCCGCCATTGCAGATGCGTTTGAGGCGGTGGTCGGCGCCATATATCTCGACAGCGATTTTGCTACTGCGCGCCGGTTCATTGTTGAGCAAATGGCCGAGGCGCTGGCGCACGTGCTCGAGCGTCCCGTCGATGTAAACCCGAAGGGTCAGCTTCAGGAGATTCTCCAGGGAATCTCCACTCGCAGCCCGGTTTATGAAACGATCTCGGCGGTTGGCCCGGAGCACGCCAAAACGTTTGTCGTAGAGGCGCGCTGGGAAGGAAACACGCTCGGGCGCGGCACCGGCCAGAGTAAACAAGCCGCGGAAATCGCGGCCGCTCTGGACGCACTTGAGCGGAAAGGTTGGGAAAAGAGAGCGCGCGATTAGCGCCGGCTTGCTCGAGCACCGAACCGATATTCCGGTCGAATCAAGGGCGACATTTCGCCGCGCTGCTCTAGTCGCAGAAGATGCTCAATGCTTCAGCGCGTGTACCGTCCGGCCATTCGTTGTCCAGGAGAAGTGGTCGCGGATGGCAGCAGTGACGTAACGTTTCGCTCTCGCAATCGCGCGCCCTAGCGGTAATCCGCAGGCCAGTTCCGCTGCGATAGCGGCCGAGTAAGTACAACCGGTCCCATGCGTCTGCACATTTGGGATGAATGCCGAGGAAAATTCGCGCAGCTCGCTCCCATCGTTCAGCACGTCCGTGGCGCGCGCGGCCGGCAAATGCCCGCCCTTGAGCAGTACGGCGGTGCCGTACTTTCTCGCGAGCTCGCGCGCCGCGGCTCGCATATCGGCGATGTCGTTGATTGCGCTGCCGAGCAGACGCACGGCTTCATCGAGGTTGGGCGTGATTACCCGTCCCAACGGAAACAGCTCGCGCTCGTAAACGGTGATTGCGTCCGGTTCGAGCAGCGGGTCGCCCGAGGTAGCGATCATGACCGGATCGACCACCAGATTCGCCGGTTTATTTTTTCGCAGGAAACCGGCGACGGTTGCAGTGATCTGCTTGTTGCAAAGGAGCCCGGTTTTGATTGCGCCGACCGGGAAACCTTTCAGCAGCAGGTCAATTTGTTTGCGCACCATCTCCGGCCGCGTGGCCTCGCTGCCGGAGACCTTGCCGGGTGTTTCCGCTACAATGCAGGTGACGGCGCAAAGCCCGTAAACTCCGCGGGCGGCGAATGTCTTCAGATCAGCCTGAATGCCGGCGCCGCCGCTGCTATCAGAGCCGGCGATCGTGAGCGCGACCGGGAACGATGAGCGATTCAACCGTTCAGCGCTTCACCCGTCCGAAGCGCGCTACGCGCCGTCGCTGCCAATCGCCTCGACCGGGCAGCCTTCCTTCGCTTCGTTGCAGAGCGTCTCTTCCTCGGGCGATTCCGGCTGCTTGTAAACGAAGGAGTGTCCGCCATCGTCGTTGCGTTTGAAATTGGCCGGCGCAGTTTCGCGGCACAAGTCGCAGTCGATGCACTGGTCGTCCACGTAGAATTTTCCCTCGATGTTTTCGGGATATTTGTTCGCTGCGTCAGCCATTTATTCGTTCAGGGAAAACGTCGCGCAAGGTAGGTGGAATCGCTTTTCGCGCAACGGCTTTTTGCGTTCTGCGCCGCAACCAGCCAATGTCCTCAGCACGAACAAAAGGTGAGATGACCAGCCGCAAAGCCGAGATGCAACGCACCTTGCGCGCGTTTGCCTTCGAGTTGTTCATCTACGCGTTCCTGGTCACGGCGTACTTTTTCGCCGTGCTGCATTTCCTCGGCGGCTGGCTGGTGCGCCTCGAGACGCAACACATTCGCGTTTACGCCTCAGTCGCGATTCTCCTCATCATCGGCCAAGCAGCCGTACTCGAGGCCGTGACCACAGGATTGATGCGATTGCTGCGCGGCGGCCGCTCTGAGTGACGCCATGTGGTTCCCCATTTCACACGCGCACATCAACCCTGTCTATCTGGTTATGATCGGGTTTTTGATCGGCGTACTTGGCGGATTCTTCGGCGTCGGCGGCAGCTTCATCGCAGGCCCGGCACTGCGCGCGGTGGGACTTGACTGGAACTTTGCCGTCGGGACTGATCTTGCCCACATCGTAGGTAAATCAGTCGTCGCGGCGAAACGTCACCGCGCTCTGGGTAACGTCGATCTGCGCCTCGGCTTTATCATGGCCATTGCGACCATCGGCGGAGCGGAATTCGGTGCGCAATTGATCGAGATGCTGAAGCGACGCGGCAACGTCAACTTCGTCGTCAGCATCGTTTCCATCGTCATTTACACGAGCATCTCGCTCTTCATGGGCTGGGAAAGCTGGAAAACGCTGGCCCTCGCGCGCAAGCGAGCTGCCGCAGGCGAAGCAGGCACGAGCAAGCGAGCCGATGAATCCGCCTTCACGCATGTCACGCAGGCGATCCATCGCTGGCGTGTGCCGCCGCTGATTCATCTGCCGGAATCCGGAGTCACCATTTCGCTTTGGCTCATTTTTCTCGTCGCATTCATCGGCGGCCTATTCAGCGGTTTCCTCGGCGGAGGTGCCGGCTACATCCGCATGCCGTCGATGGTTTACATCCTTGGAATTCCCACGCATCTAGCCGTTGGTACAGACTTGTTCGAAATCATCATCTCGGCCAGTTACGGCACATTCAGTCATGCCATTAAGGGCAACGTGGACATACTTATCGCGCTGGTCATGAACACCGGCGCCGCCGTAGGTGCGCAGCTCGGCGCGATCTCGACCCAGTACTTCCCCGGCCCGAAAATCCGCCTCGCATTTGTTCCACTGCCGCTCGTCGGCGCCGTCATCGTCATTTACACATTGCTCACCGGACACAAGCTATGAAGTTCCTGATTTGCAGCGACGGCACGCCCGCTTCGGATAACGCCACGCGACTCGCCGCGCTCATCGGCACGCCTGCTCGGGCGCAGCTTACCCTGCTGGGCATCGCCGAATCGCCTGCTGATGAAGAACCACTGCGCCAGACGCTCGAAAAACAAGCCGCGGAACTTCGCCGCGGTGGCGCGAGTGAGGCGAAAATTTTCGCGCGCGCCGGTGATCCGGTGACGCAAATTCTTGCTGAGACTTCGATCAACAATTACGACTTGGTGATTGTCGGCGCGCGCCTTAAACGGAGCACGGGGCCGTTCTGGCAATCACAACGCACCTACGAAGTCATAAAATCAATCGAGCCGCCCGTACTCGTCGCCATCGGCGAATCGCAGCGGCTGAGCAATTTCCTCGTTTGCACCGGCGGCAAGAATTACATCGATGATGCCGTCCGCCTCACCGGTAACTTCGCTGCCGCTCTCGGCGCGACAGTCACTCTGCTGCACGTCATGGCGGAGCCGCCTGCCGTTTACGCTCAGCTGGCGGAAAAGGAGGAAGACGTGGACGCGTTACTCGACTCCGGTTCGGAGCTGGGCCGCAATCTGAAGGCGGAAAAGCAATCACTCGAAAAACGCGGGGTTACCGCCAGGGTTCGCATCAGGCACGGCTTTGTCATCGAGCAGGTGTTCGATGAAATGCGGGAGGGACATTATCAGCTCATCGTTTCTGGGTCGTCGCGCGCCCGGGGGCCGCTGCGCCATTACATCATGGGTGATCTAACGAGAAGTATTCTCAATCGCGCGTCCTGTCCGGTGTTGGTGGCACGCAGTACCAGCCCGGCCGTGCCCGTGAACGTACTCAGTACTCTCTGGCGAAAACTGTTCGCCGCTCCCGCGAGATAGCGCGCCTTCACCGCTGCTGCGGCGCGTACTTAATCGAACCGCCGGAACCAGGAGTACGGAAAAGCGTCACCTGGGCAGTCAGTCGGCCATTGCGGAGGGTTGATGTCGCGGTGCGGGCGTACAATGACATAGTGCCCGTCGATTTTACCGCAACGTTTCCGGAGGTAATCGATCAACTCTTCGCACGCGCCGAGCTGGCGAGGCGTAGGTTGGTCCCGGTTAAAATCGCCGACGAGACAGATGCCGAGCGCGATATTGTTCAGGTAATCGCTATGCACATGGCCGCCTTGAAGTTGGCGTCGCCACCGGTCTCCCACCTCGATCTCTCCGTCCCCGCTCGAAGTACCGTTGCCAATGACAAAATGGTAGGCCAGCCCATTGGGCATGCGCCGAACGTGCCGGTGATAATAATCGAAAATGCGCGCGTTGCCCTGCCGCGTCCCACTGTTGTGCACCACGATGAATTGCCACCGGCGGCGCAAAACCGGCGCGCGATCGATCTCCTCGCGAACCGAGCGCGACAGATAGTTGTATGTGATTGCCGGGCGCGACCAAAACCACCAGCGCCGCCGCGGCGCAGGAGTGGCTGGCGGGGGTTCATAACCTTGCTCCA
>Ga0213881_10001577_pt1 | contig 10674 bp, 9 predicted proteins | sample BarmaccoBMER_R08_FD_160104 | JGI IMG/M metagenome (GOLD analysis project Ga0213881, IMG submission 160104) | Barbacenia macrantha exposed rock microbial communities from rupestrian grasslands, the National Park of Serra do Cipo, Brazil - ER_R08 ... | reverse complement strand
CACGTCGAACGCCGCGAACAACGTCTGGGCTGTCGGCTCGTTCACCCCGCCAGGCACCATCAACCCGCAGACCCTGACGCTGAACTGGAACGGCACCGCCTGGAGCGTGGTCCCCAGTCCCAACCCGGCTAACTTCGACGGGCTCAACGCGGTGGCCACCAATCCCGGCGCCGCGATCGTCTGGGCGGTTGGCTCGACCGGCCAGTCCGGCTCGTTCAACCCGCTCATCCTGCGGAACGGGTAACCCCGCCACTCCCGGCGGGCGCCGCCGTGGCCGGGATCGGCTGCGCGCCGGGCGGTGCCCGGCCCTGATTGCGGCGTTCGCCCGGTATGTCCGGCAGGTATCGCCGGGGCGCGCCCGGGGTGCGTGGGCCCCCGCCCCCATCTATCGGGGGCGGGGGCCCACAGGCCCCGGGGCGGCTGGGGCGGCGGCGCACGGCCATCCCGGCAACCGGGGATGAAATGGGCATAGCGGCGCGACACCAGCGCCACAGACTCAGGTTGTTTCGGGACGCTCACAAACCGCGGGTTACGATCCACAATGACGTGATGGGCCCGGGAACGGGTCGATAATCTGCGGCGGTGATGATTTCAATGGCGTGGTTTGGCTACGCAGGAACCTGGCCTGCCCGGAGAGGTAGACCAGACGTCCCGCAGGCTGAGAGCCATCCCGCGGTTACTGATGCGCTAAATGCCGGCGCTGTTTCATAATGAAGCGCCATCGAATATCGTCACCCGTCCGGCCTGAGAGCAGGGGACAATTACCTGGCTACGATAAGTAACCTTCCCGAGGAATCGACTAGGCACTTGGCTGGACCGCGAGAAAGGAAAGGCCAATGAGCGCAGAGCGACAGGTGATGCAGGATTACATCGACGCGCTCGTCAAGCGCGCCGACTTCCCCCGGTACTTCACCGAGGACGTCATCGCCACGTTCGAGGGAACCGACCAGCGGGCGGACGGCCGCGAGGCCGCCGGGCAGCTGATCCGGTACGTACACGAGAACGCGTTCGACGCGCGGGCGGAGCTGAAGAACCTGCTGGCCGATACCGGCAAGGCCGCGATCGAGGCGGACTTCGTCGGTACCCACACGGGCGAGTTCGCCGGAATCGCGCCTACCGGCCGCGAAGTCCGGGTCCCGTACTCCGTTATCTACGATCTGCGCGGCGATCAGATCAGCGCGCTGCGCATTTACTTCCCTATGAGCCTGCTGATCGAGCAGCTCACCCGCTGAGACCGCGGGCCATCCCGGTAGCGGTTGATCGGGGTACGGGCGGTCGGCGATGCTGGGAAGCGGGCGGCGTCATGGCGCTGATAGGCCCGGCCGGGTGCTGATTTCCGGGAGGATGCGATGTCGATCGGCTCGTTTGATCGGTATCCGCTGCTGTTCGGGCCGTCGCCGGTGCATCGGCTGGAACGGCTGTCCGCCCACCTGGGCGGCGCGCAGGTGTGGGCCAAGCGCGAGGACTGCAACTCGGGGATCGCTTATGGCGGTAACAAGACCCGCAAGTTGGAGTACCTGGTCGCCGACGCCCTGGCCAAGGGCTGCGACACCCTGGTGTCGATCGGCGGCGTGCAGTCCAACCACACCCGCCAGGTCGCGGCGGTCGCGGCCCGGGTCGGCCTGAACTGCACGCTCATCCAGGAAAGCTGGGTGAACTGGCCCGACTCGGTATACGACAAGGTCGGCAACATCTTGATCAGCCGGCTGGCCGGGGCGGACGTGCGGCTGGTGCCCGCCGAGTTCGGCATCGGTTTCAAGAAGAGCTGGGAACAGGCGCTGCGGGAGATCGAGGAATCCGGCGGACGACCCTACGCCATCCCGGCCGGTGCCTCCGACCATCCCCTGGGCGGGCTGGGCTTCGCGGGCTGGGCGTTCGAGGTCGCCGAGCAGGAACGCGAACTCGGCGTGTTCTTCGACACCATCGTGGTCTGCTCGGTGACCGGCAGCACCCAGGCCGGCATGGTCGCCGGGTTCGCCGCGCTGGCCGCCGCCGGCGGCCGGCCGCGCCGGGTCATCGGCATCGATGCCTCCGCCAAGCCGGCCGAAACCCGCGACCAGGTCACCCGGATCGCACGGGACACCGCCCGGCTCATCGGCGTCGAGCAGGAACTGGACGACGGGGCGATCGAGCTGGACGAACGCTACCACGCGGGCACCTACGGCATCCCCGACGACGTCACCCTGGACGCGATGCGGCTGGCCGCCCGCACCGAAGGCATGATCACCGACCCGGTCTACGAGGGCAAGTCCATGGCCGGGCTGATCGACCTGATCGGCCGCCGCGAGATCAAGCCTGCCTCCGCCGTGCTCTACGCCCGCCTCGGCGGCCAGCCCGCGCTCAACGCCTACAGCGCACTGTTCTCCTGAAGCCTGCAGACGTGCGCGTCTAGGGGCTGGTCCGGCGGGAACCGTATGGAGCCGCGGGCCGTCCAAGGGTGGACGAAAGGAGGCCCGCATGGCCGCACGGCCCCCGTTGAATGGCCGGGGAGTACAGGGCCTGATCGCGGTCACCGCCCTGATGGGGCTGGCGGCGTGCGGCAGCGTGTCGGCCGGCGGCGCCAGCCACCCGGCCTCGACCACGGCCCAGGCCCCGGCCCCGAGTTCATCCCCGCCGCAGGCGGCCGCCACGGGGACGCCGGCGGGCGGGTCGCTGTGCGCGAGCGGCCAGAGCGCGGACCGGGTGGTGGTCAGCCGGGCCGCTTCGGCGCGCCAGGTCACGCTCCACGGCACGACCCAGGTGCGGGCCATGGTGGCCGCGCTCTGCGCGCTCCCGGCCATGCCGGCCGGGCAGCACTGCCCGGCCGCGTCCGCGGGATCGGTCCGGCTGGTGTTCGCGGCCGGAACGCAGAACTTCCCGCCGGTCACCGTGCAGGAGTCGGGCTGCCGCAGCGTGACCGGGATGGGGGCGACCCGTTGGTGGTCCGGGTCTTCGCCGCTGAGCCTGCTGCTCGACGAGGCGGTGGGCGGCCTGGGCCGGCTGGTGCCTGGCTACCACCCGAGCAGCGTCCCGACGGGGCCGTGATCAGGTAGGGCGTGCTCCCAGGCGGCGCTGGACGCCTCCTGGGAGCACGCGTCGGGATAACGGTCGGATCAGTCCTGCCCGGCCCGGCAGGGGTTCCTCAGGTTGCCGCTGTTGAAGTCGACGAAAACATTCGCCTGGGTGAAATTGGCCTCCGGGAACAGCACCTGCAGCAGCGGACCGAATTCGGTCGTGGAACTGCCGCCGAAATCGTTCACGGTGCCCGGTATGTACTTGCCGCCCTCCTGCCAGGCGCATTGGCCATGCCGGGATGTGGTGGAGAAGAACGGGTAGAACGCCGCGCCGTTCGGCGGGTTGACGCAGTTTTCGCCGGTATTGACGTTGCAGAATGGCGGGTTGGCCTGCGCGCCCTGGACTTCGATGCCCGGCAGGTCGGTCTCGAAGGCCACGGTCGAGTAGTTCTTGCCGCGGGTCAGCGGGCTGGTGAACAGCACCGGTGTCGGGTGCAGGGCCCGGTCGACGACCGGGTTCGGGTTCGTTCCCGGCCAGTCAAACTTGTAGGCCTGCCCGTCCCAGTCCTCGTCCGCTGCGGTGCACCCGTCGATCTTCACCAGCGTGGAGTCGGCGCCCGGGAGGCAGGCGGTGTCGTCCGAGTCCAGGCCGCTGGCGTCCTGGGCCCCGGGAGAGGTGCAGTTGCCGCTCGTGTCGATCGCCAGGCAGTTCTCGAAGTGGCCGATCTCGTCGGACATGGCGATGTTGTACGTGTGCAGCGACCAGGTGTTGCCCCGCACGTTCGCGGTCGAGTACTCGGGATGGAACGCGTAGGGCGCTTCCTGGCAGGTGCTGGAGCTGGGGGTGTACAGGATGTGGCCGAACCCGTTGGCGATCGAGGCGGTCATCGAGCCGGACTGGCCGGTGGTGAGGTCGGTCAGGTCGGTACGGAGCCCGGCCGGCGTGTCGTGCAGGTGGATCCGGATGGTGTCGCCGGGGCTCATGAGCAGGTCCTCGGACAGGTTGGGGTTCACCGCGGCGAAGTTCGGGTTGGTGAGAGTCCCGGTGAACAACGGGTTCGCCGGGGCCTGGGATACCCCGCTCTTGGTGACGTAGGCCCAGTTGATGGGCTCGGGTCCGCCAAGGACAAAGTTGTTGCATGCGCTGGTGTTCTCGACGCCCGTGTTCTGGTTCAGCGTGCGGCTGTCGATGGTCATAGCCGCGCAATACTGAGTCGCCGTGCAGCCGAATCCCTCGAACTGCGGGACGTAGCCCGGGCCGTAGAACTGAAGCTCCATGAAGGCGTTACCCGGGTGCTTCCCGATATAGTCCGGCGAATTGGGATTGCTGCCGACCAGGTTATTGCTATTGGAGTCCGGCGTGCAGTTCGTGGTGAACTCCGGCGAGGACTGGCTGTCGCACAGCGTCATCCCGAACCAGAATGTCGGCCGCAGCTCGAAGTTCCAGGTGGTGCCCCCGGCCCCCGAGGCGTTCGGCTGGGTCTTGGGATCCCGCGGGAGCACCATCGTGTAGGTCATGTCGTTGCCTGAACCCGGGACGTTCGATTTGAACTCCAGGGACGGCTCGTCGTGGCCGACGTACTTGCCGTTAAGGTGGGTCTGGGAATCGGCGCACAATGATCTGTTGCTCGAGCACAGGGGCGCGGTGTAGTAACTCTCTGCCGAGGCCCTGGCGACATGAGCCTGGGAGCTGGCCTGGCTAGCGGCGCTGGCGACGGTCGCCGGAAGCGCGCTGGCCGCCAGCAGGGGGAGGCTCAGGAGGCTGAGCGCAGCCAGTCTGGATCGCTTCAATCTCTGTCCTTTCGCCCATCAGCGATGCCGGGGCGCGGGGGACGGCTGCTGACGGATGGTCGTAGGGACTGCCCGAGTCGTGCGGCATGCCCGATCGGTCTCAGCGCACAGCCGTGCGCACTCCGGATGCTCCTCCGTCCAGGGAGCAACGCGGAGCCTGCGGCACCACGACCCGCTGAGGCTGCGGGCAAATCTGAACATGAAAAACATACAACCGCGCCTAATCGCTGCGAAACCCTCAGAAAGACTAAAAATCTCTACATGACGCTTTCGTTACCTTGACCGGCCGACCTGGGAGGAAGACCATCGTGATGCGAATTAGGCGCGATTTAGCGAGTGCCGATTTTCGTTGGACCCTGGGGGCGGCCCCGGCCTTCGTCCGGTCCGTTCGGTAGATTCCTGGCGGAGGTGATCTGCGTGGCGGCGGTCGCTCTGGTCGGGACGCTGGACACCAAGGGCCCGGACTTCGCGTTCCTGGCCGGGCGGCTGCGTGCGGCCGGCGCGGAGGTGATCGTGGTCGACGCCGGCACCGGCGAGCCGGATGGCCTGATCCCCGACATCGACGGCGAGGCGGTCGCGGCCGCGGCCGGGACCAGCCGCGCCGCGCTGCGCGAGGCCGGGGACCGGGGGCGGGCGGTGACCGAGATGGGCCGCGGCGCGGCCGCGGTGATCGCGGACCTGGTCGCGCAGGGCCGCGTTGGCGGGGTGCTCGCGGCCGGCGGCTCGGGGGGTTCGTCGATCGCGGCCCAGGTCATGGCGGTGCTGCCGGTCGGGCTGCCCAAGCTGCTCGTGTCCACCATGGCCTCGGGTGACGTGTCGCCCTATGTGGGCGCCAAGGACGTGTGCATCATGTACTCGGTGGTGGACGTGGCCGGCGTCAACCGGATCTCCCGGCTGGTGCTCGGCAACGCGGCGGCGGCCATGGCCGGCATGGTCGCGGCCCCGGCCGCGGCGGCGCCGGACGGCGACGACCGGCCCGTGGTGGCGGCGAGCATGTTCGGCGTGACCACTCCGGCGGTGCAGACCGCGCGGGCCCGGCTGGCCGAACTCGGCTACGAGGTGCTGGTCTTCCACGCCACCGGGGCCGGCGGCCGGGCGCTCGAGGCGCTGGCTTCGGACCGGCTGGTGAACGGGGTGCTGGACCTGACCACCACCGAGCTGGCCGACGACCTGGTCGGCGGCGTGCTCTCGGCCGGGCCTGACCGGCTCACCGCGGCCGGCGCCGCCGGGCTGCCGCAGGTGATCGCGCCGGGCGCGCTGGACATGGTGAACTTCGGGCCGCCCGCCACGGTGCCTGAGCGCTTCGCCGGACGGCTGTTCTTCGAGCACAACCCGACCGTCACGCTGATGCGGACCACCGCTGCGGAGATGGCCGAGCTGGGTGGCAGGATCGGCCGGAAGGCGGCCGCGGCGACCGGGCCGGCCGAGGTCTTCTGGCCCGAACGAGGGGTCAGCGCACTGGACGCGGACGGGCTTGCGTTCTGGGACCCGGCCGCGGACGAGGCCTGCCGCGAGGCGCTGGAGCAGGAGCTTGCGGCCGCAGGACGGAACCTGCGGCGGGTCGACGCGCACATCAACGACCCGGCGTTCGCCACCGCGATGGCCGACCGCCTGCACCAGATGATCGCCGAGGGGAGCTGAGGGTGGGACGCGCGGAGCTGCTGGCCCGGTTGCGGGCCAAGGTCGCGGCGGGCCGGCCGGTGATCGGGGCGGGGGCCGGGACCGGGCTGTCGGCCAAGTGCGCCGAGGCCGGCGGCGCGGACCTGATCATCATCTACAACTCGGGCCGGTACCGGATGGCCGGGCGCGGGTCGCTGGCCGGGTTGATGCCCTACGGGGACGCGAACGCGATCATGGTGGAGATGGCCGGCGAGGTGCTCCCGGTGGTGCGGGGCGTGCCGGTACTGGCCGGCGTGTGCGGCACCGATCCGTTCCGGCTGATGCCCCGCTTCCTGGACGAGCTGGCCGCGATCGGCTTCGCCGGGGTGCAGAACTTCCCCACCGTCGGGCTCATCGACGGGGTGTTCCGGCAGAACCTGGAAGAAACCGGGATGAGTTACGACGCCGAGGTGGAGATGATCCGGCTGGCCGCCGAGCGCGGTCTTGTCACCTGTCCGTACGTGTTCGACCCGGGGCAGGCCGAGCAGATGGCGCGGGCCGGCGCCGACGTGCTGGTCCCGCACATGGGGCTGACGACCTCGGGCACGATCGGGGCGCGGACCACGCTGACCCTGGACGAGGCGGTCGGCCGGGTGCAGGCCATGCGGGACGCGGCGGTCGCGGTCAGGCAGGACATCTTGGTGCTGTGCCACGGCGGCCCGATCGCCGAGCCCGCGGATGCGGGGTACGTGCTCGCCCGCACCACCGGGGTCTGCGGCTTCTTCGGCGCCTCGTCGATGGAGCGGCTGCCCGTGGAGCGCGCGCTCACCGCCCAGGTGCGCGCGTTCACCGAACTCGCCCTGAAGGAGGACCAGGCATGACCGTGGCGCGCATCAGGCCCGCTGAGGTGGAGATGTTCAGCTTCGACTGGGGGACGATGAAGTGGTTCGTGTCCCCGGTGACGATCCCGGGAGCGGCGAACTCCCAGGGTGAGGTGATCGTCAATCCCGGCCGGGGGCACGCCCGCCACCAGCATGAGCACGCCGACGAGCTGATCTACGTGATCTCCGGGACGGGCACGCAGACCGTCGGGGACGAGGAGTTCCCCATCACCGAGGGCGACGTGGTCTACGTCCCGATGGCGACCATGCACTCCACCATGAACACCGGCTGGCGGGCGCTCCGGCTGATCGTCACCTACACCCCGGGCGGCGAGGAGCAGGCGCTGACCGTGCTGCCCGGCTTCGTTCGGCACCCGGCGGGCGAGATCGTCGGCTGGGAGCGCCCGTGAGCGCCCGGGACAACAGGTGAACGGGTGCGGTTGAAGGGCCACGTCAGCCTGACCCGTTAGGTACCATTTTCGCTGCCGACACCGTGGTGGACCCGGAACAGGTGATGCGGATCGTACGTCCGCTTGATCTGGAGCAGCCGCGGGTAGTGGCCGCCCCAGAAGCTCCGCTGCCAGTCGGGCTCGAAGTAGTCGGTTTCGTTCAGGTAGCTGCCTGAGTCCGGGGCCAGCGCCCGGATGACGTCCATGGCGCCGCTGACCCGGCGGGCGCGGTCGGCGGCCAAGCCCAGGTCCGGCTCATGGCCGGGCACTCCGGGAAAGGCGTACGGCTGCATGGACGCGCTGATCACCAGGGCCGCGGCGTCGAAGACCGCGGGGTTGACGGCCGTGGCCCGGTCCCGCGCCAGGGCTTCGGCCGCCGCCCCCCATAGGCCCTTGTTGACGTGCAGGCTGATGCCCCAGTGCCGGGACGCGGCGAACAGCGCGTCGGCCAGCGGGCCGGCCCTGTGGAGGAAGAGCCAGCCGGGCAGCCAGCGCGACTGGTACGCGTGCAGATACTGCGAGACCTGCGCGTCGTCGCCGACCCACCAGAACCGGCCGGGTGGCTGACCGGGCCGGTCGTCGCGGCAGATCATGTCCGCAAGCGTCTCGTCCCAGGCGCTCGCGTCCCACAGCGAGGCGAACGGGATCGCGAGGACGGACACATCGCTGGTGAACGCGGGGTCGGCGCCGGCCCAGGCGAGGAGCGGCCGCCAGATCCCGTGTGCGTCCGCCTCCGTCACGTCGACCGCGGTCATGAGGAACGCGGCCGTGTTGTCACCGCTCAGGCGGACCTGCTCGCCCCAGCGATCGTCGCAGAGGTCCGGGAGGAACCGGACGAGCGCGCCGATGAGGCGCCGGAAGTCCCCGTCCGTGGCGGCCCGGATCGCGCCTCGCACGATGGCGAGGGTTCCTGGCATGGGATGGGTGCGCATGGTCAGCCTGGAGACCACCCCGAACGTTCCGCCGCCCCCGCCGCGCAGCGCCCAGAACAGGTCGGGGTGCTGGCTGGCGTTCGTCACCAGGATCTCCCCGGAGGCCGTCACCACCTCGGCCTCAAGCATGTTGCCGGCCGCGGTCCCGTAACGTCGCGAGAACGACCCGAAGCCACCGCCCTGGGTGAATCCCCCGGCCGCCCCCACGCTGGTGCAGCCCCCGCCCTGGACGCAACGGCCGCGTGCGGCCAGCGCCTGGTAGGCCTCCAGCCAGCGGGTCCCGGCGCCGACGCTGATGGCAGGCACGCCCGTCCCGGGGCGGCCGGGACCGGATCGGCCGGCGGCGGGGACGAAGGCGTCGTGCACGGCGATGTCGCGCATGGGGTGGGTCCAGATCAGCAGCGAGCCGGGGGCGCAGGAGCGGCCCAGGTAGTCGTGCCCGGTGCCCTTGACGACCAGCCCCAGACCCCGGTCGCGCGCGAAGTTCACGGCGGTGGCGATGTCCGCCGCCGTCTCGGCGGCGACCGCGACCGGGCTGTGGCTTGTGTCGTAGGCTCCCAGCCAGCCGGTGGTGTGGAAGGCGCCCGGGTCGTCCTCGATGGCGAACGGGTTACGCAGGCGGCCCGGTGCCTGGACATGAAGGAGCCGGTCCCCCACCATCTTTGCCAGCTCGGAATAGTCCGCGTGCACGGTCACCTCCGCGTGCTCTCCGGGGCCTCGGGGATGAAGGCGGCCAGCAGGAGTTCCCGGACGGTCTGGCGGGCTGGCTCGTCGGCGATCATGTCGGAGTCGGGGTCGTCCTTCCTGTGCCAGGCGAACCAGGCGATCGACTCGATGATGAACCGGGCGGCCACCCCGGCGTCCGGCACCGGCCGCAGCCTTCCCCGGCCGGTGCGACGCTGCAGGTAGCCGACCAGCTGGCCGACGTAGGCTCGCCTGAACTGGGTGAAGTAGAGGGCATGAAGTTCGGGAAGGTCCAGCGCGGAACGCTCGATCAACGCCAGCAACCGCCGGTTACCCTCGGCGAACGCATAGAGCTCGTCGATGATGGCGGCCAGTTCCCGGGAGGTGTCCTCTGTGCGGTCCTCTGTGCGGTCCTCTGTGCGGTCCTCTGTGCGGTCCTCTGTGCGGTCCTCTGCGTGGTCCTCTGTGCGGTCCCGGGCCAGGGCCGAGTCCAGGGACGGGAAGCGGGCCTGCTCGGCGGCCCAGGCGGCGACCAGATCAAGCACTCGTCCCGGCCGCGGCGACGGCAGCGGCACCTCTATCGCCGACACGGCGCCCGGGTTCATGGCGTACCGCAGGGCGAGTTCGAACAGCGCCTCCTTGCTCTCCGCGTAGCGATACAGCAGGGCGTGACTCAGCCCCAGCCGGGCCGCCACATCCGTCAGCAGGGTCCGCCGGTAGCCCTTTTCCGTGAAGACCTGGCATGCGGCCCGGGCCACGTCCCGCAGCCGGTCGGGCGGCGTCCGTCTTGGCATGCGGACTATTATAACTGACTTAGTTAGTTATCTATAGGGACGGGGCGGATACATGGGCCTGGCTGTGCTTGCGGCGCAGGGCTTAGAGTGCAGCCGTGATCGCATGTGAACAGAGGGCGGGCGGGTCTGTGCGGGGCTGGCCCGGGCGGGACGTTCGGTGACGGCCCGGCTCACCCGGCGGCCGGGCGCCCCGGCCCGGTTGCGGGCCCTGCTGGACTCCGGCCAGACCATCGTGGCGCCCGGGGCGTTCGACCCGCTGTCCGCCCGGCTGGTGGAGGAGGCCGGTTTCCCGGCGGTGTACATGACCGGGTTCGGGACCTCGGCGGCCCTCATCGGGCGACCGGACGTCGGCCTGCTGACCATGACCGAGATGGCCGGGAACGCCGGACGGATCGCGGCGTGCGTGGATATCCCGGTCATCGCCGACGCGGACACCGGCTACGGCAACCCGCTGAACGTGATCCGCACGGTCGGGGCCTACGAGGCGGCTGGGGTCGCCGGTATCCACATCGAGGATCAGGTGGCCCCGAAGAAGTGCGGACACATGGAGG
>Ga0213881_10001576_pt1 | contig 10680 bp, 10 predicted proteins | sample BarmaccoBMER_R08_FD_160104 | JGI IMG/M metagenome (GOLD analysis project Ga0213881, IMG submission 160104) | Barbacenia macrantha exposed rock microbial communities from rupestrian grasslands, the National Park of Serra do Cipo, Brazil - ER_R08 ... | reverse complement strand
GCCAGTTGGTTCTGACTTAGAACTCTCAGTTAAGATTGCCGAGGCGATTGGTAAGAGTGCTAGAATTTTACCCCGTGGCAAACTGCGCCATTTGGCAGCTACTCTAGCCTGTGCTGACCTAGTCGTTGCAGCCGACACTGGCTTGGCTCGGATTGCTGCAGTTATGGGTGTACCGACAATTACCCTATTCGGTCCCTCTTGGTACGGGCGCTACGGTCAACCACTGCCGCATCTCAACTTACAGGGTTACCCAGAGTGTTCTGAGCGAGCGATCCACAACTTCACAGAGCAATACTGTTGGTACAGTGGCATTTGTCCCTTAGAGCAAAATTGGCAGAGCTGTATGGAAGCCATCTCTCCATCTGAGGTGTTAGCTGCCGCAGAAAAGTTGTTGACAAAAGACCATAAGGAGTAAGAAAGCAACGATGCCAAATTCTCAATGGGACAACGAGTGGGCAAAGGCACGTAACATCTTGGTCATGCGACTAGATAATATTGGGGATGTGATTATGACAAGCCCTGCCTTACGCGCCCTTAAAGAAAACTTGCCGGAATGTCGCATTACACTCATGGCAAGCCCGTCTGGAGTGCAGGCAGCAACTTTGTTACCCTGGGTGGATGACGTGCTACCAAGACGTGTCCTCTGGCAGGATTTGGGGCAGCTCGATTTTGCTCCAGCACGGGAGTGGGAATTGGTTCAGACCCTGCGCGATGGCAACTTCGATGCCGCAATTGTTTTTACTAGTTTTAGCCAAAGTCCCCACCCGGCAGGATTCTTATGCTATCTAGCTGGTATTCCCTTGCGGTTGGGTGAGTCCAAAGAACTTGGAGGCGGCGTCCTGACAACGGAAGTGGCTACAGCACCGGAGGAGATGCATCAAGTTGAGCGTAATTTGCGGTTAATCTCGTCAGTTGGGTTTACTGTGAGCCAAAGCAGTCTCTCAATACAGATTGACGCTACTACCAAACAAGCAGTCAGGCAACTGCTAGCTGAGCATGGTATATCTCCTGGCGCACCTTATTTATTACTCAATCCCTGGACAAGTTGTCAGGCACGCAATTACGACTCTCAACGCTTTGCGGTGGCGGCTCGACGCTTGGCTGAAATCACCAACTGGTCAGTTATTGTGACTGGTGTAGCTAAAGACCGCGATCGCAGTCAACCGTTAATAGCAGCGCTATCGCCCCATGCCCTTGACTTCATTGGTACGACAACACTGCCGCAACTAGCCGCTCTGATTGCCGAAGCTCGGTTAGTGCTGACTAACAATACTGCAACTATGCATCTAGCAGATGCTACGCGTACACCTAATGTCGTCCTGTTTGCTGGTACTGAGTACGAGTCACAATGGCAACCGCGCTACAGCCCATCACGGCTACTCCGCAATCCTACTGCATGCAGTCCCTGTTATGCCTTTACATGTCCGTATAATTTGGAATGCCTAGATATTCCACCAACAGCAGTAGTAGCAGCAGGACTGGAGCTAGTGGGATGTTTAGCTTGAAAGCCCTAAGTTTTAACACTGTATTTTCACGGTAATGATTTAAGGGCGGACGTTAAATCCTCAGTAAAAGCACTGTTGGAAAAAATAGTAGGGGTGGAATTTAATTCTTCTGGAACTGAAGTTACGAAGGGTTGTCTCAGACAAGACTGCATCCGTTCGTAGCAAATTTATCTTGATTCAGAGGAATTAATCTTGTGAGTTTTCTCAAGAACTTATCAGTGCTTTTTGTAAGAGCTACACTTTTTACACCTTCAAGTTTTATTGCAATCATTACAATAGCTACTGCTATAACTACCGCTCTTGGCATGGCATTGAGAGCGGAAGCAGCTACACTCAGCGTTGATGAAAACTTTGCTGGAAGTAAGTTTTTGGGTGAATCGCAAGGCTTTTTCCCACCTGATACCCAGGGCGCAGTTGGACCCAGTGACATTACTGAATTCGTTAATGGTGAATACGACGTCTATGATAAAACTGGCAATCACCTTCAGAGCAGTACGCTTAACCAGTTTTGGACGAACGCTGGTGTGAGTTTTAACAGCTTCACCTATGACCCAAGAGTAGTATACGACCCTTTCAGCAACCGCTGGTATGCTGCTGCGGCTGACAATCCAGGTCAACAAAACAATTTTCTGCTTGCTGTATCAAAAACCTCAGACCCAACAGCAGGTTGGACTGGTTTTACAATTAACAGCGATTCAACTGGCACTCGCTGGGCAGATTATCCTACATTAGGCTTTAACAACGATGGTGTCTATCTAGCAGCAAACATGTTTTCAATTAACGGTAGTAATTGCTCTCAGTGTACAACAACGATTGTTGCAGTACCGAAGAGCAGCCTGCTGGCGGGTACGGACGCTAACTATACAAAATTTGAAAATCAAAGTCCCAACAGTATAGGATTTTCTGTGCAGCCCGTTGTTAATCTAGACAATAATGGGCTGCCGGAGGCTTTGCTGTCTAGCTACAATACACCAGGTGGTTTGCTGAAGAGATCTGACATTACTGGAAGTATAAATGCGCCGAGTACGGTACAGCTAAACGGCTCTCATGGTAATACCAATCCGGCAGCTAGTATTAATGGTGGGTCTAGTACTACGTCAATAGGGTCTACCCAATTGGGAAATCCGATAGCGGTTACTGACCCAGATCTTCCGGCTCTCCCTATATTTTCTGTGGGTCAGGCATCTGCGCCAACGCTCTCTACAAATAATGGATTTATTTCCAGCAAACCATACAATACTGCACCATCTGCCCAGCAACCTGGTGGTCCGAATACTATAGATACGAGCGACACTCGCTTGAGTTCAAATGTCGTTTTGAAAAACGGAATTATCTGGGGGGTGCAAGATGTGCAAAACCCTAATAGTAACCGTGCGGCCATGCGCTTTTTCAAGATTAGAGCTAGTGACAATACAGTTCTTCAAGACCAGTTAATCGGCGACCCGAATTCTGATTATTATTACGGTTCAATTGCTGTCAACTCACCAAACGATGTTGTAATTGGCTTTAGTCGATCAAGCAGCCAAGAGTACGCTAGTAGCTATGCTGTGTTAGGTGAGCCTGACTCCTCAGGAAACATTATGTTCAATACTCCAGTCCTACTACACTCAGGGCAAGCTAGCTACCAGCAATTAGACGGTAATAGTACAAACCGTTGGGGTGACTACAGCGCTACTGTTCTCGATCCGAGCGACCCCTCTGGGTCTACTTTCTGGACATTTCAGGAAACTGCTGATGTTGTTGCTAATAGTTGGGATACTGAAATCACTCAGCTGAAAATCAGTCAACCCGCTAATGTCCCTGAACCCAGTTCGCTTCTGGATTTATTGACGTTTGGTGCTTTGATTACTAGTTCTCTGCTGAAACGTAAGTCAGTAGCGAAGCTGTAGAGTGACAAGTTAAATAACTACGTCGACAAATTATTTGTCAAAGTCATCCGTCGATATATCTCAATCGGAGCGGCGGGATTCGAACCCACAACCTCCACTATCCCAAAGCAAAGTTCAATTTCCTGAGAATGGTAGGTCTATCGCTGTCAAGGGATGAGAGCAGGTTGGCAATCCCCATCGTCACTTGACGTAGCTCTTGGCGCTCTGCCTTCGCTTCTTCGCGGTCTTGCTCCACAGCTAACTTGAAAGTCGTGATGTCTTCTGTTAGTGCTTGTATTGCCCGACCGTTCGATTGGGTCAGTTGTTCGATTTGTCCAATAGACCGCTCAATCCGAGTCATGCGCTCGTTACTTTCTTGCCTATCGCGCTCCATCGTCTGCTCTAATCGCGTCATGCGCTCATTACTAGCTATGACTGACTGCTGTAATAAAGCCTCTATCTGAGCTAGGCGATCGCCACTGCTACTTGTGTTGGTCATCGCGCACCGCCAGGGTCTTTAGTGCTGCGTTCATGCTGTCTCCTCTGGGTCAAAATGCTTGACTGCTTCTGGATCAAACGTTCTCAGAATTCGCTCCAAAGTTTCAGAACGACTCAGTCCCAGCTCATCCGCCAGTTCATCAAGGGCAGCTAAAGACTGCTCAGTAATCATGAACTGTTTTGAGACCTTAGCCTTCCCATAAAGCTTAGACTCAACCCGCCTCGTCACTGGCATAACTAACACCGCCATATCTACATACATCCATAGTACTGTCATCATTAATTTAATAATATATCATTATGTTGATAATAGCGTTTTGATATCGTTATAATGATAATTAGGTATGGCAAGAAGCCGTCGCGCTCTCCCGACAAAAGTTGAATGCGACGGCTTCAGCCAAACACTATATCATACCTGACCGCGCCCAATGCTGAAAAGACCCAGCGTACATATCGTTATATGTGCCAGTTGGCATCCCACGAGCTAGAACTCGACCGTGACGGCATCCCAGTGCCTAAGCACTTCCAGATTGTTGATGTGGTAGTGACTGAGCCAGGAGAAGCGCCAGTACGTCAACTGGTTGCCGCGAGAGCTGGCTGAAAGGATTCTCCATCATTGACATCTGGGAACCCGAAGACGGTTGCCCGTTCTAACAGTAGGAGGAGATTGCCCTAGTCGTGACTAGGGCGATCGCATCTACAGATATGCCTTACTGCTACTGACTTCACTTCACCCGCAAAATTGGCAATCTAAACAATTCTCGCGGACAGGCACAGCATTATTTGGGATTCACATCTGGGTCAATTCAACGACGACTGGAACAACATCGCAGTGGTGCTGGAGCAAAGATAACTCGCGCAGCCGTCAAAGATTACGGTGTCGAACTTAAACTAGCTCGACAGTGGTCAAAGGCGACTCGAACCTTAGAGCGCCAATTGAAAAGTAATCACAATTTCCGTCGAATTTGCCCGATCTGTACTTGTACGCCGATGCCAGAACAAACCATCAAATATTGGAATCGCGGATGGTTTGATTCTCTTCCGGCTGTCACTGCTAATGAAAGCGAAATTCCATTCTAGGAGAAAAAGCGAATAATTGATTACAATTAATAGTCTGACGGGGTGACAGCGAGGAGGAAAACCATGTCAGTTGGAGATTTGGACGTTTTATGGTAGAAAAAAGAGCGGATTTGCTTTAACACAAGACCGCTGGCTCAAAAATGCTATCTGAATTGTATCGAACCTGCCTTCAAAGTCAACTGAGTCAGTCCCAATTACATATATGGACTAGCAAAATTTCCTTCAGTCATTCGTTCTCACAGATGCCGCACTTCAGCTCTTACATCAACTATTATCGCATATCGCAACGCACAGCCGCAGTCCTAATCCTGAAGAAGCCGAGCCGAAAAAATCAATTGAGCTGCTGTCTCCAGAGCAATAGTCAAAACAGCTTGAACTGGATGCTAGAGATTTTCCTTTTAGCAGTGGAATACATCTGATAATTAAGTCTTTCCTGACCATTCGGTTAACAGATAAACCATCAGGCGTAGGAAATATTTTCAACTGATTAATGGGCTAATTTTTGCTATTAAGAGCCTCATCTTTTGACCTGAAGTACCTGCAAACTCCCTCCTGCATAAAAGTTTTGTTTGCATACCTTAAACCCTGTCTCCTCCAGCAATTTAGTCAAATCCGTTTTCAGGAGCTGCCACGCTGTCTCTGTTTCAAACAATAGTAAGAATAGAGACAGCCCAGGCCAAAAGACCCAATTATTAGGAGCGTGAAAATCTACTAAAGTAAATATTCCTTCCGGTTTTAGCACCCGGTAGACTTCTTTGAGAATCTGCTGAAGTTGGCTAGGTTCCATTTCATGCAGTGCTGTACTGGTATGCACGAGATCGAAGCAAGCATCGGGAAACGGCATGTTCTCAGCGAAAGCCTCAACATACTGGGCTTGAGTCACATTCTGCTGCGCTCGCTTCAAGGATAAAGGTGAAGCATCTAGTCCCGTAACGTTTTGGGAGAACTGTACTAATATTTGCGTTGCTTGACCACTACCGCAACAGAGGTCAAGCACCTTGGTTTCTGGGTGAATAGTTAACCCTTGTAAAGCTAGCTGGCGAAATCGAACCTCACCGCCTACACTCAAAGCAGCTAGACCAGCGATCGCATCGTACAACCATTGGTAGCGGTAGCTCCAGTCTCTTAAAATTGTTGCCACAACTTAACTCCTTTTATCAACTGGCACACTTAGTAAAGATATATTGTTAAACTTAGTAACAAAGCTGAAAGGATCGGGGTGCTGTGACTGTTAATGGTCGTGTTGGGGTATTATTACTTAATCTTGGTGGTCCGGATCAAATAGAGGACGTTGGTCCGTTTTTATTTAACCTGTTTTCTGACCCAGAAATTATTCGTCTACCATTCAAATGGCTGCAAAGACCTCTTGCCTGGTGGATTTCTACACTGAGAACCAAGAAATCGCAAGAAAACTATCGGCAAATTGGTGGGGGTTCTCCCTTAAGGCAGATCACCGAGGCGCAAGCTCAGGCACTTCAGGATCAGCTACAGGCACTAGGTCAGGAAGCCCAGATCTATGTGGGAATGCGCTATTGGCACCCCTTTACAGAAGAAGCGATCGCTAGGATCAAGCGCGATCGAATTGAACGTCTTGTGATTCTGCCACTGTATCCCCAATTCTCCATTAGTACCAGTGGTTCAAGTTTTCGGTTACTTGAAAGACTGTGGCATGAAGACCCAAAAATTCAGCGAATTGAGTATACCGTTATTCCCTCCTGGTACAAACAGCCTGGTTATCTCCAGTCGATGTCTCAGTTGATGGCGCAGGAACTCAATCAGTTCCCCGATCCTGAGCAAGTTCATATCTTTTTCAGTGCCCATGGCGTTCCTCGCAACTACGTTGAAGAGGCAGGCGATCCCTATCAACACGAAATTGAGGAATGTACTGAGCTCATTATGCAAACCCTCAATCGACCTAACCCCCATACTTTAGCGTATCAAAGTCGAGTAGGACCAGTAGAATGGCTCCAGCCCTACACTGAAGATGCAATTCAAAACTTGGGAGCACAAGGTGTCACAGATCTACTCGTCGTTCCCATTAGTTTTGTTTCTGAACACATCGAGACGCTACAAGAGATTGATATAGAGTACCGGGAGGTCGCAGAACACGCAGGTATTCGGAACTTTCGTCGCGTGCCAGCTCCTAACACTAATCCGGTCTTTATTGAGGCAATGGCACAGTTAGTGCTGGAGGCGTTGAAATCTCCCAGTCTTAAACTGGCTCAAGTCACTCAGATGAAGAAAAAGGTCAAGATGTACCCGCAAGAGCGTTGGCAGTGGGGGATGACGACAGCAGCAGAAGTCTGGAATGGTCGTCTTGCCATGATTGGATTTATTGCACTGTTAATCGAACTGATTAGCGGTCATGGGCTCCTGCATCTTGTGGGAATTTTGTGATTCTACGGTCGCAGGTGCTTCTCGCGCTGCCATGCTTGATAGCTGCGGACCGAAAACCATAGCAGGAGTAGAGCAATTAATCCTCCTGGTACCGGAGCGTAAAGCGTCAGGAAAACCAGAGAAACGCACAAAATATCTTGACCAAAAGCAACCCATAAGGGCAAACCTCGTAAACGATAGAGCCAACTAGCCTGAATTAACTGTAGTAGCAAAGCAAATAAACCACTCACAATTCCGACAATCCAAATTAGCCAGATTGGTGAATTGTGACTTTGGACAACAGAGACACCCATAATACCTCCAGTGATTGGGCTAAACAATAACTGGATTAGCTGCAATACCCGTTGTCCTAAAAAACTTTTAGAGGCGAATAACTCAATTATCGACCAGCTAGCGAGGAACGCTAGCAAGACCAATGAGGGAATACGAGACAAGACTGGAACGCTAGACAAAAAGCTATAACCCTGCAATAGGCTAATGACCAGCAGGGGTAGAGCAGCTCTCATTCCTGCCGCCGCAGAAGCAGAAAGCGCGGCGAGGAGTTCAACCATTGAGGAGATGCAGCAAGGGTACTGCCACTATGATAAAAGCGAATTACTCTTAGATGCTTCCTGGCAGTGAGCAAGACACCTTAGTGACCATCCCAAGTCACCCAATTGTGAGATATCCCAACAGGCATAACTGCCCCAACTAGGTTGGTCTCACTTAGGATGGCTCCAGTTAGTTCTGCCCCGCTAAGTTCTGCTTCCCTCAGATCGGCCTCAGTTAGGTTTGCTCCAGTTAGGTTCGCGCTGCGCAAATCAGCCCAACTAAGGTTTGCCCGACGTAGGTCTACTCCACTCAAGTCAGCCCCAATGAGGTTGGCATGAGTCAAGGTAGCCGCAGTCAGATTTGCTCCAATCAAGTCAGCATTAGTCAGGTTAGCATGGCTCAAATTAGCGCCGCTGAGATTTACCCCACTCAAATCAGCTCCACTGAGATCAGCGCAACTCAGATCTATCCCACTCAGGCTTGCACGGCTTAAGTCTGCTTGATGTAGGGATGCTCGGTTAAAATCCCTTTCTCCCATTGCATATCGGCTAAGAAGTTGACTTGTGTCCATATCATCTACCTCAAATCCATAGGTAAGCCAGTGCCAGCTGTGACTCCCAAATTGCCTGTTATCACCCCTACTGTACTAGCTAGAGCGCTTAGTTTCATTTTGCTCTAGTTTTTGCCGATGGATGCTGTTACTTAACGGAACTAAACTTAAGCCTTTTGTCGATACTCTTTTAGAGATTGATAAGACAAAATATGAAGTTACAAGTCCATTTACAAAAGTATATAATTGCATTGCTTGGGCAGTTCATGAAACTGACCGTTGGTGGTCTCCTGTCCCTGAAGATGAGGGTTTATCAGGTGAATTGTATGGAACGGTACAACGGTTCATGAAGTGAGGGATACAACCCTAGAGAATCTTGAGAACAGATTCAATTTAATGCTTTTTCGGTATCCTCTTATCAGCACTGCTTGCTTGCTCATAACCGTTGGCACTTGGCCGAAAACTCTCCATGGCAGTACGAATGGCTCCCCGATGGTAGTAAGCAAGGTTGTAGTCGTGACTCAGCCGAATTGCTTGATTGTAATCGCTGATTGCTCCTTGTTTGTCTCCTATTTGATAGCGTGCTGCTCCCCGGTTGTAGTAAGCAGTGGCATATCTGGGAAGGAACCGAATTGCTTGATTATAATCTCTAATTGCTCCCAGTGTGTCTCCTAGCTGATAACGAGCCATACCCAGATTGTTGTATGCCAAGGCGAACTTACGACTGAGCCGAATTGCCTGCAGATAATCTTTAATAGCTCCCTGCTTATCTCCTAATTGATAGTGAGCCATACCCAGATTGTTGTAGACTAGGGCAAATTTAGCTCCGAGCCGAATTGCTTGCTGATAATCTTGAATGGCTCCTTGCTTATCTCCTAATTTGTAGCGAGTCTCTCCTCGATTATAATAGGCAAAGGGATCTTTGGGGTTAAGCTGAATTGCTTCGGTGTAACTCCTAATTGCTTCTCGATCTTTTCCTTCGATGCTAAGGCTATTACCTTGCTGGTAGTAAGCAAGGGCAAAATTATGAGGGATATGGACAGATTGAGAACGAGAAAGACGACGAGCCTTGACATTTCTAGCAGCAATGGGATGACTGTTCTGAGGAGGGCGGGTACTAATGAGGGAGTGATTATTCTGTAGTGCTTTAGAGCTAATCAGCCCAGTTTGAGCCCTCAGTGCTACAAAGGTATTAATTGGAATACCCGCGTTAAATCCAGTTTTAATCGGTATACTTCTCCCTGACTCACTTTGAGCAGTACCAATAGTTTCTCCTTCCCCGTGAATACCAACCACGCGTCCTTCAACGTCAAAGACTGGGCTACCACTCATCCCACTCACTGTCTCAGCGTTGTAGCGTAAGGTATATCCTGCTGGAGCGCTTTGTAGGCGACTTGTAATTGTTCCTGGTGAAAATTCATAGTCACGATGAATACTTTTTTGCCACTCTAGGGCAGGATATCCTGAAACGTAGACCTCAGACCCAATTTCCGCTTGTGTAGAGTTTCCTAAGCGGGCAAGTGGGTAATGATCAGAACTCTCAAAGGTTACTAACGCTAAATCTGGGCCGTTCTCACTTTGCTGCAACCGTTGTACCTGAATGATTGGGTATGTCTTCCCCGTTTCGGTGCTAATCGTGTAGGTCAAATCTGACCTTTTTACTACGTGGTTAGCTGTCAACACCGTGTAAGTATGACCAGATTTGGAAATAATGACACCTGAGCCTCCGCCACCTATGTTGTCGTTAATTTGTACAGTGATAGGAGCCGCTATCCGCGCAACTTCTCGAGGCGTCTTGGCAGTGACTAATGTTGCTTGAGTGAACACCATTGCTGCGATCACTGCCGTTTCTGCAAGCAAGTACCGCAGTACCCTCAACTGAGAATAATCTGGTTTCATAACTTTTTATGTAACAACTTGCTAGAATTTTGCCACATGATAAGGTTTAAAACCAGTATCAGCCGATGACTGCTCTAGCTACACCCTCTTCTTTGTCATCATTTGTTGACGAATGGCTAACAAGTCTTTAATGGCTTTCACCGTTTCTTTCCCCAAATGCCAGTTTTGGGTTTCTCCGTCGCTGAACACTAATTTTACTTGTAGGGTTTTGTTGGGCAGTTGGGCGAGGGCATCTGTAAGCTTAGTCAAGTTAAATCTATCACTGCCAGCACTACAGGTGACGGCAGGCAAGTGGACGCCAAAAGCATAGTCGAAGTTTTCGTCTAATGGGTTCAAGAACTGGTCGTCGAAG
>Ga0213881_10001575_pt1 | contig 10683 bp, 10 predicted proteins | sample BarmaccoBMER_R08_FD_160104 | JGI IMG/M metagenome (GOLD analysis project Ga0213881, IMG submission 160104) | Barbacenia macrantha exposed rock microbial communities from rupestrian grasslands, the National Park of Serra do Cipo, Brazil - ER_R08 ... | reverse complement strand
CTCGGCCTGATCGGCCTGGCCGCGGTGCTGATGATCTACTTGGTGCTGGTGACTCGCGGGGTGCGAGCGGGCCTGTCGGTCCGCGACACCTTCGGCAAACTCCTCGCCGCTGGCCTGTCGATGACCCTGGCGTTGCAGGTGTTCATCGTGACCGGCGGCGTCACCAACCTCATCCCGGAAACCGGGCTCACGACACCGTTTTTGTCTTATGGCGGTTCCTCCCTGCTGGCCAACTACATGCTCATCGCGCTGCTGTTGCGCATCTCCCATGCCGCCCGCCAACCCGCGCCTACCACCCCACCCGCTCCCCACGTGCCCCTCGCCTCGGCCGCCACTGAGCTCGTGGCCCGCCCCGGCAACTAGCCGCGTCCACACGCGGTGGTTGCCGGGAACAATCCGTCGCCCTGAACCGGTACCGGTCCGTGCCACGGCGCGTCTCCCGCCAAACGTTGATCTAAGCTTGTCGTTTAACCTCTTTTGACTTCGTTAGTGGACGTGGTTGTGTTTTTCCCGACGTCGTGCCGGCGGGCGGGCTGGCGATTCGTGGAGCCGGGCGGGCGTCCTGGTCCGGGTCGTGAAGGTTTTGGTGCGCTGGCGGGAAGAGTGGTTTTCGGTCGGAGGTTGCGAAACCCGCGGCGGATGCGGGTGGGGGTGAGCCGGTGGGGCTCGGTGACTGGTTTTTCCCATGGGCGGCGCAGATCGTGGGTGAGGTGGCGTGCGAGTCGGAGCTGGGTATGAGCGGCGAGGATGATCCAGGTCCAGCGGTCGCCCTGGTTGGGTGTGCGGATACGCGGCCGGGTCCAGCCCAGGGTTTGCTTGAGGAACCGGAAGGTGTGCTCTAGGTCGAAGCGGCGTAGGAATGCTCGCCAGAGGCGGTTGAGGTCGGTGTCGCTGAGGTCGGGCCGGGAGTACCACAGCCACACCGGTTTGGGATTGCGATCACCGGGCAGCCGGTCGACGTGGAGCTGGATGATGCTGCCCTCGATGAGGGGCAGCGGGCCCTGGTGTGAGATCCACGCTGCGCGGTGAGTCAGCCGAGGGTGCAGCCGGTTCCATGCGTGTGCCCGGGCGGTGCCGTAACGGCTGGTGTCGGTGACGGTGATCGCGTTGGGCTGCGGCTGGGTCGCACTGTCTGCCAGCGCGAACTCGGGGCCGTGCTGGGACGGGCGTCCGGCGGCGCTGGGAGCCCGAGGTGGTGGTGGGAAGCAGAACACGCGATCCGAGCGCAGCCGGCCCAGTACCTCCACGGGCAGGTCGGCCAGCAAAAACGCCAGGCGGGTCACGTCGTAGCCGGCGTCGAACACGATGAGGATGTCCGCGTCCCCGGGCTTGTGCTGTCCGGCTTGCCGCAGCCGGTGGATCACCTCGCGTAGTTGCGTGGCGGTTACCGTGGTCGCATCGTCACCGGGACCCAGGCGCACCGCGTCGAGCAGGGTGGTCCACGATGTGCGGCCCGGCTCCAGCGCCGCCACGAAGGAATAGGGCCAGCCGGGAATCATCTGCGCCTGACCTTTACCCCGCCCGTAGACATGGCAAAACGACCGATCCGGGCTGGTCGCCGCGTCCGGGCGCAGCCAGGGACTCACGTCGACAGCCAGCGTGATCCGTCCGTGCCCATCGCGCGGCACCGGCAAGCTCACCACCGACCTGCGCAACCGTTCGACCTGGATGCGGCCGCTATCCAGGCCGTCGTAGAGCGCACCATGCCCACGCCGGTGTTCGGCCGTTAATGTCAGCCCGACCAGGGTGCTGACCGGACCCTCGACGCACAACACGGCATCGGTCAGCTCAAACAATGCATCCGCTCGCAGAGTCAGGCAGTCATAGAACGTTCCGCGAAACGCGTCAAGATCATCCAAGCACGCCGGGCCCGCTTGCTCGCCTCCACGACTCATCTGCTGCACACTGACACTTACGGCCATCGCCTTCATCTTCGAGCTCCGCCGAAGGAACCCGAAGATGATCAAGCGGTGGCCGCGTCATGTCATGGCGACACGCCACCATGAGACGACAAACCTGACATCAAGAGGTTAAACGACAAGCTAAGACGTAAACGGTGACGAAGCCACAACAGCGGCTGGCGACGGCGAAATATCTGTGCGCCGACAACCGCCACCTGGTCAGAGTGATCCTGGCCTACAACAACGCGCTGGACTACGCCCAGTCCGTCTACGGATTCGCCCAGCTTTACGCCCGTAACGCCCGAGGCATCACCTGACCCGTTGGAATCGTGATCAACTGAGGCTTTCGGAATTAGGAGGGCAGCAGGAGTATGCCGCCAGTCGGTAGTATCGATAGGTGATCGACCGCCTGCCATCGATCCCTGGATTGGTGTGTTGGATCGAGGTATCAAGCAGCAATCCGGTAGGAAGCCGTGATTTCTACGCTGGGTTGTTCGGCTGGACGTACCTGACCGATCCGCACGTTGTCGGCGGGCTGGACACCACGGCGTTGTGCGCCGGTCTACCGGTGGCCGCACTGGCCGACGTTGCGGTACCACCAGGGCGCCTGGGCACCTGGACGCTGTATCTGGCCAGCAACAACGTCACACTTCTCAGCGCAGCCGTCACCCGCTGGGGTGGGCGAGTGCTCGACGGGCCAACTGAGATCCCCGGGCACGGACGCGTGCTCATCGTCACCGACCCAACCGACGCGATCGTCGGCTTTTGGCAGCGTGCACGACCGCTGGCCTTTTATACCGGCAATCCCGGATCGCTGGTGTGGGCGGAACTGAATACCTGGGACGGCGCGCTGGCCGACGGATTTTTCGCCAAACTATTCAGCTATGATCAACAACAGATCGGTGACGGCCGCATGGTGGACTACACCACCTGGTCCCGGATGGGACACACGATGCTGGGCCGTCTGCAAATGAACGAGGCCTGGGCTGCTCCCGGCACTCCTGCGCACTGGATGCTGCACTTCGCGGTGGATCCCCAGATCGGTACCGATGCGGTGGCCGCGCAGGTCCGTAAGCTGGGTGGCCGGGTAGACATTGATCCCTATGACACCGAGTTGGGCCGCATCGCCCGAGTCACTGACCCCTTCGGGGCCAGCTTCGCACTGATTGACCCCACTCAACGGGTCGAGCTGGCCACCGATCACGCCCCGGGCTCAGCCCTGGTCGATGATCCTTACGACGACTAAAAGCCCAGGAGGTCTCCATGCCAGGAATTAAGCCGGACAGCTCGCCATCCTGGGTGCATGTGTTCGTTTGCGGGTCACGCGGACGATCAGGTAGATGACGATCAGCACGTTGAGTACCAGACCTGTAGGTGCCGAGTAGGTCATCCAGACGAGGTGACCTGGGTGTATTTATGGATCAGTCCGCCGAGCCGGTCGTGGTATCGAAGGCATAGGGCAGACGATGATGCGGCCAGGATCACCGGTCGTGTAGTCCCATTTACGCCAGACCAACCGGCGGTGCCAGGTCAGGATCATGGCGGGAGTGACCGGGAAGACCTCAGCCCAGCGGTAGCGCAGCAGAAGCCGGGACAGGGCAGCCAACCACGTCCGGTCAGCCGGTGCGTAACGAACTCGGGCGATCTACCGGCGCAGCACCGCGCTTTCGGCGTGGCGCGAAACTAACAGTTGGGTGTCCTTGCTCAGATCTCGCCGCACCAGCACGGCGATCAGACCCAGCAGCGAACGCACCAGCCGATACACCACCGACAACGACAGCATCCGACGATCATCCATGACGGAAACCCCATCAAAGACCCAAGTCACGATGCTGCATCGAGTTTCCGAGCCCCACAGGATGGTCTGCGCGATCGGGTCCGCCTAGCCGAAGGCCGCACAGCCGCACCGTCTGCGGCGATCATTGACTCGGCCTCAGTGAGGGCAGCCGAGACCGTGGGAGTGGCCAGCAGAGGCTACGACGCCGGAAATCATGTCGGGTGGGTTGTTATGCCGGGTTGGGTTGAGGTGTGGGTGTCTGCGCGTGGGTGGGTGGGGGTGAGCGCGCTGGGCGGGTCGGCATAACTACAGCGTTTGGAGGAATGCCAGGACGGCGTCGGTGGGCTGGTAGCGGCGTCGGCCGATGGCTGGCGGTGCGGTGCGGGTGAGCGCTTGCTCTTTGAGTGCGAGATCAGCGTGCACGTAGATGGCGGTGGCTTTCGTGGTGGCGTGCCCGAGCCAAAGCGCGATTGTTGCGAGATCGACACCTGAGTGCAGCAGGTTCATGGCGCAGGTATGCCGTAAGACGTGTGGTGTAACGATCTTGCTGGTGAGGGTAGGGCATCGCTGGGCCGCGACCACGACGTGCTTGGTGAGCAGATCGGCGACGGCGTCGGTGGACAAGGGTCTCCCGGCCCTGTTCGGGAACAGCGGATCACTCGGGACGGCACGGCGCTCGCGCAGCCAGTCGCGCAGGAGTCTCGCGGTGGGTCGGGTCAGTGGGACCCGGCGGTGTTTGCGGCCCTTACCGAGGCAATGCAGGTTCGCGCCGGGGCCGAAGTCGGCGTCGGCGCTGGTGAGCCCGGTCAGTTCGGCCACGCGCATGCCGGTCTGCACGGCGGTCAGCAGCAGGGCGTGGTCGCGTTGGCCGAGGCTGGTGGCCCGGTCGGGGCTGGCTAGCAGCGCGTTGACTTCGGCGTGGGTGAGGAAGCAGACGATCGTGGAGTCCGCGCGTTTGCGTGGGATGGCCAGCACCCGGGCGATGAGTGCGGCATGTTCTGGGCATCGCAATGCGGCGTAGCCGAACAGGGAGTGGATCGCGGCGAGGCGATTGTTGCGGGTAGTCAGCGAGTTGCCTCGCTCGTGTTCGAGGTGGTCGAGGAAGCCCGCGATGAACGGGGCGTCGATGTCGGTGAGGTCCAGGCGCGATGGTGGGATGTGCAGGTTGTGGTTGGCGTAGCGCAGCAGCAGGCAGAACGTGTCCCGGTAGGAGGCCACGGTGTGGCTGCTGGCGCGGCGCTGGGTGAGCCGCTCGGTGAAAAATCCCTCGAGCACGGGCGCGAGCGCGGTCATGAACCCGCCTGCCACGATCGTTCGAGTAGGTCGGCGGCGGCGCTCATCAGCTCGCTGGATGCCTCCAGGTACCAGTAGGTGGAGGCCGGGCTGACGTGCCCGAGATAGGTCGACAGCGTCGGCAGCCGTGTCGGCACGTCGACTCCGGTGGCGTACCAGGCGACGAGGGTGGCGACCGCGAAACTGTGGCGCAGGTCCGTCAGCCGCGGCTGGCGCCGCCCGGTCGGTGCGGTGATGCCGGCCTCGGCGCGCAGCTCGGCGAAGGTGCTGCCGGCGTTAGTGTGGTTGAGCCGCGTTCGGGCCCCGGACAGAAAGAACGCCGAGGGCTCCGGGCGTGGGCAGAGCCCGTCGCGGCGGCGTGCGTAGTCGCCAAGCGCGGTGGTGGCGCTTGGGTGCAGGGGCACCAGGCGGGACTTGCCGTGTTTGGAGTCGCGCACCGTGATCAGCTCGCTGTCGAAGTCGACGTCCTCGCGATCGAGGCGCATCGCTTCTCCGGTGCGCAGCCCGGTGCAGGCCATCAGCCCGATGAGCGCGGTGAAGGTTGCCGCGCGCAGTGGGCAGGCCAGGCGGCTAGCTGCGGTCATCAGGGCAGCGATCTCGGCCGGCGAATACAGATACGGCGTCCGGCGCTGTGACTGACGAGGCAGCAGGTTTTGGGGTGGGATTTCGGTGTCCGGCTCGATGGTCGCCAGGTATCGGGCGAAACCGCGGACCACGCTCAACCGCCTGGCCCACCAGCTGGGATCGGCCTGGCGCGGTGTGGTGGCCCAGGCCAGCGCCGTGTCCACCGTGACCCGCCTCGCGCCGACACGGTCAAGATGATCGAGGTAGCTGGTCAGCATGCGAGCTTCCTGCCGCAGCAGGTAGCCGCAGGCGCGGCGGATCGCCAGGTAGTCCTCGCCCGCGCGGCGTAACGCGTTCACCGCCGATCTCCCGGCCAGGCGCGTGCGACGGTATCCAGCGCGGCTCGGTCGACCGCGGCGTAGCGTGCCGTGCTCGCCTCAGCGTGGTGCCGAAGCGCCTGAGCGATCTCGGGCAGCGGCGCGCCGGAGCGCAGCATTGCGGTCGCCGCGCTGTGCCGGAGCCGATGCGCACCGACCACCACCAGCCCGGCACGCGCTGACGCGGTGCGGGGCACCATCGTCACCGAGCGCGCGGTCATCGGCCCGTGCGGACCGCAAGCCCGCAGGAATAGCGCCCGGCACGTTGACCGCGGACGGCGTCGCAGGTAGTCGACCACAACCGCGCCGACGTCGTGCGGTAGCGGAAGCCGGTCGAGCCGGTTGCCTTTGCCGCGGATCACCACCTCGCCGCTGCGCCAATCCACGTCGTCCAGGCGCAGCGCGGCCACCTCGCCAGCGCGGAGCCCCAGCCGGATAAGCAGCGTCAAGATGGCGTAATCACGCAGCCCGACGGCCGTGGACCGCTCGCAGCTATTCAGCAGCGCGACGAGCGTCGCGTCGTCGACGCCTTGCGGCAACCGCGCAGCACGGTGCGCGACGGCAGGGACCGCCGCAGACAGATCCCGGTCGATGACCCCGGTCAGGAACAGAAAACGCACCAAGCAGCGCAACGCGACGGTGAGCACCTTCATCGACGCGGGCCGGTACCGGCGCGACTGGTCCAGCACGAACCAGCTCACCACCGCCGATGTCAGCTGATCAAACCGAAGCTCATCATCGACAACCAGCCGCGACAGGAACCCGCGGGCCACCCCGACACGCGTCATCACGCTCGCCGCCGCCAGCCGACGCTCCACCATCACGTAGCGGCGATAGGCGACCAGCACAACCTCGACAGCCGAATCCGGACTCGGCTGCTCGACCATCGGGATGACCCGCATGTCGCGCAGCACGGCGAGCATCGGCTCCATCGACCGCACCGTGCACCACCGGCGATACCCGGCATTTCGGCGGGCCAGCAGGAACCGTTGCACGACCTCCGCCGTCAGCTGCCCCGCCGCTAGCCCCTCATCATCATCAAGCCAGCGACTCAACCGAGCCAGCACATAGAGGTAATCCCGAACAGTGCGCGGCGAATAGCCCGCCCCCAGCATCTGCCTCGCCACGCCCTGCGCGCACGCTAACAACGGTCCGGGCACCCGAACCTTGAACGGATCAACCATTGATCGACTCCTCTCCGGTCGGTGATCTCGAAGAGAAGCCTCGCTACCTCACTGGTTGTTATGCCGACCCACCCGGCGCGCTCACCCCCACCGACCCGGGCGCAGACACCCACACCTCAACCCAACCCGGCATAACAACCCACCCGGCATGATTCCCGTTATGCCGGGCCCGGCATAAGGGTAAAAAGATCAATGGGCGGAAACGGCATATCGCGGTGGACACCCCTGGGCCTGCTGTTATCCGTCATCGTGACGGCAGCCTCGGTGCAGGATCGTGACGGCGCCAAGCCTGTCCTTGAACTGTTGGCGGCCTCGTTCCAGCGCATCCGCCTGGTCTGGGCCGATGGCGGCTACGCCGGCAAGCTGCTGGCTTGGGCATCTGAACATCTCCACCTCACCGTGCAGATCGTCAAACGCTCCGACGATGCCACCGGATTCGTCGTCTTACCCAGACGCTGGGTCGTCGAACGCACCCTGGCCTGGATCGCCAGACATCGACGATGCGTCCGCGACTACGAACGACTACCCGCCCACCACGAAGCCATGGTCCGCTGGACCATGATCCGCATCACCAGCCAACGACTCACCAAATAAGTTCAGGAACAGGCTCTTAGCTTGATTTTTAACCTCGCGGTGGCGCGTTGCGCGCTGTTCGTGCTGGTCGTTCGGCGTGCCGCGAGACATGATGCGGCCACCGCTTGATCCTCTTCGGGTTCCTTCCACAGAGCCCAGAAGAGGAAAGCGGTGGCCGCAGTGCGCAGTGTGGCGTGTGCCCGCACGACCGAGGCGGGTGACACCCCGGCTGGGTCGGGGGAACTGGCGTGGTTTCGCCAGCAGTTCTACGGCTCGTTGACCGCTCGGGCGGATGCCTTGTTCGAGTTGACCGACGCGGTGTTGTGCGCCGACGGGCCGGTGACCTCGCTGGTCGCCCTGACCCTGACCGCTGAGCACCGCCGCGGGCACGGCGCCAGGTACGACGCGCCCAACGCCGGGCGGGTCGAACCCAAGCGGCTGCGCCGGGCGTTGGCGTCGTTGCCGCTGCCCACGATCAGTGGGCGGATCGTCCTCGCGGTCGACGTCAGCCCCTGGCTACGCCCGGACGCCCCCACCAGCGGCGACCGGTTGTTCTGCCACGTCTACGGCCGGGCCAAGGGCAACGCGCAACTGATCCCGGGCTGGCCCTACTCGTTCGTGGCCGCGCTGGAGACCGGACGCAGCTCGTGGACCGCGGTATTGGATGCGGTGCGGCTCGCCCCGGCCGACGACACCACCGCCGTGACCGCTGCCCAGCTGCGCACGGTGATCGAGCAGCTGATCACCGCCGGGCACTGGCAGCCCGATGACCCCGACATCGTGGTCGTCGCCGACACCGGCTACGACGTCACCCGGCTTGCCTACGTCCTGGCCGACCTGCCCGTGGAACTGGTCGGACGACTGCGCTCTGACCGGGTCCTGCGCCTGCCCAAGCCCATCCGACCTGCGCGAGCAACCGGACGACCACCTAAACACGGTCCGGAGATCGCCCTGGACAAGCCCGACACCTGGCCGGACCCGCAACACACCACCAGCACCGAGACCACCCGCTACGGCACCGCGGTCGCGACCAGCTGGGACCGAGTCCACCCTCGGCTGACCCACCGCGGCTGCTGGATCGACCACACCGGCGACCTACCGATCATCGAAGGCACCCTGATCCGGGCTTCAAGTCGACCACTTGCCCGGAGACCGCGACCCCAAGCCGGTGTGGCTGTGGGCCTCCACCACCGGTGCCGCACCAGCCGATGTGGACCGCTGGTGGCAGGCGTTTCTGCGTCGCTTCGACCTCGAACACACCTTCCGGCTATTCAAGCAAACCCTCGGCTGGACCCGCCCGCGCATCCGCACCCCGGCCGCGGCCGACCGCTGGACCTGGTTGATCATCGCCGCGCACACCCAACTCCGCCTCGCCCGCCCCCTCGTCGCCGATCTGCGTCATCCCTGGGAACGACCCGCCATCCCGGGACGGCTCACCCCCGCCCGAGTCCGCCGCAGCTTTCGAAACATCCGCCCAACCACCCCGCTGCCGGCCAGAGCTCCCAAACCCAGCCGACCCGGCCCTGGACGACCACCCGGCTCCCGCAACCAACACCCCGCCACCAGCTACGACGTCGGCAAAACCGTCAAACGCGACCGCACCATCACCGCACGACAACAACGCACAGGTTAAAGATCAAGCTTAGACATGGCTTGTCTGTGGCGCGCCCGAAGGGACTCGAACCCCTAACCTTCAGATCCATAGTCGCGACGCTCCCCTGCTCATAGCCGGTATCCAGCGCATCGATGGGCATCACAATCATCAAACCGAGCATCGTAGGCAGCAGTGTGCAACAGTCCGTGGCCAAGAACGTGGCCAAAGATCAATATCCGGGAGCTGGGCCGGTGGCATGGGTGGAAGAGGTTGGTGGCTGGTGTGACCACGGCGCGGTGCCCTGGTCTTAGCCTTCGGTGCGACCCGACGGTAACTGGCTGCGGATGGCAGCACTGAGGGCAGCGGTCGCAGCTGAGGGCAGTGCCAGGTTCCGCTGCGCTCGAGCTTGGTCAGTTCTATGCGCGCTTTCGCGTGCGCCGCAGCACGCCCGGCGTCGTGGTCAGAGTTGGGCAAACCGGGCCCGGGTGGCGCGCCAGTCCAGGTTTAGGGGGTCGTGTTCCCGCGCGAGCCTGTCCGGGTCTGGCTCGCCTCGGCGGCGGTTGCTCGATCGGTGTTGCAGGAGGTGCACAACCGAACACAGCCAGGCACACCAGGCCACCACAATGACCACACCACTGACGGTAAAGGAAGGGCCACAATTGCTCGACCGAACAGCACCCCCAGCAACCCCACCACCGCCACCAATAACGGGAACAACCGCGCCCATGCCCGGGTAGGGATTGGGCCACGGTCTGCCCATCGTGGTGTCCTTTCCGATGCCAGTCCTTGATACCCCCTCAAGGTGGCCGAGCGCGAGCGTCCCGCCAGGGATCGACAGTTCCGCAGCTCTTGTTTCACCAGCAATAATCGGTGCCCAGCCGGCTTCCGGGCGCGTCACCGAAAGTGGCGCCTGATCCCTAACTTCGACTCCCATCTTAGTGGATCATGCGTTAGGTCTCTGGCCACTTCGGCGCCGACCAGCGCACGGAGATCTGTGCACGGTTTCCGATGTCCACAGATACCCAGAATGGCCGTGCGCGAGCGCTGGTTAGCCGTTTTGGAGATCGTGGTGACTCTGGTGGTTTATTTCGTGAGGATCTTGGCTCGCCTGGCGTGGCGTACCCGTTTGGATCTTGTGTTCCGCATGATCACCCTGCGGCTCGCTTTCTTCTTGTTTCCTTGCGCGCCCAGGATACTCACAGCAAACTGCTAGGAAATTTACAGTAATTAGCAAGGTCCTAGGTGGCTATCTGGCGGAATTTAGGGGCAACTACTGATTGCCGCCTGCTCCTGATTCTCGGCAGGGTTGGTGATGGCGCGTCCCTATCACCTTGGTGAGGTCTGGGCTATGTCCATAGCTTATCAAGGCCCTTCCCTTAGGAGGATTTCGTGTACAACGCACTGAGTGATGTCGAGATCG
>Ga0213881_10001574_pt1 | contig 10689 bp, 11 predicted proteins | sample BarmaccoBMER_R08_FD_160104 | JGI IMG/M metagenome (GOLD analysis project Ga0213881, IMG submission 160104) | Barbacenia macrantha exposed rock microbial communities from rupestrian grasslands, the National Park of Serra do Cipo, Brazil - ER_R08 ... | reverse complement strand
CCCCAGGTCGGGTTCTCGGTGGCCATGCGCACCACGAAATCCTTAATTACCGCTGCGGTGGACGGACGTCCCGGTCGGCGGCGTGCGGTGTAGTCCCACTTTCTGGCCACCAGCCGCCGGTGCCAGGCCAGGATCGTGGCCGGAGTAACCGCGAAGACCTCGGCCCAGCGACGACGGGGCAAAAGCCGCGATAAGGCGGCCAGCCACACCCGGTCGGCAGGCGTGTAACGCACGCGGGAGACCTGTCGATGCAACACGGCGTTCTGATGGCGCAAGGCCAGCAGTTCGGCGTCCTTGCTCAGGTCTCGCCGCACCAACACAGCAATCAGATCGAGCAGACAGCGCACGAGCTGGTACAACATCGACAGCAGCATCCGACGATGATCCATGACTGGGTAGCACACGAGCAGCGCAGGTCAGGGCACTGCATCGAGTTTCCGAGCCTCACAGGTTGATGAGGCGGTCGCGGTGTGCGGGGTCCGGGAGAAACGCTCGGATGCCAAGTTGCCCGCGCACGTGATCACGTATTTGACGTTGGCGTTGTGCCTGTTCCCCGACGACGGCTACGAAGAGGTCGCGACTAAGGTCACCGGATCGTTGGATCGGTGGGGTTGCTGGAACGCGGCCTAGGCGGTGCCGACCGCCTCGGCGATCACTCAGGCCCGCAAACGCCTAGGCCGGCAGGCGTTGGCCGAGTTGTTTGAACGTACCTGCGGTCCGGTCGCCGGGGATGCCTCGCCGGTGGCCGGCGCGGCCGCGCTGGGCACCGCGCGCGGGTCGTTTCTGCGCCGGTGGCGGCTGCTGGCCATCGACGGGGTCGATATCGATGTGCCCGACAGCACGGACAATGCGGCCGAGTTCGGCTACGCCGGGTCAGGCGAGAACCGCTCGGCGTTGCCCAAGTCCCGGGTGGTCGCTCTGGCAGAGTGCGGCACGCACGCCTTCGTGGCCGCCGAGGTCGACGCCTACCGCGTGGGAGAGAAAACTCTCGCGCAGCGGCTGTATCCACGGCTGCGTGTCGACGAACTGCTCATCGCCGATCGGGGCTTTTACTCCTGGCCCGCCTGGGACGCCGTCGTCGCGAGCGGTGCGGCATTGCTGTGGCGCGCCCCGACCCAGCTCGAGTTGCCGGTCGTGCGGGTGCTGTCTGACGGGACCTACCTCACGGCACTGGTTGCGCCCACCATCCGCGGGCGCCGCCGTGAGCGGCTGCTGGCCGCCGCCCGCGCCGGTGGCGATCTCAGTGACATCAACGCCGTCTCTGAGGCGTTCGACGACCGTGGACTGCCCGTCATCCACCTGGTCAGAGTTATCGAGTACGACGTGCCCGACCGGGTCGGCAACGGCACCGGCGAGCTGATCGTCTTGCTGTCCACCATCACCGACCCCGGTGGGGACAACGGCGCCCGAGCCGACGAGTTGGCCGCCGCCTACCACCAGCGCTGGGAGCAAGAACCGCCAACGACCAGCTCAAAACCCACCTGCGCGGCCCGGGCGCGTGCTGCGCTCGCGACTGCCCGACCTGGCCTACCAGGAGATCTGGGCCTACCTGATCACCCACCACGCCATCAGCGCACTGACCGCGCGGGCCTCCGCCGTCGCCGACCTCGACCCCGACTCGATCTCCTTCACCAAGGCCCTGCGCCTGATCCGCCGCACCGCCACCGGCACGGCGGCCATTCCCCCCTCACGACTGGGCTAACCGTCTCCCAACCCACCTGACCCAGATCGCCGCGCTGCTCATCCCCTCACGGCGCGAGCGGACCTGTCCCCGCGCGGTCAAACACGCCCGGCACAACAGCTACCGGATCAAAAAGCCGAGCGAGCCAGCCAGCACACGCCACCGAACACCAGCCACGACCAACCTTTACAGACTGACATCCCGAGCATCATGATCAACTTAAGCTACGTGGCATTGATCCCTGACCCCGACGCCGCAACCGGCGCTGCCCAAAACAGCGGAGAACGCCAGAAAAAGATCAGCAACCGAGGCAGCACCAAGGCTTGATGCCTACAGTCCTTTCAGGGATGACAATGCCTTCACGACGCGCAAGAGCACGCCGATCGAGCCACGCAACATCAACCGCAGATCCGAGTGGAATAGCACCATAGCATCGAATTAGTTGCGCGTAAATTAGATTTCCGTTAGGATTCCTCCTGACAGCCAAGGTTCGCAGGGATATACTGTGGAGTAACTCTGCGCCGAGGCAGGCAAACCATAGTTTTTTTCCCGTTGTGCAACAACACTCGCGGAATCAAGGATAAGATCGCCCGCGGTAGAGGAGGCTCCCAATCTCCAGTCCTCCAGCAGAAGAAATTTGGAAATTCGCGCGTTCACCAAAGTATGCTTCATATGGGGTCGTCCGGACAATTTCTCCGGCCGAGACAATTCGACGAGTGATGCCGCTCATGGACGCAATTGGGGTGACACGGACAGCGGAGGTCACGGGTCTTGACCGTGTAGGTATCCCAAACTTTATCTCCGTACGTCCTCGTGAGAAAAGTAACGGAATCTCTTACTACAACGGTAAGGGTGTGACAAAATCTGCAGCCCAGGCCGGCGCCCTCATGGAAGCGGTGGAGCGCTATAGTGGCGAATTTTGCGATCTCCCGGTCCACTATTGTAGCCGTCAAGAGATGGATCGTCTAGGGCCAACTGTCGACCCAGGTGAAGTTATCGTTCCGCAGCCGACCGCGTACCACCCGAATTTACAACTAGAATGGGTCGAAGGATTCGATCTGTTGAGTAGACGGCCAACGTACCTGCCTTTGAACGCCGTGGTTTATCCCTACGAACCTCCATTCGGGCGCCCAATGATTTATTGTGCCGGTAGCAATGGCCTGGCGGCTGGGAACACCTTGGAAGAGGCCGTGTGCCACGCACTCTGCGAAGTGATTGAGCGCGACGCGATGGCCCTCTCAAGTGCCTCATTAAATCTCGCGCCGGCCGTCGGGAGACTTCTTGCGAGTGTTGGGCTAGCCGATCCTGCGCCAACGAAGTGGGCATCCCACGATAATTTTTCACTGGTTGTCTTAGAAAGTCTTCCTTGGCGTTCCCTTAAGTTAGTCGGCAAGCTGCGACGGGCGGGCCTGTCGGTGTATCTGCGGGACCTCACATCGAGTTTGGAAATTCCCACTTTCGATTGTGTTATAGTTGAACCTGCACCTGGGAGTTGCAATCTAGTTCACGGCGGTTCCGGAACCCACCCCGATGCCCGAGTGGCCGTGATTCGGGCGCTTACTGAAGCAGCACAAAGCAGAGTCGCCCATATCCAGGGCGGCCGGGAGGATCTACCGCGGTTCGTCATAGAACCTGTACCTTTTGATCCGGACGAACTCTTTGGTCAAGGTGAGCAACGCCCATTCTCCGAGATCCGATCACACGAGAATCATTTCATTGATGACGACATTCGGTTCATACTCGATCGCCTCGCAGCTGATGGGTTCAGTCATGCTGTTGCCGTCAACCTTACGCGGCCGGAAGTCGGTATCCCAGTCGTTAGAATTGTCATCCCACGAGCCGAGACGTGGAACGTTTATTCCGGCCATGGACGCCGTGCGAGATTTGGCGGACGTGTAAGCGAGATACTGCGCAGTAAGTCGTCAGACCGAATTGGTGTTGGCTTAGCAAGTTGGCTCGTCCGACGACGTACGAGAGTAGAGCAGAATTTGAAAGCGGACGCGAGCCCTTCGACGGAAGCCGTGGCTCTGCCATCAGTCGAGAGCACATCGATACGCCATCGGGCGCTTGAATCGACGAGCGCGCATTCTCGTCTCCCACCGCTAGTCTACTTGGGTCCGAGTTTGCCAGTAGCTAAGGCTGAAGCGTTATTGGTTGCCGACTATCGGCCCCCAGTGAAACGCGGCGATCTTCCTGAGCGCTACGATGGAACTGTAGTCATCATCGATGGTGAGTTTCACCAGAGCCTATCGGTGTCGCCCAAGGAGATTCTCCGTCTACTGGACCAAGGTACTCGCGTCATTGGTGCTTCAAGTATGGGAGCTCTACGGGCGGCGGAGCTCCGACGGTTTGGCATGGAGGGGTACGGCTGGATTTTCGAATCCTACAATTCTGGTCGAATCATCGCCGACGACGAAGTGGCACTTATGTACACGCCAGACGAATTGACGCCGCTGACCGTTCCGCTGGTCAATGTTCGATATTGGTTGCACTATCTTGAGACGTCTGAATATATCGGTCCGGCGAAAGCATCGCTGCTCTTCAGGCGGGCTCGTCGCTTGTTCTACGCAGATCGTAGCGAGACAAGACTCCTAGCGGAATGGGCTTCAATTATAGGTCCGGCTGAAATCGATCAGCTTCTTCTGGCGTCCGGCGGTTCCATCACCGACGTGAAAGCGGCAGATGCGGAGCTGGTTCTCCGCGCGGCATTATGAGTAAAGGCGAATCCGCGATAGAAAGACGATGGATAAGCACAGTGAGCGAGCCAACACAGATGAGTCCTGGCTAGCTGAAATTTGTTGCGGCTGCCGGCGGAGGGACTGTTGCATTAAACAATCGACTCACCGGAGCCGTCTGGCTGCTGGCTCAGCTGCTCGCAGCAGGCACTCGGTTTTCCGGGTTTCAAGGCCTCAGCGGGGCCTTCTTTTCGCTTAGACTCCCCTGGATGCGCACTATTCCCGTTGGCGTGTCGAAGTGTGGTAGTGCATCCAAGTCCAGAAGGGCCGGATGGTTTGTCCATGCGGCCGTGCCCAGGCAATGTTTCCCTCGCCGCGGTGCCGGGCGGGCGGGGCGCTCGCCGACTAAATCACGTACTAGATCAACTAGGTCATCGAAACTTCGACATTTGAGTCAAGTTTTTTGGCGGCGTACCTTGGGTGTGCCCGCTCCACATCTGCAGACTCGTTGTCTGAACAGCCACTTCGGGGCGGCACGGCCGGTCATCAAGGTGATCGGATTTTGGCGCGGCGGGTGGCGGCGGTCTGTCGATCGTGACCGCAGGTCCCTGCGTGAGCCTGGCCAAAATCAGGCCGATCCCGGGAAAGCCCAGCTTAGCCTCCCCGCTTGGCGGTCCGAGGAGCAGTCTCACTGGTACTGCAACAATAGATTCTTTTAGTCCTTCTCCTGGCGTGTCGGCCGTGGGTCTGGCCGGTGAGGGTGTAGCTGATCATGTCTGTGGGACATAGTGGCGGAATGGCCGGCGGGGTTCGCGGCGTATTCGGCGCGGTTCGCGGGCCGGTTTACCCGGGTAGAGTCGCGACGGCAGATGGCCCTTTACCTGTGGGGCTTGCTGGGTGAGACGGAGCGCAAGAATGGCTGTAGGCTGGCTGAGGCTGCCGGTGTGAAGGCGGGCCGCAGGCGCGCAGCGATTGCTAAAGCTCTACCCCCTCGGACGTCGGCGGGGTCCGTGATGACGTGCGGGCGGTGATGGCCAAGGCATTGAGTGATCCTGAGCAGGGTGTGTTGATCGTCGATGGGACGAGCTTTGTCAAGAAGGGCACGAAATCGGCGGGAGTAGCCCCGTCAGTACTCGGGTACCGCAGGCCGGATCGCGAATTCACAGGTCGGCGTATTTGCGGCGTATGCATCCCCGCGCGGGTGGGTTGATTGATCGAAAAATGTATATCCGAAGGAGTGGTTCGTTCGGTGGGTGTGTGCCTATGAAGCTTACGGGCAAGTTAAGCTATTTGCCAAGGCGACGCATATCTATGCAACCAGTCGAGGTGGTCCCTACATGACCGGCTAAAGGCGCAGCGTGTAAGTAGGTTTCCTGTACTTCCGCCACTTCTTAACATACCTCTCGAAGCTGGCGAACTTCGCTCAGTCTTGAAAATCTCGAGTTACTCCAGCTTGTCGCCGCCGGCAACACTAACCGGGAGATCAGCGCTCAGCTAGCCCTTCGAGAGCGCGCAATCGTCCGCCACGTGCAGAACATGTCCGGCCCCACTTGACTTGTCGTCCCAGGCAGTTGCCACCGCTTACGCCTATGAGCATGGCATCGTCTAAGGCCAAGTCGAGGTGCCCAAGTGGTCAGAAGCTACCACGCGCCCTACTGCGAGATGGTGGATTTGTCGACGCAGCTAAGGCCCTGCCCTTGTATCGTGCTGATCAGCTCTGAAGAGTTTAATCTTGCAGTAGGAGGCACCGACGATGTCCCAGCCGGTTGACTACAAAATCTTCGACGGCACGGTGGCCGACAACTACGAGCGCTACTTCGTCCCTGTCATCCCCGCACCGCTAGCCGCCGACCTCATAAAGACAGCCGCACCACTTCCTGGCGACTACGTCCTGGATATCGCGTGCGGAACCGGCGTCCTGACTCGCCTCGCCGCCCAGCGCGTAGGTATCACCGGGAGAGTGGTCGGCGTGGACCTAGCCCGAGGCATGCTTGATGTTGCTCGTTCGATCCCGGCACCGCCCGGAACCTCGATCGAGTGGCACGAGGCGAACGCCGAGGCTCTCCCGTTCCCGGACAAGTCGTTCACCCTGGTGTTCTGTCAGCTCGGGCTCATGTTGATCGCCGACCGACCCGCCGCCGTGCGGGAAATGTGGCGGGTCCTGTCACCGAGCGGTCGCGTTGCCATTAACGTACCGGGAAAGATAACACGTGTATTCGAGATCATGATTGAAGCGCTTGCCCACCACATCATACCCGGACTCGCCGTATTCCATCGGTCTCCTTTTTCACTGTGCGACCCGAATGAGCTCGAGGGGCTGCTCCAAAGCGCTGGATTCCATGATGTGGCGGTCAAGACCACGACGAAGATACTCCGGCTTCCCCCGCCGGCAGACTTTCTCTGGCAATACATTCATGCCACCCCCATGGGGGCGGTGATAGCAGAGGCCGACGCTGATCATCTAGACAAGTTGGAGAGAGACGTGGTCGCCCAGTGGCAAGACTTCGTGGATCGCGGCAATCTTGTCATCGACTCGCCGATCCTGACCGCGACAGCCCGAAAATGACCGAGGGGCCAGCACCTCAGGGGCAGCCAAATCGATATGGAGCATACACTTAGGACTGCGGCGGGGATGAGAAGCGCAACGCTGGGCTCAGTTGCGCAGTTTGGGCAGTTCCCCGGACGTGGCGCGCGCCTTTTAGCGAGGCTCCTGGGGTCCAGGGCGCCCCGTGGACCGTCGCGCAGCCAATGCGCGAGTCGGTGATCCGATGATCATGTCCCGAAGCGGTGCGAGTTGACGTGTCACTTGCCCGGACGCCGGGAGTGTGTGGGCTGCGCTCGTCGCGGCGTAAGGTCATTCACCATGAAACAACAAATCCGCTGAAGTTAACATCATCGCAGGTCAGAGGCCCAGCGAATGCCTCTAAGTGGATAAGTTATTTAATTTCGACACCCCCCCGCCCCTAAGGACTGATAATCGGGCCGCGTTTCGTAAGCATCGAGTATTTCGTCAACGCATCGTATGAGCCCCACCACAGTCATCAAGCCGTTGACACAGATCAGGCTGAACTGCTCGTCAGTGAGCGGAAGTCGGTCTATGAGTCTGTCAAGCTCAAAGCTGTGATCGCCGTCAACCGCTGCGTGCTCTCGCAAAGTGCGAAACGCTGCACGAGGAAGGGTGATGCGCCTCATCAGCTCCTCCACGGCCGAGATGGCCGCGGGATATCCCTCGAGCACCGCAATATAGCCTAAAAGCGCGACCGGATCATGATGGTGAATCCAGTAGTATTGAGCGCCAACTAGTCCCGCTATCGTCGGAGAGGGCATCCGGCGCAGGACGTCCTGGCGACGGACGCCCAATTTTTCGAGATCCTCTAGAATCCACCTGTCATGCCCTTCCTCTTCCAAAGTATGACTTTCAAAGTACTCGACTAGCGAGCGAGCCTGGGTGTCAGTTCGGACATTTAACTGCCGGACGGCGTCTTCCATGAGTGGGACTGCCGCACGCGTCATGGAGTGGAGCAGGAAAAGGTACTCCGGGTAGATATCTATAAACTGTGGGTGCTCATCGAGACGCCGACAGGCGTCGAGAAGTGCCGGCACGCTCAGGCTCAGCCGCCTTCGGAGTGACGTGCTATATGGAGGAACTTGACTATCTCTAGAAGATGGCACGTGTGATTGTGATATCGGTGATCTGGCTGCGCACGCGGCTCAAGATATCAGCGATGAGTCGCAGCTCGGTCGTTGACAACTCGGCTATCGCCGACATAAATTCCGGTGGGATTCCCTTGGTATCGATGCCTCTATTCCTCAGCGCTTCGAGCGGATCTTTATTAAATTGCCGCCGAAACTCCGGATCTTGGAGCGCATTGGCAAAAGAATCCATAGCGTCCTGATCCATTTTCCGCGCCTCCCCCTAAGCTCCTCTTCGCTATGGTTAGCAAAGTACGCAGTCAACCTGCATCGTACACCAGCCAAGTATGGCTAGCCCGACCAGATCGCCCTTATGTTTGAACTCTTAGGCGCGCTCAGCGCCAACTCTGCCGCCTCGGCTCGTCAACCCCATGGCGACAACGAAACCAGGTCCATCATTGCATCGCAGATCAACTATGGGTGGCCGAGCTTGTAGAGCGCATGCATGCACCCACAACCCTAAAAAGCGAAGAAAGACCAAATCCGGACATTCCTGCCAATACGCGCATTTTGCGGCATCTCGCTACACGCTTGTTAAAATCGTCGAAGGGCGGCTCCACCATCTTGCAACCAGAGACGATCTGGTAATTAAAAATTGACGATCGAGATATTGAAGAGTCGTCCGCGCCTTCGTCGCCGAATCACGCGTGCTAAACTGGTCCGACATCGCCTGAAGTGCACCACGTATCACGGAGATTATTGCTCCACGGGACGGGCCTCAGCGTCAATCTGCAAGACGGGCTCAACTCGCACGCACCAAGGCGACACGACCTCAGCGGGCGGCGCGGCACAAAGTTTCATCGACCCGCGAGTACCGCGCCCGGGCATATAGCACCGTGGCGCAACAGGTCCATATCGTCGATGCAGTCCCGTGCTTTCGTCCATCCCCACATGACCTGCGCCACGACGTTCGCTGCGGCGTTTCACGCCACCCTGTACGGTGATTGACCCGATCGAGATCGGGGGCACTGCTAGCCCACACGGGGCGACCAGGGCACTGGCACCGCCATCAGCGCAGCGCACCCACACGAGATTCAGATCACCCAACCGCACCGAGATGGCCCGGGGAGCATGGGAGAATCGCATTCTGCGGATGCCCTACCCTTCCCTGGAGAAACAGGACCCTCGACAAGTCTCACGGTCGCAAGTGAGAAGGGCATTCGTCCGGTAGTACGCGCCTCGGGGCCATTCCAACCGTGATTCAGGCTCAGCCGTTGGAGGGACGCTTACGCTCGCTCGGGCTTCGGCGGGCGTAGGTGAGCGCCCCTTCGGGGTTTAGTGTGGTGCCTTGGGTGTAGGCGGTGTGGTAGCCGTTGTCTCCGAGCGCCTCTTGGGTGGTGCGCTCGATGCCGGCCCAGAATTCTGGCTCGGACGGGAAACGGACGGTGCTTAGGCGCTGTCGGTCGGCTGCGGCGGCGCCGAGTAGTCGAGCGGCGTGATCGAAGTTTTCCCGTGTAGCAGCGATGGCGGCGAGGATGTCGAGGCATTCGGGGATGTCGAGAGCGAACCTTTTGGCCTGGAGGCGCACCAGCGCGTTTTCGATGTAACGTTCGGCGTCGTTGGTCTTGCCAGTGGCTAGGGAGAGTCGGGCCAGTAGCCGCTGGGCGCTTGCTTGCATCCATCCGCTGCCCAGCCTCCGGGCGCTGTCTAACGCCTGCTCGCCATGATCGCGGGCGGCCTCAAGGTTGCCCTCCAGCCGCTCTAGCGTGCCCAGCCCAGCAAGGGCCCAGCAAAAGAAATAGGCCACTCCGTGGCGATCGACGTTAACAGCGTTGTGCAGGTGTTCACGCGCCGCAGCGAACTTGTCTAACGCCATCTCGGTTCGGCCCAGCGCGTGCTCAACTATCCCCAAGGCAAAGCCCGCACCAGTTTCCTGTGCCCGCTGGAGCGCTGCGTGAGCAAGCGAATACGCACGCTCGGTTTCGCCGCAGACCAGGTGCACGTAGGTCAAAAATCCGGTGGCCACGCCGGCTGCGATTTGTTCGCCCATCTCGTCGCTGGTGGCGACGGCTTGCGCAAGCAGTTCGCGAGCTTGCTTTAGTCGTCCATGGATCATCGCCTTCCAGCCTCGGCAGTACCAGTGAAGGGCGATGCCGGGCCGATACCCGACTCGCGTCGCGGTGGCGTATGCATCGTCGAGTATCGGGCTAGCGGCGTCGAACTCGTCCTGGAAATTCCAGGCAATACCCAGGATTTGGGCGGCATCGATACGGCAAAAGTGGTCGCCGGCTTGGGTAGCCAGCTCGATGCTGCGCCGCAGCAATGGCCGCCCCCGGGCCGGGTCGCCGAAACTAGTCATAGCGCCAAGAGCGTTGAGGACGCGGCCTTGTGTCCATGCATCGCCGCAGGTCTGGCCGATCTCCAGCGCTGCTTGGCACCAGTCGGGCGCATTCTCATGGCCGCTGTAGAGGGCGTGGTACCCACGCCCAGCCAGTACCCGGCCACGCAGCATGGTCGGTTCCTCGCCAGCAGCGTCCAGAGCGCGGGCGTAGACGGCCTCACCTTCCTGATACCGACCGGCAAACAACCAGAACAGCGTCAGCGCGTTCACCAGCTGCAGTCCCCCGGTAGGGTCGCTGGTCGCTGCCCAATCCAGGGCCGCATGGAGATTGGGTAGCTCGGTGGCCAGGGTGTGCAGAA
>Ga0213881_10001573_pt1 | contig 10692 bp, 8 predicted proteins | sample BarmaccoBMER_R08_FD_160104 | JGI IMG/M metagenome (GOLD analysis project Ga0213881, IMG submission 160104) | Barbacenia macrantha exposed rock microbial communities from rupestrian grasslands, the National Park of Serra do Cipo, Brazil - ER_R08 ... | reverse complement strand
CTGTGCCAGCCCGGGCGGCGCGCGGATCGGGACTGGGTCGCGCGTGCTCGGTGAGGATGTCTGTGGAGTTGGCGGTCAGCAGGGACCCGCCGACGGCCTGCCGCGGTCTGGCCCATCGCGTAGTCAGTGCCGTCTAGACCCAGGAAACGACTCATCACGTCCATCGTCCGATACCGACCGTCTGGGCGCCGGAGAACAATCGCTCACGCAGTTGGACCCGGCGGATCTTCCAGGTCGCCGTCCGGGGGAAGTCCGACCAGCTGATCTGGATCGGGTCGGCCAGTGGCGGCAGGTCCGTGGTCGCGCGGGCCCAGGCGGCCCGGCTGATCGGCAGATCGCCGGTCGTGCTCAGTACCGGCACTGGCATGTCGCCGGAGATGGCCAGCACCACCACCTCGGTGGTCGTCGGCAGCCGGTCCAGCAGCACGTCCTCCAGCTCCAGTGCGCTGCCGCCGGGGATGCGGTCGATTTCCCGGTCGACTAGGCGCACCGCGCCGAACCGGTTAATCACGCCCAGGTCACCGGTGTTCCACCACCAGCCGTTGCGCTTGAGGTCGTGTCGGTCCTGCTCACCGACATAGCCTAGGGACCGGCCTGGCTGGGACACCTCGATCAGGCCGACTGTGCCGCGTGGTACTCGCCGCCCGGTCTCGGGGTCGACCGCGCGCAGCTTGCACAGCCAAGGGATCGGCCAGCCCAGTACCTGGGTCGGTGGCGGTCGGTGGCCGACGCGGCGCACCGACCGGCGCAGATAAGGTCGGATCACGATCGCGCCAGCCTCGGTCTGGCTCCAGGACTGCACCCAGATCGGCATCCGCCGGTCCGTGGCGTGCAGGAAGGTGCGGATGGTGCGGGTGTGGATGGCGTCGAAGGAGTTGATGTAGACCCGGACATTGCCGAAGGGGCGGGCCGGGTCGCGGGCCAGGTTCTCCCAATGCAGGTAGATGTTGGGCAGGGTTTCCGCGATCGTGGGCCGGTGCCGGATGAGCAGATCACGCACGGTCAGAGACTGCGGTTCGGACAGCATCAGCGCGGTGGGTGTCAGCGTGGCGATCGCGGCCATGGCGGTGGCCATCCGCTGGTGGCAGAACGGATCGCAGTAGGCGAAGGTGTCCTGCGGGCGCATCCGGAACACGGGCCACCGCTCGGCCTCGACCAGGGCCAGCGAATGGATCGACTCGGCCGAGTGCAGCACCAGCTTGGGAACGCCGGTGGTGCCGGAGGTGTGCGTGATCACCATGGGTTCGTGCGCGGCACGCAGCCGGGGCGGCACCGCGGGTGCGTGCCGCAGGTCGTCCAGGGCGAGTACGTCGTCGCGGCCGGTGCGGTCCACGGTGATGGTGCGGGTGGTCAGTGTGGCGACTGAGTCCCGCTCCAGCCCACAGGACAGCAGTTGGGCACCGTCAGCCACCAGGAACGGCCGCTCCAACCGGGTCAGCATCGCCCGGACGAACTCGGGTGTGTGCGTCCAGGCCAGGGTGGCCGGGATCGCGCCGAGCCGGGCGATCGCCGAGGCCAGCAGCGTGACGTCGAGATGGTTGGCCTTCAACACGGCCACCCGGTCCCACGGCCGCACACCGGCGGCATACAGCCAGGCCGCAGCCCGGTCGACCAGCGCGGCCCAGCCGGCGTAGTCCCGGTCTGTCGGGCCGAGCGGATCGATGTCGGCGGGCCGGTCGACGATCACCCGCTGCCCAGTGGCCCGTTGCGCGGCAACATGCCAGACCTCCCCCAAGCGCGCAGTGGCCGGGCTGCGCGAAAACGGCGTCCAGCGCTGCCGGAACCGAGTGGGCGCGTAGTCAGTGAGGAACACTGGCAGCGTGGGTTGGGCCGCGGCGCCGGGCCGGGTGAGGGTGGGGTTCTGTGTCATTGTTGGATCACCTTTCGGATTGCTGGATGAACTCACTGCGACGGTGCTGGGGTATGCGTGGTGAGGTGCGCGTGGTGGAGCGTGTCGGGGTCGCGGACGGGTGAGCGGGTGGACTGGTCATCGAATTCGACGGTAGGAACTGATCCGACGATGTCTGGCGGCACCAATGCAACAGATCGTCAAGTCATTGCTGGGCTGCCGTGTTGTTGCTAGGCGGCGAGCGACACCGGCGCGGCACGCCGGGACCACATGCTCCGGAGCTGGTCGGCCAGGATGACGAAGACGTCGGGGTTGGTGATCAACCCGCCGTGGGTGCTGTTCACCTCGATGTGGCGGGCGGCCGGATCGAGACTGGCGTGCCAGTCGACCACCTCGTCGGAGCGGGAGTAGACCGACACGAACGGCACCTGGTGCGGGAAGGGACCGGACAGGTCGCTGCGCAGTTGTCGGCAGCAGCTGCCCCACATGCAGCTGGCCCGCATCAGGCCGGGGATGCCCAGGGTGCCCGCGAACCCGAGCACCGCGACTTGGGCTTTGATCACGGGATGCACCGCCAGCATTCGGGTCAGTGGGCTGCCCAGGGTGATCAGGCCTCGCACCGATCCGGGTCGTCGGACCGCAGCGGATCGGGCGAACTGGCCGCCTCTGCTGTGCGCGAGGATCACGACCGGTTCGCCGGTCGCGTCGGCCAGCCGGTCCAGCGTGTCGGTCACGGATTGGGTCGCTCGTTCTCCGCAGCCGATTCCGTACTGAATGGGAGCGAGAACGGGGCGGGAACCGACCCGATGTAACCAGTCGTGCAGCGGGATCAGCGCGACGGGCGAACTGCCCAACCCGCCGACCAACAACACCGGCCGTCCCGTGCCGTCGACCGGTGGGTCTGTCCACACCGGATGCGCGCGGAGCCGCTCGCGGCTGGCCAGCATGGTGAGTGCGCGATTCAGCGGTAGGTGCAGGGCGGCGGCGACTCGCGTCAGTGAACCGTCGGGGCTGGCCAGTTGCGGCATTGACTCGCCGGTGATGTCGAGCGCGGCCATGGCATGAACTCTTCTTCCTGTGCGTTCGCAGGCTGCGTGGTCAGCGCAGCGCGCGGTACTCACCGTCATGGCGGACCAGGGGTTCACCGCTGGCCCGGCCCATATGGCTGACGGCTCCTACGACGACGGTGTGGTCCCCACCGGGATAGGTGGTGCGTACCTGGCAGATTGCCCAGGCGAGAGCATCGGCCAGCACCGGCAGTCCCTGTTCGCTGCGGTGAGCGACATTGGCGAAGCGCTCGGGCTGGGAGCGGTAATACGCGAAAGCGACGGATATCTCGGCCGAGTCCTGGTCCAACACATTGATGGCGAAGCTGCCGTGGTCGAGGATGGCGCGAAGCGTGGCCGAACCCGAGTTCACGCAGACCAGCGCCAATTGTGGGCGCATGGACAGCGGGCACACCGCGCTGGCTGTCATGCCCGCCGGACCGTTCGGGGTCATCGTGGTGAGGACGGTGACACCGGAAGGGATCGCGCCGAACACAGATCGGAACAACCGTTCCTCAGCCGGGGCGGCGAGCGCGGCGGTCACGGTCGACCGCCTTGGGACATGCTGACTGCCGTGCATCCGGTGTCCAGGAACACGATGTGCGAGCCGGGCAGGCCGCGCAGGATAGCCTGGTATGTCGTCGGGGTGAGAAACAGGTTGCGGAAGTCCATAGAACGGCTCCTACAGGGCAAGTTGGGCGCCGGCGAGGTGGCGGGCCAGTGGTTCGCTGGCTCCGGTGCGTGAGGGTGGGTGGAAAGCGAGCGCACGGCTGGCCGCCAAGAGGTAGGCGATTTCGGAGGAGCCGATGAATGTCATGCCGCCGCCTATCGCGGACGCGGCCATGGCAGCCCGTTCGATGGCACGCTCGGCGCTGTATCGGACGTAGAGGGCGCGGGCTAGGGCGCTGTCGGTGTCGTCGGCCGTGGCGGTGGTGGTGGCTGCGGACTCGAGTGTTGCGGTGGCGCTCTCCAGCTCGATGGCGAGCAGGGCTTGGTCCTCGGCGCTGCCTCGACCGCTCGTGATCACCCGTTCGGTAAGGTTGGAGGCGGCGCCTACATAGGCTGCGGAGATGAGCAGCTCAAACCAGATGAACCCACGGGCCTGGATGGGGTCCATGCCGGGCTCGTCGGTGGGGTAGAACACCAGCGCGTCGGGCACTAGGACATCCCGCAGGATGACTTCGTCGCTTTCAGCGCCCGCAAGCACCCAGCTGTTCCAGAACCGCTTGCGCTCGATGCCCTCGCTGGTGGCCGGAATCAAAATGATCGCCATCCGGTCCGAGCCGTTGCCTTGGTCGGTGACCGTGACGCTTGCGCTCATGAGATCCATTGACCAGGTCAGGCTGCACGGCTTTTTTGCGCCGCTGACCCGTAGGCCACCGTCGACCACTATCGCGTTCATGGTGGGCGCGAGGATGTGCTGGCCGGAACGGCCTTCAGCGAAACCCGAGCTGAGCAGCCAGCGGTTCTCCGCGATCGCTTGCAGCATCGCCCACTCGAACCCATTGCTCAGTGTGGTGAGCTCGACGAGCGAGGCAACGGAGAAGTGGTGCATTGTTGTTGCCACAGCCAGTGATGGTGAGCGGCTGCCGATCGCCCGCTGGATCCCTACCGCGTCGGCGAGGGAGGCCCCGAGACCACCGTAGGTCTCCGGTATGAGCAGTGCCGGGCCGCCTGCTTGACGAAACATCGACAGTCCAGGGTTGTTCGGCCGTTCAAGGTCGAGCAACGGTACCTCGGCCAGCTGTTTATCCAGGCCGGGAAGATAGCGCTCCAGGCAGTCACGTTCGCGGTGAAGGAAGTTCACAGCAGACCTCCTTACGAACTGCTCCACCGAACAGGCCGGAGACGATCGCCACGGTGTTGTCCACGAGGGTGCGCACGGCGATTGGTTCGAGTGCGTCGGCAAGAGTGGGGATCCCCATGTCGAGTCGGGCAGTGAAGGTGATGCTGGCGCCGTCGTCGGTGTCGGAGCAGGTCCAGGAGCCCTCGAAGAGCGCGATGTCACCGTCGAGCTGACGGAAGTCGATACGCCGGGCAGCCCGGTCGAAGGTGTCTTCCTCAACCCATTTCAGGATGCCAGCGCGGAATGCGACCTCCCATTCTGACCTCGAGACCGCGTCACCAACCTCAGTGACGGTGACGCGGTGGACCGCTGGGCTGAACTTGGGATAGCGCGAGAAATCCGCGAGGGTGTCATAGACCTCAGCGGCGCGGCGACCAGGAACCGTCATGTGGAGCTGGACGGAACGCACGGCATCTCCTCGGGTTGGATCGGCGTCGATCGGGATGTGAGCGAGCTGGTGTGACCAAGGTCGCGGGCAGTGGCCGTCAGCGCGGCCGCCAGCCAGTCGAGGTCAGCGGAGTCGAGCACGGCTGGCGGCGTGAGCCGGAGCACGTGGTGGGAGTTCAGCGAATACGATGGCAGGACGCGCCGTTCGAGCAGACCGAGCATGAACTCGGTCGCGGCCTCGGCGCTGACGAAGTCGATACCCACGAGCAAGCCCTGCCCGCGGACCTCCTGGACGTGGCCAGGGCAGTGGCGCAGCACCGCCTCGCGTGCCATGTCGAGCACGACGGGGCCGAGCCGATGGGACGCCTCGATGAGCCCTTCATCACGCAGGACGTCGATGGTGGCAGTCACCGCGGCAGAGGCCAGCGGGTTGCCGGCAAAGGTGGACGAGTGCAGCATCGGGTCGTCGTTGAGAGGCGCGAATATCTCGGTCGTCGCGACGACCCCGCCAACGGGCATGACCCCACCGCCGAGAACCTTCCCGACGAGCAGCACATCCGGGGAGATCTGGGCCAGCTCGGCGCCCCACCACGCACCCAGGCGCCCTAGCCCAGACTGGATTTCATCCAAAATTAGCGTCGCCCCGACCGCCGTACACCGGGTACGAACATCAGACAGATACCCCGACGGCGGAATCCTGACGCCACCTTCAGCCTGGACCGGTTCCAGGATCACGGCCACCCGCTCGCCGTCGGTCGCCAGCGCCTCTTTCATAGCGGTGATGTCACCGAAGGGAACGAACTCCACATCGGGGAGCAGCGGCGCGAACGGGTCGCGGTACGCTAGCCGCCCCGTGACGGACAGTGCGCCCAACGTCTTGCCGTGAAACCCGCCCTCGGCCGCCACGATCCGGGTCTTGCCGGCCAGCCGAGCGAGCTTGAGCCCAAGCTCGACCGCCTCAGCGCCGGAATTGGTGAGGAACACATGGTCCAGTCCATCCGGGGTCACTGATGCCAGCGCGGCCGCCGCCTCAGCGAGCTGCGGGTTGAGGAAAACCCGGGTCGCCAGAGGATGCTCCTCAAGCTGCCGGCGGACCGCGCGAACCACCCTCGGGTGACAGTGACCCAAGAGGAACACCCCGAAACCGCCACAGTCAAGGTAAACCTCACCGTCCGCGCCGTAGACCTTTGTCCCGGCAGAACGGGTCTCGACCGGAGCGCCGATCATCCTGGCCAGGCTGGCGAGTGAGGTGTTGACGTGCCGGTGGTATCGCTCGAGGACCACGTCCCGGTCGGTCGGTCGCGGGCGACCGACGGCTGCCGGGGAGCCCGGGGACGTGGCAGCACGCCACTGGTTGTGCGCCATCTCAGGCCACCTCTCCCACGGACTTGTCTGCCGTGCGCCCGGTAGCCCTCGCCCAGTACCGCAGACTGGACAGCAGGGTTGCTCGCGGGTCAGGCAGCGCCCGCCCCCCCATCCGAACCAGGTCCTCAAGGCTGCTCGGAAACGCGGTACCCGCCGAGAGATAGGCCGCAAAGAAATCGAGCAACCTGAGGACCGTGCTGCGGGTCTTGACCGGAAGAGCGTCCAAAAAGACCGGGGCGATGAGGCGGTCAAACACCTCTGGAGCCACAAACCGCGGCACATCCACCACACGGCCGATCTCGGCACCAAAACCCACGCACAGCTCGACCGCATGGTCCAGCCGCAGCGCCCGCGTCCCTGCGGTGATCCAGAACTCCCCGCTCGTCAGCTCCTGCTCAACCACGGTCGCAACAGCGTCGGCAACCACGTCGACGGGGACGAAATCAAGCAGCCACGAACGGTCGAACGGAATGAGGGGGGCAACACCATCGAGAACCGCGCCAACCGCCCGATATAGTCCCTGGAACGACCGAACCTCTCCGGTACGCGAATCGCCCACAACGACCGACGGGCGAAAGATGACATGCGGCAAGCCACTAGCGCGAACAAGCTCCTCACCGGCCCGCTTTGAGGCGGCGTACCCGACGGCGGTGCGTCCGCGCTCACCGTCGACGGTCGCATGCACATAAGCGGTACTGATATGGTAGAAGGGCACGCCCGCAGCCGAGGCGAAGTCCAGGATGCGCTTCGTCCCCTCGACATTGGTCGCCTCTAGACTGCCGTCGGTCCGGTTGAAGTCGGTGACCGCCGCACTATGGATCACAGCATCAACCCGACGAACGAGAGCGGTGTAATCAGCCGCACTCAGACCAAGACGCGGCTCCCGAAGGTCACCATAAACCGACCTGACACCAGCGCGTCCCGCCACCACCGTCCGGTGGGCAAGACAGACCACATCCACCCCGTACAGTCGAGAGACCAAGGCATGCCCCACCACACCCGCGCCGCCGGTGAGAAGGACAGTGCGGCCCAGTGCACTCGCCGTAGTCCCAGTGACTGGGAAGGCGCTCAGCTGCCTATGCATCCCCACTCCTCTTCGATGGTTCCTGGCTGGTCCTAGTACCGCAACGGCACTTCCGTGCTGTCTGGCTCCCGACGCAGAGTGCGCAGCCGCGTGTCATAGCCGGGGTCGCTGGTCGAGGGGTACGGCGCCTTGCGGCGGTCGCCGCGCGGAGCAGGCTTTTCTCCCGACCGTCGAACGTCTTCATCGACCACGGGGTGTTGAAGAGGTACTGCACCAAATGTGGATGCATCACAGCACCTTGATCCTTCAGAACGTGTATGACCTTGCGATGCGGTATGGATCAAAGTGTTGCGCTGGCGTCGGTGGGGGGTCATCGGATCCGGATGCGGAGATTTGGGGCTACGATGTCGGATGTTTGGGGCCTGGCACTATCCGACATGAGAGAGGTCGGTCCGCTGCCGCGCCGGGGTAGCGGCACCGCTGCGGGCACCGGCGCGGCGCAGCGCCTCCCGCCTCACTCGCTGAAGCACAGGCCCAAAATGGCCAGCATGGTGAGTAGTAACTAGTCAGGTCGTCCAGTGTGGTTTATTGATGTGCGGGCAGCCAGGGTGGCGCTGTCAACTTGGTGAGCCTGCCTGGCTGTGGAGGCAGGGTCGGGCCGGCTGGGGTGATCTCTGGTGCTGTGTCAGGCTGCTGTGGTGGCCGTGCCGGTGATCTGGTTCCAGGTGGTGAATCGGTCGGTCATCTCGCGGCGGTACTCCTGGGCGGAGAGCCGGTGACGGCCGGGCCGGAAGTGCGGTGATATCCCGCTGGGCATTGTCAGGTTGTTTGACGGCCGAGGGTGACTGGCATCTTGACCCGGGAAGTGTGATGTAGTGCCTGTGGTCAGGCGGCGGTGCGCAGCCCGACGACCTCGTTCCAGGTGGTGAATCGGGTGGTCATCTCGTGTCGGTGCTGGGCCGCGGTGAGTCGGTGGCGGCGGGGTCGGAAGTGCGGTGATATCCCGCTGAACGCCGAGAGGAACCGCTGCGCCCCGCCGGGGAGCTGTAAAAAATTAAGGTGTTGTTTTCGGGTTTGGTGTCAATGTCCGCTTGGCCATAATCTGGTTGATCCCGGGCACTCGGGCGGTTGATCTCCCCCGGATCCGAACGGTCTCCTAAAACGGTCAAAACCCAAACATGACGGAGCCCTGACTCGACACGAGCCCATCTACACCGATACCGCCTCGCCCCAATCTTCGCCGCAGCCGCGACGATCGGCTCAGCGGCAATGAGCATCGCCCAGCGGCGCCCCAGATCTTCGGGTGGATCAGCAATGATCGGAAGAACTACGGGCAGGACGGTGCCGCTGCAAACCTGCGTATGTCCAGATTGCGGCTTACCGGCCAGTGCTCGCCGGTTGACGCGGCGACGATGGTGTCCTGGTGACGCCGGGTCAGGCTTGATTTAGCCGTAACAGGGACGCGTGTGCTTGTCCTGGGCGCGGTAGGTAGGCGTGTGGTCAGTGTCTAACGGGGTTGCACCCCAGCCCGACGAGGCATGCCGTGGCTGATTTGGGTGGGTGGGCTCCGGTCGGCGGGATCTAGACCGTGACCGGGTGTGCCGGTCCGGTGTATGAAACCGCCCGTAGCGGTTTGGTTGGCCGTCAAGGCCCCCGTCCGACCGGAGCCCAGTATGACCTTAGCGCGCAGCGTGGCGGATGTCCTGGCTGATCATGTGGTGTTCGAGGTGGAGTGCATCGATCGGATGTATCTCAACGTCTACGTCCCTCAGCTGCAGTACGTGGCGGGGCTGGTGGGGTTCGTGCACCGCCGGTTGGGGTTGCCGATCGCCTCGACTGCGCCGTTGGCGCCGATTAGTGAGGGCTTCAGTGAGGCGATGCGGGTCTTCGCCCGGGAGCAGGGCGTGCCGTGGGTGGATTTCGTCAAAGGGCAGCGCAAAGACGACATCATGCATCAGCATCTGGCGCACTTCACTGGTGAGGAGGGGGTGTTGTTCATTGGGCGGGCGCAGGAGAAGACGGTGTTGTTCCGGACGGAGAAGCGTCGTAACGCCGAGGGTGTGGCGTATCCGTGGATTGTGAAGGCCACGGGTGTGGTCAATCACTTCTACATCTACGCCGTAGACGCCGACTTCGGTCCTTTCTTCTTGAAGTTCTGCTCCTATTTTCCTTACAACGCCCGGTTGTGTATTAATGGGCACGAGTGGGCGAAGCGCCAAGCGGAGCGAAAGGGGATCGGTTTCACCGCACTGGATAACGGTTTCGCTACCGTCTCCGACCCGGCCGCCTTGCAGGCCTTGTGTGATGAGCTGGGAGCGGGGCAGATTCAGGCGTTGCTGGACAAGTGGCTTGCCCTGCTGCCCAGTGCGTTCACCGACGCCGACCGCGAGGCGGGGTACCGACATGAGCTCTCGATCCTGCAAGCCGAGTTCTCCCTGACCCAGGTCCTCGACCAGCCGGTGAGCGGGCGGGTGTTTTTCGAGCAGGTCATCCGGGACAACCTCGATGCCGGGCGCCCGGACCGGGTCAGCCTGGTCTTCGACCGCCGGATCAAGCGGAGGGGGCCGCGGGCCACCCCAGGGCACTTCCGCACCCGGGTGATCACCGAGGGAGTCACCCCGAGTGTGTACATCGACTACAAACACACCTCGATCAAGCAATATCACAAGCACGGCAGAGCATTACGCACCGAGACCACGATGAACGACACCCGTGATTTCGGGATCGGGAAACGACTGACCAACCTGCCCGCGCTGCGGGAGGTCGGCTTCACCGCCAACCGGCGCCTGTTGAGCGCCCAACGACTCAGCCACAACCCGATCCGCGCCGAAGAAGCCTTCACCGCCGTACACCACCCCCTCATCACCGACACCGGGCAGCGCATCGCCGCACTGCGCCTCGGGGACCGCCGGGCCCACGCCCTGCTCCAAGCCCTGCTGGTCTTCCGGCTGCTCCCACACGGATTCCGCAATCCCGACTTGCGCGGCCTGCTCACCGAGATGCTCGGCAAGCAACCCCACGAGCTCACCGCCGGGCAGATCACCTATGACCTGCATGCGCCACGAGGCGCCTTGTCATATCCCCGGTCCAGCCGGGAGGAACTTGAAGGGAGGTTCTTGGGTCTGATGGCTTACCTGGACGCGAAAGCGCGAGGGGACAGTAGCCTGCCAGAAAA
>Ga0213881_10001572_pt1 | contig 10693 bp, 10 predicted proteins | sample BarmaccoBMER_R08_FD_160104 | JGI IMG/M metagenome (GOLD analysis project Ga0213881, IMG submission 160104) | Barbacenia macrantha exposed rock microbial communities from rupestrian grasslands, the National Park of Serra do Cipo, Brazil - ER_R08 ... | reverse complement strand
AACCGGACCTGAACGACGATGAAAGCAGTTTCTCAGCTGGACCGGGCGGCGGGGTCCCTCCTCGTGCCGAGGCTGCCCTCGGGCCGGTGGATGAGGTGACTCGGTGCACGAGCCGTTCCGCCGACCAGGTCGTGCGCTAGTCCCGATCGTTCAGGACCGTGTGAATTGGGCTGGCGGTGGGTTTTGGGCTGGCGAGATTGGGATGGTTGGTGTCGATCGGTTCTTGCTGGCGTTGGATTGGTCGATTGACGCTCAGGGCCCAGCTCGAGTCGATCGAGCAACGCCTGGCTCTGGGAACGCCCGGGATCGGACGAGCAAGGGCAGTGCGGACAGAAGGTGTCGGATCCTGGCAATGCGGAAGCGCACCCGCTGGCCGGCGCAGGTCGGCTCCGGTCGATCCGCCGACACTTACCGATCGCCGAGCAAAGGGGTCGCGTGGTCGGCGCGACCGCTGTGAGCTTGAAGCGACTGCGTCCGATTAGTCGCCATGTACGGCGACGCACCGAGTTCAACCGAGACCTGCCCTACGAACCCGACGAGCATCTCAAGCGTGACGCCGAGCTCCCTCGTAGGCGCGGACTGCGGGGCAGCCGGCGCCTTCTGATCGGACCCACGCCGAACCCTCCGGGATGTGTTGTGCTGGCGAGAAGCAAGTCGGCGACCCCCGCGGGCGCGACACCCGCTTTCCGGATGACACGCATCGCTTGGCCGCTTGCGCATGCTTGGCTCGTTCTAGGGAGGGCTCGCGGCTCGGGCGCGCTGCTCGTCAGTTGGTCTCGATTGGCTGTGCGGGTTGCACGAGGCCGTGCTCGTAAGCGAATACGACTGCTTGGACGCGGTCGCGCAGGTCGAGCTTCATCAGGATGCGGGCCACGTGCGTTTTCACGGTCCCCTCGGTGATGTACAGGGCGCCGGCAATTTCGGCGTTGGATAGGCCGCGCGCGATCTGCCGCAGCACGTCAAGCTCGCGGGCGGTGAGCTCGGTCAGCGAGGCTGGCGGCGGGGCGTTCGGCGGCGCGGCTTGGAGGAAGCGGTCGATCAGCCGGCGGGTGATCTCGGGGGCGAGCAGCGCTTCGCCGGCTGCGATCAGCCGCACGGCCTGGACGAGCCGCTCGGGTGATTCCGTCTTCACGAAGAAGCCGGCTGCGCCCGCCTTCAACGACTCGTAGACGTACTCGTCCAGCGCGTAGGTAGTGAGCACGAGGACGCGGGTGCGGATGCCGGTTTCGGCGAGTCGCCTGGTTGCCTCGATTCCGTCAAGCACTGGCATACGGATGTCCATTAGCACGACGTCGGGCTGAAGCGAGGCGACCATCGTGATGGCCTCCGAGCCATCGGCGGCCTCGCCAACGACCTCGAGGTCGGCCTGCGCCTCGAGGATCATTCGCAGCCCGCCGCGGACCACGGCCTGGTCGTCGGCCACCAGCACGCGGATCATCGGTTCAGTGGCAGCGCGGCGCGAATGTGCCAGCCGCCCTCCGGCCGGGGACCCGCTTCAAACCGGCCGCCGAACACGGCGACGCGCTCGCCGATGCCGGCCAGCCCGCGGCGGGTGCCGGACCCGTTCACCGATCCGGAGCCGTCATCGAGCACCTCGACCTCGAGCTGCTGCGGGTGGTAGCGGACGATCACCCGCGCGCGTGCCTTGCCGGCGTGCTTGAGCGCGTTCGTCAGCCCTTCTTGCACGATCCGGTAGGCCGACAGCGCGAGCGGTGCCGGCAGGTCGCACGGGTCTCCCTCGACCTCGAGCGCGACCGTCAGCCCCGCCTCGCGAGTTCTCGCCAGGAGCTGATCGAGATCTGCCAGCGACGGCTGCGGCTGACGAGATGATTCGGCCTCGCTCCGCACCAGCGACAACAGCGTTCCCATCTCGGCGATCGCCTCCTGGCCGGTGGCGCGGATCGACCGCATCACCTCCCGCGCCCGCTGCGGATCGCGTTCGAGCACCTGCTCGGCCGCGCCGGCCTGCAGTACCACCACCCCAAGGCTGTGGGAGATGATGTCGTGCAGCTCGCGGGCGATCCGCCGCCGCTCGTCTTCCACCGCCAGCTCGGCGACCGTGTCGCGCTCCCGCTCCACCTCGGCCGTGCGCGCCTGCCGGGCGCGCATCCCCAGGCCGAACAGGAACACCAGCCCGAGCACCGCGAACAGGTACACCGCGTCCCCGAACGACGTGACCTGGCGCTCGCGCAGGACATGCACCGCCGCCAGCACCGCCAGCAGCACCGCGGCAACCCACGGGCTGGCCGCGTACGCCCCTGCTGAATACGCGACCACGATCAGCAAGAAAAACCCGGTCGGCGAATCCGAGGAACCGAACGCCAATGCCAACCCAGAGAAAACGGCAAGCGTGAACGCCAGCACCGCCAACGGCAGACGCCGCCGCCACCACAAAGAGGCGGCCACCGCCGCGACGCACACAGCGTTCAGTGCTACAGGTCCGCGCCACCCCGAGCCCACGAACACGCCAACCTCAGCGACCACTCCGAGGACCAGGGCGACGGCCGCATCGACCACCCTGGCGTCAGCAAAACCAGGTGCGCGGGCAACCATGCGCTAACGCTACTGCCACCGCACGGTCGAGACATCCCCCGCCAGGCAGATGTTCAAATCTGCCTTCAGGCAGATCCAAGATCCGACCCAAGCCAGGCGACAGCGCGAGCGTCCGGACGTAGCTTTGCCGGGTCATCAGACCCGCTCTCGAAAGGAGCCGATGTGTACTCGAAACTGTCAAGAACGATCATGGTCGCCGCCACTCTCGCGCTGGCCGCGATCGCGCTCCTCGCCACGCTCGCGGGCGCGGCGCAAGGGAGACGCACCCGCGCGGAGCGCATCACACTGAGCGGGGCGACCGTCCACGGCGTCGATACGCCAATCCGTGTCACCGCAACCGGGCCGATCAACGGCCACGGCACCGCCAAGGACGACGACAACCCCAACGGCAAGGGCGTTCTGACCCTCTACCTCCCGAACGGCAAGGTGTCAATCACAAACAAGACAACCTCGCTCAAGGCGAAGATGAACGCCAGCCAATGCACCGCCACGCTCACCGAGCGCGGCACGTTCGAAATCGTTGGAGGCACCGGCCGCTACGAGCACGCCACCGGCAACGGCGCCTACACCAACCGCCGCAAGCTGATCGGCTCTCGCACCCCCAACGGCACCTGCGCCGGACGCAACGCGCCGCCACAAGCCGCCTACGACACCGTCGTCCTTACCGGCGAGGCCGCGCGCCAGGACAACACTCCGCATGGGGCGGGGCCCTCAAACCACACGTCCCGCCCCACAGCCAAGCGGCGATCCCGCGCCTCAGCGCGCTCCTGCTCCGCCCGCACCACGCGCAGTACTTGCCTCTGGCGAACAACCTTCCAAAGCGCGGAACGCGAGGATCACCTGCCTCGTGCCGGTGGCTTTTGCCCGCCATCGTCTGCTTACACGCGTCGGTCTCTCGCCGGTGCCGGCTGGCAGGCTTGAGCGACCGTCGCCGCGCTGGCCTCGCCTTCAGGCTGCGCGCGCCGACGGTCGCTTACTCGTCGAGCCCGTCGCGCTTGGATTGGGCTCTGACTCCGAGTCGGCTAGTGCTCAGCGCCTAACCGGCGGCGGTGCGTCCGCGTAGCGTCGATCGCGACCCAGGAGTCGACCCAGGGCGCGCAGGATCGGGAATACCACGACGCGGACGGGTGCCGGGATATCGCCTTGTGCGATCTCCGTCCGGTAGCGGCCAAGCAGGTAAGCCGCGTCGAACGGATTGGGGCGGCCGCCGCCGCGCCGCATCGACTCGAATACCTGGGTGAGGACGTACTCGAGGTTGGCTGGAGGACTGACCCTCCCCGAGCAGCGCAGCACTCCGCTGCCGGCGTTCCAGAAGCGATGCATCTGACCGGGAGCGAAGGTGACCGTGTCTCCCGGTCCGGCGAAGCAGTCCGGCCCATCGGCGCGGCGATAGCCCATGCGGCCCTGCTGCACGGTCAGGCTTTCTTGCTGGAGGTAGTGCACGTGCATCGGCGGGCCGGCGCCCGGCTGCACCTGGTTTTCGACCTCGAGCACCTGGCGACCGTCGGGGTCGGTGCGCACGCCGAGGAACGTCAGCAGCTCGCCGGCGCCGTTCTCGATCGTGCGCGGGTAGTCCCCGCTGACGACGGTTCTGTTCGTCCTGGTCTCTGTGCTGGTGATAGTGGATGACATGGTGCTTCCTTCGGGTAGATGCAGCTTCCGTTTATTAGAAGTATATTCTATGCAAAGCAATGCTATTCTGTCAAGTCTGTCTGGAGTACGCATCGATCGCCGCGAACGGATGGCCCAGCAGACCCGCGGGGACATCCTCCGCGCGGCCCGCCGCCTGTTCGCCGAGCGTGGTTACGCAGCAACCTCCATCAACGACATCGCCGAGGAGGCCGGTGTCGCGATCCAGACGATCTACGCCAGGCTCGGGTCAAAGCGCGGGATGCTGCTCGCGCTCATCGACCTGATCGACGAGGAAGCAGGCGTCGGGCCACTGGCCCAAGACGTGATTAGTGCCGCCACACCGCTCGCCGCGCTGCGAGCCGCCGTACGTCTCACCAGAAGCTTCCAAGAGCGCTGCGGGGACATCATCGAAGCGCTCTTCACCGCCGCCGGCGCCGAGCCCGACCTCGCCGACGCGGTCGCCGAAGGCCAGCGACGCCACCGAGAAGGCGCCCGCATCACCATCGACCGGATCCAAGCACTCCATGGCCTGCGAAACGACACAGCACCCGAGCAAGCGCAGGCGCTGTTCGCGCTCAGCACCAACCACGAAGCCTGGCGGGAGCTCATCACCGGCTACCAGTTCGACTGGGACCAAGCCGAAGACTGGCTCCTCGACGCGCTATCCCGGGCGCTACTCGCCCCTCAGCGCAAGAAGAGCGGCACGGCGACCTAGGCCGTGCCCGATGCCCTCCCAGCAACAGGACGTCAGTGACCTCGGCGTCCGTCGACTCAGCCACGCCAGGTCCAGACCCGCTCTATCGCCGCACCCGCCTCTGGACCGATGCCGACGCCCCACCCGCTTCGCGCGGCCAGCAGGGCCCGCTATCAACCAAGGTCCAGTGCTTCCGCTCAGCCGGAAGGTAGCGCTGACTGAAGCGCCACTAGCTCAACGAAGTCGCTCACCACAAGGCGATCCGCCTATAGGCTCGGCACGAGAGCCTCGGCCGACTCGGGGCTCACGGACCTAAAGAGAGGAGAGAATCATGAGCACCAAGCCCGACATCGTGCTCGTCCATGGTTTCTGGGGTGGCGCGGCCCATTGGGCCAAGGTGATTGTCGAGCTCAACCGGCGCGGCTATGACGCGCTGCACGCGGTGGAGAATCCGCTCACGTCGGTTGCCGATGACGCTACGCGCACGCAGACGATGGTCAGGCAGCTCGATGGGCCGGTGCTGCTCGTCGGTCACTCGTATGGTGGCGCGGTGATCACGGAGGCGGGGGGCCTCGAGAACGTCGTCGGCTTGGTCTATGTGGCCGCCTTCGCTCCTGACGCCGGCGAGAGCTTGGGTCAGATCACCGAGCAGATGCCTCCCGCGGCGGCGGCCAACATCGCGCCGGACTCGGATGGGTATGTGTGGATCGCCCAGGACAAGTTCCGGGAGAGCTTCTGCCAGGACCTTCCGGCTGATGAGGCGCTTGTGATGGCGGTAACGCAGAAGGCGCCGGTCGGCTCGACGTTCGGTAACTCGATCAGCGACCCGGCGTGGAAGAAGAAGCCCTGCTGGTATCAGGTCTCGACGGCGGACCGCATGATCCATCCTGACAACGAGCGGAAGATGGCGGAGCGGATGGGCCCGCGGAAGACGATTGAGCTCGACGCGAGCCACGCGTCGCTCGCCTCGCAGCCCGTCGCGATCGTCGACCTGATCGAAGAGGCCGCCACAGCGGTGGCCGGCGCGTAGCCTCCGGTCCGGGCGCAAGCGACGGCCGTCGCGACGGCTGCCCGCGAGGATGACCGGTATCCCCGCGGGCAGCCTTGGGACGACGCGGGCGCATCAACCCGAGCCTCTGGTCCTCGTCCGACGACCCGAAGCGCAGCGACTCGAGCGGCGAAGAGACCCAGGGTCGAGACCACCCTTGACTCTCCCGTGGTATCTCGAGGCCGCTCCCCTCCGAGTCCCGTTAAGCGCGGGCCCAAGAGCGCGCGATAGGTACCGGCCAGCTCGTCCCTCGGGTACCGGCGGCTCGATTCGAATAGCGGCGTCATCAACCTATCCCGCCAAGGGAGGATTCATGGAATCCGTGTTGCTGGACGTCGCCGGCCACCGGCGCTCATCCGCGACCATGCCCGGCTATCACCGAGGCCGTCCACCACGTAACAAGGGCTTATGCCGACGTCGGCATGAACCGGCAGCCCCGTTCGTCACCGGGCGGGTGCGCCCTCGATCAACGCACACGCTGGTGGAGAGAACGCGAGTACCGTGGGACCGAGTCGTGCGTTGGTGCTGTCACGGTTGTGGCCGGTTGAGATCGCGCGGGCTGTTCGTGTCCGGTCGCGGCAGCTGAATGCTGGCGGACATGGAACGGTGGCTGCTTTCCTACCTCGGCGCCGGCGTTGTTGCGCCGCTGGTGGCTCTTCCAGCCGTGGTCGAAGTAGCTGGTTCGCGTGGTGTCGGCTGTCGCGTGTCGCGGTCGCGCGCTCGGTGGCGGGGACGGGCGTTCCCGGCATCCCATCATTATGAGGTTGGGTTGGCCGGTAGGTTCATGGTCTGCCTGGCTTGGCCAGGCCGTGGTCGAAGGCGAAGATCACGGCCTCGGCGCGGTTGCGTATCCCAAGCTTGAGGAAGATGTGGTTGACGTGGGTCTTGATGGTGCCGGCGCCGAGCACGAGCCGCTCTGCGATCTCGTCGTTCGTCAGCCCGGTGGCGATCAGCTCGAGCACCTCACGCTCGCGCGCGGTCAAGCTCGCCAGCGCCGGGTCGCCGCTGCCGGCACGGGCCGCGGCACGGGCGCCGGGAGCGTCGCGGTAGATCGTCAGCACCCGGCCGGTGACGGAAGGATCGAGCCAGGCATCGCCGCCGGCGACCGCGCGGACCGCCCGCTGGAGGTCCTCGGCCGGCAAGCCCTTGAGCACGAACCCGGCGGCTCCGGCCCGCAGCATGCCTGCCAGCACCTCATCGTCCTCGAACGTCGTCAGCGCCAGCACGGGCGGGGCGCTGTGGTCCTCGCGCAGCCGCCTGGTCGCCTCGATGCCGTCGAGCACCGGCATCCGCACGTCCATCAGAACGACGTCCGGGCGCAGCGCGCTGACCGCGCCGGCGACCTCGCCCCCGTGGCTGCACTCGCCGACGATGTGAAAGCCGAAGCTCGGGCGCAGAATCCCCCGCAGACCGGCGCGGATCAGCTCCTGATCGTCGACCAGCAGGACGCGGATCGCCAGACCGTCCGTTGCGCTCATGGTCCGCCCCTCACGGGAACCGACGCGCGCACCCGCCATCCGGTCCCTGCGGGACCCGCCTGCAAGGTCCCGCCGATCGCCTCCGCGCGCTCCCGCATCGTCTCGAGGCCCATGCCCTGCCCATGCCCGGGGCTCCCGCCGCTGTCCACCGTGAGCTCCACGCGCCCGGGCGCCGCGTCGACGCGAGCCGACACGGGACTGCCGGGAGCGTGTTTGGCGGCGTTCGTGAACGCCTCCTGGGCGATCCGGTACAGCGTCGTGCTGGCCGTCGCCGAGAGCGACGCGACGTCGCCGCAGCGCTCGAGCGCGACCTGCGCGCCAGCGCTGCGAAAGCGCTGCACGAGCTCGTCGAGGGCCTCGAGTCCCTGCGCCGGCGCGAGCCGGGAGCCGTCATCGCCTGCCCCCGAGCGCATCAGCCCGACGATGCTGCGGACCTCGTCCAGGCTCTCGCGCCCGAGCCGCTCGGCCTCCGCGAGGGCTCGCGTGGCCTCAGCCGGGTCCTCGGATACCGCCAGCCGGGCGCTGGAGATGTGCAGCAGCGAAACCGTCAGGCTGTGGGCGATCACGTCGTGGAGGTCTCGGGCGATCCGGTTGCGCTCCTGCGCCCGCGAACGCTCCGCCAGCCCCGCCTGCGCCGCGCGCAGTTGACCCACGAGCTGCTGCTGACGCGCGATCAGCGCCGCCCCGCCGGCCGAGACGGCGACGCCTGCGATCCACGGCGCCCAGCCGACGCTGGACTGCCCGGTGAGCAGCTGGGTGACGAGCAGCGCCTCGGCGATGAGCACGAACAGCAGGCCGAGCTTCGGACCGGCGACGATCACCACCCAAAACGCAAGCACGCAGAGCCCGAACCAGGCCAGGGACTCGTCGTGGCTTCCAGCGACGAGCCCGACGCCGGCGCCGGCGAGGATGGCGAGGGCCACCGCCGTCCGCGCGCCGCGCACGCAGAGCAGGCTGGCGGCGCTGACCGCCACCACACCGCCGATGACGCAGAGCCCAGGCTCAGGCGGATCGCGCATCAGCGCGCCCGCAAATACGAATGCGGTCAACACGCCGACCGCAGGCCAGCGGATCTCACGGCCGAGCGGTCGGTCCTCAGTCACGATCCCATCGGCGGCCCGGCCAGGCTCGCCTCGGCGGACTCGGCCACCGACGCCCGGGAGATCGCCGGCCCGTCCTCGCGGAGCCCGATCCGATTGTGCAGCCTGCGCAGCACCGGGGGCGACCACCAGTTCCACTCCCCGAGCATGGCCATCAGCGCGGGCACGAGCGTCGAGCGTACGACGAACGCGTCAATCAGCACCGCGACCAGCGCGCCGAGGCCGATCTCCTTGAGGAAGATGATCCGGGAGGTGGCGAACGCACCGATCGCCACCGCCAGCAGCACCGCCGATGCGCTGACGACCCGTCCGGTGTGCTCGAGCCCCACCGCGATCGCCTCCCGGTTCTCGCGACCGCCGTCGCGCGCCTCCTTGATCCGCGCCATCAGCAGCACGCCGTAATCGGTCGACAACGCGAACACGATCGCCATGAGCACAAGGAAGTCGGTCTGCTCGATCCCTCCTTGTCCGGTGTAGTCGAACACGCTCTGCAGCCGTCCGTCCTGGAATACGAACACGAGCAGGCCGGCGGCGGTCGCCACCGTGAGCGCGTTCATCAACAGCGCCTTGACCGGCAGCACAACCGACCCGGTCATCAGCCACAGGATCGAGATGGTCAGCACCGCCAGCACGCTCAGAGCGAGCGGCAGCGTGCTGGCGATCGACGCCTGCTGATCCACGAACGAGGCGGCGCTTCCGCCGACCAGCACCGGGACCGGGGCAGGGAGCGCGCGGATCCGCGCGATCGTGCGCTGGGACGGCGAGGAAATCGGATCGCCGGCGGCGCCGAGCCGGATCTCCCACCTGTCGCTGCCCACGTAGCGCGGCGCCTGCACGCCGGTCACGCCCGGCACCGCCCGCAGCGCCCGCGTGTAGGAGTCGAGCCGGGGCGCGGCCGAGGCCGGCGCGCTCGCGGCGATGGCGATCGGGTTGAGCTCCTGGGCGGCGAACTGGTGACCCAGCGCGTCAGAGACCACCCGCGCGCTCTCCCCGGCCGGCAGGTCGGTCGCGTCGACGCCCGCCCACTGGACGCGCAGCATCGGCGAGGCGATGACGAGCAGCACGAGCGTCGTGCCCGCAGCCACCAGCGCCGGCCGGCGCATCACGGCATGAGCCAGCCGATACCACCGGCCCGTTCCCTCCGGCGCCGGCTTCACGCGCCCGATTCGCCCGGCCAGCAGCACTAACAACGCCGGGACCACGAGCAGCGCAGCCGCGCACGAGACCAGCGCGGTGGCCGCGCCGCCGATCCCCATCGAGATCAAAAAGCGCTGCGGGAACAGCGTCAACGTCAGCATTGCCGCCGCGACCGTGGCGGCGCTGAAGCTGATCGTCCGGCCGGCGGTCCGCAGCGTAGTCGCAAGCGCGCTCGGGACATCAGCGCCTGCGCTCAACTCCTCCCTAAAGCGCCACACCAGCAGCAGGCTGTAGTCGACGGCCAGCCCCAAGCCCAGCCCGATCACCAGGTTCAAGGCGAAGCTCGACAGCGACAGCGGCGTATTGATCAGCCGCAGGATCACAAACGATCCCAACACGCTGATACCGCCGACCGCGACCGGGAGCAGAGCCGCGACGCCGCGGAAGATCAACCAGGCGATAATCGCCAGCAGCGGAAACGCAATCAGTTCGGCGAACCCGAGGTCCTTGGTCGCCTGCGCGCTGATCTCCTTGCCGGCGACATCCGATCCCCCGAGCAGCACGCCGCGACGTCCATGCAGCGCGGCCGTGATCGCCGAGACCACCGCATTGGGGTCAGGCGCCGAGCGCAGCGTGACGGCGATCAGCGACGAGCGCCCGTCGCGCGATACCAGCGGCGAGCGCTGGCTCGCCGGGCCACCGGGCGGGGGCGTCACCGCCGCGACGCCCGGCACTGCCGCGATCGTCCGGGCGACCGCGGCGACCGCCAGGCTCGAGGGCGGTGCGCTGACGAGCGCCAGCACGCCGGACCCGTCCTCGGCGCCGGTCGCTCGCTTGATCGCCTGCTGCTCGCGCGCGGACGGCGAGGACGGAGCGACGAAGCTGTTGCGCGCGTTCAGCAGGCCCGCCGCAGGGCCGCCGTACACCCCGGCGGCGATGAAGAACACGAGCGCGGTGAGCGCCATCCGGCGCGGATGGCGCAGAGCGAGATTGGTCAACGAGGTGAACACCGAGCAGCCCTTCCGATCCGGAGTTGACAGAGTACGGCTCC
>Ga0213881_10001571_pt1 | contig 10694 bp, 9 predicted proteins | sample BarmaccoBMER_R08_FD_160104 | JGI IMG/M metagenome (GOLD analysis project Ga0213881, IMG submission 160104) | Barbacenia macrantha exposed rock microbial communities from rupestrian grasslands, the National Park of Serra do Cipo, Brazil - ER_R08 ... | reverse complement strand
AACAGCTCCAACGGCATCATCTTCAGACACGTGTGTACGTCGCTCAGGTAACAGTTGAACAGGAGGTTGGTGGCGAGGGTCATCGCTCGATTTCCCACCGCCTGGGGATACGACTGATAGGACGAATACATCCCGAACATCCGTGTCCCGAAGACAACATCGCATCGGCCCGCGATGATCGGCGCGAGCATTCGAGGCAGGTCCGACGCTGAATACTCCAGATCGGCGTCGAACGGAACGATGTGGCTGCCGCGGGCTTGCATGGCGGCAAACACGATCGCCGCGCCCTTGCCGAGGTTGCGAGGATGCTCGTGGACGAACATCCGCGGGTCCTGGATCTCGTCGAGGATCTCCCGTGTCGAATCGGTGCTCCCGTCCTGGACGACCCGCAGCTCGATGTCGACCGGGTAGCGTTGATTCAGCACCGCCTCGACCGCTCTCCTCAAGGTTCGTTCCTCGTTGTAGACCGGCATCAGAATCGAGAGCATCACCGGCCGGGCCGCGGCGCGGGGAAGCTCGTCGGCCGCAAGGCCGAGGTCGCCGACCGCGTCGCCGAAAGCCAGCGACCACCTGCCGTTGTCCGCACGAGGTGCCGTCGAGTCTGCGGGCATGTTCCTCTATCGCGTTCGGGCGCCGCGGCCGTCGAGCTTGAAGCTGGAGCGACGCCGTCGTGTCGTGGTTTTCACGGCTCCTTGAGCTTAGGTATGTGGCCCGAACCACGCGCCGGCTGGCCCTGGTCGCCAGCCGGAGCGTCAAGATTGGTGCAGCTTAGTAAGTTTTCGTAGCCGCAGCGCCAGTTCGGGAAGGAACCGGTAGCGACCAGTCGAACCGGCGCGCAGCGATCGCGTCGTTGGTAGATTGCCCGCCGTGCGGTGGCGCCTGCTCGTCTCGGTGCTCGCCGTGGTCGCAGGGCTCGTGATCGCGCCTGCGGCGGCGGGCGCGAGCGTCCCTCAGGGATTCGTCGGCATGATGGCCGATGGGCCGTTCTTCTATCCGTACATGAACGAGGGCGCGGAGCTGGACACGATGATTGCCAACGGGGTGCAGAGCGTCCGCACGCTCGTCAACTGGAGCTCGATGCAGCCCTACGCCAGCGAGGCCGGCGTGCCCGTGGCGCTGCGGGGGGAGTTCACCAACGTGAACGGTGTCCCGACGAACTTCGCCGCCCTTGATCAACTGGTGGCGCTCGCGGCCGCGCGCCGGCTCGCCCTACTCCCGGTCGTGGAGTACGCGCCGGGCTGGGACTCGCTCAACCCCCGCTCGGCCGCGGCGCCGCCGAGGTCGCCGAGGCCGTTCGCAAGCTTCATCGCGGCGCTCGCCCGGCGCTACGGAACGCATGGCTCGTTCTGGGCCGCCAATCCGGGGCTCCCGCGAGTCCCCATCCGGATGTGGCAGATCTGGAACGAGCCCGACTTCGCCGCCTACTGGTCCCGGCAGCCCTTCGAACCCGGGTACGTGCGTCTCCTAAGGGCGACCAGGCCCGCCTTAAGGGCCGCGGATCGCGCCGCGAAGCTCGTGCTGGCGGGCCTGCCCAACTTTTCCTGGCAGTACATCGCCAACATGTACAAGCTTCATGCGCGCGGCCTGTTCGATGCCGTCGCCGTCCATCCTTACACGGCCACGCCCCAGGGCGTGATCACGATCCTGGGGAAGGTCCGTGCGGTCATGAACCGCAACGGCGACCGGCGCAAGCCGATCCTGGCCACCGAGCTGAGCTGGCCCTCCGCCAAGGGCAAGGCGCCCACGACGTTCGAGAACGCGACCACCGAATCGGGAGAGGCCACGAAGCTCGGACAGGCCATCCGGCTGTTGGCTGCGAACCGCCGCCGGCTGGGGATCGGCGCCTTCTACTACTACACATGGATCACGAACGAGACCATGCCGGGAGCCCGCCACGACCAGTTCAACTTCGCGGGACTGCTGAAGTTCTTCGACGGGCAGGGCACGTTCGTCAAGCCGGCGCTCGCGTCGTTCTCGAAGGCCGCGCTCGCGATCGAGGGCTGCCGAAGCAAGGGCCCCCTCGCGACGAACTGCACCCGCTAGCAGCACAGATCTGAGGGAGCCGGGTTTACAACGGGGGCGTGACCGATGGTCACGGCTCCGGAGAGCGCCGCCCTCTACCCGAGCGCACCCCAATACTCGCTGAGCCGCTCCCGCGCCTCCCGCGCCAGCGGCGCCACGCCGACTGCTCCGTCCTCGTCGGCCAGCGCCGGCGGCCCCACAAATGCTTCCATTGTCGCCGCCACCGAGCGCGCCAGCGCCCCCAGCGCATAGCCGCCCTCGAGGACGGCTCCCAGCGGCGCCCCGAGCGACGAGCACAGGCGCCGCATCGCACGCGCCATCGCGGCGAATCCTGCCTCGGTCACCTCGCAGCCCGCCAACACATCGTCCCGGTGCGCGTCATACCCGGCCGAGATCAGGACGAGCTGCGGCTCGAACGAGCGTCCGAGCGGAACCACCACGTGCTGAACCAGCGACTCGTACAGGGGGTCGCCCGAGCCGGGCGGAACGGGCACGTTGACGGTGAATCCGCGCCCGTCGCCAGAGCCCACATCCGAGGCACGGCCGGTCCCGGGATACAGGGGCGACTGGTGGATCGACACGAACAGGACCTGGTCCGAGGCGTGAAATATGTCATTGGTCCCGTTGCCGTGGTGGACGTCCCAGTCGAGGATCATGACCCGGTCCAGGCCGCATCGCCCAAGCGCGTACCGCGCGGCGACGGCGACGCTGTTGAACAGGCAGAACCCCATCGCCCGCTGCGGCAGTGCGTGGTGGCCGGGGGGCCGGTGCGCGCTGAAGGCGAAGTCCGCCTCCCCGTCCAGCACGAGCTCGACCAGGCGCACCGCGCCCCCCGCCGCGTGCAGCGCGGCGTCGAAGGACCCCTCGCTGACCACCGTATCCGGATCGAGATGGCCGCCGCCGGCGAGAGACACCCGCCTTATCGCCTCCACATACGCCTCGGGATGAACCGCCTCCAACGCCGACCGCTCGATCACCGGTGAGCGCATCCGTTCGAACCCGAGCCACCCCCGCGAGGTCAGCTCACGCTCGATCGCGACCATTCGCGCCGGTCGCTCGGGATGGGGTCCCGTCTCGTGCTCGAGCGAACTCGGATGCTCCAGGAACACCGGCGGCATCGCGAGTACCGTACTGCTCCATGGACCCGATCGAGACGCAGGTCGCGGTCGTCGGAGCCGGCGCCGCCGGGCTCTACGCCGCGCTGTGCGCGGCCCGCGAAGGCGCGCGTGTGGCGCTCGTGTCCGCGACCCCGCTCGCCGGGTCCTCGAGCTGGTGGGCGCAAGGCGGGCTCGCGGCCGCGATGGCCGACGACGACAGCCCCGCGTGCCACCTCGCCGATACGATCGCCGCGGGCCGGGGCGCGGTCAGGGAATCCGCCGCGCGGGTCCTGTGCGACGAGGCCCCGGGGGCGGTGGGGGACCTGACGGCCCTGGGTGTTCGCTTCGACGCCGACCGCTATGGCTGCCTCGCCCTCGGCCTCGAGGGCGGCCACTCAAAGCGCCGCGTGGTCCACGCCGGCGGGGCCGCGACCGGCCGCCGGCTGGTCCGGCAGCTCTCCGCGCTGGTCGCTGAGCATCCACGCATCGACGTGCTCGAGGGCCGCCGCGCGGTCGCTCTCCTGGTCGCGGGCGGGCGCTGCCAGGGGCTGTGCCTGCTCGACGGCGCGATGATCGTCGCCGGGGCCGTCGTGCTCGCGACGGGCGGTGCCGCCGCAATGTGGGCGCGCACCACCAACCCGGCCGGGGCGGTTGGCGGAGGATTGCTCCTCGCGTCCGCCGCTGGCGCCGCGCTCGCCGACCTCGAGTTCGTGCAGTTCCACCCCACCGCGGTCGCCGCGCCTAACGGCGCCGACGGGTTCCTGGTCACCGAGGCGGTCCGCGGCGAGGGCGCGCTCCTGCTCGGGGCGAGCGGGGAGCGCTTCGTCGACGAGCTGGCCCCGCGCGACGAGGTCGCCCTGGCCGTCCAGTATGAGATGGCGCTGACCGGCGCCCCCTCGGTCGGGCTCGACATGCGAGACGTCAATCCAGCGCTCTTCCCGAACGTCGTGAGCGCTCTGCGCCGGGCGGGGATCGACCCGGAACGCGAGCTCGTTCCGGTCGCCCCCGCCGCGCACTACATGATGGGCGGGATCGCCACCGACCTAAACGGGCGCGCGACGCTGCCGGGCCTGTACGCCGTGGGGGAGTGCTCCTGCACCGGGCTGCACGGCGCCAACCGCCTCGCGTCGAATTCTTTGAGCGAGTGCTTCGTGTTCGGCGCCCGCGCGGCTCGTTCGGCGCTCGCCGAGCCCGGTGCCGACCCCGGCGCGGCGCGCGAGGAATACGCGGCGCGGCTGCCGGCGCCGCCGACGCCCTCGCCCGAGAGCCGCGAGGCGCTGTGGCGCGCCGCCGGGCTCGAGCGGGACGGCGATGGTCTCAGGTCACTGACCGAAGACCCCCATCCGCTCGTGCGCCTGATCGCCTCCTCAGCGCTCGTTCGCACCGAGAGCCGCGGCGCCCACCAGCGCCGCGACTTCCCCCGCCTGGACCGCGACCTCGACGGCGTGCACGTCACGGTGGCCGACCGAACGGCCCCGACGCTCGAGCGCGGGAGTTGAGACCTCAACTGAACGGCCGCGTTCATTGAGGTCTCAAGTTCTCTACTGAACGTTGGCGTTCAGCTTAACACCAACTTAATAGAAGGACCCTGGCGCTCTTCACACATCCGCGAGAGACTGCGCGCTCCCACGGGATGCGCCCTGGCAGGGGAGCACGAAAGGAGTTGCGTGCATGTACAGGTTCAGCAGAGCGATCTACCGGGAGCTCGCGGGAGACATCATCGAGGACCCGTACGGTCTGAGGCCCTACACGAACCACGAGCGCGTTCTGCGCGCCTGCGAGGCGTCGGTGGAGCGAATGGCGACCGACCGGCACTACTTCGCCAACCCGGCGCGGACGCTGTTCAACGACATCCGCGCCTATTTCCCGATGATGGTCCAGCTCCGGGTCCTGCGCGTGATCGAGCGCTATCTCGGATTCGCCGATGAATTCCTGCGCCGGCTGCCGCAGAACGGATTCGACGCGTACGGGAACCCGCTGCAATGCCGGGCGAGCACCCGCAAGGGCACGCCGTGCCAGCGGATGCCGCTCCCGCACAACGGGTACTGCCCGTCCCACCAGCACCTCGCCGAGACCGAGGACCTCGAAGCGCCTCTGGCCGCGTAGCTCGGCCCAGCTACGCGATCGAAAGGGGCCCCGCACGCCGCGGGGCCGCTTTTCTACGCGCCCGAGGGGCTTCCAGTAGTTTCGCCCTCATGCTCTTGGGCGTCGATGTCGGCGGGACGTTCACCGACGCGGTGATCGCGTTCGACGGGCGCGTCATCACCGCCAAGTCGCCAACCACGCCCCATGATCAGTCCGAGGGGGTGATCGCGGCCGTCCGGACGGTGCTCGCCGAGGCGGGCCGGCCGGCGTCGGAGATCCGGGAGTTCTCGCACGGGATGACGGTGGCGACCAACGCGCTGCTCGAGGGCCGGGGCGCGCGCACCGCGCTGATCGCGACCGAGGGATTCACCGACCTGATCGAGCTGGGCCGCCAGGACCGGGCGGAGCTGTACCGGCTCTGTGCCGCCCGCCCCGCGCCGCTCGTGCCGCCGGAGCTGCGGTTCGGCGCGCCGGAGCGGATGACGCCCGACGGCCCGCTGCGCCCACTCAGCCCGTCGGCGGCCGACGAGGTCGCCCGGCGCGTCGGCGCCGAGGGGCGGGCGGGGCCGGAGTCGATCGCGGTGGTGCTCCTTCACTCCTACCGACATCCCGAGCACGAACGCCTTCTCGGCGAGGCGCTCGCCCGGACATTGCCGGACGCCCACGTTTCGCTCTCCCACGAGGTGGTCGGGACGTTCCGCGAGTACGAGCGGGCAGCGACCACCGAGATCGACGCCGCTCTCTCGCCCCTGCTGGCGAGCTACCTCCGCCAGCTGGTCGAGCGCTGCGATGAGAGCGGCCTCCCGGAGCCCGCGATCATGCAGTCCAACGGCGGCCTGATCGACCTGGAATCCGCCGCCGGGCATGCCGCCTGGACCGTCCTGTCCGGGCCGGCGGGTGGCGCGGCGGGCGCCGCGTTCGTCGCTCGGGCGTCCGGCGAGCACGATGCGCTGTGCTTCGACATGGGCGGGACATCGTGCGACGTGTGCGTAGTCGACGACGGCAGCGTGCAGGAACGCAGCGCCGGCGAGGTGGCCGGCCGGCCACTGGCGCTGCCGATGCTTGCCGTGCACACCGTCGGAGCGGGCGGAGGCTCGATCGCCTGGCGGGACCCCGGTGGCGCACTTCGCGTCGGGCCCCAGTCGGCGGGCGCGGATCCCGGACCCGCCTGCTACGGCCGGGGCGGCACCGAGCCTACGGTTACCGACGCCAACCTGCTTCTCGGCTACCTCGGGTCTGACGCGCCATTGGCCGGCGACGTCGAGCTCGACCACGGAGCGGCCGAGCAGGCGGTCGAGCGCCTCGCCTCCGAGCTCGGGCTCGAGCCCCTGGTCTGCGCGGAGGGCATCATCCGCGTCGCCAACGCCGAGATGGTCCGCGCCCTGCGGGTCGTGACCGTGCAACGGGGGATTGATCCCCGCCGCTACGCGCTGCTCGCCTTCGGTGGCGCCGGCGGATTGCACGCGGCGCAGATCGCCGACGAGCTCGGGATCGAGACGATCCTCTGCCCGCGCGCCTCCGGGGTGCTCGCCGCGCTCGGGCTGGTCGTCTCTCCGGGGCGGCGCGATGTACAGCGCAGCGTGTTCCTGAGCGGCGACTCGCTGAGTGCCGAGGCCATCGCCGAAGGCGTGGCCGAGCTCGGCGAGCGGGCGCGCGAGTCGCTCCACGATCCCGAGGCGGAGCTGCAACCGACCTTCGAGTTGCGCTATGAGGGCCAGTCGTTCGAGCTCGCTATCCAGGATGGTCCGGAGGTGGAGCCCGACGAGCTGCGGCGGGCGTTCGAAGCCGAGCACGAGGATCGCTACGGCTACAGCGATCCCGAGCAGGTGCTCGAGCTGGTCACGATCCGCGTGACCGCCACCTCCGGCGGCGCCGACGTCACGCTCGCCGGCGACGAGAGCGACGAGCGTGGGAGCGAGGTGACACGCGGGCGTCGCGAGGCCACCCTGCGCGGCGAGCCCATCGAGCTCGAGGTGCTGCGCGGGTCGCCGGCTCCAGGCACCCGGATCGAGGGACCGGCCGTGGTCGAGCTTCCCGAGTCGACGCTGCTCGTGGCCCCGGAGTGGTCCGGCGAGGTCGACCCGACGGGCACGATCCGGCTGGAGCGGCGGCCATGATCGACCCGGTTGAGCTCCAGGTCCTGACCGGGGCGCTGCGCGCGATCTGCGAGGAGATGGGGGCCGTGCTGATCCGATCGGCGCATTCGGCCAACATAAAGGAGCGCCGTGACGCATCGACCGCCCTGTTCGACCCCCGTGGGGAGATGGTCATGCAGGCCGAGCACATACCCGTGCACCTCGGCGCCATGCCAGCCGCCGTGGCCGCGATCCTCGACCACGAGCAGGCGCCGAACCGCTCCTGGATCCTCAACGACCCCTACAGGGGTGGCACCCACCTGCCCGACATCACCGTGATCACGCCAGTGTTCGCGGACGGCGAGCTGATCGCGTTCGCCGCCAACCGAGCGCACCACGCCGACGTGGGCGGTCCCACCCCAGGCTCGATGCCGGCCGACAGCCGTACGCTAGCCGACGAAGGGGTGGTGATCGAGCCGTGCGTGCTCGACGAGCGGGCGATCGCGAAGCTGAGCGAGCAGATGCGCCGCCCCGAGCAGCGGCGAGCCGACCTGCGCGCCCAGCTCGCGGCCGGCCTGGTCGGTGTGCGGCGACTGAACGAGTTGCGGGAGCGGGTGGGGGGCGACGCGATCCGAGAGGCCTTCGGCGAAGTGCTCGACTACTCCGAGCGGCGCACGCGCGCCTGCCTCGAGGAGCTCGATGACGGCGTCCGCGAGGCCCGAGACCTGCTCGAGGCGCGCGAAGGCGATCTCCCGATCGTGCTCGAGGCGACCGTGGAGGGCGATGGGTTGACGCTTGACTTCAGCGGGAGCGCGGAGCAGTACGAGGGCAACCTCAACTGCCCGCTGGCCGTCACCCGCTCGGCTTGCTACTTCGCCGTGCGCGTGCTCACCGATCCCGACATCCCGCCGACCGCCGGGGCGTACCGACCGATCGAGGTGATCGCGCCCGAGGGTTCGCTGTTGAACGCCCGTTCCCCCGCGGCGGTGGTCGGCGGCAACGTCGAGACCTCCTCGCGGGTCGCCGACGTGGTGTTGAAGGCGTTCGGGCGCGCGCTCGGACAGGGCACGATGAACAACGTCACGCTCGGCAGCGAAGAGGTCGTCTACTACGAAACGGTCGGCGGAGGCCAGGGCGCCTGCTCCGACGCCGACGGGCCGACCGGCGTCCACGTGGCGATGAGCAACACGCTCAACACGCCGATCGAGGCACTCGAGCTCGAGTTTCCGATGCGCATCACGGAGTACGGCGTGAGGCGGGAGTCCGGGGGTCCGGGTGCGCACCGTGGCGGCGACGGAGTGATCCGGGAGCTCGAGGCGCTGGCGCCGCTGCACTACTCGCTGATCACCGAGCGACGCCGGCACGCTCCCGGGGGCGCGGCGGGCGGACGCGACGGCGCCCCCGGCCGAAACCTGCTCGACGGCGAGGAGCTCCCGCCGAAGGCCATCGGACGGATGGAGTCCGGGCAGCGGCTGCGTATCGAGACCCCGGGCGGCGGGGGGTATGGAGATCCGAGCTGACCGCGGCCCAGCGCGACGCTCCAGACCAATGACACGCCGGCCCGAGGCTGCAGCCACGCGGGCTGCAGCCTCAGAGCAACCCTCCCCGGGGCCAAAAACGCGCCACGTCGCGACACGGCTCAAAGCCAAAAATGCCTAGATTTGCAGCAACATTTTGGGTTTTCCAAACTCTCGCGTACAATGCCATCTTCCTGTTGCGGCCCGTCGCACCGCGGTGTGAGCGCGCAGGACTCGACTGGTAAATCTCTCTTTCCCCCATTGATAAATGCCGATTGCTTTCAAAGAATGGGCCGTCACCGTGCGGGCCCTTGCTGAGGGCGAGCAGCTCCTGACCCTGCGTAAGGGCGGGATCCGCGAGCCCGACAAGCATTTCAAGCTGGAGTACGACCGCTTTTTTCTGTACCCGACGTTCGACCACCAATGCCCGGACCTCGTCCGCGAGTCGCACCAGCCCGAGTTGGCGCGCGCGCTGGAGGAGGGCGTCTGGACCGATGGCGAGCCCCAGCCGCACGCCCTGTACAACGGTGTCGACGTCGCCCAGCCCGATCGCGTGCGGATCCGCGCTTGGGCCGAAGTCGCCGCCCACTACACGATCACCGATCGCCGCGCCGTCGATGCGCTCTCGCCGTTCTACGTATGGACGACCGACTATGCCGAGAAGCGTCTCGCGTGGAAGCGCCGGCACCCATTGCACGTGATCCTGCTGCGGACCTACCGGATCCCGCGGCCGGTCACGGTCAAAGTACGTGACGAATACCACGGCTGTCGCTCGTGGCTCGAAATTACGCGCGATCTCCCGTTCGAGGGGACGCCCGTGCTCTCCGACGAAGAGTTCGAGCGCGCGTCTGAGGAGATCGACTCGATCGCCTCGGACCGCCAGCCTGTAATGGTCTGAACTTCGAGAGGGTCAGCGGCGCTCGCTGGTGTGACCGCGAGCGCCGCGTCACCTAGTGGGTGGCGAGCGTCACGAGCCAGACGATGAGTGCCCCTAGCGCGAGCGCGATCAGCAGCCCGGCGAGCAGCCGACCCGGGGAGACCGACGCGGTGGCCGGCTGGTTCGGGATCAGCTCGGCCTCCAGCAAGACCTGACGCGCCGTCGCGACGCCCGACTGTGCGACGAGCACATCACGCGGGCCGGCGGCCAGAAAGTCGGGAACGTCAAAGCCCGGGCTTCGCCGAAGCACGCTCGGGACCCCCTCCTCGAGCAACAGCCCCTGGATGAACTCGCCCTCGGCCTGGTTGCGCGCGCCGGCGACGCGCACCAGCTCCCCTTCGGCGAGCTGCGGCTTGACCTTCCGCGCGCGCCTGTGACGCTCGCTGAGGTCCGAGACGGATTCCGCGCCCAGGGTCAGCGGCAGCCTGCATTCAGGGCAGAACCGCTCCTCGGCGGGAAAAGTCGCGCCGCAACGGGGACAGGAGAGCGGTTCGGGCGGGCCAGCCCCTCGGACCATCACAGCACTACCAGCTCGGCCTCTGCCACCTGCCCGTCGCGGATGGTGAACGCGCGCACATCGGGGTCGCCGCCGGCCAGCCCGACGATCACGTACAGCGCTTCGGGATAGAAAGCGAGGTTGATGTCGGTCTGCGAGGGCACCGGCTCGCTCCGGGTGTGCGAGTGGTAGATCGCCCCCAGATCCTGGTCGGCGTCGTAGATCTCCATCTGGATCCGGTACTGCTCGGGGCCGTCGATCTCGTACCGCAGTGGACTCGCCGCGGCGTTGCGTGCCCGGAAGACCTTGACCGCTTCACCGTCCCGAGAAGCGACCATCCCACAGCACTCGTTCGGCGCCTCTTCGCGCGCATGGGCGATGATGTCCTCGTACAGCTCCCGGGCGATCCTCATCCGGGCGTCGAGGCTACCAGCAGGTCCAGGAGGCACCCGGTGATTCGGCGCT
>Ga0213881_10001569_pt1 | contig 10712 bp, 9 predicted proteins | sample BarmaccoBMER_R08_FD_160104 | JGI IMG/M metagenome (GOLD analysis project Ga0213881, IMG submission 160104) | Barbacenia macrantha exposed rock microbial communities from rupestrian grasslands, the National Park of Serra do Cipo, Brazil - ER_R08 ... | reverse complement strand
CCCGGCGTTCGCGGCCGGGACACGCGCGGTGGCCGAGGCGGTCGCCGGTGTCGACGGCCTGACCGTGGTGGGCGGCGGCGACTCGGCGGCGGCCGTCCGGACGCTCGGCATACCGGAAAGCTCGTTCGGCCACATCTCCACCGGTGGCGGAGCGTCGCTTGAGTACCTGGAGGGCAAGACGCTCCCCGGGCTGACCGCCCTGGACGCCGAGTGAGAACCACCCGCCTGCCGCTCATGGCCGGCAACTGGAAGATGCACTGCAACCACCTCGAGGCGATCGCGCTGGTGCAGAAGCTCGCGTTCACGCTGACCGACAAGGACTACGCCGCGACGGAGGTGGCGGTGCTCCCGCCGTTCACCGCGCTGCGCAGCGTGCAGACGCTGATCGCCGGGGACAAGCTGAAGATCGTGTACGGGGCGCAGGACATCTCACCCTACGATTCCGGCGCGTATACCGGCGACGTGTCCGGGCCGATGCTGGCCAAGCTGGGCTGCACCTATGTGGTGGTGGGGCATTCAGAGCGGCGGCAGTATCACGCCGAGACCGACGCGGTGGTGAACTCGAAGGTCAAGACCTGCCTGCGTAACTCGCTGACGCCCATCCTCTGCGTGGGGGAGTCGCTGGAGGTGCGCCGGGCGGGGGATCACATCTCTCATACGCTGGCGCAGCTAGACGGCGCGCTGGCCGGCGTGCCGGCCGCGGCGGTGGCGGACATGGTGATCGCCTATGAGCCCGTGTGGGCGATCGGGACCGGTGAGGTCGCCACTCCGGAGGACGCTCAGGAGACGTGCGCCGCGATTCGCGGAAGGATTTCGGCGAGTCATGACGCCGAAACCGGGGTCAGTGTGCGTATCCTGTATGGCGGGTCCGTCAAGCCCGGAAACACAGCGCCGATCATGGCACAGCCGGACGTTGACGGTGCCCTCGTCGGTGGTGCGAGCCTCGACGCGGAGCAGTTCGCCCAGATATGCCGGTATCGTGAACTGCCGGTATCATGATGTGGCGAGCTTCGACGCAGCAGCATTTTCAGTGAGCACTGTCTCGCAAAGTACAGAGGGATTCACGGCATGATCATCGGGCTCTCCGTTATCCTGATCATTACGAGCATCGTGATGGTCCTGCTCGTCCTGCTGCACAAGGGCAAGGGCGGCGGCCTGTCGGACATGTTCGGCGGCGGAGTATCCTCTACCCTCGGCTCTTCCTCTGTCGTCGAGCGGAACCTCGACAGGATCACCTACTTCTTCGGGATCCTGTGGTTCGTCGACATCGTCGCTTTGGGCTGGCTGATCAACCACTAAGCGCGTACCTTCCCGCACCGAACAGCTCTGCTCTTTTTAAATCTGGTCCTCAAGGGGTGATCTGTTAGTGAGTAGTGGCAACGCTATCCGCGGTAGCAGGGTAGGCGCGGGCCCGATGGGAGAGGCTGAGCGCGGCGAGGCCGCCCCGCGGGTCTGGGTGTCGTTCTGGTGCGCGAACCGGCACGAGACCCGCCCCAGCTTCGCTACGGACGCCGCCATCCCGGACATCTGGGAATGCCCGCGTTGCGGCAACCCCGCTGGTCAGGACTCGCAGAACCCGCCGGCGCCGCCGCGCGTCGAGCCCTACAAGACGCACCTCGCGTATGTGAAGGAACGCCGCAGCGACACCGACGGCGAAGCGATCCTCGCCGAGGCGATCGCCCGGCTGCGCAGCCGCGCCACCGTCTGACCCGCGCCGTCTGAACCGCTGATCAGGCCTGGGTGTCGGTGCGCAGCAGGCTGTAGGCCACGCCGTCCCGCCATGCGCCGTCCCGCCAGCCAACGCCGCGCATCACGCCTTCGCGGGTGAAGCCCGCCTTTTCCAGGGCCTTCTGCTCCGCGATGTTGCCAGCCTCGGTGGCCGCCCAGACGCGGTGCACGGTGGTGTTCGCGAACAGGTAACGGGCAAGCAGGCGCTGCGCTTGCGCGCCGTATCCCTGACCGCGCGCCCCCGGGACCAGCGCGATGCCGATCTCCCAGCAGTACGCCGCGGGGGTGGTCTGCTGCCGCCGCCAGTTCACCATGCCTACCCGCACGCCGCCGAGATCCACGATCAGCGTGCCTCCATCCTGCCCGAGCATGCCGTTCTCATCCCAGCGGCGCCGCCACCGGCGCACGTCGAACCATCCGAACCAGCCGAATTCCCCGTTCATCTCCGGGTCGTAAGCGAGGCGATCCAGCATGTCGAGATCGTCTTCACGGACTGGGCGCAGCGTGATCTCATCGGCCATGGCAAGATCATGCCAGGCCCGGCTGGCTAGGCGGTGCTGAGCTTGGCGATCACCTGTTCAGCGTCGGGATGGTTGAGTGCCTTGAGTATCGCCAGGGCCCGTCGCCAGGCGTCGTGCGCGGCGTGCTGGTCGCCGACGGCGAGGTGGGTGTCGCCCATCCTGACGAGCGTGTCGGCCTCCTGGTAGCGGTCACCGAGATACTGAGCCATGGTGAGGGCATTCCGGAAGCAGGCTATGGCCTGGAGGTGGTGTCCCAGACGGCGATGGGTGTAGCCCAGGCTGTCCCAGGTCTGAGCCTGGCCGTGCACGTCACCGAGTTCCTGGTGAATGGCGAGAGCCTGCTTGCACGAGGTGAGGGCGGAGTGGGGATCGCCCAGTAGCGCCTGAATCCAGCCGATCCCGTTCAAGGCGCGTGCCAGCCTGCCTCGGTGGCCAGTGGCCCGGGACAGGTTGAGGCACTGCTGGGCGTGTTCGAGTGCCCTCGCGAGGCGATTCCGCCGCCACCACAGGATGGACAGGTAATCGTGGGTATCGGCCTGCCCGGCCTGGTCAGCGGATTGGTCATACAGACTGAGGGCGTTCTGCAGCTGAAGGTCGGCATCGTCGAAGCGGCCCAGCCGCGTGCACGCGCGGCCGAGGGTGCGGCGTGCCCATGCCTGGACGGCCGGGTCGGCCAGCCGGTCGGCGGCGGCCACAGCGGCGCGGGCCGCGGCAGCGAATTCATGCCAGTGCCCCTGCCGGTCGAGGAAGGGCCATACCGACCAGGTGAGCTGCCAGGCATGGGTATCGAATCCGGCCGTGGCCGCGTGGCTGATCGCGACGAGTATCACCCGGTATTCGGCGGTGAACCAGCGCCTGGCCTGCTCGTAGCCGGTGTGCTGGACCGGGGCGACCCCGGGCTGCGGTGGTTCGAGCGCCAGCGGGTTATGCGGCTGGGCCAGCAGCAGGGCGCCGGCGTACGCGCTGTGCAGGTAATGGTCGAGGACACGGATGGTCGCGGCGCGGCGCTGCTGGTGCGGGTCGATCGTGTGGGTGAGATGAGTGGCGTAGGCGCGCAGGAGGTCGTGGAACGTATACCGGCCGGGGATATGCTCGGCGAGCAGGCTGGCCTGGCTCAGCTCAGCCAGCAGAGGGCGCGCCACGTCAGGGTCCAGCCCCGCGAGGCTCGCCGCGGCCAGCGTGTCCGTATCCTGGCCGGGATGCAGGCCGAGCAGCCGGAACAGCCGCGCCGCCGCCGGGGTGAGAGCCTGGTAGGACCAGGACATCACGGTACGCACATCGCTGCTCGGGTCATCGTCAGCGAGCGTCTGCCACCGTTGCTGCGTGTCGCACAGCTCATCGGCGAGCAGGCGCAGCGCGGCGGTGGGCCGGACGGCGGCCCGGGCCGCCAGGAGGGCCAGGGCCAGGGGCAGCCGGGCGCAGCAGGTGATGATCTCCGTGACCGCCGCGGGCTCAGCCGCCACCCGGCCGGCGCCCAGGCGGCGGCCCAGCAGACGCCGTGCCTCCTCACCGGTGAGCAAGTTCAACGTCAGGGGATGAGCGCTGTCGGCAGCGATCAGGCTGGTGAGCTGGCTGCGGCTGGTTACCAGCACCAGGCAGCCAGAGGTGCCGGGCAGCAGCGGGCGGACCTGAGCGGAGTCGCGGGCGTTATCCAGCACCAGCAGCATCCGCCGCCCGGCCATGTGGCTGCGGTAGAGGGCGGCCTGGGCGTCCAGGTCGGCTGGTATCCGCTCCGGCGGCACGCCTAGGGCGTCCAGGAACCGGCGGACCGCTTCGGCCGGCTCCATCATCGCGGCGCTCGCGTCGAACCCGCGCAAGTTGACGTACAGCTGCCCGTCGGGGAACCTGTCCGCGACACGGTGCGCCCAGTAGACGGCGAGAGCGGTCTTGCCGATGCCGGCGGTACCGCTGATCGCCGTGACCAGCACCGCCCCGGTGTCGGGGGCGCGGTCCAGGAGGCAGTCCAGTTCCGCCAGTTCGCCGTCGCGCCCGCTGAAGTGGCGCAACGCGGTCGGAAGCTGGCGGGGGACGCCCGGGCCGCCCTGGCCCCCGTTACCCTCCGGCCACGGGTGGCCATCATGTTCCGGTCGCGCCACGGGCGGCGGCGGTGGGCCGCCTTCGCCCGATGCCCGCTGGTGACCATTCCGGCGGTGCTCGTCAACCCGGTCCCGGGCTGTGGCCAGAGCGCCCTGCTCGGCCCGGCTCGCGCCGAGCAGCCGTATCAGGGCGTCGAAGCGGTCGGTGGGCGGGATGGTCCTGGCCGTGAAGTACTCCGCGATCGCGGTCTGCGAGCAGCCGGTACGCGATGCCATGGCCTGATAAGTCAGCTCTCTGTCGTGGCGGCGGCGGGCGTGGCGGCGGCGCAGCGCACGCAGGAGTATGGCCAGTTCAGCGGAGGTCTTCACCGTGGCCGCGTCGGCAACGAAGGTATCGGTGGCCTGCTTGTCCGGATCGTCGATCATCACCAGTCCATGCGCTGCTTACGGCCGTAACACGGATGATGGATGGTAGGAATCTCGATGGTAATTTTTCGTAAATCTCCGAGATTTTTCGGAGATGGCCGAAATATACGATATGCCCCGGCGAAGCCGGACACCATGGGCTGGACCCGCGCAGGCGGGCCCGCGCTGGCGCGGCTCGCTCGCCCATGAAAGTTTCTTCGCCCTCCGGGACGTCTCATGAGCATGCAATATGCCTCGCTCCCCGTGAACGGTGAGCTGGCTACATGTATGAAGGCCTGGCGGCATCGTCTGACCCGGGACGGGTCGCGGACTTCCGAGCAGTACCGGCGGCGGAGAGGGAACGTCACGCAGGAGGAGATGGCGGAAGCCGTCGGGGTCAGCGTCGTCTGGTACAGCAATCTCGAACGTGGGATCCGGGCCAACTATTCGGGCGCGTTCCTCGACGCGGTAGCCGCGGAGCTAAGGCTGGCCCAGGACGAGCGGGTGCTGCTGTACCTGCTGGCCGTGGGCCGGACGCCACCGCCGTTGCCGGCCGAAGTCGCTACGGTGGTGCCGGACCGCAGCCTCCATCAGGTCGTTAGCGCGCAGCGGTGGCCGGCCTATGTACTCGACCGGTACTCCAGGATCGTGCTGCACAACGAGCCGTGCGAGTCCTATTACCCCTGGCTACGCGAGGATTCCAGCTACCCCCGCTGGTTGCTGACCAGCGCCGACGCCCGGCAGAGGCTGGTGCACTGGGAGAACGACTGGGCCGCGCCTCTGCTCGCTCAGTTGCGCATGGCCCGCGCGCGGCACCCTGATGATACCGGCATCGCCACCCTGATCGAGACCTGCCTGAGGACCAGTCCCGACGCGCGGCGGCTGTGGGACACCTACGCCGATCGCAACGGCCCGTCGCGGTCCCGCCGGGGCATCCGGCTCCCCGGCGCGCCCCGGGCGACCGCCGTGGACGTTGTCACCCTCACCGACCTGAAGCTGAGTGAACTTCAGGTCGTGATGCTCATCCCCGCCGCTGAACCGCTGTAGCGGCGTTAACCCAAACTGCCAGTTTGGCAACTGGCAGTTTCTGGTTGTCGCGGCAGCTGTCCGGCAGACTGCTCGAGTGGCCCGTATCACCGTGGACTTCGCTGGGACCCGGGCGTGCCGGGCGCCCCTGACGTGGGGCCAGACTGGCATCTGGGGCAAGCTCCAGCGGGACCCCGACTGTGACCTCAACGGCGCGCATGTGCTGACCGTCCAGGACGAGAACATCAGCGTAGCCGCGGCCGCGGCCGCCGTCAGCCGTATTGTCGGGCGGCACGAGGCACTGCGTACCCGGCTGCAATGCTCGGAAGACAGGGTATGGCAGGTCGTGGAAAGGTCGGGCGTCCTCAGCATCACGATCACTGAAGCACATGAGGACACCCTGAAGGCCGAGGTGGAAGCCGCCGTCCGCCGTCAGCGTGAGGCCAGATTCGACCTTTGCGGGGAGTTTCACATGCGGACCGGTTTCGTGACAATCGCAGGAGACGTCCGCTTCGTTATTCTCACTCTCGCGCATATCGCGGCTGATGGCGCCGCCGCGCGGATTCTCATGCATGAGCTTCGATTGGCGCTCTCCGGCCAGGCAGTCCTGGGCGAGCCCGTCACGCAGCCGTCCGATCTGGCATGGATGCAGCAGCAGACACCGGAATGCCAGGTGCAGACGGAGCGATCCGCGCGCTACTGGTCGGCGCAGTACCAGCGCATCCCGCCCACGATGTTTCCCCTTGCCGGCCCGCCGCAGACCCCCCGGCGCCAGCAGGCCGTGCTGGTCTCACCCGCCTTGGACATGGCCACGGAGATAATCGCGGGCGACGCCCGGGTGACATCCTCCGCTGTATTGCTGGCCGCCACGTGCACGATGGCGGGAGTCTGGACCGGGCATCAGGTGAGCGCGATGAATGCGCTGGCCCACAACCGTGCCCAGCCTGGGCACGAGACCCTCGTCACCAATCTCGTCCAGCTGGGCCTGGTCGTCATCGACCTGGAGCGCGGGCTGAGCTTCCGGGATATCGTCCGGCAGGCGTGGCTGTCCGCACTGAACGCCTACCGCTATGCGTATTACGACCAGACCACTATCAGCCGGGTGATCGCGGAAGCCAGCCAGGGGCGTGGGGTGGACGTCAACCCGTTCTGCTGCTTCAACGACCTGCGCGGCCTCGGGAAGCCCGGCCGTAACGGCCGGGCCGCCGACGGTCCCGCGGAAAGCCGCCGCAGCGAGCAGACCGTCCGCGAGTCGCTGGCGCGGACCTCACTCATCTGGGAGGCCGGTAACGTGCCGTGGTCACGGTGCCGGTTCTGCCTGCAGGTTGTCGATCATGAGCCTGGTTCTGCTCTGGCGCTCATCGCGGACACCTGCTACCTGCCACGCGCGTCGATCGAGGGCTTCCTCTTCGGCATCGAGGAGCTGCTGGTCCGGGCCGCTTTCCACGACGTTCAGATCACCGATATCCGCCAGCTCGTGATGGACGGCGGAGGTGGTGCGGCCGATGAGTGAACAGCAGTCGCCTGCCGCTCGGCCGGGACAGGCGGCGGCCAGCGCCCGGGAACTGTCCCCGTCGCAGGAACGGCTGCTGTGCCACGACCGGCTGCACGAGGGGTCGCCGCTGTACTCCGTGCCGGTCCGGTACCGTTTCCGCGGCGCCTTGGACGCCGGCGCCCTGCACGGCGCCCTGCAAGACCTGGTGGCGCGCCACGAGGCGCTGCGGGCCTACGTGACGGCGTCAGGCCGGTTCGTGACCCAGCCAGCCGCCTCGCTGCCATGGTCGGTGCTGGACCTGTCCGCGGAGGAACCCGCCGTCGCGGCCGCGCTCGCCCGCCAGTACGTCACCGCGCAAGCGCGCCGCCCGATCAGCACGGCGGCGGCTCCGCTCGCACGGGCCTGCCTGGTCAGCGAGCCTGGCGACCGCTCGACGCTGCTGCTCACCCTGCACCACCTGATAGCTGACCAGCACTCGCTGGACCTGCTCGATCAGCAACTGCAGGAACTGTACGGGAGCCGCGTCGGCCTCGCCGCGGCCGTGCCGTCGCCACGTCGCTGTGCCACGGGCCAGCCGGACCGGCAGATGTCGCTGAACTACTGGCGGGGGCAGCTGGCCGGCCTCGGCCCCCGGATGCCGGTACCGGCCGACCGCAGGCCGGACGTGGTCGGCCCGCACGGCGACGTGGTAAGCGCGCCGATGGGCGAGGCGCTCACGGCCAGCCTCGCCGGGCTGGCCGCGGACTGCTCGGCCACCGTGTTCATGGTGCTGCTCGCCGGCTACGCGGCTTTCCTGGGCCGGGTCGTCGCACCAGAGGTCGTGATCGGCGTGCCTATGTACGGACGGACCTCGCGGGACGAGCACACCATTGGCATGTTCGTCAACATCGCGCCGATCCGGGTACGGGCCGGTGACGATGTCACCTACCGGAACCTGATCGGGGAGCTGCGCGGACTGGTCACGGTGGCGCTGGCTCACCAGCACGTGCCGTTGCAGGACCTGGTGGCCGAGGCGCCCCCGGCGGGCGGCGGCGGCAGCCACCCGCTAACCCAGGTGGGTTTCAGTTACGTAGACGACCGTCGATGGTACTGGGCCCCCGCGGGGGTCACGGCCGTCCGGGATGTACTGCCCACCGGCACGGCCAAATGGGAGCTGATGTGGACCGTGACCGCCGACCGGACGTCTTCGCGGTCGGCGCTGGAGTTCAGCACCGACCTGTTCAGCCGCGGGCGGGCCGAGGAGCTGCACAGTCGGCTGCTGGAGACACTGACCGCCCTGAGCGCGGCCCCGGACCTCCCGCTCGGCGAGGCGCTCCGTAGCAGCGGCCCCCGCGGCGAGCGAAGCGAGCTTCGCGGTCGCCTGGCCGCGGAGGGCCGGAAAGGCCCTCCCGGCCAGGCGAAACTAACGGCGGGAAGCGTCGCAGGCGGGGGGTCCGGGGGGTTGGTCTCTACCCCCCGGGAGAACACAGTTTCTACCCCCCGGGAGATAACAGCTGGCCTCGCCGACATCTGGCGAGACGTGCTCGGCACCGGTGACCCTAGCCCGGACAGCGACTTCTTCAGCCATGGCGGCACCTCTATCAAGGCGCTGCGCCTGGTCGGCGCCGTACACGAGCGGTTCGGCGTCGAGCTGCGGATCGTGACCGTGTTCCGGCGGCCGGCATTCGGTCAGCTGGTTCATCAGATCACCGAACTCATGCGGGCGAGCGGTGAGGCCCAGTCCGAATAACACAAACCGTAAGTTTGGCAAACTGGCGATTTCTGGTCGCTGCGGCGACTATCCGGCAGACTGCTCAAGTATCTGCTCGAAGGGCCGTTGGGAATGAGCCCTTCGGAACCTGAGAAAGGCCGGAGGGAAGATGGCAAATCCATTCGACGGGGATGGCCCGTTCCTGGTCCTGGTCAACGCGGAGGGACAGTACTCACTATGGCCGGAATTCGCCGACGTACCTGAGGGCTGGACGGCGGTATACGGGCCGAGCGGCCGGGAAGAAAGCCTCAGGTATGTCGAGGAGAACTGGCGAGATATGCGTCCGAGAAGCCTAGCCGAACTGATGGATAAGACATAGCGGGCTGATTGTTCGACAGGAGGCTCTTTAATGGTGGACAGTCGGTACTGGCCGTTGAGTAGTGAGCAGCGGCGGCTGTGGTTTCTGGATCATTGGGTATCGGCACGCACCGCCTACAACATCCCCGTCTCGTGGCGGTTGCGGACCGCCGTGTCTCTACCCGAGACCATCGCCGCCGTTCGGCAGGTGCTGGTCCGTCATGACGCGCTCTTCGTGGCATTCGAAGAGATCGACGGCGTTCCTATGCAGCGTCCGCTGACCACGCGCGAATTTCCGCTCGATATTAACGACCTGACCGGGTATCCGGCGCTGGCACGCGACGCCAGGCGCGCCGAGCTGATTCACGCCGCCTCGCGAGCGCCGTTCGACCTCGGCGCAGGGCCACTGGTCCGCGGGGCGATATTCGCTGTTGGCGGCCAGGCGCAGTTCCTTCATCTGATATTTCACCATATTGCCTTCGATGGTTTCTCCCTCCAGATCGTCGAGCGGGAACTGGCCGCTCATTTGTGCGGCGCCCCGGCGGAACCGTTCTCTCCGGTCGCGACATATGCCGACTACTGCGTGCAACAACAGGAGCAGCTGGCGGGATCGCGATTCCAGCGGGACCTCGCTTCCCGGGCTGCTCAGCTGCGCGGTGCGCCTGAATTGCTGGAACTCGGTCGCGACATGCCGCGGCCACGTGCTTTCACCTATCGTGGCGAGACGCTTCGGTATGCCGTCGGCCAGCAGGTCCACGGCCGGGTGAGGGCACTGGCTGAACGCAGCGGCGTGACACCCTACGTTGTGCTGCTCGCCGCCTTCAACGTCTTCGTGTACCGGCAGACTGATCAGGCAGATATCGTTATCGGCTCCCCGGCAGCTGGGCGGACCGATCCGCGTTTCATGAACGTCGTCGGACTGTTCGTCAGCACAATCGTTGTCCGGACCGATGTGAGCGGAGAGCCGACATTTGCCGAGGTTGTCGCGCGGACAAAAGAGTCTGTGCTGTCCGCTCTCGAATATATGGATATGCCATTTGACGAGCTGGTGAACCACCTCGCTCCGGAGCGGCGGCTCAGCTATACGCCGGTCGTCCAAATGCTGTTCGCATTTCACGAGAACGGGCCAGACGCCAGCGCGGTCAGCGCACTTCTGACCAAGGAGCCCGCGGCTAGGGATACCGCGAAGCTGGATCTCACTTTCACCGTGGAAGATACCGGCGACCGGTATGAGATCGAAATAGAGTACTGCGCGGATCTCTTCCTGCGCGACTCCGTCGAGTGGTTTTTCCGTCATTGGTCGGAACTGCTGGAGCACGCGCTCGATCAGCCCGAGCTGCCTATCGGGCAACTCGCACTCGCGGGTGTTCGGGAGCGGTCGTTGGTGGCGTCCTGGTCAGTCGCCGCGGCCGCGGGCGAGCTTGGCCAGTCCCCGGGCCGGGGGGTCCGGGGGG
>Ga0213881_10001568_pt1 | contig 10713 bp, 8 predicted proteins | sample BarmaccoBMER_R08_FD_160104 | JGI IMG/M metagenome (GOLD analysis project Ga0213881, IMG submission 160104) | Barbacenia macrantha exposed rock microbial communities from rupestrian grasslands, the National Park of Serra do Cipo, Brazil - ER_R08 ... | reverse complement strand
CGGTCATCCCGTGCGCTGCGCTTGGAAGAGGATTCTTCCGTGCTCTTGGCGATCGCCACGGAACAGCGCTGGCGTTGGCCGACCATAGGCGGCTGCCTGCCGGACCACGTCGTAAATGGTCGGCAGCCAACCGTGCCGAATCAGCCACAGGTCAGCAGGATCGGTGGGGCCGCCTTTGACGATGTCGTTCAGCGATATGCCCGTCCCTACGAAGAATGGCTGAAGACGAGGCGCGGCCACCCAGCCGTCATGCGTGTGGTCGAGGGCGAACCAACTCCACGGCCCGGACAACATGTTCACCTCGTCCAATAACCGGTCGCAGTCAGCGGCGGTCAGGGCTCCCAGTATTCCCTCGGCCAACCAGGCTGTCGGCTGCCCAGGATCGACGCCGGCATTGCGGAGAGCCGAAGCCCAACCGCCCCGGAGGTCCGCGTGCACCACGATCCGCTCGCACGTCGGCCGAGCCGCCTGGTCGATGAGGACTTGTTCCTTGAACTCCAGCACAGCGGGCAGATCCACCTCGAACAGTCGTACATCAGCTGGCCAGTCCAATCGGAATGCCCGAGTGTCCAGACCCGCGGCCAACACTATGACCTGGCGGCAACCGGCAGCGCAGACCCGGTGGAAGTACTCATCGAAGAAACGGGTCTTGATCGCGATGACGTCGCCTATCATCACCATGATGTCGGCGCGCCGTGCGCTCTCACCCAATGTCGTGGTTTTCTCGACTGAAAATGGATTCGTCGAGCCGGCTGCCGCCACGAAGTGCTGCGCAAGATGGTCGCTGAACAGCCGGTCGGCTCGCTGGGTCTCGGTCGCTCGAGCGGCCGCGTTGCCTAATGCCGTCCAGCTCTCGTCGGGCATCGAGATGGGTATGCTCTGGCAGTTCATTATTTATTCCAGTCCGGCCCGGAATGACAGCTGCCCACGCCGTCTATGACGCCTAGAAACGTCGGCAGCCTGATCGTCAGTTTGTGGAGCAGTGGTCTGTCAGGCTTGCACCACAGCAGTCGATTCGTCGCCGCGTGTCGATCCAGCCCAACAGGCAACTCTAGGCGGATGGTAACAATGCGTACAACACTGTTGTTCCAGTGTGGGTTCATTGCGAAGTAATCGGACTACTACGCAGCTGCTGGACGGTAAGTCCCTCGCCAGCGGTTCCCCGTGGTTAAGGCTTGGAACGGTGTGGGCGGTCGGTCGGCTCCTGGGCGCGGGGATGGCGCGGGGACTGGCCGGGTCGGCGCGATGGTCACGCGAGCACCTCCGCGGTCACCGGGGTCATTCCCCCCTGATGCCCATCACGGGGGAATGACCAGCACCGGGCACCGTGCGTTCCGCTCATCACGCAGGTCAGTGCTCACTCACCCTGCCCTGCTCCAGCGCATCCGATAGCCAGCGGGATAATTTTGCTGGCGCCGGACGGTCGCGCCATGCGAGGTGGGCGTCAGGGCGGACCAACAGAAGGTCGGTCAGTCGCCCAGTGACCGGTGTCAGCACGACGACGTTGTTTGCGCCTAATCGCTTTTCAGCTGCAGCCACGCTATCTTCGTTGCCGGGTCCGGCGAGCAATGCCCATCGGCCGTGAAGTGCTTCGTGTAGTCGGGTGGGAGTTCCGTCGGTGTGTTGGCAGGCGATATCGGGTACTCGTTCGCCCGGCCGTGGGCCGCTGGAGAATCGTCCAGCCTTTGTCGCCAGCGGTCCACCCCGATAGTGAATGCCAAGCTGGGAGGAGTTACGCCAGAGAAAATTCTGCATCTTCGGATGATTCGTCAATGGTAGCACCAGTCGATCGCGCAGCTGCCTGATGGCTGGCGTGTCGCCCATGACCAGGCGAGTGGCCATCGTGGTGGTGCTGGCAACTCCACTGGCAACGGGGCGGCGTTCAGCCTGGTAGCTGTCGAGTAACTGGTCGTTAGCGCGGCCGCTGACCACCAGGCCGAGTTTCCAGGCTAGATTCTCTGCGTCGCCAAGGCCGGTGTTCATACCCTGTCCACCGAAGGGATGGTGGATTGCCGCGGCATCCCCGGCGAGCAGCATTCTCCCCTGCCGGTAGGAATCGGCCAATCGGCGGTGAATGCGGAAGCTCGAGAGCCATTCGACCTTCTCGATCTCGTCTTCGCGGTAGATGCTGCACTTGGTTAACTGTCGATTGATCAGCGACTGTACCTCCTTTTCATCTACGTCGTGTGTGGTGCCAGCTGGGGCTGGGCCCATTAAACGCCACCGGTTGGCTCCCGGCAGCGGACAAACACTGATCATGTCCCCGCCATCCGTCCAGCTCGTTACCACTCGGCGGTCAATCTTCCAGTGAGCCAGGACATCGGCGAGAAGGAAGCACTCGGCTACTGTCGAGCCAGCAAAGCCGATACCGGCGAGCTTACGAACCGTGCTGTGCGCACCGTCACAACCGATTAACCAGCCCGCCCGCACAGTTTCGTGGCCCTGTTTGGTATGCAGAGTTGCGGTGACCCCCGTGGTGTCCTGTTCGGCATCGATGAGCATGTGCCCCCAGTCCACTTGGCCGCCGATCTCGGTCAACCGACGTCGCAACTCGCCTTCAACCGCCGCCTGCGAGATCAGAAGTGGTGAACGGCCCGAAGCGGCGCCCATTCGCTCCATCGGCATGGTGGAAACCAGGCGGCGGTGAGCGTACATCTTAACCTCATCCACCAGCATCGCCCGCTCCGGCAGGTCTCCCAGTGCCTCAAGGCGGATAAGAACCTCGACACCGCGTGGCTGCACACCCAACGCGCGAGAAGTACCGATTGGTCCGGTGGCGCTATCCACAACGCGCACCGAGATTCCCTGGCGACGTAGCCCACAGGCTAGCCCGAGGCCAGTGGGACCAGCACCGATAATGAGCACAGCGAAATTCATCATTTTTCTCGTTTTCTGTTCCAATGAGCACGCCGCCGAAGGGCATAGTTACCGCAGTAACTCCTGCATTAGCCCGCACAAATAAACGTATACGTCACGAAACATATGATCTATACTTATCGGAATGGCGACCCCCTCCCTGCCTGGCGAGAGTCGCCGAGCAGACTGTGCCGACCGGCCCGCCGCCAATGACGACCGCGTCGAGGGTGGTGTCCACCATGGTGTACCTTCCTACGGGCGCACCGTGCTTGCCAGCACGCTGGATCGGACCAGATCTGGATCGGACCAGATGGAGCCTGCTGGCGACGTCGATGGCACGATAAAGCTGGAATCGGCGAAACGGCAGCCGGTGTGCCCTCGCCTGTCGAATTCCGGCTTCCGGCAGGAATCCTAGGTGAGTGACGGCATTGCGTACAATGCTGTGTTCCAGTTCGGGTCCATTACGAAGTAACCGGACTTCCACTGCTGGACTTCGGTGCGTGTGACGATCAGCTCGCGCGCGTTCGTACAGTGACGTTGCCAGCCCGTGATCGTGTCCATTCACGGGTTGGGCTGTCGATGTCACGCCGTTGCGATGGGGGGGAGCCAGGGGTGCTGGTGAGGGCCCGTCCGCCGCTTAGCCTTCGCCCCGATCGAGTCCCACGCCGTCACCGAACACCAACCGCCCACCAAGATCAAGCGCTCTGCAACAGCCCAGCTCAACCAGACCCCGTGAATGGTCACCCCGTGGGTAGCTAATGGAGAGAGACATGGAGAGAGATACTGTACGGGAGATCCATCCGTTGTCTAGCGTGTTTTCTGAGCTGACGAACCGTTGCTCACGGGAAACGATGCTGTGCACCGAGAGAGTTCGGTGCGCGTGGTCTTTGTCGGTGCGCGTGGTCACAGTCGTGACGCTGCGGAGGTTCGGTGAGCGATGGCCAGCTAGCCGCCCGGCTCGCGGTACTGGGATGCAGATGTGATGGGGGTCAGCATCGCGACCCTCACGCTCAGGCACGGGCTGCCCGTCCTCTTGGCACTGTCAAGTTGTTAGGTGTGGGTTGGGGTGTGGTGGGGTGGGCAACCAGCACCGTGCACGTGGCGTTTTATGTGTGAGCGCGAACAGGGGGATCGACGTTGTCTGGTGACGTCCTTTCGCTGTCGGCTGCCCAGCGTGAGATTTGGTTTGCTGAACAACAGCTGAACACGGCGAACCGAGTCTACAAGGTTGGTGTGTGTGTAGAAATTTATGGGCCGATCGATCCGGTGTTGTTCGAGGAGGCACTGCGGCGGGTTGTCGGGGAGATCGACTCACTACATGTCCGGTTCGTCGAGGATAGCGATGGGCCGCGGCAGGTTGTCGAGCCGTTGTCGGAGTGGCTGATGCCGGTGGTCGATGTCAGCGAAGAAGCTGATCCGCACATGGCCGCAGAAGACTGGATGGCCGCTGATATGGCCCGACCGATGGATCTGGCTTGCGGCCCACTGTTCAGTTACGCGTTGATCAAAGTGGAACATGACCGGTTTTTGTGGTCTCAGGGTTACCATCACATCGTGATGGACGGATTTAGTTTTTCCCTCGTGACACGACGGATGGCTGAGATCTATACGACGCTTGTCCATGGGCTGACGTGCAGTCAGAATGTTTTTGGTTCGCTGCGCCAGCTGCTGGATAGTGATTCGGCCTATCGCGCGTCGGAACAGTTTGTGGAGGATCGGAAATACTGGACAGGGCGTTTTGCGGATCGGCCGGAACCGGCCAGGCTCGTTGGTCGGTCCTCGGGAACACCTGAGAGTTTTGTGCATCGGACAGCCTTTCCGTCACCGTCCGCGGTTGATGGGTTGCGAGTAGCGGCGTGCCGGGCCGGGGTACGATGGTCCCGAATGGTGATCGCGGCGACGGCGGTGTACGTGCACCGTCTAACGGGCGCGCGGGACGTGATTGTCGGTTTGCCAGTCACAGCTCGTCAGGATCCCGAACTGAAACGCATACCGGGCATGATGTCAAACGTGGTGCCGCTGCGGTTGTCGGTACGCCCGGACATGAGCCCGTCCCTCCTCATAAGACAAGTGGCAGATGAAGTCCGCGAGGTAGTCATTCATCAACGTTACCGAGGAGAAGATCTCCACCGTGATCTCGGTCTGCGTGGTAACGTCGGGACATTTTATGCGCCGATAATAAATATCATGCCATTCGACTGCGATCTGAACTTCGCTGGGAATCGCGCCGTAGCGCACAACATTTCTGCTGGATTCATCGATCTGTCGTTTGTCATGTGGGGCAGGAAAAATTGTTCGAGATTGCGGATCGATTTTGACGCGCACCCGGAAGTCTGCACCGCTGACGATCTGGCTGCCCATCAGCAACATTTTCTGAGTCTGTTGGAAAACATTGCGGTCGCTGATCTGGACCAACCGATCAGTCGGATCGACCTCCTCACCGGCGACGAGCGTCACCAGTTATTGATCGACTACAACGACACCACGGATCCCATCCCCTCTGCCTGCCTGCCCGTGTTGTTCGAGGATCGGGTGCACGCCTCACCTGAGACGGTCGCGGTGGTCTTCGAAGAAACCACCCTGACCTACGCGGCGCTCAACGCCCACGCTAATCAACTTGCCCACGCGCTGATCTCCCGCGGCGTGGGTCCTGAGCAGATCGTTGCACTCGCGCTACCCCGCTCACCCGAACTTGTGATCGCGCTCCTCGCGGTCCTCAAGACCGGAGCCGCCTACCTCCCCATCGACCCGGACTACCCGACGGCACGGATCGCCTTCATGCTCACTGATGCCGCGCCCGCTCTTCTGCTGACTACCACCACGATCAACCGTTTGCCGGATACCATCAGATTGCCGCAGCTAATCCTTGACGAGCCCGACACTCTCACGATCCTGGATCACCAACCTGACACTAATCCAACCGATACCGACCGCACCGCTCCCCTAACCCCCACTCTTCCCGCGTACCTCATCTACACTTCCGGATCAACAGGCACCCCCAAAGCTGTCGTCGTATCCCATCAGAGCGTGGCCAACCTCGTGGTCTGGGCGGTGTCGAGCTTCGGTTTTGCCCGACTTTCCCGTGTGTTGGCCTCGACGTCGCTGAACTTCGATGTATCCATCTTTGAGATATTTGGACCGTTGGCCTGTGGCGGCAGCATTGAGGTGGTGCAGAATCTGCTGGCTCTTGCCGAGCGCGGGCAGGAAGGGTGGAGCGGAAGCCTCATCAGCGCGGTGCCCTCGGCCTTGTCCCAGGTACTGGCACACGGTGGAGTGAACATCGAGGCCGATGTCGTGGTGCTGGCCGGGGAGGGCCTGACTTGGCAGACCATGCACGCCATCCAGACAGCGATCCCGGACTGCCAGGTCGTCAACATCTATGGCCCGACTGAGGCAACAGTGTATGCCACCGCTTGGTACAGCGACAAAACAGTGTCCAGCACGCCGCCGATTGGTCGGCCGATCGCGAATACTCGAGTGTATGTGTTGGATGCTGGGTTGCAACCGATGCCAGTGGGTGTGGCAGGGGAGCTATACATCGGTGGGGTGGGGTTGGCGCGAGGCTACTTGCACCGGCCCGCCCTGACCGCCGGGCGGTTTGTGGCCTGCCCGTTCGGTCCGGTGGGGGCTCGAATGTATCGCACCGGCGACCTGGTGCGATGGAACACCAATGGCGATTTGGAATTTATGGGCCGGGTGGATGATCAGGTCAAAATCCGGGGCTTCCGGGTCGAGCCGGGTGAGATCGAGACCGTGTTGGATGCATATCCTGGGGTCGCGCAGGCTGCGGTAATCGCCCGGGCTGATCGGCCTGGAGATCAGCGGTTGGTGGCTTATGTCGTGGCCGATAGCACGAGCCAGGTCCGTAGCGAACAGGTGGAGCAAGAGCAAGTTGGTGAGTGGCAGCAGATTTATGACTCGTTGTATGCGACATCAGAAACGGCGGTGTTCGGGGAGGATTTCACCGGGTGGAACAGCAGTTACGATGACCAACCGATCCCCTTGGTGCAGATGCGCGACTGGCGTGAGCAGACCGTAGCGCGGATCCTGGCTCTGCGACCCCGACGTGTGTTGGAGGTCGGTGTGGGCACCGGGCTGCTGCTGTCCCTACTTGCGTCTCGCTGCGAAGCTTATTGGGCTTCCGATTTTTCCCCCTCAGTGATCGACACTCTGACTGACCATGTCAGTCAGGATCCTGAGCTGGCCGCCCGGGTGGTGCTGCGCGCCCAGCCCGCGCACGACACCGAGGGGCTGCCCGTCGGTGTATTCGACACGGTGATCCTCAACTCCATCGTTCAATACTTCCCCAGCGCCGACTATCTGCTCGACGTCCTGATCCGCATGTTGGGGCTGGTCGCCCCGGGCGGGACGGTGTTTGTCGGTGATGTGCGCAACCTGCGGTTACTGCGCGCCCTAGCCACCGCTGTGGCGCTGCGTCGAGCCGAGGATGTGACCGACACCCCGGCGCTGCGCCGAGTTGTCGAGCAAGCCCTACGAGTGGAAAAAGAGCTGCTGGTCGACCCCGAGTTCTTCACCACGCTAGGGGCCAAGAATGCCGACATTGCCGGGGTAGACATCCAGGTCAAACGTGGCCAGTACCACAACGAATTGACCCGCTACCGCTACGACGTCGCGCTGCGCAAACGCCCGATCACACCGCTGCTGCTGGGCCGAGCCCCCCAGCTGGACTGGGGCCAGCAGATCGGCAGGCTGGAAGAATTGAGCGACTATCTGACCACCAGGCGCCCGGACTCGTTGCGCGTCACCGGCGTCCCCAACAAACGCGTCGCGTATGAGGTCGCCGCCGCGCGAGCACTCCAGGGTGGCCACCCACTCGCGGACCTGCTTAGCCATTCCACCGACGTGTCCGACGCCATTGAACCCGAGGCGTTGCATGCGCTGGGTGAGCGGTGCGGCTACTGGGTGGGCCTGACTTGGTCAAGCACTGCCCCCGACGCCGTGGACGCTGTGTTCGCCCACCCGGCCCAGATGGGATCAGCTGTCCCCGTCGAGCTGTATGCGCCGGCCAGCACCATCAGTGCCGGGAAGGCGCCGCTGTCGTCGTTCGCAAATAATCCGACGGCGGCCCGTGGGACCGGTGCGCTGATCGGCGCGCTGCGCGAGTACGTGCGTGGGCGATTACCGAAATACATGGTGCCCGCCGCGGTGGTGGTGTTGGACAGGTTGCCGGTGACACCGAATGGAAAACTGGACCGTGCCGCGCTACCTGCTCCTGAACTGGGCTCTGCGGGGACTGGCCGAGCACCGAGGACTCCGCAGGAAGAACTGGTGTGTGAGTTGTTCGCTGAGGTGTTGGGCGTGGACACAGTGAGTATCGATGATGATTTTTTCGAATTGGGTGGGCATTCGCTGTTGGCGACCCGTCTGGTCGCTCGGCTCTGTGCCGCCTGGGGTGTAAAGCTGGGGTTGCGCGCTCTGTTCGATACCCCGACGCCAGCCGGGGTGGCCGCGCGGCTCCACGTGGATGACCCGAGAGGCGCCTTTGAGGTGATCCTGCCATTGAGACCCCAAGGTCACCGCACACCGTTGTTCTGCATCCACCCAGGCGGAGGACTCAGCTGGTCCTACTGCGGGCTGATCAAACACCTCGGCCCGGACTATCCGATCTACGGAGTGCAGGCGCGCAGCCTCGCTCGGCCAGAGCCACGTCCGATCTCCGTTGAGCAGATGGCGGCCGACTACGCCGAGCAAATACACCTGGTCCACCCTGCTGGGCCGTATTGCCTCCTCGGCTGGTCCTTCGGAGGCATTGCCGCTCATGCCGTCGCTACCGAGCTGCAACAGCGTGGCAAGCAGGTCGCTCTCCTAGCAATACTCGATACCTATCCCGCTTGCGGGCTGCCGCATGAGGATGTGCCTGAACTCGATGAACGGGACATGCTTATTGGCATGCTTGACGCGCTCGATTACGACGTGAAGAGCCTGCAAGGTGAACCGTTGACGTTTGCCCAGGCCGTGGAGATTTTCCGTAGCCAGTACAGTGTATGGGCAAGCTTCGAACGACATCACCTCTTCGCCGTCATGAAGGTTCTAACCAACAATTCACATATTATGATTGACTTTACTCCCAGTCGATTCCATGGAGATTTGCTGCTGTTCACCTCGACAATCCACGAACCAACAGTCTATCAACCGAAAATCCCTCAACCTGATGACATGCCCACACCTGAGGCGTGGAAGCCATATGTCGATGGCACGATCGAAACTCACGCCATCGTGAGCAGGCACGATCGCATAATGCAGTCAGGAGCACTCGCCCAGATCGGGCCGATCCTAGCAGCCAAACTCGAAGAAATCATTGATAACGTATCACCATCTCACCAGAAGCGTATAAATCGAAATTGAATAGGTCACCCATTTCGAAGGCATGTCAACTCTACAACTCGCGATGATACCAATTTGGATGTATTTGTCACCTCATTTCAACCTCTAAACCGAACTTGCTTCGTATTGGCGAGGTTATGTGGATGGGAACAGCGATCAGCTCGAAAACGCACCGCTGGGTGGAGGTCACGATGGCAGTTGAAGAGGCACCACCGGTCCCGGCGAACTCATCAACCGAGCCGCCACCTGCGGTCGTGTTGCAGCAGCTGGTCAGGGAAGCTCTCGTCGCCCAGGCGATCAGCGTGTTCGCCAGGCTCGGAGTCGCGGACGCGCTGGCGACCGGTCCGCGCGACGCCGAAGAGATCGCGGAGCAGGTGAATGCCCACGGCCCGACGTTGTATCGGCTGCTGCGGGCACTCGGTGATGTCGGAGTCGTCGCAGAGCTGGAAAATCGGCGGTTCGCTCTGACCCAGTTCGGCGAGATGCTGCGCAGTGACGTCCCCGATTCGTTGCGGGACTATGCGACCATAATCGGCTTGCCGTTACACCGTGACCCATGGACAGATCTATACAAGAGTATCCAGACCGGGGAATCGGCGTTCGACCGGATCCACGGCACGAAATTCTTCGACTACTTGGCGAAGCATCCCGAGGATGCGGCGGCTTTTGATGCGGCAATGGCCTGGGTTTCCACGACCCTGGCTGTCAGCATCGTGCAAACATACGACTTCACCCCTTTCAACACGATGGTGGACGTTGGTGGCGGACGTGGTGGCATGCTCACCGCAATTCTGGCCGCTAACCCGCACCTTCAGGGAGTGCTGTTCGACAAGCCGGCAGTCGTAGCCGGTGCTGAGGAGGCAATTTTCAGTGCGCAGGTTGCCGACCGCTGCAAGGTGGTGAGCGGCGACTTCTTCGACTCTGTACCTGAAGGAGGCGATGCTTACCTCCTGAGCAACGTCATCCATAACTGGGACGATGACCACGCAGTGCAGATTCTGGGTAGGTGTCGGGCCGCGATGCCCAACACGGGCTGCGTGTTGCTTGCTGAGCTCGTACTACCGGAGGGCCCAGCGCCGTCAATGGCCAAACTCGCGGATCTGGGGATGCTGATCATGACCTCTGGTGGTCGTGAACGCACCGAAGCGGAATATCGCACGTTGTGTGACCGTGCCGGCCTTCGGCTGACCCGCATCGTGCCGAGTACCGGCCTGATCAGGCTTGTTGAGGCGATTCCTGCCTCGTCGAGTTGATATCGTGATCATCTGGGTTGTGTCCACGCCCGAGCCACCTGAGCCTTTGTAGCCTTTGTATGAAGAGCTTGCCGCGCTGATGGTAGGATTTGGTGAAGACGGTAGAGACGCAGAACGCTGAGTTGCCGCGACGGCTGGGGATGAACTCAAGGAATTCCTCGGTCTCGCGTCGAAGGACTCGATCGGGGCGAAGGCTAAGCGGCGGGCGGATCGGTCGTCTCGGGAGCGGTCGAAGGATCGCAAGCCTGGGGGTCAGCCC
>Ga0213881_10001567_pt1 | contig 10715 bp, 5 predicted proteins | sample BarmaccoBMER_R08_FD_160104 | JGI IMG/M metagenome (GOLD analysis project Ga0213881, IMG submission 160104) | Barbacenia macrantha exposed rock microbial communities from rupestrian grasslands, the National Park of Serra do Cipo, Brazil - ER_R08 ... | reverse complement strand
CTTCTTTGCAGAAAGCTCGGCCAGTACTTTGCGCAGCTCGGCGAAATCGATCGGTTTCGTCAGGTGGTAATCGAATCCCGCTTCCTGGCTGCGGCGGACATCTTCTTCCATGCCGAACCCGGTGAGCGCCACACCTTTGAGCGACTGCTTCTTTTTCGCGCGAGCGATGATGTCGTAGCCGGTGCCATCCGGCAGGCCGATGTCGCTGAGTACGGCGTCGAATTCCTCAGACTTGACCGCATCGAGCGCGGCCTGGACGCAATCGGCGATAGAAATGGTGTGGCCGAAGTGGCGCAGCAGACTTGATAACGTGCGGCGCGTGTCACCGTGATCTTCGACGAGCAAAATGCGCAGGGCTTTTGCGCGCGCATTCCTGCTCCGAGATGATTCCGCCGGGTGCGGCTCCTCGAAGCGCGCGATCGGCATCGTGACGGTGAAGACGCTGCCCTGGTCTTTGCCAGCGCTCTCCATGGCGATTTTGCCGCCGTGCAGCTCGACGAGGTTTTTCGAAATCGCCAGCCCGAGACCGAGGCCACCGAAGTTGCGCGCGGCAGGACCCGCCTGCTCGAAAGCGCGGAAGAGCGCGCCCTGTCGGTCGGGTTCAACGCCGATGCCGGTGTCAGCGATGGCAAACTGCCACCAGCCATCGACTGTCTGGGTGGAAATCTTAATCGAGCCGCCTTCGCCGGTGAACTTCACGGCGTTGTTGATCAGGTTCCAAAAGACCTGCTGCAAGCGCACCGGATCGGCCCAGAGATGATGCTCGCCGGCGGCAAAATCGGTCATGACGAGCAGGGCTTTTTCGTTGATGGCGGCGGCGGCGACGTCGAGCGCATTTTGTACTACGAGATGAGCGTCCACGCGTGTGCGTTGGAGCTGGAGCATGCCGCGCGTGATGCGGGTGACATCGAGCAGATCATCGATCAGCCGCGCTTCGAGTTGAATGTTGCGCCGGATGATCTCCAGCTCTTCGATGTACTCAGGCGCGATGCTGCTCGCGCGCTCGGCCAGAAAACCGGCGGCGGCGAGTGCGGGCGTGAGCGGCGTGCGCAGCTCGTGGCTGAGAGCAGCGAGAAATTGGTCCTTCGCCTTGTTCGCCTTCTCGGCGGCAATGCGCGCGGCCTCGATCTCACGGGTGCGGATTTGATCGGTTACATCGCGAGTAACCTTGGAGTAACCGCGGATCGCGCCGGTTTTGTCGCGCAGGGCGGTGATGAGTACGTCGGCATGGAAGGTCGATCCATCTTTTCGCACCCGCAGACCGCGGTCGTGACAGGCTCCGTGCTGGCGCGCGTAACCGAGATTATATTGCGGTTTGCCGGCGGCCTTTTCTTCGGGCGTGTAGAAACAGGAAAAATTTTTCCCGATGATGTCAGCCGCGCTGTAGCCTTTCATCTGTTGCGCGCCCGAGTTCCAGGTGGTGACATAGCCGTCGGCGTCGAGCATGTAGATGGCGTACTCATCCACGCTGTCCACCAGCATCCGGAACTGCTCCGCGCCCGCGCGCAGCTTCTCTTCCCTGAGCTTGTGATCACTCAGGTCGCACACGATTTCGCCGAACCCAGCGACTTCGCCGGCCTCATTCCTGAGAGGCGTGATGAGGAACGATGCCCAAAAACGCGAGCCATCCGCGCGCTGACGCCACGCCTCCCCGGCCGCGCGCCCAGTGGAGCGCGCCTGGTCGAGCAGCGACTCCGCCTTTCCCGCAGCTTTGTCTTCGTCCGAATGGAAGCGCGAGAAATGGTGACCGACGAGCTCGTCGTCGCGGCAGCGATGCAGTTGCCGCGCGCCAGCGTTGCAACTGGTAATCCGCCCTTGCGCATCGAGGAGCGCGACGGCGTAATCAGTCACATTTTCGATGAGCGACTGGAGGAGCTTGGTATCGAGTTTCGGTTTGTTAGAATCAGGCACTGCTTAACAGGGGCGCAGCTGGGCTGCGGCTGGTGGGGCCGCTGGAAAGAGCAGCTCACGCTGGCTGTTGAATCGTATGATTCGAGGGTAGCGGCTGTGTCGTGGGCTCACTTTTTCGGTTAGTGGCTTCTCATCGCGAGCTGTTTCATCTGTACTCAGCGGCGCTCCGCCGGCCCGAACGCGTGCGCAAACACGAAGTCTGCCACTCGCTCGCCTTCAGATAGCGCCGCGGTTTTGTCGAACGTCCAGTGAATGCCGAGGTAAATGCGGCTCTGGCCGTTCTCTTCTTCGGCCTGCGACAGCGACGAAAAACTGCGCGAGACCACCGGCCGCACGCTGCCGTTGTCGTTGCGCGTCTTACCGTTGAATTCATCCGAGATGAAAGAGAAGGCGATGTGATCCGTGCCATAAAAGCGCCGCAACACCTCGAACAACGCGCCCCCGAATCCGCCGTGGCCGGATGGATAGGAAGGGAATGGGGGCGTGAAATTCGGCCCGGTCAGATTACTCGCGGGAGCGCCGAGTGGCGTGTACTTAGGGTCGCCGATCGTTGACGGGTTGCCGTCGCCGCGCCCTGTCTGGCCGGTGCCGGGGTCAGATTCGCGGATTCCGGTAATCGGCCGCCAGAACTGATAAAAGTATTTCGCTTCCCAGACCGAGATCGCGACATCTGCCATCGCTACGTTGGCCAGGGCGAGCAAGCGGGAGAATTCCACCGGATCTTTGCTCGTGCCGAGCTGGTCCGCGATGTGCACGATCAGCTCGTTGTAAAGGCGCGGCGGAGCGCACAGGCTGGGCGTTCCATCGTATGCCCAGTATGTGCCAATGATCGTCTGCTCGGGCGTGCGGGTTGTTGGTGTCACGGTACCGTCGCCACCGAGCGCCTTTACGTTATTGTAGGCGGCGGTGTACTCAGCGCTGGTCAAAGCCGGCGGCGCCGGTGGGCGGAATTGCGCCGACGACCGCATGACAAACGGTTTCACTTCGCCCCAGTACGCACCGAAGGCGAGCGGATGATGGCTGATCGGGTCCTGCCGCCATTTCCCCGGCTCTTTACTGCAGACGAACTCAACGCCCACCCGCGGCTCGGGCCGCGCCGATCCATCATTCTCGCGCATCCGCAGAATGGCGGCGGCTGCTTCATGACCAAGCTGAATGCCCGCTTGCTTTTGGGCCGATGGGCTCAGCTGGCTGAGATCGTCAGCAAGATAATTGTTGAATGACGTAGTCTGGGCTGGAAAAAGCGCGGTGAGTGTTTCCGCAGCCGATTCGGCGATGGCTGCGCTCATCGACGCGCCATTTTGGCCCTGGACGCCTGTGTAAGTTTGGTAGCGATGCGCCACCGCATTCACGGAATCGAACATGGCGATGTGGACGATCGCCATGGCTCGGCTGGCGCGTGTGGGCCCAAGTTGTTCGCCCCAGATCCGATGGTCGCCCGGTGGCGGCGGCGTGTGATCCAAGCCGCTGGCATCGATGGCGACCTTGTTCCAATGGCGGAGGCGCTCGGCTGCGCTTGCCTGCTGGGAAAGCCAGCCCGGCCATTGGTGTTGGTCAGCATTTGATTGGTAATGCCGCCCCCATACCTGGTTGAGGTCCTGAAATCCGGTCCCTGGTTTCGTTTGCGCGAGGGCTGTTCCAGCCAGGCCGCACACCGTTATCGCTGTCGTTATGGTAACTCTTAGTGTCATGCTTTGATTCGGGTTATTTGTTTCACCTCCAGTTTTTTTGGTTCGTAAAGAAAACCGCCCTCTGTTCCTGCGCAGAAAAGCAGCCGACGCAAGCGGAAATCCGGTTGCGCCCTTATCGGCGCGATGCGCTGGTACTCGATGCGTCCCACGCGGCTCGTTTTAGTTGCGTTTTTCGCCGCACTTTACCTTATCTGGGGATCGACCTATCTCGGCATCCTTTTCGCCATACAAACCATCCCGCCATTCCTCATGGCGGGTTCGCGCTACCTCACTGCCGGGTTGGTACTTTACGCGATCGCCCGAGCGCGGGGCGCCGCACGGCCTCCCCGCGAAACCTGGCGTCCGGCCGCGATTACCGGCGCCTGCCTGCTGCTGGCGGGTAATGGCGGCGTCACGTTTTCAGAAAAATTCCTCGATAGCGGCCTCGCCGCAGTGATGGTCGCGACCGTTCCGATCTACATCGTCCTGCTGTCATGGGGCACCGGTATCGCCGCGCGACCGAGTGCGCCCGTCATGCTGGGCCTCGCCGGCGGATTTGTCGGCGTAGGCATTCTCATGGTGCCCTCTCTGCATTTCGCCGCAGACCAGACGCGCCAGCCGGGAATCGGCATGATCATTTTACTCTGCTCGTCCTTCGTCTGGTCGGCCGGTTCGCTCTACTCCCGGCATGCGAAAAGCGCCGAGTCGCCGTTCCTGGCCGCAGGGCAGCAAATGATTTGCGGCGGCGCTTTGCTGTTGCTCACCGGGCTTGTCACTCGCGAGCGGATGAACTGGCGCGATGTGAGTACGCTTTCCATCTGCTCCTGGATTTATCTCGTACTCATCGGGGCGATCATCGGTTTCAGCGCCTACATCTACTTGTTGCGCCACTGTGATCCGGCCAAAGTCGCCACGTATGCGTATGTCAATCCGATCGTCGCCGTGGTCCTCGGCGCCCTTTTCGCGGGCGAAACGTTGAGCCCCCGTGCGATCGCAGCCGCGACCTTGATCATCGGCTCGGTGGCAATTGTCATCACCGCGCAACAATTCGGCCGTAAGACGCCGTTTTCACCTCCCGCTCTCGCCGAAGCGGATTGACGGCCGTTAAGTCGGAGGCGCGGCGATGAAATAAGTTTGTACTTTTCCTGTTACTCCTGAGTACGTAATTCGATGGGCAGAAGTGCAATCGGCAGCTCTACGGAAGCGTATCGCCAATTGATCCTGAGAAGTGAGAACATCTTTGAAAACCAGAAAACGAGAAAGCAAACAGGCGCGAGAATGGCCACGGTTCGTTTTTGCCGCCTCTGCCCTGCTATTCGCGGCGGTCGCACTGATCTGGCGCGACGCTGCCACGTGGCAAAACCTGCATCACCTCTTACACACGCCGGTTGGAAGGATCGCCGGAATCTGCTTGTTGCTGGCGCAAGTGATCGGGGCGATCGCCATTATCTATCCGCCATTTGCTCGCACCGGATTCATCGTTCTCGGCATCGTTTACACAGTTTTTTGCCTGGCGAGCATTCCTGATATCAGAGCCACACCGACTGTTTATGGCCCATATGTCGGGTTATTTGAACAACTTAGCCTCGTTTGCGGTGCGATCGCCGGCTACGCCGCGACGAAACGGAACGCAGCACGCGCGCAAACGCTGACGGTCGTTGCGCGCATCGGCCTGGGACTATGCGCGGTCTCATTCACATTGGCGCAAATCTTCTATTTCGGGGTGACAGCCAGGCTTGTTCCGACGTGGATTCCTCCTGATCAGAATTTTTGGGCGGTACTTACAACGGTCGCATTTGCACTCGCCGCGATAGCGATTCTTGCAAACCGCCACGCCGGGCTTGCCATAGAGCTGATGACTCTGATGCTGGTACTTTTCGGCCTTTTAGTCTGGGTGCCGAAGCTCGTTACTCAACCGGGCGAACACGGAAATTGGTCTGAGTTCGCCCTCAATTTCCTGATTGCAGGAGCTGCCGGCATGGTCGGGGACGTAAAGCGCTCGTGATTTCGGCGCGGCAACGCGCTCGCGCCTCTGGGTATTGCCGCGTCCAGGTTAATGAGGCACGGCCTGCGAAAGAACGATGCCGCTAGCGCGCTTGGCATTTGCGACCTCTTCTCTAGTATGACCGCGATGGCCAATAAGCAGACGAACGCCGCTGTACCGCGCAAGGAGGCCATCGAGGTTGTCCAGAAAAACTGGCGCGCTGAAGTCGAGACCGCGCGCGTTTATCGAGATTTGGCCGAGCGGGAGCCGGACGAAAAACGCAAGGGCATTCTCATCCGCATGGCCGAAGCGGAGGAACGCCACGCCCAACGCTGGGAGCAGAAGCTGCGCGACATGGGCCAGCCGATCCCGACGTTACCGGATAATTTCTGGACACGATTGCAGCGCAAGTTCACCCGCTCGTTGGGAACTGACGTCGCCATTCGCCGCATGGAAGCGGCCGAAGAAAAACACGAACGTGAATTCAACGCGCAGCGCGACCGCGCCCTGGCGAATGAACACGATGTGCAGGAGTTCCTGCGCACCAGCGCGCTCGAAGAAAAGGCGCACGCGCGCGCGCTGAACGCGATGGCCGGACCGCCAACGCAAACGCCGAAAGCGCTGCTCGACAACATTCTCAAACGCGAGCGCTGGCACGGTCGCGGCGGCAGCTGGGTGGCGGATGCGATTTATGGCGTGAACGATGGGTTGGGCGCCGTTTTTGGCATCGTCTCAGGTGTTGCCGGCGCGACTAATAACCAGCAGCATTACGTACTCATTTCCGGTCTGGCCGGGATGCTTGCCTCCGCGCTCTCCATGGGAGCCGGCGCTTACCTCGCGGTGAAAAGCGAGGGCGAAGTTTACGAGGCGGAGATCGCGCGCGAAAAGGCCGAGGTTGAGGAAAACCCGGAGGAGGAAATCGAGGAGATGGCGCTGTTTTATCAGCTCCAGGGATTCAGCGCCGAAGAGTCGCAGCGAATGGCCGAACGCCTGGCTGAGGATCCGGAACAGCTTGTGCAAGCCATGGCCCAGAGCGAGCTCGGCCTTTCTGAACACCGTTTTCCAAATCCCTGGAAATCGGCGGCCTCAGCTTCACTCTCCACCGCAATCGGCGCCTTCGTCCCGATCATTCCTTTCTTTTTCATGACCGGCTTCCCCGCGGTAATCACCGCGTTCATCATTAGCATCGTGGCACATTTCGCAGTGGGCGCGGTGAAATCGCTCATCACTATCCGCTCGTGGTGGGCTTCCGGTTTTGAAATGACGCTGGTCGGCGTCATCGAAGCGGTCGTCACCTACGGGCTCGGCCTGGCGTTCGGCGCCGCTGCGATGTAGGTGCGGGAAACTAAGCGGTCGCCGCTGGATCAGCCTAAAAGTGGAGACGCAGATTTGCTGGCAATTGACCTGAACTCTCCTCTGACTCGCCGGAAGCAGTGGAGGCGATAAACGCGCCGTCATCTTCGGTTTGCGCCATCTTTTCCGGCGGCGGAGCAATCGGTGGCTTGCCTTTCGCTTTCAAGTCGTCGTTAAGCTGCGGCAGGTTTTTGCTGAGTACATTCGAGAAATCGTTCACCGCATCCCCCAGTTCTTTCGTCAGCGCGTCGATGTAGGCCAGCTGATAATCGGCAGGCTTACCTTCGTAGCTCAAGAGCGCGCCGTAGAGTTGATCCGTATGTTCGCGCAGGCGTTCTTCACCGGTAATGGCTCCGCCCTCTTTCGTAGCAACAATCTCTTTCCGTACTGCATCCACCTTGTTGTCGAAGTCACCGATGTCTTTCTTCAGGGGATCTGAGGCAGCCAAGCCAGCGGCAGCTTTGGCGAGTTCGCCGCGCAAGAACATGATTCGATCCATGAGTGCACTTTCGTCGCCAAACAAGGCATGGACGCGCATGGCGGCATCAAACTGCGCTTTGCGATCGGCCAGACTAAACTTATCGCGCCGATCCAGCTCTACATTGAGCTTTGTCTCAATCGATTTGCCGTTTTTCGTTAGCCGAACGGTATAAGTGCCCGGAAGTACACGCGGTCCACGCACGCCGTTAAATGCCACCTGGGCAGCCGGCGGAACACGCGGCGGCTTTGTCCGCATGTTCCAAACGACGCGATTCAATCCCGGACGCAAACTTGCCGGCAACTCGTCAACAAGATTGCCTGAGCTATCAAGTACCTCGAGCTTGATCTTACCGAACAGGTGTCGGCTGTGCTGGTAGTAAGTAATTACTCCTTCAGGAGGATTTTCACCGATGAAAACAGCATCGCCACTCGCCCAGCCGCCATTACCTTCAATGCGCTGCTGTACCGGACGTGCCGAAACGAAAGCTGCTTCCTGCGGCAGAAGCTCGGGTGTGAGCGCGCGCCACGGTGTAATATCGTCCACGATCCAGATACCGCGGCCATGCGTCGCGAGTACAAGATCGTTTGTGCGCGGATGAATGGCGAGATCACGCACAGCCACCTCGGGGAAATGGTTCCCTTTGAACTGCGCCCATGTCTGCCCGCTATCGATCGAAACCCAAAGCCCGAACTCTGTGCCGACAAAAAGAAGGTTCGGTTTAACGAGATCCTCCTTAACCACGTGCGCGTAGCCGCTAATACCTTTTGTCTCCTGTGGCGTGATGAGCGGCTGCCATGTCTTGCCGTAGTCGGTCGTCTTGAAGCAGTACGGCTCCATGTCGCCAAATGTATGGCGGTCAAAGGTCGCGTAGGCTGTCGCTGGATCGAAGTTACTTGCCTGGACCCAGCTCACCCATGAATTCGGCGGCAAGCCAGGGATATTCTTCACCACGTTCTCCCATGTCTTACCTGCGTCGCGAGTGACCTGCACGTTACCGTCATCAGTACCTATCCAGATGACGTTCTTGTTCTTTGGCGATTCGCTAATCGAGTAAATGGTCGTGTGCATCTCGGCGGCCGAGTTGTCCACGGTGATGCCGCCGGACTGTTCCTGCTTTTGTTTGTCCGGATCGTTTGTACTCAGGTCTGGCGAAATGCGTTGCCAGCTCTGGCCATGATCGCGCGAACGGAAAAGAAACTGCGCGCCGATGTAGATAGTTCCCTTCTCCGTCGGGGAAAGAGCGATGGGCGTGTTCCAATTCCAGCGCAGCTTCTCCTTGTAGTTCGGCTTTGGCTGGATGTCCCGAGCTTCATGGGTGAGGCGATTTACCCGGCCAATGTAACCGCCCTGCGACTCAGCATAGAGGTAGTCAGGGTCAGCCGGATCGGCGAACATGAAAAAGCCGTCGCCGTTGTACATATTCTCCCACTGCGCGTTGGCGATGCCGCCCGGGTACTCAGAGTCACCAATCCAGCAACTATTATCCTGGAGCCCGCCGTAAACATGGTATGGATCATTGTCATCAAGGCTCACGTGGTAAAACTGTGAGACGGGAAGGTTCTCGCCTTTCCACCATTTGCTCCCGCTATTGTACGAGTACCACATTCCGCCGTCGTCGCCGGAGAAGACGGTTTGCGGATTTGTTGGATCAATCCAGACGCAATGGACGTCGCCATGCATCCCGCCGAACCCGCCTACAGTGGCGAAGCTCTTGCCCGCATCATCGCTAACAATCATGGCGCCATCGGTCTTGAACACACGATCGGGATTCTTCGGGTCCACGATCAAGTTGGCGAAGTAGAACGGCCGCCAGACCATCCACTGGCTCTTGTCGCGTTTGTCCCAGGTCGCGCCGCCGTCATCGGAGACATAGAGCGCGCTATCGACAGCTTCGACCGCAGCGTAGATGCGCTTCGAATTCGTAGGCGCGATGGCGACGGCGATACGGCCGTAAGGTTTTTTGGGAAAACCTTTGTTGTTCTCCGGGGTGATCTCGGTCCAGGTCGCGCCGCCATCCGCAGAGCGGAATAAACCGCTGCCGGAGGGCGCGTCGGGACCATCGCCGCCGGATCGAAAAGTCCAGCCTTTGCGCCGGAAATCCCACAGCCCGGCAAACATCACGTTCGAGTCGTTAGGATCGATGACAACGGTCGAGCAGCCGGTGGAAGGATTGCTGCCTTTAAGAATCAACTCCCACGTTTTGCCTCCGTCATCCGTGCGATACAGGCCTCGGTCGTTCGAATCGCTCCAGAGCGGACCGGGCACAGCCGCAAAAACCGTGTCACTGCTCTTTGGGCTGATGGCGATCTGGGCGATGCGCTCCGATTTCGGAAGTCCGGCCTTCGTCCACGTCTCTCCGCCATCGACTGATTTATAGATGCCGTCACCGATGGAGACACTGTTGCGCGTCCAGGATTCACCGGTGCCGACCCAGACGTTTTTCGAGTTCTTCGGATCAATGGCGATGGCGCCGATCGATTGCACTGGCTGCTCATCAAATACCGGCCGGTAACGCGTGCCGCTATCGTCGGACTTCCACACCCCGCCGCTGGCTGAGCCGACGAAAAGCGTGGATTTTCCCGAGGGCTCTTTCGTTCCGGCAAGCGCTGAGATACGGCCGCTCATCGTGGCAGAGCCGATGTTGCGCGCTCCCAGGCCGGAAATGGTAGCGGAGCTGAATTCAGTTTGCTGGCCGAAGCTGGAGAGAGCGAGGCCAAGTGTGCTAACGAGATACAGTTGGAAAGTACGCATGGTTATTTTTGTGCTGTAGAAGGGAAATGAAAGATAGCGTCATCGATTGCGGCGTTCGGTTCGCCCTTCTCGATGACCACCTTCTCTTTTTCAGATGAACCTCGAGAGCCGCTCTCACGCGAGAAGGGAATGAAAGCGCCGCCCACTTTTTCGTAGTCGCCGATGTCGGTTACGACTTCGATCTGCGCACCGTGTTCGATGCGCTGACTGACAGTACGAATCTCAAGGAAGGCGTCTGGATCGAGGTAAACAAAAGTGACGTCGCCGTTCTTCCGGGTCACCTTAAGTTTGTGCGCCTCGGTCCCATCCACGTCTTCAGTGCCGAGGTACTCCACCGTGCTGCCCTTCTCTTTCCAGTCCACCAGCGGACCGTCGATTTTCGCATCTTCAACCAGCGACTTGGTGTCGTCGGCTGACATTTTCTCGGGATCTTTCCGGCCTTGGAATGGCTGGATGCGCCATCCTTCTTTGCCGTCGAAAGCCTCGATCGCCGTCATTCCCTGCAAGCTCGCTTCGGTGCGTATCTGATCGGGCCGCTTTTTGATTTCAGTATAAGTAAGTTCGA
>Ga0213881_10001566_pt1 | contig 10718 bp, 11 predicted proteins | sample BarmaccoBMER_R08_FD_160104 | JGI IMG/M metagenome (GOLD analysis project Ga0213881, IMG submission 160104) | Barbacenia macrantha exposed rock microbial communities from rupestrian grasslands, the National Park of Serra do Cipo, Brazil - ER_R08 ... | reverse complement strand
CCGCTGGTCGCCAGGTGCGAGGGTGAAGCTCGATACTGCGCTCGCCCGGTACAGGCGGTGCGGTGCCGGTGCGGTCACCTCGGCTGTGCGCCATTCGCCGAGCCCGAAGGCGCGGGATCTGCGGGAAAAGATCTCCATCGCCCGGTCGCATTGGGCTTCGCTGAGTTCTTCGGCCAGGGCCTCGAGATAGACCGCCTGGGCCTGCCCTGGGGGGACTGTCGAATCGAAGATGACGGCGCTGACTGTGTTCCGGGCGGCGATGTTGCGCGAGTGGCGGGTGCCGGGTCGCGACACCCACAAGAAGCTGGTGTAGTCCTCGTGGGCGTACCAGAGCGGGGAGATCCAGGGCCGTCCGGCGCTATCCGCGGTGGCCAGGGTCAGATACTGGCTGGAGTCGATCAGATGCCTTGCGATGATGGCCGGGTCTGTTTCGCCGACGAGGCGGTCAGATGTCACCGGAACTCGCCTGTCCTGTAATCCTGTTCCTGGTCGTACAGGGCGAGGCGGCGGTCGAGCAGCTCGGGGCCTTGCTTGCCCCAGTAGCCGCCCCAGTTGCCGCCGGCGGCGCCGAAGCCGTCGAGGCTGGAAAAAAGACGTCCCAGGTGTAGGTAGCGGTCATGATGCTCTCCTCCAGTGCGGCTGACCGGGTGCTGGGGATACAGACTGGCAACCACGGCGAGACTCATCGCCGCTGGGCTCCTGGAGCCCGGCCGCCCCCGGATGCGGCCCCAGGAATTGACCCCGGCCAAGACGGTGTGTCGATCACCGGGCGATGTTCAGCTCGAGCACGCCCGCCTCAAGCGCGCTGTGCGGTGCAGGCGCCATGCACCATCACGTCCGGTCCCCGGCCCTCCACCTGCTTATGCAGATCCCGCAGCTTGTCCCGGACCTCGGCCTTGGTCCGGCCTTCTCTCAGGTCGTGCCGGATGATCTGTCCGGTCACATTGTGCTGATCGGAAAAATTGCTTGGAATAAAATTACCGGACAACTGTCCGAGCTGAGTAACCTACCAGTGCGGCAAATTGAGGACCCCAGGGTCGTGAGCGGGGAAATCTTCGCGGTTGATACTGACGGGAAAGAGCGAAAATTCCTGCCGACATGGGCTAGTGACGGTGCCCTGATCGAGGATGTCGGCTGCTGGCGAGGATCCCGAGCCCGTTCAACTCAAGGCGGAGCCTCTCCATATGTAACGGCATACATAGCCGTGGCGTCCTGGGGGCGGCGCGTACGCTCACCGATGTGCGGCTTGGTGATTCCAATGAAAGTTATATAGTCAAGAATTTCGCGGATCCGGCGAAGTTCGCCATCCTGATGCGGGTTTTCGTCATTGCCGGGAAGACCATGACACCAGATTTCATTCCCCTGATTGCGTGCTCTACCAGTGGCCTGTTGCGTAGATGGATGTAGCAAATGGTGGTTTTCAACTCAAGTAGGGGATTGGCCCTAGCGCATCCTCACGTTATCCCCCGGCGACTTCCAATGTATATTCAGTTCCTCGCGAACGCCAGTCTGAGGTGCGAGGCTCGACGACGCCATCATCGACCCACTGTCTAGGTCTGTGACCATCTCGATCGTTTGCTGGTAGCGCGTACCAGTCAGCGCGTATGGCCGGACGCCCTCTCTCGAGGATCGATGTCTGGTTGGCAAGAGTGGGTGTCCTATGACAAACTTATTCATCGTGCTGCGGATAGAGATACTCGACGAGGACAAGTGGCCGAGGTTGCGGGAGGCTAGGTTGACCGCGCTGAAGGAGGCTCCTGGCGCGTTCCTGTCGAATTATGGACGCGAGCTACGTTATGGGGAGGAGGATTGGCGCGCCGAGTTTTCTCGGGGCGAATGGACACTTATGATGAAAAATGGGCGCGTGGTTGGACTTATAGGTGCCACCAGGGAGGTAGCTACCCCGCCAAGTGAATGTTATCTCGAGTATTTGTGGATATCGCCTGAATTTCGCCGGTCAGGCGTCGCGTCGAGTCTTATAAAAACCGTCTTGAAGCGGCTGGGCAAGTCAGGCATTACTACGGTCTGGCTGTGGATACTCGAAGGAAATGAGTCGGCTCGACGGTTGTACGAAGGATTGGGTTTTAGGTCTACCGATAAGAAGCAACCGCTCCCAAACAATCCGTCACGCCATGAGGAACTAATGAGGCTAGATATTCATAGGCAGCTGTTACAGCAAATGACGCAGGACGATGACTTCCGGCGCATGAGGACGTTTGTCAAATATCTTGACTCTGAAGATGCACTCGAACTGCGGCCAGTCCTGCGGTCCTGCGGCACCAAAGAAGGCTCTAGCGTGGTTAAGATATCTCAGTGACAGGCCCCGCGGGCTCCTGGAGCGTGTTTCGATAGAGGATAGGCGAAGCTGGTTGAACTGGTCTATGAAACTATCTTGCAATGCCAGGTTCACCCCGCCCCAGGTACCGTAGCCATAAGCACCTGCGAAGATTATTAGAAACCTGGCCGAATTGAAAGGATTACGAGTCCCGATGATCAGGCCATAGTCGAGGTCCGACTTATTAGCTATGTGCCTACGCATTTTGACACGGCCACGGGAGCTCTTATCTTGATGTGGTCCAGCGTCAGGTGCTAGATCATGTATTTCCATAGGTATTCCTGGACCGGGGTCTACAAGCCTTACCCGTGGACGGATTAGCCCGAGCGCGTCCTTCGTTATTTCGTTAGTGTCTACACCGCCCAGCAGAACCAAATTCTTTGTTCGGTCTACGGAGGCCTCGTCAACGTAAACGACCTTCGCCTGTTTCAGGCCGACCTTGGCGAAGTATGAGCTAATCTCGCGAAGAGCGAGAGCGTCTCCGCCTCCAACTATCCCTGTAGGCTCTATAAAGGAATCAGACCAGAAACGACTGACAATGATCTGTACTTCGCCGCCCAGCAGAGGTCCCCAAAATATCCGCGCGTGGCGATATGGCCGTTGATCGATAAATCTTTGCCACGCTCGGCCTACAATGTATCCAATTAGGGCAGTCAGAAGTCCCGTTATTATGCTTGATAGCACTCCCATTATCATTATTCCTTAATGTTGTTGTCTGCGAACTTCAGCTCAGACTTTGTTTGGCTGCTGTTATACTTTTGGCTCAATCCCAGACTTCAGCCATGAAGGCATGGAGCAGGTAACGGTTGGCAAAGAACGACTGCATAAAGTCACTTAAGTCTACCGCCAAGCTGGCAGCTAAACAGGTGCTTTACCTGGAAACAGGTGTGTTACCTGGTACACGCGGCTGGTCGGCTGTGGTCTAATCCAGGTCTTCCTTCCGACTAGCGCTGGAGCAAGCGTTGAACGAGATCAGAGTCAAGGCTGTTTCGCGTATGTGCGCCTGATGAGTTGACTGTGACTGGTTGCCTTGAGGCCAGAGATGGCCTTGATAGTAATCTGGTCGGCTTACACCACGACCGCGCCGGGCGTAGGACTTTGTTCACGTATGCGCGATAGGTTTGCGGTGCCCAGCTGGTGAGACGCAGTGCTGGGGGTGCGTGGACGGGCGGCCGCCGCCGTGTGCTACTGCACTAAGGCGAGCGGCCGCTGCGGAGGTGCGACGCGTTCCCCGGTCGCGTCACGTCCGCCTTGGTGTGCGCGCCAGCTCTCCCCGCTGGGTCGCGGACGCGGTCATGTGCCGTCCGGCGCGCGGCGCGCTGGGCGCGCTCTTGACATGGACAAACTGCTCAACCGGCCACGCGAGGCCGCACTGGTACTCGGCAGGAGCAAGACCGCCCTGTATGAGCTGATCCGCACCAACCGGATCCGCTCGATCAAGGACGGCAAGTTCCGGTTCATCACGGCCGATGCCTTGCACGAGTACGTGCGGACGCTCGAACAGCAACACGAGGAAGTGAGTTAGATGCAACCGCAAGGACAGCCACGGCGACGGCAACGAGGCAACGGCGATGGCTCCCTCCACCGGCGCCGAGACGGCTACTGGGTAGGGGCGTTCTACGCACCGACAGTCTCCGGGAAACGCAGGCGCATCGTGGTCTACGGCAAGACCCGCGAGCAAGCCAGTGACAAGCTGAACAAGGCCCAGCAAGGCGCTCGCGCCGGAATGCTGGTTCCCGACGAAGTGGAAGCTCGGCCCGTATCTTGAGTACTGGCTCGAGAACTTCGTCAAGCGCAACCGGCGTCCGGCCACCTACACCCTGTACGAGATGAACATCCGGCTCTACCTGAAGCCGGGGCTCGGGAACCCAAGCTCACCGCTCTGACCGTCGCCAACGTCCAGCAGTTCTTCAACCAGCGGCTGCAAAAAGGTGACTCCGTACGCAAGGGTTCAGGTCATGCGCACCGTCCTGAGCGCTGCGCTCACCCGTGCCGTTCGTGAGGAACTGATCCCCCGCAACGTTGCCCGACTGGTCGAACTGCCCGAGTGGCACGCCGGGAGCGTCCGGCCGTGGACCGCCGAGAAGGCGCGGCAGTTTCTTGTCATCTCGGAGTCTGATCCGCTTCATGCGGCGTTCGTCCTGCTCATCCTCTACGGCTTGCGCCGTGGCGAAGTCCTCGGGCTCCGCTGGCAAGACATCGACTTCGGGGCAGGAACGATCCGCATCCAACAGCAAGTCCTGCGTGTAGGCGGTGAGATGCACATTGGACCGGTCAAGACTCGCGCGGGTAAGCGCAACTTGCCGCTGCTCAAGCTAGCCCGGCAGGCGCTGGCAGCTCAGAGCATTACTCAAGCGCGGTGCCGCGCCGCGATGGGTTCAGCCTGGCCGGACACGGATCTGGTGTTCACTACTCGCACCGGACGTATGACTACCGTATGACCTCGGATACACGGGTTTATCGTCGCTCAATTCCGAAAAGATATACGGAGATGATCACCCGTGTATCACTCCCTTGGTGCCTTCCCCATGACGGAAGCGGCGGACCGCAGTAACATGTGTGACGGCTGTTATGGGACTGCCTGAGGGTTGCCAGGGGCGCGCTACGTGCCCGCGGACGAGGGCGACTGGGCCGCGGGGGCCAAGTGGGAGGGTGCCCTCACTGAGCCTCGCATGCCGAGCTGCCTTTAGCGCCTGGCGGTGCGCCGCACAGGCCTGCTTGCGCAGCCTGCGCGATGGCACCGCAGACGGAAGCGCAGGTGCAGACGGCCTGGCCAGCGCGATCACAGCCGCCCCGGACGCCTTCGGCCGGCCCGCTTAGCTCTGGCGTGGCGAGGCTGGCTGGCGCGGGGATGAGCAAGCTGTCAAAGGGTGGTGACCATGCCGCCATCGATGAGCACGTCGGTTCCGGTGATGTTGCCGACGGTCCCAGAGGCTAGGAGCAGCACGAGCTCGGCGACTTCACCGGGGCGGGTGAACCGCTCGGTTGCGGTCCCGGCGACGGCTGCGGCCTGCACGGCGGCGGGATCGGTCGCTTGTGCCCGCGCTACGATCTCAGCGACTCCGCCGGGGCCGAGCCACAGTGCCGTTTCGACTGGTCCGGGGCTGACGGTGTTGACCCGGACCCCGTGCGGGCCGAGTTCCTTCGACAGGGACTTGCAGAAGCTGCGTAGTGCTGTCTTGGCCGCGCTGTAGTCGATGACGCCCGGATCGGGCAGCGAGGCGTTGACTGAGCAGACGGTGACGATGGTGGACGGGGCGCGCTGGATGAGGCGAGGTACGGCCGCGCGGGTCGCGCGCACCGCGGAGAAGAGGTTCATCTCCATCGCCCATTGCCAGTCCTCGTCGGTGACGCTGAGGAATCCTCCGGTGCGGGGATGGACTCCGCCGACGTTGTTGACGAGCACGTCCACCCCGCCGAAGCGGACTACCGCCTCATCGACCAGGGCCTGGCATCCGGCGGTGGTGGTGAGATCGCCCAAGACGATGGCGACGTCGCCCTCGTCGGCGAGAGCGATGAGGTCGGGGGAGTCTTCGCGCGCTCCCGCCGCCACGCGGGCTCCTTCCCGGATCAGGCCTTGCGCTACGGCGAGCCCGATTCCCTTGCTGGCGCCCGTGACGACGACGGCCTTGCCGGCTAGGCCGAGGTTCACAGTGACTGCCTGCGCAGCCAGGCCAGGCACGCGTTCGCGACCTCGCGCCATCCGGAATCGATGGTCAGCGAGTGTGACCGGTCGGCGAACTCCAGGATGTCGGTGACGGCCTCGGAGTGACGGTACTGCTTGAGGGTCGCGCGGGTGACCGATTCCGGGACGGTGTTGTCCTTGCCGCCGGTGATCAGCAGCAGCGGTCCGCGGTTCTGGTTACCGGTGGCGACCTGCGCCGGCGAGTGCGGGCTGAAGTTAGCAGCTGCCGCCTCGAACAGCGGGCGTCCCGGTGCCGGGATCGTCCAGTGCTCGTAGAGCTCCTGGGATTCTTTCTCCGACACTGCGCTGGCGAAGGCGAACCGGAATTGCTCGGCGGTCAGGGAGACCGCGCGGTGCTTATTGGCCGGGTTCTTGAACACCGGCAGCGTCGCCTTCAGCGCCGACAGCGGTACCGGCAGGACGCCCTTTATCTGCGCTGCGTCGATCGCGATGGCGGCGGCGGCCTTGTCCTGTCCGAGCAGCTTCTGTGCGATCATCCCGCCGAAGGAGTGCCCGATCAGTATGGGCGGCGACGGCAGTCCGTCGATGATGCCGGCGAAATGCTCAGTGACGTCGTCGATGCCGTGGTCGGCGATCGCCTCCGGGTTGGCCCGGGATGCCTCGACCGTGTCGCCGTCGCCGGGCCAACCCGGGGCGTGCGGGTCGTACCCGGCGTCTCGGAACAGGTGCATCCACGGCTCCCACGAGCTCGCGTGCAGCCACAGGCCGTGGATGAACAGTACTGGCGTCGCCATAGTCCGGTCCCTTCATCATGCGCCCGGCTCGGTTGGGCCGGGCTGCGAGACCGACACTAGGACGATCCGGCTGACGAGCGCTTCGGTCACCGGTTGAGTCAGGTGACCCACCATGATGCGGCGGCATCGGGCCGACTAGCGTCACATGACTGAGCCTGATCCCGCTGGCCGCGGATCGGCGCCGCCCGACAGCGCGGCGGCTAGCTGCGTCCGTGAGGTGATGCCAAGCTTGGGGAAGATGCGGTACAGGTGGGAGCTGATCGTGCGGTGCGACAGGTACAGGCGCTGCGCGATCTCCCGGTTGGACAAGCCGCGGGCGGCGAGTTGGGCGATCTGGGCCTCTTGCGGTGACAGCAGCTCACTCGGGCTGACAGTGGGCTGCCATCCTCCTTCACCGGTCGCGCGAAGCTCCTGGTCGGCACGTTCGGCCCAGGCACGCGCCCCCAGCGCGTCGAAGGTGCCGCGGGCAGCCCGCAGCGGGACGCGGGATTCGACGATCCGGCGATGCCGTCGCAGCCACGAGCCGTAGGCCAGTTCCGCGCGGGCCCGGTGCCACGGCAGTCGGCGGCCACCGCCGTCGAGGGCAGCGTGGAACAGCGCCTCGGCGGTCGCGTCCTCGGCCAGCGCCGCGCGCGAGTACTCCAGGGCGATCCTGGCCCCGGGGGAGGGATCGTCGCCGATGATGCGCTCGACCGCGGCCAGCAGGGCACGCGCGTCGTCTTGGCGGCCTGTGGGAACCGCGGCGTTGGCCAGGTAACTCAGGGTCCATACCTGCTGGACGCGCTGAAAAGCCGGATCCGCGGGATCAAACACTCGGCGCAGCTGCCGGTAAGCCTGTTCGTATCGGGCTGCGCCCAGCTCAGCCAGGCCGCGGGCGAGCTGAACGCCAGCGAGCAACGAGGACGTGGCGATCGGCGCGCGAAGAGCTACTCGCTCGGCGTCAGGGAGCAGCGCAGCGTCGGAGTCGCGGCTGCCGCGGACTGCGCCGAGGATGGCGATCGCGATCCGTGCCGTCGCGGCCCATAGGGTCTGGCCGGTCTCGTCGGCTAGTCGCATCGCTTCGTCGGCCGAGCGTGCCAGGTCGAAGGCACCGAGGTAGATCGCGGCCCAGGCGCGTATCGCGAGGGCCTCAGCGAGCAGGCTCAGCCGGCCCTGCGAGCGCAGCGCCTCGATCGGCGTGGACAAGAACCCGACCGCGCGGGCGAAGTCGCCCGTGCAGAATGCGGCGATACCGAGCAGCCCGGCCGCTTGCGGCTGTCCGTGGGCGTCAGCAGGCCACCGGGAGAGCTGGCCGATGACGAACGGCCCGCTCTCATGTGACTCGGAAAGTCCGCAGATGGCCAGGAGGCGGGGATCGTTGTCCGGCAGCGACGCCCGCCGCGCCGCCAAGACGATCTCCTGACGGACGTCCGCTCCAGGATCACTCCACCACGACCGGCGGGCAGCGCCGACCAGGAGCTGCGCGGCGAGGTCGCGATCGTCGGCGCGCAGGGCCTGCCCGGCCAGGCTGATCAGCCGCTGCGCCTCCGCGGGCTCGCTCGAGGAGCCGTCATCAAAGACGCCCTCCAGCCACGCTAGCCTTGACTGGTCCCGAGACCGCAGCGCCATCCCGGCGACCTGCCTCTTTATCTGCTCAACGTGGCTGAATCGGCCCAGCTCGAACGCGAGCTCAGCCGCGCTGAGCAGGCGCGCTCCGCGCACCGCCGGATCCGGGCTGAGCGCCGCCGCGCGCTGCAGCCAGGCCACGGCCGACACCAGGGCGCCGCGCCGGAACGCGCTCTGGGCAGCCTGCTCAAGCTCGGCGGCGACCTGCTCGTCGGCCGCCGTGATCGACGACGCCCGATGCCACGCGGCCCGGTCAGGGTGCGACTCCGACAGCACCCGGGCCAGGGCGGCGTGGCCGGACTGCCGTTGCGCGAGCGGCGTCGCGTGGCGCAGCGCTGAGCGAACGAGGGGATGCCGGAAGCGGGCGGATGAGCCGTCGGAGATCAGCAGGCTCTCGTCGAGCGCCGGCTGGCTGGCTTCGAGGTCGACCGCAGTGTCCAGCACGATGCCCGCCGCGGCCAGCATCTCGGCCAGGTCCGTGCCGTCGTCCAGCGCGGCCACCATCAGCAGCGCCCGTGTCGCAGCAGGCAGGTGCCCTACCCGGGACACGAACGCGCGCTCAAGCCGGACGGTCATCGGCAGGTCCTCGGACAACTCGGTCCACCCGAACCGGCCGGACCTCATGGCCACCGGGAACTCAAGCAACGCCAGCGGATTGCCGCCCGCCTCCCGCAGCACACGCTCGCGCAGCGTTGGCGTCAGATCCGGGGCGTGTGCGTCGACCAGGGCCGATGCCGAGGTTTCATCGAGGTCGGCGACAGGCACCCACTCCATCGACGGGTTGTTCGTGAGCAGCGTCGATCCCGCCCGCACCGAGGCCAGCAGCATGACCCGCTCGCCCCTCGATTCGCCGGGACACGAACGCCGCGACGTCGGCCGACGGCTCGTCCATCCAGTGCATGTCGTCCAGCGACAGCAGAACCGGCGCCTGCCGCGCCGCGTCCACCACGAGTTCCAGCACCGCGAGCGCGATGAGAAACGGGTCCGGCGCGGCCACCTCACTCATGCCGAACCCGGACAGCAAGGCATCTCTCTGGCGGGCCGGCAGGTTGGAGCTGCGCGACAAGATGGGCCAGAGCACCTGGTGAAGGCTCGCGAAAGGCAGGTGCGTCTCCGACTCGCTGGCCCGCGCAGCCAGCACCGTGAATCCCCGTGCGCGAGCCTCGTTTACGACGGCGGCCTGCAAAGCGCTCTTGCCAACGCCTGCCTCTCCCACCAGGCCGACCGCGCACCCGCGCTCGTCAATGCTGCCCAGGCGATCGCACAGACCGCGAAACTCCTCATCCCGCCCCAGCAGCAATTCCCCGCCTGTCACAGGTCAAGCATGGAGGATGAACGAGGGACCGGGAACCCCGGAGGGACAGAACAGAAGCCAAGCCGGACCCATTCGAGGCCCAGTACCCGCCGCCGGCCACGTCCGCGGGGCTCACGAACCCTGCGCCAGATCACCAGCAACGGCACAGTGACAGCAGCCGGCCAGGTCACCGGCACCCTCACCGTCGCTGCCGGGTCGATCGACACCAAGAACAAGATGCGCGACAAGGACTTGCGATCGGCCAAGCTCTTCGACGTCGCCAGCCACCCAGACATCACCTACACCGTCAATGGCATGCAGCCCGCCAGCGGGGGCGTCCGGGTGACCGGCAGCCTGACCGTCTGCGGCCACACCCGCCCGCTCTCCTTCGACGCGAAGGTCTCCGCCGCCACAGGCAAGGTCCAGCTGGACGCCGAGGTCCCAGTCAACCGGGCGGACTCCGGCCTGGCCTACAGCTCGCTGCGCATGGCTTCGCTGAACAACATCATCACCGTCCACGCCGTGTTCACCTGCGAATAAGCCCACGGCGCGGCGCGCGGTGGCCCTGCGCCGGTCGGCGATACGCAACGCGAGCAACGTTGACCCAAGAGCCGTGAAAATACCCGCCGAGGTGCGCCTGTCGTGATCGGGCAACCGGCGGTACCGCGCTCGAATGGATAATCTGCGCCCGAGCCGCGCTGCACAATCCGGCTGATGTCGTCCGATCGCAATCGGCGATCTGCGGGCCGTGGAGTTTCCTGTAGCCGAGCAAATACTCACTGTCTGTAACGACCGCAAGGCAGCGCCTTGGCCGGAAGCCGTCTATCCCGTCTTGCGTAGATGAATCGGCTATCGTCAGGCCATGCCGCGTGTCAGCGCGTTCTACGGGGTCGTCATCTACATGTACTGGAACGAGCGCGATCACCCGGTGGCCCACTTCCATGCCTACCATTCCGGTCGGCGTGCCTCGGTCTCGGCGAACGGGGAGGTGCTCGCCGGCAGCCTCGATCCCCGCGCTCTGCAGTTGGTCCGGGAATGGACGAG
>Ga0213881_10001565_pt1 | contig 10724 bp, 7 predicted proteins | sample BarmaccoBMER_R08_FD_160104 | JGI IMG/M metagenome (GOLD analysis project Ga0213881, IMG submission 160104) | Barbacenia macrantha exposed rock microbial communities from rupestrian grasslands, the National Park of Serra do Cipo, Brazil - ER_R08 ... | reverse complement strand
GCGACCGAGTCGGCGTCGAATTCCCCGAGAAGGGTCTCACTGAACGTCAAGAACGAGACGATGCCATGCGTGATGTACCTGTACATCTCGGGGTTGGTGTAGTCGAACCCCTCCTTCTTCCGCCAGGTGGGGATGTAGGCGATGACTTTGGCCTGACTGGTCACCGTATGCGGTGTCTGATCGTACAACTCATCGAAGAAGCGCCAGCCATTCTTGTTCGCATCACCCTCCCCCGGCTCCGACGCCCAGAACGCTGCACGGAAGATGTTGCCCTTGTACTTGACCACCGCTCCCGTTTGATAGCCCTCGGGCTTGGCCACCCAGTCGGGAACGGCTGGATAATCACTTGAGATGCCCATTGATATCACCTTGCATTCCGGACGAGCATTTGCGGGGGGAACGCCCCTGGCGAGAGAGGCTGGTGTCGCGGTCGGTTGATCAGCCCCGCTGCGACACCGTTCGCGTTGGATGCGAAGATTTCGCGTCCGACGAAACTTGGTTGAATCGGTGGTGACCTCGACGCCGAGTTCGCTGCTGCCGAGGCGGCGGATCGGTTAGCGCATAGCGATGGAAGTGTCGACCGAGTTGGTCAAGTGGGACCAGTTGTCGAGGTCAGCCCGTCGATCGGCGATCTCCTGGCGGATGATTCCTTCGGCCCATCTGCCCAGGGCAAGGCGCATGGGAGGCCGTTCGGCTTCGACAAGCTCCAGGATTGCCGAAGCGACGCTGGAAACGTCGGCGATCGCCTCTGGTGGAAGATCCTTCAGCCCTCTGAGGGTGGCGCCTGCGGTTTCATCGTAGTGGGCGATGGCATGCTCGGCGGCGATCCATTTGGCTAAGAACTGGGTACGGAGCCCGCCCGGTTCGATCTGGGTGAACTTAATGCCCAGCGGCGCGAGCTCGGCGCTCATCCCCTGGGTGGCGCCCCCGAGAGCTTGCTTGACAGCGGCCAGCATGCCTGTTCCCGGGAAAGACATTTCGCCGAAGATGGACGACATTTGAAGCACGTGGCCCGAACGCTGGCTCCGCAGAACGGGAAGTGCGGCACGGAGAACGTTCAGGGCACCAAAGAAGCCCGTGTCGAAAAGATCCCGCGCCTGTTTGTCGCTGGTGCCTTCAACCGAACCCACTAACGCATAGCCAGCATTGTTGAAGACGACGTCGATGCCACCGAACTCTCCGACCGTCGTGGTGACGGCCGTTCTGGCGGCCTCTTCATCGCGTACGTCGAGCTTGATGGCGAGTGCCTGACCCGGAAAGTCGGCGACCAGTTCTTCGATCGCACTGGTGTTTCTCGCGGTCGCCGCGACGAGGTCCCCGTTCTCCAGGGCTGCTTTCGCGGCCGCGTAACCCATGCCTGACGACGTTCCGGTAATGAACCACACCCGCCGCCGCTGCGAATCGATCTTCGTCATCGAGACTTCACCCTTTCATCTAGATTTGCGTTCTTTACTTGCCAGGGCGCCCCGCACGGCCACGTCGGACGCTTGGCCATCACCGGTCGGCCGGCTGAGCACGGCGTCTGTCTCCTGGGCGAGCGCGTGCACGAGCTCTCCGGCTGGCAGGAACCGCGCCAAGCCGCCGGCCTGGCCGGCGAATACCGGGGCGTCGGGTGCCAGGAGCAGCGGCAACGGAAAGTCTGGGGGCCGGAGGCCGGAAGCCTCAAGCCGGTCAATCAGCGGGGTGCGGACCACCCGGGCATCGCGCCCGGTCATCACCGCGGTAACGGTCGTATCCGAGCCCAGCGCCGCCCGATAAGCCTGACTGACGCCAGCCTCGGCGCAGCCCAGGAACGCCGTGCCCATGGCCACCGCCTGCGCGCCCAGCGCGAACGCGGCTGCCACACCGCGACCGTCCATGATGCCCCCCGCGGCGATCACCGGAATGGACACAGCGTCCACGATCAGAGGAACCAGGGCCATGGTGGCGATCAGTGAGTGCTCGACCGCAGCCAGAAATGTGCCGCGATGACCTCCCGCCTCGTACCCTTGCGCGACCACCGCGTCGACCCCGGAACGCTCCAGCGCCTCAGCTTCTGCGACAGTGGTGGCGGTGCCTATGACCAGGGCATCCATCTCTGGCAACTCGGGGATGCCGAACGTGAAGCTGAACACCGGGACCCGCTCGGCGATAACGACGGCGAGTTGATCCTCAAAGCGCGGCCACGGCGGTGGCGACGGCACGGATTGCGCACCGGTTAGCTTCGCCCATTCCCGTGCCCCGGAGAGTGACGGCTCGGACAGCGAAGCGAACAGGTTGACGGCGAAGGGGCGATCGGTCAGCGCACGTACGTCGCGTATCGCTACGCGCAAATCGTCCGGTGGCAGCAAGCCGCCCGCCACCGAGCCCAAACCGCCGGCTTCCGACACCGCGGCTGTCAAGCGGGCCGTGGAAGCTCCGCCGGCCATCGGCGCCTGGATGATCGGCAGCCGCACACCCAGCCGCCGCTCGAGCGGACTATCCCTCCACTGCATGAGATCCTCCCGGGCGTCCGATCCTCGAAATCGTGTTGCCCTCGTAGAAGTCGTTGGACCGGTAGACATCGGAGAGGGGGCTGATCTGGATCTCGAGCTTCATGTCGACTCTCGCAACGCTCGCGTTCCGGCTCGTGGTATGCGCTTCGGTGGCGCTCATTGCCAGCTGCTACTTGTGTTAGGCCTGATCGGCCTTTGGTTGTGGCCGACAGCGTCGCGCCTTCAGTCGCCTCGTCGCGTCCGTGCGATGCCCTAGTCCGTTACTCGGGCGGGCTTGGCGGGTTGATCGGGCGCGACCTTGAGCGGGTCTGGGTCTATCGTCGGGTTGGAATGCCTGGCGAGCGACCCCCGAGTGTGTTTTTCGGCCGACGTGAAGAGCGCCGCGCGCTCGATCGGCTGATCCAGGGGGCGCGGGCCGGCCGGAGCTCGGTGCTCGTTATTCGTGGGGAAGCCGGCGGCGGCAAGACCGCCTTGCTCGATTACGTCGCCGAGCGGTCGGCGGGCTTCCGCGTCGCCCGCGTGGGGGGCGTGGAGACTGAGATGGAGTTGGCGTTCGCTGGCTTGCAGCAGCTATTCGGTGCCTGGGCATTGGGGCTGGCCGAGCAGCTGGCAGCCCCGCAGCAGAGCGCGTTGCGGCGCGCGTTTGGGTTGATGGATGGGCCGGCGCCGGAAGGGTTCCTTGTTGGCCTGGCCTCGCTCAGCCTGCTCTCGCACGTGGCCGAGGAGCGGCCGCTGGTTTGTTTGGTGGACGACGTGCAGTGGCTTGATCGGGAGTCGGTCTCGGTCCTGTCGTTTGTTGCCCGCCGCCTGGCAGCGGAGCCGATCGTGGTGCTGTTCTCGGTCCGCGACCCGGGTCCCGAGGAGCTCGACGGCCTGCCCGAGCTGGCGCTCGAGGGTCTCGGCGACGGCGACGCCCGGCGGCTGTTGGAGGCGGCGATACCGGGCGGGCTCGACGAGCAGGTCCGCGAGAGAATCGTGGCCGAGACCAGGGGTAACCCGCTGGCGCTGTTGGAACTGACGCGTGGACTGACGCCGGCCGAGCTCGCGGGCGGTTTTCGACTTCCGGAGGTGGGGGAGCTGTCGGGTCGGATCGAGCGCAGCTTTGTGCGCCGGGTGCGGTCACTTCCCCAGGACACTCAGCTGCTTCTGCTGGTTGCGGCGGCCGAAGCCGTCGGCGACGCGACGGTGATCGCGCGGGCGGCCGCGCGGCTCGGGGGCGAAACCGCCGCGTTGAGTTCCGCGGAGGACGCGGGGTTGCTCGAGCTCGGCCCGCCGGTTCGGTTCCGCCATCCGCTGGTGCGGTCGGCGGCGTACCGCGCTGCGAGTCCGCACGAGCGCCGGCGGGCGCACGAGGCACTCGCCTCGGCAGCCGATCCGCAGCGAGATCCCGACCGTCGCGCCTGGCACCGCGCGCATGCTGCAGCTGGTCCTGACGAGAGCGTGGCGGCCGAACTGGAGCGCTCGGCCACGCGGGCCAAGGCCCGCGGCGGCGCGGCGGCGGCCGCGGCGTTCCTCGAGCGAGCAGCCAATCTGAGCCCCGACCCCGCCCGGCGCGGCACGCGGGCACTCGCAGCGGGCCAGCTCAAGTTCGACGTCGGCGCGCCGAACGCCGCGGAGCGCCTGCTCACGGTCGCAGCGGCCTCGCCGCTCGAGGAACTCGATCGCGCGCGAGTCGAGCGGTTGCGGGCTCAGATCGCGTTCAGCTGGATGCGGGGCGGCGACACGCCGTTTCGGCTGAGCGCCGCGGCGACGCGGTTGGAGCCACTCGACCCCCAGCTGGCTCGCGAAACGCACCTGGAAGCGTTGTGGGCAGCAGTACGCAACGGTCGTTTCGCGACGGTCGAAGGAGTCGTGGAGGCGGCCCGGGCTGCGTCACTCGTGGGTGGAGGAGAACCGTCGCGCGCAATCGACCTGCTGCTGCAAGGAGTGATCGCGCGATTTACAGCCGGACACGAGTCGGCGTTTCCAACTGTGGAGCACGCGCTCGCGGCATTTCGCGCCGAGGGATTCAGTCGTGAGAACATCGCGTGGTGCTGGCTCGCGTGCCAGCTGGCGATGGACGTCTGGGACGATGCGGCCTGCGAAGAGATCGCCAGCGGGCTCGCCAGCGTCGCGCGCGAACGCGGCGCGCTGACCGTTCTCCCGTTCGCATTGAACTACTCCGCGGCGCATCAGCTCTTCCTCGGCGAATTCGGCGTTGCAGAGCAACTGATGGCGGAAGCGGAGGCGATCACCGCCGCTACCCGGAACGTCCCGATCGCGGACTTCTCGGTCCTGCTCGCCGCCTGGCGCGGCGATCGAGAACGAACGCATGCGCTGCGCGCAGCCGCGATCGAAGCTGGGACGGAACGCGGCGAGGGATTGGCGGTCGAGGTCGCCGAATGGGCCGCCGCGGTGCTGCACAACGGCCTTGGCGAGTACGCCGAGGCGATGGCGGCGGCAGAACGAGCATACGATCCGGTCGGGCTCGGGTTCGGCGGCTGGGTGCTACCCGAACTGATCGAGGCGGCGGTGCGCAGCGGCGCCCGGCCCGCGGCGCAGGTCGCCTTCGAGCGCCTGGCCGAGCAGTCGAGCACAAGCACGACGGAATGGGCCCGCGGCGTGGAGGCCGCCTCACGCGCCCTGCTGAGCGAGGGGCCCGAAGCAGAGGAGCTCTACCTCCAAGCGATCGACCAGCTCGCGCGATCTCGCGTCGCCGTTCTCCACGCCCGCGCGCGGCTGAACTACGGCGAGTGGCTGCGCCGCGAGCACCGCCGCGTCGACGCGCGCACGCAGCTAAAGACAGCACACGCAGCGTTTGAGGCCATGGGCGCAACGAGATTCGGCGAGCGGGCGCGGCGCGAGCTGCTCGCCACCGGCGAAACGGTGCGAAAGCGAACCATCGAGGCGCGCGACCAGCTCACGCCCCAGGAGGCGCAGATCGCCCGGCTGGCGTCCAACAGGCTCACAAACCCTGAGATCGCGTCGCAGCTCTATCTCAGCCATCGCACGGTCGAATACCACCTCCACAAGGTGTTCACGAAGCTCGGCGTCAGCTCACGCAAGGAGCTCGCGAACGCCCTCCGCGGTTCGAAGTCCGACCTCCCACCCGCCTGACTCACCGCGCGCCGCCGCGACCATCGCCTAACCCTCCTGTCCGCGAGCTGTTCGCGCCCCTAGAAACGCACCCCGAGTCGGCCCGTGCGCGCGCCACAGATGCCGGCTCGTACGACCCTAGCCGAGAGACTGGGGAATCCGACAGACGCGACGGATCCAACCCACGCGCGACGCTGCTCCCAACGCACGCAACCAGAAAGAAGCTCCAGATGTCAAAGATCATCGCTGTCACCGGTGCCACCGGGGCCCAAGGCGGAGGTCTCGTCCGCGCCATCCTCGACGATCCCGAGGGAGGGTTCATCGCCAGGGCGATCACCCGCGATCCCGGATCGGACGCCGGGCGGGCCCTGGCCCGCCAGGGCATGGAGGTCGTGCAGGCCAACCACGACGACCAGGCGAGCCTGGAACGCGCGTTCGCCGGCGCTCACGGCGCGTTCTGCGTGACGAACTTCTGGGAGCACTTCTCGCCCGAGCGCGAGACTGCGCAGGCCGGCAACATGGCGCGAGCCGCCCGCGCGACCGGCGTCCGCCACGCGATCTGGTCCACGCTCGAAGACGTCCGGACCTACGTTCCTGCCGGCGATGAGCGCATCCCGACCCTGGCGGGCGGCTACAAGGTCCCCCACTACGACGGCAAGGGCGAAGCGAACGAGCTGTTCCGGCAGGCCGGCGTCCCCACCACCTACCTGTACACCTCGTTCTACTGGGACAACATGATCTCGTTCGGGATGGGTCCCGTGCGCGACGAGAACGGCGTCCTCACGATCACGCTGCCGCTCGCCGACGCAAAGCTCCCCAGCATCGCCGCGGCTGACATCGGCGCGTGCGCCTACGGCATCTTCCGCGAGGGTGAGCCGTGGATCGGGCGGAGCGTCGGGATCGCCGGCGGCCATCTCACCGGCGGGGAGATGGCCGCGGGCCTGAGCCAAGCCCTCGGCCAGGAGGTCCGCTACCACGCCGTCACTCCGGCCGCCTACGGCGCGCTCGGATTCCCAGGCGCGGACGACCTGGCGAACATGTTCCAATTCAACACAGCGTTCGAGCCCGAGTACCGCGCCAGGCGAGATCTCCAGACAAGCCGCCGGCTGTGCCCGAACCTGGCCAGCTACGAGCAGTGGCTCGCACAGAACGCAGCCAACATCCCAATCGGCTGACGCTATCGACAGTGCTGACGCATTTCCGGCTCTAAGCGCGGGCGCCATCGTGGTGCACCTGTGCCCGACGCTCGCCGCGATCCGAAGCGGACAGCACAACCCTCTCGATCCCAACCAAAAGGAGAACCGCAATGGCAATCGTATTGACCGCATGGGCGCCGTCACGCAACGCATACGCAGCCGTCCACGAACAGGTCGGCGGGACAGCGCCCGGCTTGATCGCTCACACCGCGTCGCAGGTTGATGGGAAGGTGCGAATCGTGGAGGTCTGGGAATCACAGCAGCAGATCGACGAGTTCGTTCAAACCACGCTCGTTCCGGCCCTCGCGAAGCTCGGCGTAGAGATGGATCCGCCGGAGCTGACCGAGACATTCTCGATCGACCGACCAGAGAGCGGAATGACTGTTACAACGCAAGAACCGCCCGAGCCGATGCAGATGGTCGAGATGCTCGGGGCCTTCCAAATTTCGCAGGCGCTGTATGTCGTGGCCAAACTCGGCGTGTCCAGCGCGCTCGCAGACGGCCCGCGGACAATCGACGATCTAGCGGCGGCGACCGGCGCCAACGTAGACGCGCTGGGCCGCATCGTCCGTACCCTGGCACCGTTGGGGCTATTTCGGACCGATGACGGCAAAGTGCAGGCCACCCCGCTAGGCCTGACGCTGGCCGAGGGCCATCCCGGCTCCGTGCGTGACATTGCGCTGTTCTGGATGGAAACGCACTACGCGCCGTTCGGCGAGCTCCTGCACACTGCGACGACCGGGGAAAGCGCCGCGACCCACTACTACGGCAAGCCGTTTTTCGACTGGAGCTCCAACATCCCAGAGATGGCCGAGATCCAAACCCGCGCGATGGCCGCCATCACCACCGCCCTCCGAGCGGATATGTTTGACGGCTACTCGCTGCCGGAAGGAAGTGTTGTGGCGGATATCGGCGGCGCGGACGGGTCGATGATCTGTGAGCTGCTGGAACACGAGCCCGACCGGCGCGGGATCGTGTTTGACCGGCCTGAGATCGTGCCCGCTGCGCGCAAAGTACTGGCCGACCACGGGCTGGCGGACCGGGTCGAGATCCAATCCGGAGACTTCTTCGAGTCCGTGCCAACAGCCGACGTATACATCCTGTCCTACATCCTCCACGACTGGGACGACGAGTCCTGTCGGCGGATCCTGAAAGCCATCGCCAAGGCCGCGGCTCCAGGCGCACGTCTGGTCCTCGTCGAATCGGTGATCCCGCCCGGCGACGCTCCGCACCTCGCCAAAGTGGTCGATCTCACGATGCTGGCGATGGTGACCGGGCGCGAGCGCACTGCCATCGAATACGAGCGCCTGCTCGCCGCCGCCAGATGCACCATCGACCGGATCGTCCCGAGTTCCACCCCATTCTCATTCATCGAAGCAACCGTTGGGTAAGCGTCGAGCGGCGGCAGCAGAGCGTCCTCGCAGGGCTGCTCGGCCTAGCGGGAGTTGGCCTCGTCGCGTTCGCGATCGCCGCTGGCCAGACCAGCAACGCCGTGTTGAACGCGGTTTTCCTGTCAGTAGCTCGCGCGGAAATTTGTCAGCGGCCGGTGCCGGGCGAGCTGATCGTCGGCAGGCCTTGAGCTGGCGGCATGGATGGTCGATAACGAGCCTCTTATCCGGTGGATCGATCCCAGGGCAGCGTCGTGACCAGCGCGAACGGTGGCTCGGCGCAGCGCGGGAGCCGTACGTTACCCGGTGCATCGATCGAGGACGTCGCGATCTGGGCTCGGCAGAGCTAGGTGAGCGCAGGCGGCGTCGGGGTGGGCGGGAAACTGAACCCCGGCCACCGCCGGTAGCCTGGCTGGTCGTGACACGTATGCCTGATGGCGACTCTGTGGTGTTAGACGTCGCCGCGTTGGAGGCCCTGCTGGTCAAGACCTTCAACATCGGGCTCGATGTCGGCCGTGGCAAGGACAAGGCTGCGGTGGTGCGGCTGCGGTTGTCTAAGGCGCTGCTCGGCGCGGTCGAGGCGCAGGCCTTGGCCGCGGAGTCGATCGCCGTCGAAGAGGGTGTGCCCTCGGAGCGGATCGCCCAGGCGGAGGGGTTGGCTTTGCACGCCGGCGCGTTTAACGGCATTCCCGACCCGGTGTTGCATCTGACCGCCCGGGCGATGGGCATCGTCACCGGATTGGCCGCGATCGAGCCTGACCCGCGGGCCCCCGTACGTGATGCCATCCTCGACGCTGCTCTGCGGGCCGCGGCCGGACTGGTCAAGCTGTTGGGCTTTCGCCGTGACTGCGTCACCGCCACCACCCACGCCGACCAGGCCCAGGCCACAGCCAAGCTGACCGAGGCTGGCGCCGAGCTGACCGCGGCCGCCGAGGCCGTCACCAGACTGCTGGAGCTGGCCCATATCACGGCAGCGTCCGCGCCTACCGGCAAACAAAACCTCAACTGAGCTGCCCGGCCCCGGTTCAGCGAGCGTCTGCCGGCTGGCGAGCTGCTCGGGCCTGGGCTTGGTATGGAATCGAAGGCTCGGCGCATCGCGTGAACCGCACGTTACGCGGGTACATCGGTGCCTGACCGGCCACCGGTCTGAGCTGGTGAAGCGACGGTAGAACGAGAGTCTGACGGCGCCAGGGGAATAGGAGTGGTCGCGCTGGGTTGTTGATCAAGGGCGATGGGTGGATGTTTGTGTGGTGGGCGTCGGTTAACGCCGTCTGTCGACGTTCATGCCGGGCGGCATGAACGCCCAGGTGGCGCTTGTCGACGACACGCGTCGCGAATCAACGTCAGGAAACGGCTGCTTGCGCCTAATTGTCGACTGATGTTGATCTATTATGCGCGGATCTCAGGGTGGCTTGCCATGAGCGTCGCGACCCTAGGGCGTCAAGTGTTGAACGCGGATTTTCTGGGTTCTGACACACTTTTTGCTGAAGTGGAGACTGTGCAGACCGCCGCCGCCGGGCAGGCCGCAGCGACCTACCCCGCCAGTGGCGGATCTCGCGCAGCCGCCGGCCGATCGTGCGCGCGTCGTCAGTGTCCACCAGTCCCACCCGAGGAGCCGCGCCCTTAGCGAGCACGAACCCGCGACGACGTCAGCGTCCGGGCAGGCTCGTGACACGGTTCTTACCGACCCCCCAGGTTGGCGAGGTCGTCCCATGACAGAACACCTTCCGGCTCATCCAGGAACCACGCGTACGTGCCCCGCGCGAGGACGGGAAGGGCCCTTTTGGCCTCGGGGCTGGTGCGGCTCGTGAACGCGGTCAAGAAGCGACACCGGCTTGCGGCGATGTGGTGGGAGACCGCCCAGCCGAGGAAGAGTTGTTTCCGCTCCGCATGGATCGGTCCGTCGCTCGCGACGACCTCTACGAACCATAGCTCGTTGCGCTCTGGGTCGACGTCAGCGATGAGGCAATCAGGAAGCAGCGTGTGCTGGTCGATGGGGAGGCGAAGCTGGTGCAGTAACGCCTCGTCAACAACGTTGACCTTTTCACCACTCTGGCTGATGAAGATCACGGTTGGATCGAGCAGTGTCCTGGTGAATTCCTCGATTACGCCGCGCAGGATCACACTGCTCGGACCGACGTCGAGGGTTCGGGTTCCCCCACCCGGCAGCGTCACGAAAACACCAGCGGCGTCGCGTGCTCGCTGCCGCTGTGCTCGCACCCTCGCGATTGCGTCGAGGTTGTTCTGCTGCCAGGCGGTGATCGCAGCCTCAAGCGCCTCTTCTCTCAAGGCGGGGTCGAACAGCGCCGCGAACTCTTTCGTCAACGAGTAGCGTCCTCGGCTGCTCGTCGTGGGCACCGTCTGATCGACGATCAATGCTCCGTTGCTCGCCCACGTGGGGAAGGTCTCATCCCGAATGCCCTCACGGCTGTTATCGCGATACCACGACGCGTGCCGCCCGATGCCCCATAACGCATAGAGGTCATCGACTGCACGTCCCGATCGCTGCATCGCCTCGAACCAGGCGAGGCGTTCCTCGGATGTTCGCCGGACGGCGACCTGATCAGACATCCTGATAACCATCGACGGTC
>Ga0213881_10001564_pt1 | contig 10730 bp, 8 predicted proteins | sample BarmaccoBMER_R08_FD_160104 | JGI IMG/M metagenome (GOLD analysis project Ga0213881, IMG submission 160104) | Barbacenia macrantha exposed rock microbial communities from rupestrian grasslands, the National Park of Serra do Cipo, Brazil - ER_R08 ... | reverse complement strand
CTTTGGAAGAAAAGGTGCCGGAAACCGGCGCCCTATCCTCCGCGAAGCCCTTTTCTTCCACGTCGTCCACCGCAGCCGCCGTCACATAACGGCCATATCCGGACAAAATCGGCACCCGCCACGACACGCCGCAGACTCGATTTGTTTCGGAACGTTCACATGGTGCTGAAAAGTCACCACGAGGCGTAAATTCACCACGCCAGTCGTGTCATCCCCGGACAGTGGCGGCTGGGCAGGAGACCTTGGCGTACGTCTATATTGACGTTCATCGATGTCTATGCCAGACTTGGCTGGCGATAGACATCGACGGTTATCTATATCTGGAGGTTCCCGTGCCTGGTCGCGTGCAGCTCGCCCTGAACGTCGATGACCTAGGCGAGTCCATCGTCTTCTACACCAAGCTGCTCGGTGCCGAGCCGACCAAGGTGCGGCCCGGCTACGCCAACTTCGCCATCGCCTCCCCGCCGCTGAAGCTGGTGCTGCTTGAGAATCCCGGCCAGGGCGGCACCCTGAACCACCTCGGCGTCGAGGTCGCCGATACGGACGCGGTGGAAGCCGAGCAGGGCCGGCTTGCCGCGGCGGGCCTGGCCGCTGTCGAGGAACGGGACACGACCTGCTGCTACGCCCGGCAGGACAAGTTCTGGGTGAAGGGCGCGCCCAGCGGCGAGCGGTGGGAGATTTACACCGTCGTTGAGGACAGCCAGACCTTCTGGGGCGACGGCGGCAGCCGGAGCTGGGACGCGGCGGCCGCCGAACTGGATTCTGCCCACGGCGCTTCAGCCTCCGGGCAGACCCAGCGGTGCTGCGGCGCTGACGCCGCTGATCAGCAGGCCGGGATCAAGATGACCCGGTGACCAGCGCACCCGTTCCGTTGCGCCGCCTGTCCCGCCGCCTCACGGCGGAGTTCCTGGGCAGCGCGTTCCTGGCCGCGATCGTGATCGGGTCAGGGATCGCCGCGCAGCGGCTGTCCCCGGGTGCTACCGGGCTGGAGTTGCTGGAGAACTCCGCTGCCACCGCGGCTGGGCTGTTCGCGATCATCTTGATGTTCGGGCCGGTGTCTGGCGCGCACTTCAACCCGGTCGTCTCATTCGCCGACGCGGCGCTCGGCGGGCTGTCGTGGCGGGATGCGGCAGCCTACCTGCCCGCCCAGGTGAGCGGGTGCCTGGCCGGGGCGGTCACCGCCAACCTGATGTTCGCCCAGGCCGCGGTGTCGATCTCGGTCAAGCACCGGGCGAGCGGGGCGCACGCGCTGTCGGAGGTGATCGCCACCGCCGGGCTGGTGCTGGTCATCTTCGCGCTGGCCCGCGCCGGGCGGGCAGCGAGTGCTCCGGCCGCGGTCGGCGCGTATATCGGCGCGGCGTACTGGTTCACCGCATCGACCAGCTTCGCCAACCCCGCGATCACCATCGGCCGCATGTTCTCGGACAGCTTCGCGGGGATCGCGCCGTCCTCGGCTCCGCTGTTCATCGCCGCCCAGATTGGCGGCGGCATCGCCGGGGTGGCCATCATCCGGTTCCTGTATCCCGCGCTAACCCCGGCCCAGGCCGCCGAGGTCGTCGTCCCGCACGAGAGCGCAAACGGCGCCGCAGCAGTACGGGCGGGCGCGGGTGCCGGGCGGGCCCGCCAGCTAGCCAGGAAAGGGAAGGTGACCGGACATGCACATGGTCGCCGTCGGGGGCAGTGACGCCGGGATCAGCGCCGCGCTGCGGGCACGCGAGGTGGACCCCGGCGCGGACGTGACGGTGGTGGCCGCCGACGCCTACCCGAACTTCTCCATCTGCGGCATTCCCTACTACGTCTCCGGCGAGGTCCCCCGCTGGCAGAACCTGGCCCACCGCACCATCACGGACCTGGAGATGGCCGGGATGCGGCTGCGACTGGACACCACCGCGCGGCGGATCGACGTGGCCGCCCGCAAGCTGCTGGTCACCGGCACCGCTGGTGATGACGGAGAGGAAGTGATCAGCTACGACAAGCTGGTCATAGGCACCGGCGCGGTCCCGGTTCGTCCGCGGTTTGCGGGGCTGGACACTCTCGGCCCGGCTGGCGGGGTGCACCTGCTGCACTCCATGGGGGACACCTTCGCCCTGATGCGCACCCTGGAGCGGGCCGCGCCCGCCAGCGCGGTCATCGTGGGCGCCGGGTACATCGGCCTGGAAATGGCCGACGCGCTGACCACCCGGGGCCTACGGGTCACCCAGATGGAGCAGCTGCCCGAGGTACTGCCCACTGTCGACCCGGAACTCGGCACCCTCGTGCATGCCGAACTGGCCGGCCGCGGGGTCGAGGTACTCACCGGCACTACGGTCCACGCGATCGAGAAGGCAGCGCCAGGTGAGCCGGAGCGGCTGCGCGTCGAGGCCGTGACGGCCGCCGGGGAGCCGGTCACCCGGGCCGCTGACCTGGTCCTGGTCGTGACCGGCGTCCGCCCCGAGGTCGAGCTGGCGGTCAGCGCCGGTGCCAGGGTCGGCGCCCGCGGCGCCATTGCCGTCGACCGGCAGATGCGCACCGGGCTGCCGGATATCTACGCTGCCGGGGACTGTGTCATCACCCACCACCGGCTGATCGGCGAGACCTACCTGCCGCTCGGGACCACCGCACACAAGCAGGGCCGGGTCGCCGGGGAGAACGCCTGCGGCGGCACCCGTGAGTTCGCCGGCAGCCTCGGCACCCAGGTCGTGAAGATCTTCGACGAGGCCGCCGCGCGCACCGGGCTGCGCGACCACGAAGCCCGCGCCGCCGGGTACGATCCCGTCACCGTCGCCTCCGGCGCCGATGATCACAAGGCCTACTATCCGGGCAGCCACCGCATCGCGATGCGGTTCACCGGTGACCGCGCGACCGGCCGGCTTCTCGGCGTGCAGCTGTTCGGTCACAAAGACGCGGAGATCGCCAAACGGATCGACATCGCCGCCACCGCCATCTTCCACGCCATGACCATCGACGCCCTCAGCGATCTGGACCTGTCCTACACCCCTCCCCTGGGCAGCCCGTGGGACGCCATCCAAGCCGGCGCCCAGGCGTGGACCCGCGAGGTCAGAGCCGCTGCGCGCGGCACCTGGTAACCGTTGACTGGCGCCGCACGACGCGACCGCCGATGATGACGCGACCGCCGAGGGTGTCATCGGCAGTGAGGTTGTGGGCAAGCCCACAACCTCACTGCACGACGCCATAGCAGCCGTCCTGCACTGACACCCCCCGCCCGCGGCCCGTGCTCGCGGTTCAACTCGCGGCACGCCGTGTACCGCTCATATCCGGATTTGCCGGGCACAGATTCATAGGTTGCGCGGTTCCTTTCCACTCTGTGGAAACTTTTCGCACTATAGTGCGAAAGTTTCCATGAGGCGGAAATCTACCACGCCAATCGCGGCCTGACCGGACAGTGGCGGCTGCCCAGACGGCTTAATTCATCAGCATTGGCTGTAGCGGGTGACATGTGGGTGCTAAGTGCCACAGCGGGCCGACGGGGCGGTAGGAGGCGGCGGGCCGACGGGAGTCGGGAAGCGGGAAGCGGGAAGCGGCAAGCTGGCTGGCGGGAGGACAGGAAACGCCGAGCCACAGAGAGGCAGGAAGCGCCCGGGTGCAGCCGCAAACGTGTTCCGTCATTATCCGACACCAATCCTTGACTTTCGACAATTTTCGAAACTAATTTAGCCGCGTGCGTATTCGTGCCGATTTAAGAACGAGAAGAGGCCTGATGAGAGCGTCGAAACGTTTCAGCCTGCCAGCGGTCGCCATTGGCGTCGCCGCGCTAGCGGCGGCCTCGCTCGCCGGGACGGGCTCTTCCGCCGCGTCCACTGCGACACGTACCGCCGCGTCCACTGCGACACGTACCGGCTCCTCCGCGGCGTCCACGCTGGCACACGCCACCGCCTCGGCTACGCCGATATATCTGAACCCGGCCTACCCCCCGGCTGAGCGCGCCGCCGATCTGGTCTCCCGCATGACCACGGCGGAGAAGGCCCAGCAGATGGACAGCAATCAGGCCCCCGCCATCCCCCGCCTCGGCGTGGCCGCATGGGGCTGGTGGAATGAATCCAACCACGGCGTCAGCTTCCTGAGCACCAAACCGACCGGCAACGCCTCGATCTTGACCAACACGACGGTCTACCCGACAGACCTGGCCATGGGCAGCACCTGGAACCCGCAGCTCGTATATCAGGAGGCCCGTCAGATCGGTGCTGAGGCGCGCGAGGTCGCGCCGGGGAACACCGAGAACCTCGACTTCTATGCCCCCACCGTGAACCTTTCCCGTGATCCGCGCTGGGGACGCAACGACGAGACCTGGAGCGAGGACCCCACGCTCACCGCCGACCTGGCCTCCCAGTACGTCGACGGCGTCCAGGGTGAGACGCAGACAGGGCAGCTGCCGAAGTCGGCGAACGGCTACTACCAGGCCATCACCACCCTGAAGCACTACGCCGCCAACAACACCGAAAATACCCGGTTGACCGGCAGCTCCGACATGGACCAGCGGAACCTGCGCGAGTACTACACCGCGCAGTTCGCCAGCATCATCGCGCAGAGCCACCCGGGCTCGATCATGAGCTCCTACAACGAAGTCAACGGCACTCCGTCACCCGCGAACGTCCAGCTCAACCAGCAGATGGCACGGGAGACGTTCGGCTTCAACGGGTACTTCACGTCTGACTGCGACGCGATCTACGTCATGCAGCACTATCACAACTGGACCCCGCCGAACTCCACTGTCCCGGTGGACCAGTTCACACGGGCCGCGTACGCCAACTCGGCGGGCGAAGACCTAGACTGCAACGCCGGCTTCCACGACAGCTTCGGTTACGGCAACACCATCCCGACGGCTCTCACTCAGAACATCCATACGCTGACCGACACCTACAACATCGGCGACGTCGACACCTCCGTCGTCCGGCTGTTCACCGCCCGCATCGAGACCGGCGAGTTCGACTCCGAATCCATGGTGCCGTGGGTCGCGGCCGCGCGGAAGGCGCTCGGCGGAGTCACCTGGGTCAACAGCAACGCCAACAACGCGATCACCGAAACTCCGCAGCGACTGGAGCAGGCCCAGCAAAGCGCCGACCAGAGCCTGGTGCTGCTGAAGAACTCCGGACTGCTCCCGCTGAAGATCCCATCCTCAGGGCCGTACAAGCTCGCGGTCATCGGCTACTTCGCCCACCCGCAATCGCTGTTCCTCGGCGGATACGCCAGCCTCCAGGCGGCCGCCGGCGCGGCGAACAACGTCGATGCCTACACGGGCATCAAGGCCGCGGTGCAGGCGATCAACCCGAACGCGCAGGTGGACTTCTACCCGGGCGTCACCGGCGGCACGACCGCGGCGACGCTGACCACGGTGGACCCGGCCTCGGTGGCGGCGGCCAAGAATTACGACGCGGTGGTGGTCGTCGCGGCAACGGACAACACCACCGGCACCGAGGGCGTCGACCGCAGCACGCTGGCGCTGCCGGGCGCGCAGGCCGCCATGATCCAGCAGGTCGAGGCGGCCAACCCGCACACGATCGCCTACCTGGAGACGATGGGCGAGGTGGACACCAGCCCGTTCCTGGCTACCACGCCGGCTCTGCTGTGGAGCTCCTACAACGGCCAGCGGCAGGGCGCCGCCCTGGCGGATGTCCTGCTCGGGAAGGTGAACCCCAGCGGCCACCTGCCATTCACCTGGTACGCGAACGTAAACCAGATCCCGCCCACCACCGACTACAACATCCGTCCGACGGCCACGACCGACGGCCGGACCTACATGTACTTCACCGGAGACGTGAGCTGGCCGTTCGGCTACGGGCAGAGCTACGCGGCCTTCAGGTACTCGCACCTGAGCGCGGACCGCACCGAGGTCGACGCCAACGGGTCGGTGACCGTCGGCGCGGAAGTCACTAACACCAGCCCGGTAGCGGGCGCCACCGTGGCGCAGCTGTACGCCTCAACGCCCGACGCTCCCGCGGCGCTGCAACGGCCGGCCAAACGGCTGGAGGGCTTCCAGAAGGTCTTCCTGGGCCCGGGCCAGACACGACACATCACGTTCACGGTCAAGGCTGCCGACCTGGCCTTCTTCAACGAGACCACGAACCGTTACCAGGTCGACGACGGCCGCTACGGGCTCCAGCTCGGCACGTCGAGCTCGGACATCGCGCAGCAGGTGATGATCAACGTCACCGGCGCGCTGCGGCCGGCGCCGCAAACCGTCACCGTCCAGCCGGTCATGCCCGGCGACGCGGCGAACGACGTCGCGCAGCGGGTCTTTTTCCCGGTCGGAGCCACGATCGTCCCGCAGGTAACCGTCTCGCTGAGCGACCAGAGCCTTTACGGCTACATCACGAAGGGACAGAGCACCCCGCTGCCCGCGGGGATGATCGTGCGCTATGCCAGCGACCGCCCCGACGTGGTTCAGATCACCCACGACGGCGAGGTCATCCGCGCCGTCGGCGCCGGGCCGGCGACCGTCAGGGCCACCGTGATCTATCACGGCAGGATCGCCACCGGCAGCTTTATCGTCGACGTGGGCTGAGAGCGTTTCCGCTCTGCCGCCAGGGGCGGTGGCCCCCTGCCCCCGAAAGAACGGGGGCAGGGGGCCACCGCCCCGCAAGGCCCGTCAGGATGAGGTCACCACACTGCTGACGGCAGGCGGCGTCGAGTCGAAACTACAGCTGACCGGGATGGTGATCCCGAAGGCCACGATGTTGAACGAGAAGTCGCCAAGGGTGAACGTCGCGGTGCCGGCCTGGTCGGGGGTCCAGGTCCCGGATTCGGTGACCGTGACGGAGGAGCCGTTCGGGACGGCGCCCTGTGAGCCGGCCGTCACCGTGACCGGGTTCTCGGCGGTGCCGGTGGTCGCGATCGCCTGAGTGAAGCTGTTGGCGTCGCTGAGGTCATAACCGGAATTGTTGGTGAACACGAACGAGACCGTCACGTCCACCGTGTTCCCGACGACGGCGGTCGACGGGATCTCGACATCGAAGGACGAAGGCCCCGCCTGCGCGGCGGTGTACGGGTTGGTGCAGGTGGTGGTGGCGGTGATCGTGTCGGCGTGGGCCGGCGCCGAACCTATCACGGCGACTGCGCCGACCGTGGCCACGGCCGCAAACCCGGACAGAAGCCGCCGGATTCCGGTATTGATCATGTGCCATGCTCCCTTTCGCCTTGGTTGCTGGCCCGCTCGCTGAACAAACTAGAACACGTTCTATCTACTCTGAGCAAGCCCTAACTCGCTCGATGTACCACATGCTGAGACGATTCAGCTTCATTGAGGGCTCCCGATTTAGAACGAGTTCTCGCTCACCATCACGACCAAGGACCGACCCGCGCGGCGGCGCGACAAGAGGGGCCGGGGCAGGGAAGCCGTTATCCCATTAACCACTCAAACAACACTGGTAACACTACAGGTGTCTTCGTGTGGCGGAGCGCCCATCTCCCGTCCGTTACGTACCTTTTGTGGGGCGGTCCGCCACACGAACATCTGTAGCGTTAAGCGTCTCGGGGACGTGTCATGAAATGTCGGCTTATGGGCCGACCGGGCAGGGGTAGGGGGCGCGGGGCGACGGGTCGGACGGGGGACGGACGGGGCGCGGACTTGCCGAGCGAGGCAGGCCGGCGAACGAGGTACCGGACGGGCGCGGGGGGCTGCCGGACGGGGTAGGGACAGGCCGGCGGACGGGAGTGCCGGACGGGGCAGGGACAGCACGGCGGACGGGAGTACCGGACGGGGCAGGGACAGGCCGACGGACGAGAGCGCCGGACGGGGCGGGGACAGGCCGGCGGACGGGAGCGGGGCTGCCGGACAGGGCGGGGACAGGCGAGCGGACGAGGCTGGGTTAGTACTTGTCTAGGAAGGACTTGACTTCGGGGCCCGCGAACTGGGCGCCGTATCCGGCGTTGACGACCAGGCAGCCCACGGCGACGTCCTTGGTCGGGTCGAAGGCGATGAGCCAGCTGTTGGGCTGCTCCTGGCCCTGGATGTCGGCGGTTCCGGTCTTGGCGTAGACGTTCGGCCCGAAGCCGATCCCGGCGGCGGTCCCGCTGGTGACGACGGCCCGCATCATCTGCTTCAGCTGGGAGTCGGTGCTGCCCGGTAGCGGGGTGGCGGTCACCTGCTTGATTCCGGGTATCAGCACCGGCTGCTTGAACGAACCGCTGTCGACGGTGGCCGCCACCGAAGCCATCGCCAGCGGCGACGCGACGAGCGACCCTTCGCCGAACGCCTCCTGCGCCAGTTCCGAGCCGCTGGCACTGGCCGGGGCGTTGAAGTAGCTGGCCGACAGGCTGCCGATGCCGATGTTCCAGTTCTGGTTGAGGCCGTAGTACTGCTTGGCGGTGCGAGCCAGCATCCCGGACAGGTGCGGCCACTGCGTGGTGAACGCGTTGTTGCAGGACTGGGCGAAGTCGGTGAGGAACGGGGTGCCGGCCGGCAATGTCTCGTTGTTGTCGTTGTGGTAGGTGATGCCCTGCACGGTGTACGCCGCGGGGCAGGCGACGCCGCTGGACGCGGAGAGCACTCCGGAGCTGATCAGTGCCGTCGAGGTGATGACCTTCATCGTCGAGCCGGGCGCGACCTGGGCGGTGAGCGCGAAGTCGTTGAAGCCCGCGTTGTTGGCGATGGCGAGGATCTTGCCGCTGGACGGCTGGATGACGACCATGGCGCTGTTGTGGCGCATGGCGACGGCGCTGCGCGCGGCGGACTCGGCGTTCGGGTCGATCGTGGTGGTGAGGCTCGGGATATTGTTCGGCGCGATGACCACCGCCTGGCTGTTCTGCACCAGCTGGCCCTTGGCGGTCTGGATCTCGACGTAGAGGCCGGGCGTGCCCTTTCCGGGGGGCGCCTGCTTCATCATGTCGCTCGCGATGTTGGTGAGCCCGGCGTCCTTATACGAAGTGAGGTCGTTTCCGTTCGCGTCGGATACGCCGACGACCTGAGGAGCCACGGACACGGCCGCCAGATGGGTGGTGGCGGTGAGGTTCGGCGCCATCACGTCGGGCGCCCAGGCGATGTACCACACCTGTGAGTTCTTCTGCTGGTAGGCGACCAGCGATGAGGTGTACTTCCAGGTACCGGACATCGCCGTGGCGGCGTCCGACGTCGCCACCTTGGCGTTGAGCGAGTACTGGACCGACTCGCGGGTCCCGCTGCCCGACGCCGCGGTGGCGCTCTGCGTGGCGCCGGTCAGCTTCCGCAGGTGCAGGTACTTCTGGTAGCCGGCCAGCGCGGTCTGTGCGGCGGCGGGGTGATCGGTGTAGCGGGCGGCCTGGGCGAGGTCACCGGCCGTCCATGCCGTCAGGAACGCGCTGGTGATCTGCTGGGCGTCCTGGTCAGGTGAACTCCCGGTCGGCACGAAGCCGGTGGTGTTCGTGCTGCCGCCGGGCAGCACCACGACGACGATGACCGCCGCGATCGCCGCCACGACGGCGACGGCCGCCGCGATCAGGGCGATCATGCCCTTGCGCTGCCTGCGCCGCCTCTGCTGCCGCCTCGGCCGGCCGTACCTCGGCGGCTCGGAGCCAACCGCCGGGAAGGGCGAGGTCGAGGGGTCGGACGCGTACCACGGGCCGGACGACCGGGTGTCACCTGAATCGCTGGTCACCCAAGTGACGGTACCCACCCCGGCTGTTGAGGGACAAATAAACCCGTAATAAAGACCATCATCACGAACGTACTGTGGTGCTTCCCCCCTGGGCGTGACGCGCCAGGCCGTCGGCGAAGATGTCGATGAGCAGATCGAAGCGCTCGTCGGCATCGGAGAACGCGAACTCATCGGCGAGGCCGGTCATGGTGGGAAAGGACCCGGCCGGGAGGGACGCGATGTAGTCGCGGGCCATGTTGGCGGCCTCCTGACGGCCGGCCGCGTCGTCCGCTCGATGATCGCCGGCCGGCTCGTCATCCACGCCGGTTTCGTCCACTGTGAAGCCGTTCACGGTGGACATGAGGAGCAGGTATCCCTGCACCGCCAGCCGCGGCGGCAGGCCGCCGGCCCGGAGGATCGCGAGCACGCGCTCCGAGTAGCGGAGCGCGTTCGGCCCCATCGGAATACGGCCGAGCGATATTCGCACCACGTACGGATGAAGCAGCGAGACGCGACGGTGCTCCCGCGCGACCTCCTTCAACTGCTCCTGCCACCGGGGCGGATCGGGATCCGGTATCCGCCCTTCGCCGATGATCTGGTCGAGCACCAGGTCCAGCAGGCCATCCTTACTGCCCACATGCCAGTACAGCGACGCCGCGCCGGTGCCCAGTTCCTCGGCGAGCCGCCGCATGCTCAGCGCGGCCAGGCCCTCGCTGTCGAGCAACTTGATCGCGGCCGCCACGATCGCCTCCCGGCTGATCGGCTCACGGCGGCGCCTGGATCCCCGGTCGGGCAGCCGCTGCCACGGCGGCGCCGGGATTTCCGTGTCAGCCATCGGGGCTCTCCTCCACATTTCTCGAACACGGTACCACTATCGAACGGCGTTGACTCGATCGATGGTCCATGATAGAACGACGTTCGTTAGACGAACACTGTTCAAGGAGTGGACAAGATGACCAGTCAGGCTGTCGTTACCGACCGTCCGGCCGGGCCCGCGGGTTACCCCTGGCGCTGGCTCGCCGCGATCGTCATGATCATCGGGGCACTCATGGACATGATCGACACCATGTGTCGTTCGTAGCATCCGGGGTATGACCAGTACAAATACCCTTGCACGAAGGGCTCCGAGGAGCCGAGGAACCTACCCCATGGCGACGATCCCGAATGCTGATCTTACGGCTATCT
>Ga0213881_10001563_pt1 | contig 10731 bp, 8 predicted proteins | sample BarmaccoBMER_R08_FD_160104 | JGI IMG/M metagenome (GOLD analysis project Ga0213881, IMG submission 160104) | Barbacenia macrantha exposed rock microbial communities from rupestrian grasslands, the National Park of Serra do Cipo, Brazil - ER_R08 ... | reverse complement strand
GAACCCGGGCGATACGTTTGTTGATGTCGGCGCTAACGTCGGATATTTCTCATTGCTTGCCGCCTCGCGTACCACGGCGTCCGGACGTGTGATTGCGATCGAAGCATGCCCCGAGATCTTCGCCCAGCTCCAGGACAACTGTCGCCGGAATTCCTACACAAATATCCGTGCCATCAATGTCGCTGCATCGGACCAGCCCGGGACGCTCAGGCTGTATCGAGGTGGAAACGAGAACGGCGGATCTACCACCACGATCGCCACCGCGGAAGGCGGCCAATCCTATAGCGACATTACGGCACTGCCGCTGTCCGGCATACTCTCGCCCGAAGAGTGCTCCCGCATGCGGCTGATCAAAATCGACGTCGAAGGCGCCGAGTATAACGTGCTGAAAGGCGCCGCACCTATCTTCGAACACGCCCCGCAAAATCTTGAGATCCTGGTCGAACTTCACCCCACGCTCCTTGCAGCCCAAAACAAGACGATCAAGGACGTGTTCCAGCTGATGAGCTCGCACGGATTTCACGTCTACTGCTTTCCGGATTTCTGTTCAACCGGCAGCTACTTTAACGGAACCCGCCCCGTGCAACTCCAGCGCATGCGCCGCCCAAGCGACGTCATTGAGAGTGTTGTTTTCTCGCGTGTAGATCGCGACCACCTCTAGGCGAAGCAGTCGAACAAATTCAGACCGATAAGGGATGGCCTTCACGGGTCTGGGCGAGCAACGTGTCCGACAGCTTTTCCGCCAACGCCCGCCGCTCAAATCTCCGCACGCTTGCGCGTGTACTCTGACATCGAATCCGCTTATCCGCAGCTGCCGCCAGCATGCCCTGTATCGCCGCCTCGCTATGCGGATCGACGCATGCTCCCGATTTTGTTTCCCGGATTAGGCGGTCGACTTCACTGCCCGCTGGCGATAGCGCAAGAATGGGCTTGGCCGTCGCCAGGTACTCAAAGAGCTTGCCCGGCAGACTGATCTCGTTCGTCATCGTGAGCAGCAGGTAATCCGTTTCCTCGATGTGACGCAGGGCCTCATCTTGAGGCATGAATCCCAACATCTTGACTTCACTCTTACGGTTCTCTAAAATCGCCCGTTCCGATTCGGAGATGCGGCCGACGAAACGCGTTTCAAAGCGGCAGCGCAGCTCTCCCGGCAACTTGTCGAGCGCGTCCAGGTAATACCGTGGCGACGCCGTCTTGTACGCGGTTCCCACATGCGTCACGATCACCCTCGATCCACCATGCTCGCGCGGCGTGAAGTCCTTAAAAACATCCGGATCGTACCCGTTGTGGACACACACGAACTTTTCATCCGGCTGCTCGGGATACCGTTTGCGAATCTCGTTTAACGACGTATCCGTAACCGCAAGCACCACGTCGGACTGCTCAACCGCATCCCGCTCGATCGCCTGCGCCTTCCGGTAGGTATGATTGCCGGTCTGAAAATCGAAATCTTTGAGATAAAAACTCAGCCACTCGTCCCGGAAATCGCTCACCAGCTGGATATGCGGAAACCGTCGTTTCAGCTTCGAACCCACAACCAAGGCCGAAAACGGCGGTACCGTGACCAGCACGGTGTCGATCTCGTGCTTCTCGATAATGGCCGTCGCTTTCCGTAACGCAAACGGAACCCAGAGAATCTCCGGCTCGGGACAGAGAATTCGTTTGGCGATTTTTGCTGCGAATCCTTCTGAGTGTCTTGGCGCTGATGCCGGACTCGCCGGTACCGCCACGGCTGCCGGTTTTCCGTTTCCTTTCATCCATTTCCAGATCGTTTGCCGGGCTTCGAACGGAATCTCGGGCGTGAACGCTCGGTGCAATTCGACGCTCTCGGGCACATGCCGCAGCAGACCGGGGTCGCGCACCGGAACTGCCGCGTTCGCGGCCGACAGGACATGCACCTCCCACGCAAGCTCCGGCAGGTACTTCGAAAAACTCAACGCCCGCTGGACCGCGATACCCCCGGCAGGCGGAAACAGATAAGAAATAATCAGGATTTTGCGCCGTCTCATACAAGCACCTGCGCTCGTTCACCGCTTACGACGGCAATTTTGTCGTTTATTTTCTGCATGTTCCGAGCCCAGGAGAACCGTACCCGCGCAGCTTCGCGTATGTTTTCATCGCACACCGGTTCCCGGCGGCATTCCTCTAAGATCTCCGCGACAAATCGTTCGGAAGTGGCGCACCGGATCACCCCAAGCGGCACATCCGCGCCAAACGTCCGGCAAACCGCATCGGACGCAAACACCTTCCGTCCCATGGCAAGCGCTTCCAACACCTTGTTCTGAACCCCCCGCGCCAGGTCGAGCGGCGCAACGATGGCCGCAGCCGACGATAGATACGGGCGCACATCGGGTACCGCGCCCAGGACCCGGATATTGGGTTCGTTCCGCAATTTCAGGACTGCCGGTGACGGATTGCGGCCCACGATGAAAAATTCGAGCTCCGGAACGCGGCGCCGCAGCTCGGGAAAGATTTCTCTACCAAACGAAACCGCCGCTGCGACGTTCGGGTGATAGTCCATCGTTCCGATAAACGCCAGAAAACACGCGTCTTGTTCGTTCGGTAATGGCCGGGGCTGGCCGTCGAAGTAGTCCGTATCGACACCGTTTTCGATGCTCGCGACCCGCGCCGACGGAGCAAATTGCCGCAAAATGGCGGCCTCGTGATCGGTGGTAAGGATCGCTTCGGCCGACTTTTCGGCGCACAAGCGCTCAAATTGCCGCATCCGGCGCGCTTCCAGACCGTACAGGAAACTCGGCCGCCGGATCCGCGCGTAATGAGTCCATTTTTCCGAATCCACGTCCACCAGGTCGAGTACGTGCGGCAGTCCAGCAGGAACATAAGGCGCCATCACCGCCGTGTACACGAATGCGGCTTGAAATGGAATCTTCCGGGCGAGACGTTCTACACAGCGGTGTAGCGCCGGATTGCTATAGAAGGCTTCGTTCAGACAGGCACCAGTTAGGAATTCCGCTCCGGCCCGGGCCAGCGCCAGCCGCGGCCGCAGCAGTTCGGCGTGAACGGATGCGCAGCAATCCAAAAGAGCCTGGGCGTCGCGCACTTCATCGGCCGATCGGGCCAAACACGCCAGGTGGACGTCGTAATCTTCGGTCAGCGCTTTCAGTTCGTGATAGGCGCGGATCTTCTCGCCTTTATCGGGCGGGTTGGGCACGCAGTGCGAAAGAAATAAGACCTGTGGTTTGGAAGTTTGGTAGGCGGAGCAGGAGTCGAACACTGCAGCCTCCTCTGTGTATGTAGAGGCGCTCTGCCCTTGAGCTATCCGCCTGTGCAACCTACAAGTTATATCGGCCATCTCACGGAATCATTCGCAGAAAAAAGGGGCCGATCGCACGTGTAACGCTAAGAGGAAGATTTCTCCAGATCTTGAGCGGAAGCGAGAAGGCGGGATTTGCCGGCGTGAAATTCGGCAGTTGCTTTCGCTTTACCAGGAGCATCTCGTAAGGCAGCTCGCGCTCGACCATACCCCAATGCGATTTGAACTCGTATGACCCGCCTACATTCTTCTTGCTGCGGCCGAAGTCAAACGTCCGATATCCGTTGGCACCCGACCACCGCATGAGGTCGTAGTACATGAAGTTATTCGGCGCGACCGCATTGAACTCCGGGTCCGAAGCTCCGTAGTACGGAAGCGCCTGATCCCGGAAATAGAACGTGAGAACGGAGCTTGCGAGCTTTCCATCGAGAATCACTTCGCGGATGTCGACCTCCCCCGCGAAGTTCTCGCGCAAACAGCGGAAGAACTTTGACGGGAAACTGGGCGTACCTAGCTTCCTGAGATTCTTCGCATACAGATCTTCAAACGCATTGGGATTTTCTGCCACCCGGGTTGCAAATCCCTGCTTCAGTGACTTTCGCACCATATACCGGGTCTTCCGCGGTATCGATTCCAGAACCTTGTCTTCGTTCGCACAGACGTCTTGGGTAAACGTCACGTACCGGCAGACGCGTTCGAAACCCATCACCTGATCTTCATGGGCATTACGCAGCTCGACATACTGGACCTTGAGCCGGTGCGCTAATTTGACGACCTCATTCCGCAACGCTTCTTGCGTTTCTGTGTCGTCAGTGAGTGCACCGCCATAGACCGCAAAGGGAGTTGACAGCAGGACCTTTCCGAGCAACGGAGTCTTGACGATAAATAACGGCAATACGCCGCATATCTGCCCTGCTCTGGTTGCCATCAGGTACACGGGCTTGTAGCGAAACGTCTCCTCGATGCTTTTACGCCAGGCATTCAGATGGAATGGGCTGCCGAACGGATGGCTGAGGACATACTCGTCCCAGGCATCTGATCTAGCCGCATCAAGCTCACCGACGAGCACTTCCGGCCGGCGATCGCTTGCAAGAACTGGTTGTTCGAGTATTTCAGTAGTCACAGGTCGTATGCTCTCCGCGTCATTGAGCAAGCAACTGCGTGGCTGCGCTTGCTTCCGGTAGACCAGGGGCCTGTTTCAGCGCTGTCGCAAGCACAGTTCGGCCGCGGTCACGGTTGCCGAGCTTGGCGTAAGCCATCGCCAGGTGATATTTGCATACCGGGGCCGCGCTCGCACTGGATGCCGCGGCTTCAAAGCTCTTGGCGGCAAGAGCGTACAGGCCTTTCTGATAAAACACCCAGCCCACCGTGTCTTCATAGTTGGGATCATTAGGAGCAAGCTGCTGGGCTTTCTGCGCATAGGGCAGAGCGGCATCGGGCTGCTTCTTGAAATCGACCAGAAGATAGGCAAGATTGTTCAATGCCTCGGCATTCTTTGGATCCTCATCGACAACCTTCTGGTATTCTCCGAGAGCGTCGGCGTGATCACCACTCGCTTCTTCAACATTCGCGAGCAGCAGGTGCGCATCCGTATCGTTGGGATTTGTTTTTAGCAGCTCACGCAATCTTGCCGCAGCGGCATCGAATTTATGCTCTTTGAAGTCGAGCTGCTCCATTCGAACCTGAGCTGCGCGCGAATGAGGATCAATAGAGAGGACCGTATTCAGAGCAGCACGCGCGTCAGCATTGGAACCATTTGCGGCACACACTGCGGCCAGAAACAACTGCACCGGAACCGAATGCGGCGCCTTACTCGCGTAATCCCGAATTTTCTGAAAGCCAGCGGCGCTTTGATGATCGATCGCATAGGATGCGTACAGCACGTTCAGAGCGCGCAGCTCTGTGGGGTTAGCCGAGAGCACCTCTTCGAGATCTGCCCGCCCGGCAGCGGTCTGGTGTTCGTGTATCTTCCAAACACCGTCCTGCAGCACAGCTTCCGGCAAGCGTTTTTGCGCAAGCACCGCATCAATGCCGCGACGAGCGCCCTTCAGATCACCAGATGCCATGAGCGCCCAGTTGCGCTCCAATGCCACAGCGGCCGCGTTCTTCTCGAAAGCCGGAGTTGCATCGAGCACCTGTAAGGCAGATGCGGCGCCATTGGTTTGTACGAGCAGACTCGCCATTTCCAAGCGAAGAGGCAGTGCCGCGGGCTTCAGGCGCAGCGCCTCGCCGAGTTCCTGGCGCTGCCGCAACAGATCTCCCTCGCCCCGGTAAACTTTCGAAAGTAAATAGTGCGCCTCGGCAGACCCGGAATTCAGATGCAGGATGGTGTTCAGATCTGCTTCAGCAGCCGGGTACTTAGCGTTGCGAATGGACATCTCTGCCCGCTGCAGCAGCGCTTCACTATCGTTCGGATTTTTCGATAACGCCTGGGCAAGAACCGCTTCGGCCTCCCGAGTCCGCCCGGTTGACCAATACGCTGCCACCAGGCGGCTTCTCGCGGCACGGTCGTTCGGGTCTGCGTGCGCCAGCCGTTCGAATTCGCCCATCGCTTTGTCGGGATGCCCGTTTTGCATCAGAAACATCGCGTACAACGGGGCCAGCGACTTGTCGGGCAATAGGGACAGACGCCGGAACGTTTCTTCCGCCTCTGCTTTCTGTCCTTGCGAGAACTGCAGGCGGCCCAAGGCCAGCAGAGCCGTACCACTCGTTGGATCAATCTTCGTGGCTTCTAAAAGCGTTCGTTCCGCGTCGGACAGTTGTTTACGACCCATATAAAAGCTCGCGAGCGCGACGCGCGGTTCCGCCGATGACGGATCGTTCTGACATGCTTTCTGTAATACCTGTTCGGCGCCACTCACATCCGAGCGACTGAGCTTCGCCTGTGCAAGCAGCACAGAGGTCTGGAGCGACTTCGGCGCAACCGTTAGTGCCCGCTGCAACTCAGGGATGGCAGCGTCCGTATCTCCAAGCTTCAACTCCGCAAGCCCGAGCGTACTGAGCGCATCGGCATTGTTTGGATCATTCTTCACAACCTCTGCCATTCGGCTCTCGGCAGTTTTAACGGTGTCGCGCTCAGCCGTAGATGCCATGAGCTTGGCGATCTCCACTTGCGCGGCCTCAAAGTCGGGCTTGAGCTGTAACCCCTTATTGAAGCTGAAGACGGCATTTTGCAGCTCATGCGATCGGGCATAAACTACACCGAGCTGGTAGTAAGCCTCAGGATCCTTAGGCATCATCTTCACAGCCGTCCTACACTCGAGCAGTGCGCGTGCGTAGTCCTTTTTTTGAACGAGCTCTTTCGCTCGCGCCAAGGCTCTGTCGTGCTTTGCTTTCGGACTCGTGGCACATCCGAAGAGCAGCAGCGCGAGCAAGGGAAATCCTACGAATTTAAGGTGTTGCGTTCGCATGTGTGCTGTCGGGATCTGAATGGCAATTCGCATACCAACGGCGTTGTTGGCGCAACGACTGTCTATCCGGCCTGTGATGCGAAAAGTTTTGGGACTTTATTCCAGTGTTTTGCCATTCACCCGACCGAGGCACACGCCCGCGTCGGGTTTGCGCTGCCGACAGTGACCTAAATGCTCGCTCTGTATTGGAAAGGCAGTTGCACAACTAAAGACTTCCCATGTCCACTCCTGTCGCCATCGCCGTCGCCACCTCTTCCCGAAAAAGAACTCTCGAGGGTTATGCCGGTCCCGCGCTGCTGTTGCTGCTTGGTGTGGCTCTTTACTGGCGCGTCGCCTTAGACCTGTTCAACGACTGGTGGACACAGCCGAACTTGTCGCAGGGCCTGGTGATTGTCCCGCTGGCGCTGTTTATTGCGTGGACACAGCGGACGAGAGTTTTGAAGACACGCTCCTCACCGGCAACAACTGGCCTGGCGTTGATCGCCATCGCCTGCTTCTTATATGTCATCGGCAAAGTGGCAGCCGAGTTTTTTTTGCAGCGTGTCTCGCTCGTGCTGGTGATTGCAGGCGCGATCTGGACATTCTGGGGATCGGCGCGGCTGCGGACATTGACCTTTCCGCTGGTGCTGCTTGCAGCCTCGATTCCCTTGCCCGCTGTGGTCTACAACACCGCCGCTGCCCCACTGCAATTGTTCGCATCCGATATGGCCGCGAATCTGGCGCAGGCGCTTGGAGTCACCGTCTACCGCGACGGAAACGTTATCAATCTCGCCTACATGTCGCTTGGCGTAGAAGAGGCATGTAGTGGTCTCAATTCGCTGTCGGCGATGCTGGTCGCCGGCGTCTTCCTCAGCTTCCTCCTCTGCCGGCGTGCCACCTCACGCCTATCCATCCTGGTCTTGTCCATACCCGTCGCTATCGTTGCGAACATTATCCGAATCACAGGCACCGCAATTCTGGCGGATTACGATGACAAGTTCGCACGCGGCTTCTATCACGCACTATCCGGCTGGCTGATCTTTGTCATCGGATTCGCTGTGCTGTACGGCATTACTAAGTTACTGTCGTACACAGAACGGCGCCCGGCAGAAACCATTCCAGCAGTAGCTTGATAATCGCAGTTGTTATCTGGAACCTGATTCCTGATAGTTTCCGTCGGGCGCTGCTCGGAACGAGATCCGAAAGCGCGTGTTCGCTGACGTGTGATCGATCAGCAGAACGCGGCCGCGTTCTCGGTCAGCCAGCGATCCAAACCGATCGGCTTCCGTCCGAGCACGCGCTGCACTCCGGCAGTAACTTGTGCCAAACGGCCTTCTCGAATCGCACGCCATAGTTCCACGTGCGCTGCGGTCTCCTCTACCGATGCGCCGGTTGCTGAAAAGCGGCGGCTGGCTTCCTCGTCGCTGATGGGCTGAAATTGGACGGGCTTTCCCAGAACCGACCCGATCCTCACCGCAATTTCAGGAAAGCTGAGCGATTCCGGTCCCGTTAGAGCGAGCGGCTCGTTCCAGTAAGCGTGAGTGGTTAAGGTCTTTACGCAGACGGCAGCAATGTCCTCTGAGTGGATGAATGGGCGCTTTCCGTCTGCGGTGGATGCGCGCACGACGGCGTCGCTTCGAATCGAACCAGCCCATGCCAGCAAATTAGACATGAAGCCTGTCGGCTGGACTTGTCCCCATTTTTGGCACAAAAAGTTAAGGCTCAGAATTCATGGAAGGGAGAATTTGAGTCATGGGGTTATCACGCCGGAAGTTCACGAAAGAATTTAAAATCGCCGCGCTGCGGCAGATAAATGCGGGCGGTTCGATCGCGGCCGTAGCCCGATCGTGTGAGATCAATCCGAGTTTGCTGCACCGCTGGCGAAAGGATTTCCAGGAGTCACCGGAGCACGCCTTTCCCGGGCTGGGCAAGAAAAAAACCGACGAGAACCGAGTGGCGGAACTGGAACGAAAAATCGGCCAACAGGCGTTGGAGATCGATTTTTTGAAACGGTGCTTGCAGCGCATCGAAGAACAGCGGATGCTGCAGGCGTTGATTGGAAAACCGCTATCTACCAACAGGTCAGGCAAGAAATGAGCGGCCACGAGCTGGCGATTGAGCGCATGTGCGAGTTGGCCGGAGTGAGTCGCAGAAGTTTCTATCGTTTCGATCCCGATGCAAAGCCGGCGGAACGCGAGATGGATCTACGGGACGCGATACAACGAATCGCGCTCGAGATGCCAAGCTATGGGCGGCCGCGGATCACCGCCGAATTGCGGCGGCGTGGCTGGGTGGTGAATGCCAAGCGCGTGCATCGCATCATGCGTGAGGATAATCTGCTGTGTCTGCGGCACCGCAAGTTCTTGGTCACGACCGATTCGCGGCATGGCTTTCCCATTTATCCCAACCTGGCCGGTGGCTTGCAGTTGACCAACGTCAATCAGCTCTGGATTGCAGATATCACGTATATTCGACTGGCGACCGAGTTCGTGTATCTGGCGATCATTCTGGATGCCTTCTCGCGCCGGGTAATTGGCTGGGCTCTGGACCGTACGCTGGAAGCGAAGCTCACCCTGGCGGCGCTCCAGATGGCCTTGTCTCGCCGCAGCAGGAGGGCGGGTCTGGTGCATCATTCCGATCGCGGTGTTCAGTATGCAGCGCAGGAATACATCGGCTTGCTCACTGAGCATGGCATTCAAATCAGCATGAGCCGTAAAGGAAATCCTTACGACAACGCGCGGACGGAGAGTTTCATGAAAACTCTAAAATATGAGGAGGTCTACCGGCAGGAATACCGCGACCTGCCCGACGCGTTTCGTTCACTCCGCCGGTTCATCGAGAAAGTGTATAACGAAAAACGACTGCACTCGGCCCTGGGATATCTGCCGCCTTGCGAGTTCGAGGCCAATCTGATCGCGCCCAACTGTAAGGAAGCCGCTGCGCGGCAGCTCTCTGTATGAGTTTTTTCAGGCATCGGGAAATCTTTCGATCCGATAGGATGCGATCGGTCCGAAGGCATGAGATGCTTGGCCAAATCGCAAAAACGGATTCGAATGCCAAAATTTTTGCGCTTAGGACGCGCTATAAGCGATCGGCGAGCATGCCGCATATGTTGGCGTACCCCCAGAAAACGCCGCTATTGCCCGCCACGGGTTTCGCTTACGTCAGGGAGCGGCTAATCCGCCGCTCCCCGGCTCATCGTCTCGATGAGTTTCCGGTTGGTTATTCCTCGGCCAGTTGCACTCCTGCAGCGCTCGCCTCCGCTTCACCAACCGGAAGCCATTCTGCAATACAGGCCCGCCGTCGGCCAAGAACTTTTCAGCCAACGGCTAACAGTGTCTTAACTTTTTGTGCCACGCCAGGGGACAAGCGCAGTTCGTCCAATAGTTAGACGCAGCAAGACCTGTTAGCTATTAGCTTTTAGCTATTAGCTTTTAGCTACTAGCTGTTAGCTGCCGCGGATTCGGTTATGTTGTGCTCGCTCACGCTCGCGGCTCCGCTTGAATGTACCGGTGCAGTATTTTTGGTTAACAGCGCGGCGATTTTGGCATTTGCCATACGAAGCCGAATTTCGTGGAGTTCCTGTTTGCGGGTTTCGGCCGCTACTTTGCGCGATTCGTCAGCCTGCTTCCGGATTTCGGCGGCTTGTTTGCGGACCTCGTTCGCCTCGGCCTGTTTTTGCCGTTCAAAGCCAATTTGATCTTGATGTTGCTGTTTGCGGCGCTCCGCCTTCAATTTATTCAGCTCGTTCAGGCACTTGAAGAAGGCGCGTTCGTGCGTGGTCTCGTAGCGCATCCATAGTGCCATGGCTTCATTGAAGTCGTCCATGCCGCTCAAGCCCTCGCTGAGGAGTTCCGAGGACTCAAATTGGAAGCGTTCGGCGCGGCGGGCGAGCCAGAAGTGCTCGGACATGCGCTGCACGATGAGGTCTTCGGTTGTGCCGGCCGGCTGATGGTCCTCGCGCAAGGATTCGAGCAGTGCGTCGTACTCGGCGCGATCTTCGGAAGCGAAGAGCTGGAATTTGCCGCGCAGGCCGTGGCGGAAATTGTTCTGCGAAGAAGCTCCGAG
>Ga0213881_10001562_pt1 | contig 10733 bp, 16 predicted proteins | sample BarmaccoBMER_R08_FD_160104 | JGI IMG/M metagenome (GOLD analysis project Ga0213881, IMG submission 160104) | Barbacenia macrantha exposed rock microbial communities from rupestrian grasslands, the National Park of Serra do Cipo, Brazil - ER_R08 ... | reverse complement strand
TCCCTATCACGGTGGCGTCCCCCGGTCTCGGGCTGCGCGTGGTGCGTGACCCGTGATCCCGCCACCGTCTGCATGGCCCGTGGTCATCGTCGGATGCTCGGCCCGCAAGCTGTCCACCATCACGCCGGTCGCGGCACTGGAGCTGTATCAGGGATGGTGCGTGCCCCAGCTCCGCACCTACATCCACCAACGTCCCCAGCTGCGCCAGCACATCCTGGTGCTGTCCGCCCACCACGGGTTGATCCACGCGGAGCACCCACTGCTGCCCTATGATCAGCCACTCACTCCCCACCGGGCCGCCGACCTCCGCCCTGCGGTCCATCAGGCCTGGATCCAGCACACCCGGCGCGTGGCGGTTGGTGAGCTGTTACTCCTGCTCGAACCGGCCTACCTGGAGCTGATCGGTCCCAGCCTGTTGCGCCATCCACCCGCCGCCGTGCACTGGATTCCCGACCCGACCCGGATGTGGGAGCGCGCCACCGCCGTCATGGACAGGTGGGGCTGGCACCCAGTGCCCGGCGAGGTCGATAACAGGAGCCCGCGCTGATGCCCCGCGTCTTCGACTCCACCGGAGTGCTGCACCTGGACAAGGCCACCGTCCAGACCGGCATCGAGGTCCTCGCCGAGGCTCTTGTCATGGCACCGCCTGACGTGGTGATCGGCGTTGCCCGCGGTGGAACCCGGCTGGCACACGCACTTGCCACGCGCCTGCGCCGACCGCACGTTGTGGTGCGCGCGTCGCACAACCGCAGCGATGCCGTCCGCCAGCAGGCCACCGGACTCGTGAATCTCGACGTCACCGCCGCCACCGAACTTGATCATGGACTGCGGGTGCTGCTGTGCGACGACATCTACGGCACCGGTGCCACGCTCGCCGCTGTGTCAGCCGCGCTCGACGCCCTCATCTTTCCCCGGCAGATCCAGACCGTGACCCTGTGCCGCAATGAAGGCGCCACCAATCATCCGGACCTGTGGCTGTGGGAGGTGCGCCACTGGGTGGTCTTCCCCTGGGAACCCCCGCCACCTGCCAGCCAGACCCACCCGCTTCCGCCGCCGTACTACGTGCGGAGGCGACCGTGACCATCGTGTTCGTCTTGCTCACCTACGGCCCCGACGAACCCGCCGGTATCGAGCGCAGCATCGCCGCTCTCGTGTACGGGCTGCGGGCGCATGGTCACCAGGCACACGTCCTGGCCGCCGGACCGGTCACCGCCGCGGACCACCCCGAGATCATCCGCCTCCGCTCGCTAGTTCTGCCCCACCCCGCGACCGAAGAGGACCTTCTCGCTGCGGTGGCGAACGCCCCGGGTTTGGCCAGTGAGGTCACCGGGATCCTGGCCGAGACCAACGCCGAGCTGGTGTGCTGGACGGACGCCACCTGGGGGCTGGGATACCTCGCTCCCCACCCCGGCATCGCGACCGCGCTCATGGCGCGGGTGCTGCGCACTGACACCTACCTGCACCAGGCGCTGGCCCACCATCCCAACCACATCCTGACCACCAGCGAATTCCTCCTCCACCAGGCGGCGGCAGCCGGGTTGGACACCCGTGGCTGGCAGGCGATACCCAACGCCTTGCTCACCTCCGGCACACCACCCTCGCCACCGATCCGCGAGGAGCTGCGTCGGCGTGGTCCGGTCCGTATCGTCGCCAGGGCCGAACCGCACAAAGGCATCGCGGAGCTAATCACCGCATGCCCCCGCGACCTGAGCCGGGACGTGGACATCGTCCTAGCCAGCGCCGGGTTCGAATACTGGCCGGGAATGCAGCGTGAGATGATCACTGCCTGCCAGCGTCTCGCCGATGACCATCCTCGGGTTCGGCTGCATCCCGCACTGCCCTGGCACGGTGTGCAACCGTTCCTCAGTGGCGCCTCATGCACGGTCATCGCCTCCACGTCCCCGGAAACCTTCTGCAACACCGCCCTGGAGGCGCTCAGCGTCGCCACCCCGGTCGTCACGTTCGATCTAGGCCACGTCCCCACCCTGATGGGCGACGCCGGAACCGTCGTACCCCTCGCCCACGGCGCGCACGGTCTCTGGCAAGCCGTCACCGATCTCCTCAACAACCCGCATCGATATCGGTGTGCCAGCCAGGCAGGACCGACGCGCGCTGCCGGACACCAACCCCAGGCGGTCGCCCAGCGGTTCCTCACCGCCCTCGGCCACCAGCCGGCGACCTCACCCAGCACTGCGCGGTCTCGTCAGACCACGCCGAGCACCGGCGGGAAATCATGAGTGCCTTCGGCCTCGCACCGGGGCAGCAGGTGCTGGTGGTGGCCACCCACCCCGACGACGAGACCCTGGGCTGTGGCGGCACGATCGCCCGGCTCGTCGCTGAGGGTGTCCGCGTCCACGTGCTCGCCGTCACGGTGCGCGTCGCACCCCTGTGGTCAGGCGAAAGCACCCCCGCCACGCGCCTGCGCGAATTTACGGCAGCCTGTGACGCGCTGGGAGTCACCCGCAGAGCGGTGGCGTGGATCGATCATACCGGCGTGCTGGACATCGCCACCCGGCCCCGCGGGGTGATCGAGCTCATCGAGTGCCACGAGCAGGTCTCCCTGCATGCGCTTCGTCCCGACGCGCTGCTGATCCCCGCAGCGGGCGGCTTCCACCAGGACCATCAGGTCGTGCACCGCGCCGCGTTCGCCGCCGCCCGGGTCCACGGCCGCGGACCCCAGCACACCCCGCCGCTCGTGCTGGGATTCCGGGGGGTCGAGGACCACTGGTCCGCCCGCATCGAACCCTGGTGGTGCCACGTCGACACCTCCCAGCACTGGGTAACCAAAGAGAACGCCCTGCGGTGCTATGCATCCCAGTTGCGCGGCGACGGCCATCCCCGCCGGGTCGAACACATCCGCACCGTGGACGCCGCTGCGGGAGGTGCTCTGGGCTGGCGCTACGCCGAGAGTTTCGTGCCCTACCGACTGGCCTATTGACCACCCCAATACCACGGCGGCCCACCGATGACCCACCACAGCGATGATCCCGCTCCGCAGCGCGTCCTGGTCGCCCATCAACCGGCCTACCTGCCCTGGCAGGGCTACTTTGCGCGGCTGCTTGACGTCGATCGTCTGGTGTTACTTGATCATGTCCAATTCGCGGAACGGGGCCGTCAGCACCGCACCTGGATCCACGGCCCCCGCGGCGGACGCCACCTGCTCAGCGTCCCCGTCCGCCGGTCCGGCCGGTTCGGACAATCCATCCGCGAGGTCGAGATCGCCGACCCGCGCTGGGCGCAACGGCACTGGCGCACCCTGGAGCAGGCCTACCACCGGGCCCCCTACTTTGAGGATCTCCGCGACGAGCTGCGCCGCGTCTATCAGCACCCATGGACCACCCTGCACGAGGTCAACGACGCCCTCATCCGCCTGCTCCTCGAGGTGTTGGGCCTGCCAGTACAGATCCAGCACTCCAGCATGATCAGCCCCGTGGGACGCAAGACCGCGATGCTGATCGATCTCGCCCGACGTACCGGCGCGTCGGTCCTGCGCGTGGGCACCAGCGCTCCCCGCTACCTCGACGCGACGCTGCTAGCCCAGGCCGGCATCAGCGTCGACATCCTCAGCTACACCCACCATCCCTACCCGCAAGGATCAGGTCCCTTCCTTCCCGGCCTCACCGCGCTCGACCTGGTGCTGCATCAAGGCCCCGCCGCCCGCAACGTCCTGGCGGCCGGCGTCGCCCTGCGCCGCTGGGAACCAGCCCACAGCCGTGATCAACCATGAACAGAGTCCCCACGAGGGTGCAGACGCATTCGCTCATGCCTCTGCTCGTCCACCCTCGCCATCTCACCCAGGCTGCCCGCGGGTGCATGCGCACCACCTCCAGCCCCGGCGCCGACGGCATCACCTGGCACGACTATCGGGTTGGGCTGCACGACCGGCTCGCGCATCTAGCTGCGCAGTTGCGGGACGGCTCCTGGCGACCGGGGCCGGTTCGCCAGCTCAGCTGGCCCAGCGCAGACAAACGCCTCTGCGTGGCCATCCCCACCGTGGAAGATCGAATCGTGCACCGGGCCATCCGGCGATGTGTCGAACCGATCCTGGAAGCGCACGCCTACCCCGACTGGATGTTCGGGTGGCGACCCGGCCGGGGCCGCATCCACGCTCTCACCTACGCCCAACGCCAGGGCATCACCAGCCCCTGCTGGGTTGCTGACATCGACATCGCGCACGCCACCGCGGGCGGCACCGTGGCGCAGGCCCTCGGCTGGCTCGCCCAGTGGGTCCACGACGGGAGTTTCCTCGCGACTGTCCGACACGCGCTGGAGGGACTTCCCGCACCACTGGCGCCGGGCAGCGGGCTGACCCCCCTGTTGACCAACCTGCGACTGCTGCGCATTGATCACACGCTCACCGAGCTCACCGTCGTACGGGTCACCGACAATTACGTGATCTTCTGCACCGGGCCTCACGAGGCTCAGCGAGCGTTCGACCACCTCACTCAGGTGCTGTCCGCGTGTGCACTCCAGCCCAACCCGGCCAAGAGCAAGATCTGGCACCCGAACCTGGAAGACCTCTTCCTCGCCGGCTGACTACTCCCTCTTTCATCCCCGCGAGGGCCAAAAAAACGCCAACGTCTCCGCGAAATTGCGCACAACGTCCCGCTCGGCTCGGACCCGCTCGTACGCCGCGGCTCGCATACCAGCACGCTGCACCTCGGGAACACTCAACGCCTGCCTGATCGCCCTGGTCAATCCACCCGGCGCGCCGGGGTCATACAGCACGCCAGTTACTCCATCATCGATCTGCTCCACAAACCCATCCCGGCGTGGCGCCACCACGACCGGGCCAGCGTGCCGAGCCCACAATGCGACCTCGAAGGGCACGTTCGCCAGCGACTCTCCCCGCGACGGGCAGACCACTGCCCGGGTTTCCGTCAATCCACACAGTGCCCGCGGCAGCTCACGGGTGTAGGCGGTAACAAAGGTCGCCCGCAGACCCTCCGCCGCGATACGCCGTGCGTACTCGGCGATTAACGGGTCATCACCATCGAAAGGAACGATAATGATCACCACATAGACCTCGTCCCGCAACGGGCCCATGGCGCGGATCAGGATATCGATGCCCTTGGTGGGATCGGTCCGGCCGATGCTCACCACCAGGGGCCGATCCAGCGGCACCTGCCAGTGGGCCGCCACCTCGCGCGCCATGGCTGCTGGCATGGGCTGAAGGTCCGGGCTGGCCAGATCGAGACTGGACGTGAACGGAGCCAACCGTCCCGGCCTCAACCCGAACTCTGAGCGCAGATGCGAACTCAGAAAGCGGCCAACGTCACCCACCCACACACCAGCTCCCGCGTTCGCGCTGTCGATTCCGCGTCGTTCCCAGGCGAGTCGCGCAGGGTTGGGATGCGGGCGCTCCACAATCAAGGCCGTGCTGTAGTAGGCAAGCAGAACACGGACCCCGCACCGGGTCTCCGGCAGCCTCCGGCGCGCCAGGGCCTCACCGAGCCCAGCGAATGGGGTATCAACGGCGATCACGAGGAGCTCGTCATAGTGCCGTGCCAACTCCATGGCGCAGCTCGCACCTGCCTCAGAGAGTGTCTGCCAGGTAGCCACCGACCAGAACTCCATCCCTGTCGCATAGCGCAATGCGTGCACCAGCCCACCCCACGACGCCACAACTTGCTGGCTGAAGGCCAGGTCAGCCGGGTTAAAGGCCCAGGTGTGCGGCCCCGGCTGGGGACAAGCCACGTGCACCTCGAAGGGACCGATGAGGCGAGTCAGCTCCTCCCCGTGGCGCGCCAGGGCGGAGAGCAATGTTTTGGTTTGCCGGCCGAGACCATTGGTGTTATTGCACACTCCGTTGACTGTGCAATACAGGATGGCGCGACGCGCGGTCATGCTCCTCCTCCGAGACCCCGTGATCGGTTAGTCTGCCCGCCGTCCAACCCGTGGGCACCCGGCAGCCGCGATCACGGGCAGCAATGTGCTGAAGGGGAGGCCCCGTGTGCGCCGCCGAATTGCCGCCAAGGCTGTACGTGGATGGTCACAACCTGCTGCACCGGGCCGCGTTCGGCTTCCCCGCCCGCATCACCTCCCGCAGTGGACGAGACATCACGCTGGTGTTTGGATTCTTCGCCCTCATCCGCGCTGGCGCCCGGAGCCTGGAGGCCCCACCGGAGGTCATCGTGGTCTTCGACGGCCAGGAGGGCACGGCCGACCGGCGAGCCCTGCTGCCCCACTACAAGCCCCCCGTCACCGGGGATGAGGAGGTGTTCGCTGACCTGCCCCGCATCCGGGAGGGACTCACCCTGCTGGGCATCGGCTGGCTCGAGAACACCCAGTGGGAAGCCGATGACGTGATCGACTCCCTCATCGCCGCCCATCCCGCCCGCGACCATCTGATTATGTCGACTGACAAGGACTTTTACCAGCTCCTTTCGCCCCGCGTCTCGGTGCTGAATACTCAGCGACGCGTTGACCGTCGCCGGATATGTCCTGGCGAGGTGTACGACAAACACGGGGTGTGGCCCCCTCAGTGGTGCGACTACCGCGCCCTCACCGGGGATAAATCAGACAATATCCCTGGCATCCGGGGCATCGGAAACAAAACCGCCGCCCGACTCCTCGCCGGCGGCGCCCACCTCGAAGACTTGGACAAGCTCAACCGGCTCACCGGACGTATCGGCCACCTCATCCGCCACCAGTGGGATCAGCTCATGCTGTGGCGCACTCTCATCCAACTCCGCACCAATGTCCCTCTCCCCACCACGATCGAAACACACCAACCCAGCAGGTTGCCTTCAGCCCCCGACATCATCGGCGCACTCGACTTATGGAAATGACAGATCATGAGCTTCCGTGTGGGGCACCCCGCGCAAGCCCGAACGTGGTCCCCTTCGAGGAAGCCAACTACGGCTGCTCCGCGTTCCGCGCCTTCCTGGCCCGCCCGCCCCACGGGGTCCGCGACATCGGACAATCCGGCGAAGACCTCCGCATCCAACTCATCGAACCCAGCCGGGAGAGGACAAACGGAAGCTGACGACAGCGCAGCGACGCCTCACCCCATGTCCACCGTCTCACCCACTTGTTCAGGAATAAGGACTCGGTGAGCCGCTATCCCGGCTGCCCCATGCCCGTAAGGTCAACCGCACACCATCCTGCCCGTCTTCTTCTCGAAGGCCTACTCGAGGTAGGCAAAACTACTGTCATGGAGCGGCTGGTGGAACTCCTGGTGGACGCTGGTGTGCCGTCGAGTTGATAACTGCGGCAGAGACCAAACCGCGATGGCCTCCCCGCTCAGCTATGTCATCAGCTCACGGACTCCGCACCTCAAGACGCCTCAGGTTAGCCACCATCTCGCTGTGTCGATCAGCTAATTCTTTCGTCGTCCCCAGCTGGGGATACTGGTGTTGCATGCGCACCGCCAGATCACCCAGCCGCCTGAGTACTACCCCAGTAATCCGCTCCGAGTCGAGCGCCTGCGCTATGTGCTCGACCGCATCGTCAGGTTGTCCAAGATCCACATGTGCTCGCGCGAGGTCCAGCCGAGCCAGGGCCTCTCTCGTTGGGTCGAGGCCGCGGTCTCGACAGAAAGAAATGGTTTCTTTGGCGTACGGTATGGCTCTGTTGGGCCGGCCAAGCCAAATATAGGAGTCAGCTGTATAGAAAGCCAACACCCCAGAATTGGCCGAGAATAGTCCAAAATTCTGGTGGTCAAGCTGGCCAAATCTCGTTTGGGCGTCTTTCAGGACCTCCTGGAACTGGTCCGCCTGATCGAGTCTAGCATAGGCCCGAGCAAGCTTAACGCTTACTTCCGCCGCTACGGCACTGCCCCGGGGGGCATGTTTGAGACCACGCTCGGCCGCATCCCTAGCTGCAGCAGGTTGATTGCGGTACAGGGCAATGGTATTTTTGGTATCCATGGCCCAGGCGCAGATCTCGTAGTCCTCCGCTTGCCACCCATGCTCCCACGCATCCAAGCAATGCGCCTCAGCCGTAACTAGATCACCAAGGTCGATCAACTGCCAGGCCAGAATAATACTCAACGAGCCGGCGTGATGGTATAGTTCCCTGCTCTCACGTAACGTGTGCCGCCCACCAAGAAGATCCGCGACCTGACGGCGGTACCAGCGGGCCTTAGGAAACAACTCGCCCGGCGGTGTGTGGGGACTGACGGCTGCCAGGTCAGAAACCACAAAGTCGAGGTGTTCCAGCGTCCTCGGCCCAAGTTGGCTGGCCTCAGCACGGCGGGTGAACTCCATGGCTTCCACGGCCGACTGGGTAAACGAATCAAGGTCAGCGTGCGCCGCTCCCAGCCCTAGCGTGGACGTACCCAGGAGCGTCAAAGCCTGCCTGCGGTCCGTACGATCACCTCCCGGCGGAAATGGCAGCAGAGCACTCCCGCCTGTTTGCTGGTCATCACCAGTATCGCCATACTGGGGCGCCGTCGACAGGGCTGGCGTGGTTTGGAGCTGGTCCTCCGCGCAGGGTTGATCTGCCAGCAGCTCCGCCAGTTTGTCATGCGAGATGCCCAGCACCGCGGCCAACCTCGGCCGGTGGCAGGGCTGGGGCGTGCTCTGGCCGGCCTCCCACCGCTGCACCGTCGAACGCTCAACCTCCAACTGTTCGGCCATCCGTTCCTGGCTGAGGCCGGCGGCCTTGCGCGCAGCAATCAGACCGAGCCGCTTCCCTGGCATCGTCATCCCCCCTCTTTCCTTCCGGTCACGCCGGAGGTATCCCGACAATAGCGGGTGTTCATTGCCATAGGTCACTCGCCCTCCGGCGGCTTTAATGCTGCGGTATTGCTGCGGTATTGCTGTTTTCTCTGTCCCTGATCTCCACCACAGTGACCTCCAAGGAATTCGACATCGCGAACAGTGACAACAACGGACTAATGGAGAGAGCTAGAGCGGTTGTCGAGGATGACGGTTGTGAGAGCGGACCGCATGCCCCGCCGGAACATCGCGGCAAGCCGCAGCGGAATCGTGAGCAGCGTTGGGAGACCCGATATGTTGACCGGACTACCGGACGACACGCCGTGGCCAGACTACCGGGACGTGCTGGGCTGGGTCATCAGGCGCGACGTTGGCAGGCTCATGCCACGGCTCGGCTGCACGGGGAGCGCGGCCCCAGCAAAGCAGGGTACGGACATTGTCGCCTTCCCCCGTGCCCGGACCTCGGTGGTGGCGAGGTGATGGCCGTGACCCGCACGGGTCGGACTGTGGAACAGACCACTCATCGGCTGGTCTGTGAGGCCCTGCGGGAGAGCGTGCGGGCTGGGCCGGGTGCCCTGAAGAGGGTTGGCTCGGTGCGCTATCGGGCGAGTGCCGTGTTGTACCTGCTGCTGCTCGAGCACCCCATTGATGAGCGGGGCCGCTGTCGATCCTGCCCCGGCGTGATGATCGGGCTGCGATCCCGGCCGTGCCAGATCCACCTCAGGGCCAGCGACTGGCTGCTCCACCACCCCGATGAGGCGCTGCTGCGCTCGCACCTTGCTGAGGAGCTGGGAGCGGGCCGTGTGCCTCCACGCGCGGGGGCCGGCGCGCCGCCCCGATCTGGCCTGACCGTCAGGGCCCGATGAGCGCTCGCGGTGTGATCTCCGACTGGCCGTCGGTGGTGCTGCCCCCGTCCACCACCGCTGCCGGCGGCCGGTCGGTCCCCTTCGCGCACTCAGGAGAACCCCATGGTGAGCCCTGCCGCCGCGTTCCCTGTGCCGTCGCCGCGGTTCCCCCCGATTCCGGCGTTGCGCGGTCGCTTGATGTGGCCTGAGGGTCTTACGCGCGGCGGTGAGTCAGGGGAATTCTGGGTGGGCTGCCTGGGCCGTGGGGAGCACGTCATGAGCCCCGGTCGCCGGTTGAGCCCGCTGTCTGGCGGGCCGCCGGTTGAGCATGACCCCCGTGCTGATGCTCCCGGCGGGAGCTCCCGGCGGCCGGGCCCCGAGGGGTGTCAGCGATGAGTGGCAAGCATCACAAGCCACCGTGGTGGCGGTGGCGTGGCGGTCGTGGTGGAGGAGCTCAGGTGAGTCGGCCCCGGTGGTCCCTGACTGAGATGGTCGATGGCGCTGATGGGTGGGCGCACCTGGTGACCCCGAAGGCGTTCGAGCAGGGCCTGCGCGAGGGCATGGGCCGCTATCAGGTGTTGTGTGGGCGCCGGATCGCCGCGGCGAGTATGGCCGCCCGGCCGAGGGGCTACTGCCGGCCCTGTGTCGTGTTGGAGCCCGTGGCATGAGCGCGCCCGAGCCATCGTCAGCCCGGAACGGGATCGTGCTGCCGGCCACCTGGTCAGCGCGTCACGGTGGGGGAGGTGTCAGCGTGGTGGCGACCAAACTGCCGGAGGGTCGGATCGAGTTCGCTCCGCGCGCCAGCGACGCCCGCGCATTCACGGTGGAGGAAGACGAGCTGATCAAGGCACTGCTGCGATGGGGGCCATGGTGACCTGGTATGCGATCGGTGGCACCGGCCGACGTGCCGCGGCGTATTGGACGAGGGCAGCGCGCGGGCGGCCTGCGGCCGGGAGTTCTTCCCGTCACGAGAATCGGGGCAGCCACACTGCCGCGCGCTGCCCGCGCCCGAGCGAGTGTCGGGTGTGTCTGGCGCGGACCAACAATCAGGTGGCGATCCCCGCGATGTGCTCGAGACACCCGGACGAGGTGATCAGTCTGGGGGTGCGCGGGCTCGGCGACGGTCGGATCACGCTGGAGCCCCACACCGGCGGTGGGTGCGCGCTCACGATCCACGCCGCCCTGGTGTTCGACGTTCTCGGGGCGTGGTTGGGGTGAGCCGGGC
>Ga0213881_10001561_pt1 | contig 10738 bp, 10 predicted proteins | sample BarmaccoBMER_R08_FD_160104 | JGI IMG/M metagenome (GOLD analysis project Ga0213881, IMG submission 160104) | Barbacenia macrantha exposed rock microbial communities from rupestrian grasslands, the National Park of Serra do Cipo, Brazil - ER_R08 ... | reverse complement strand
ACACGCCACCACCGTCAACACGGACACGACGTAGCAGGTGTTGACCTCACAGCCCGGCGGCGGCTACCGCATCACCACAGCTCACAGGCATATCCGACCAAAATTTCTTCGAGGCTACGGGCACCCCGTGGAGCGTGGTCGGTGATGGCCGCGCGGTCGCGCAAGCCCAGGGGGTTGTCGGGGGTTCCGGGTGGGCCGGTGGAGGTCGCTCCGGTGGGGTTTGTGCCCGCTGTCGAGCAGGCGCGGATTCTGGCCGAGGTGCTTTCGGGTATGGAGTTGGGTGCTTGGGATCAGCGCATCGTGGCCTGGTTGGCGGGGTGGGATGCGGCGACGGTGTTGACCATCGCGTCGTGGGTCGTTCGGGCTCGGGAGACGAGGCCGGTGCGGTGAGGGAATCTGGTGGCCAAGTGGCCTCCCGGTAGCAAGCGCCGAATTTTCAACGAATATCTACATTCACGCAGGTCACAGCCTTGCTGACGATCTTCACGTGCCCACCCTCAATGATCATGGTTGAGGCGTCTGACCAGCGCAAACGGCGCAGATCGATGATTTTTCGTTGGAAACTACCGGTGGGCCAGTTAGCAGTCACCGCGCTGAGCTGCGCAGATGCCGTCGATGGCACTGGGTGACACGTTCCTTCACGACACCCCGTGACACGTTCCTTCACGACACCCCTAGGTAAAGGGTGAAGATGATCATAGAGTGGTCTTCATGCCGCAGGACATGAGGGAGGGTCCCGGTAGTAATGGCCGTAAAACAACGAATATGCAGGTCAGCGGTCACGTCAGGCCCCGCATCCGAGGCCGCTCCAGCGAGGCTGTGACCAGGTAATCCGCCCGTTTTTCGGCGAGTACTACGGGAACCCCGGGATGTCCGAAGTTCCCAGCACCCGCCCTCACTGGGTTAACCTGATCTTAGAGCAGGTCGAGTTGGATTGCCGGGTCGATGCGGCGCAGCCTTCCAGGGTCATCGGTGAGTACGGGCCATCCCCGTTGGTTAGCGACGTGGATGATGTGTCCAGCGCAGGCATCGAAGACGCCAGCGGCCAGGAGCAGCTGGTCGACTTGGGCGGCGGTGGCGGCGTCGAGTTCGCCAAGGATGACCGAGGGGTGGCCCAGGATTTCGGCAAGTTGAGGCGCGGCGTCGGGACGGACTGCACGGACCTCAGCCAGGGCCAGGGTGGGGAGATACAACGGCAGCGACAGCGCCCAGGCAGTGTCGAACCAGGCCATCGCGGAGATGCGCCCACGTACGAGCGCGGCCAGCGCCGAGGCATCGACGACTTTGCCGCCGATCACGCCGCGGTGTCGGGCGCGACGATGTGCCGCCGGCGGATCTCCTCATCGCCGGGCCAGTCGGCGCCGAATCCGGCGTAGGCGCGGCGGTAGTCCTCCAGGGTGGGGGCACCGTACCGGGCGACCATCCGGGCCATGATCGCCCTGGCGCGTTCATCGTCGCTAGCATCGGGTGGCGCCAGCGGCGGCAGGCTCGGGGCATCAAGCTGGTGCTGGGTCACAGCGCGCCACACTAGCCGATAGGCAGGACAGGACAAAGCCCCCACCCGAGCCTGTGGTGGAGAGCGACACATTTTGGGGAGGCGGGGCTGGTCGGACTGGCGCTCCGACTTCGCCGCGGAGAGCGGGACAAAGTGTGGGAGGCAGACCGCTGACAGCGCTGAGCTGGAAGTCACTGTCGGCGGGCAGGGCCGCCTACGGCGAATTCAAACACGCCAAGGGGCCAACCAGCCACACCTCACAGAGAACACGTTGTCCCGCCTAATGGTTTGTCCCGCTCTCCTGAGCTTGCGGATCGGGTGTGTTGGTGAACCCAGTGGGCGGCCGGCCAGGCGCACCGTGCCACACAGGCTGCGCACCATGATTGTGTGCTGATCCTGGTGTGCCGCCTCCGGCCTGGCGCGATGCGGGCAAGCCACCTGAGTCGCCACCGCGCCGATCTCCGGCAATGCTCGGCTGTCCCACCATCGGGACATCGCGCTGTTCACCCTGGCAGTGGCGGCCTCCCACGATTTGGGTCAGTCTCCGACTCGGTGGCGCGTGACGAACCGGAAGGACCGTTGGTCCGCAGAGAACCAAAGCTTCCGCAACCCCGGTAAGGGCCAGCGTCGGTGACCCGTGGTCGGATTCATTCGATGGTTATGGGTTGGTCATCGACCTGGTCGGCGGTGAGCGCAGTCGCGGTGTGGGACCATCCCTTGGTGCTCGGGCTTGAGCAAACCCCTGTTGATAAGGTAAACGGGGATTTTGTCGGCGTGGCCAGGTTCACCCCAGATGGCGCGCTGGACATCCTGCAGTGCTGTATCGATAGAAGATGGGCTGTCCATGCTGAGGCACCGGCGCGCTTCCTCGCGCGTTAGTGGTCTCGGTGCGCCAGCGCCAGCAGTGAGATATTCGCGGTATAGGGCTGCGAGCACCGTCCGTGTTCTGGGTTTCTCCGTGAACAGTGTCCGCACTCGTTCCTCTGCATCTTCCAAGCCGTCACGTGTGATTGCCCCAGGACCTGATTCATGTGTACCTGGCCTGGTTGTGCGTGGGTGAGAACCGGAGACGGTCAGAACCATCACATACCGCTCGATATCCCATACGCGTAGCTCAATCTCACCGTCCGGCAGCGCGAAGCTACAGTGCCGCGGGACGTCATATTTTCGTTCACTGGTCTTCGCCCACAATCTCACAATTGTTTCATTCTGATCACTGTCGTTATCGATCCACCAACTTCCGACGCGGTGGCGGAGGCAAGGCGTATGCGGAGCTCGTGAGATCGCATGATCTTTCCCGTGAGAAAGAAATTCACGATCGAGGAAGTAGACCTTGTCTTGACTGGCCGTGATGATTGGCTCAGACAGATAATCGATCTCGAGATCAGCCACGACACGGGTCCTTCCTGTGGTGGGTGGGTGGTTTGCTCGGTCGGGACATCATTGGGTAACCACATCGGCGACAACAACCGTGACGTTGTCGTCTGCTCCGGCCTCGAGGGCTCTTCTGACAAGGCCTTTCGCGCATGTTCTCGGATCCGCGGTCCGGAGCTCGGCTGTGGCGCGCCGCAGTCCACCCTCGCCAAGCGCGTGAAACAGGCCGTCGCTGGCCAGCAGGTAGCGTTGCCCCTCTTCGGCCTGCTCCTGCCATTCGTCGGCCTGGATTTCCTCGGCAAAGCCGACGGCTCGCATCAGTCGCCCGCCCTGTGGATGTTCCGCGTCGCCTGCGGTGATGGCGTTCGGACTTGCGGCGTGAATCGTAGCGGCTAGCGTATGCGCGCGGGTCAGCCATACCACCTCAACGCGACGCGGCCTCTGCAGCAAAGCCATCCCATCGCCAACATGGATGCCGTGAACCCACGGTGTCCCGCCCTCGGCGGACAACACGGCTGCATCGAGGGTTGCGGCCAGCCCGCTCGTCAAAGGGTCAGCGACACCTTGGCCGCGTACCTTCGCGTTGACCGCGTGAACCGCCCGGGAAAGATCGGCAGTTCCCCGGACCCCCTTGAGGCCCTGGACCGCCAGCACGGCTGCGATCCCGCCGGCGGGTCGGCCGCCAACACCGTCTGCTACAGCGACAACCTGATCGCTGATATGGAAAGCGTCCTCGTTACTTATCCTGCCGCCGGCTTCCGTTTCGCCAGCGAATCTGAACTTGAGGCGCGTGGTTTGCTGTCCGGTTTTAGGGACGAACACTTCCAGTTTAATATTTGTTCCGAGTCCGATGATGTCTCTGTTCCTCAGCTCTACCGGCCGCCCCGCCGGGATCCGGTCCTGGTTGATGTAAGTGCCGTTCGGCGACGGTTCCGCAACTAAGAGAAGACGGTTCCCATCATTGTTGATAGTGCAATGATGTCGGCTCACGGTAGCTCGTGGAACAACGATATCCGCGGTCGAGCTGCGTCCAATCTTGTTCACCGTCAACCCGAGCAGATAGTTTCCTTCGACTCCCTTGACTGCATTGAGCCACGCGAGGGTGAGAGCGATCTCGGGTGTCTGTTCACTGACCGCCGGTTGCTGTGTCGGGTCTCCCTGGGAGGAGACGTCGATGGTTGTGGTCGCCGGCACGGCAGGAGTTACCAGAGGTTCAGTCGATGGCGCAGGCATGCAGCGCTGACCCCAATCAGGAAAGGTCACCGGATGAGGCCCTACGGCTGAACTGGGGACGGTACTGGACTTGCCGACCCGAGGATAATCCGTGGAGGCGGTGGATTGGGCGGTTGGTCGTGGCAGATCCCGACGATCGGGGCCAATGTGCTGATTAGTGGGCCGCTTATTGCCTTCAGATCGGGCTGAGTCGATGGCAGTGGTGGATATAGTGATGAATTTCGGTCCTAGTACTTGCGTTCGGGTGCGTCCAGTACGCAGCAACGGCAGGAGGTCGCCGAGGAGAAGAATGCCGGTCACGACAATCCAGCGAATCCAGAAGACCGGGTAGGCGGCAAGTGCATCCAAGAATTCCTGTTGACGGGCAAGCGAAATGTCGTTGACTACGGCGTTTTTTTTGTTGATTGCCGCAGTGATATCGGCGTTGAGCGCCGCGGTATCAGCTTGTGCTTTGGTGCGGGCTGCGGCGGCGGCCGTGCGCGCGGCGTCGGCGTCGGCCTTCGCGGCGTCGAGGGCGACTCTTTTATCTCTAGAGAGCGGGCCGGCGCCTGGGACTCGGCTGCCGCCGCGGCCGGAGATCTCCTCTTCGAGGGCGGTTTGCGCCGCAGCCACGGCCTGGTTCTTTTCCCGTTCGGTAGTCTCGGCGGCGTTGAGGGCGGCTTGAGTCTTGGCACGCCGATCAACGAAGTCGGCTCGCTGTCTGATCTGCGTCGCCACTGCGACTCGCTGCACTTCCTGTGCGACCGAGACTTCTCGATCGATTTCAGGCTCGAACAATCCAATGAGCAGTTGCCCTGAAATCAACGCGGCAAGCGCTAGTGCCACCGCTATCTGGCCCAGCTGGTGGCCATCATCTGGGTTGCGCAACGTTGTGGCGCTGACCATCCGACGGTCCACGCCAAGTACCAGTAGTCCCCAGAACAGGCCCAATACGAGATCGCGAAGCCAGATGCCTGGCATGATTAACCGGAGGAACAGCACCATCGCCGAGGCTGCGGTGCCGGCGGTGAGGATAACCGAGAGACTGACCACCATGTCCCGTCGGTGCTCGACGAAGGCACGGTTCGTGTCCCGTGGATCGGGAACCGCCGCGCACCACAGCATGAACTGGTCGAGGCGTCGCCAGAGTCGACTTCTGCCCACGGTAACGGTTTCCGACGCCGCGGTAGGACGAACGAAATCGCTCACCCAGCGGAGCGCTCGAATCGGAATCCAGGCGATTAGTAACCCACAGAGAACGAAACCGTAGACGATCATTGCTCTTCCTCCTCCGTATTCTCGATGGAGGTTGATTCCGACCTCGGCTCAACCAGTTCTCGACCCGCTCCGAGTGACGACGTCGGGCGGCCGTCGGTCCGTCCGGCCCAGCTCTCCTGACCTCGGGGAGAGCTGCTCCGGCAGTGGTGGCGACCGACATCGAGAAGATCCCACTCGCATACCTCGTTCTGGACGGCGAGCAGGGCGTCCAGGGCGTTCCGGGCGTCGAGTGGGTGCGGACCGGACGCGCGGCGGTCCGGCTCGTGCCGCAGTCCTCTCATGATGAGTTCACTCACGGCCTGGGGGAGTTGAGGAATCAGTGCCACTGGTTCGACCGGGGTGCCGGTCAGCAGGAGTGCCCACAATTCGTTTGCCCGCTCGGGGACTTCTGCCCCGGTGTCTTGATCGATCAACCCACGCTCGACGGCTTCGCGGTACAACGGGGGATGGCCCGTCACGATCTCGTAGAGCATTGCGAACACCGCGCGGACATCGCAGGCGCTTGTCGGCCAGTGCCGGTCCTTGCCACGAAGCTGCTCGTGTGGCGCGTACCACCGCGTGCCCTCTGGTGGGCCGGTTGGGGTGTGCACCGTCGTGGCGAGCACCCGGGCAAGCCCGAAGTCGAGCAGGTGTACGTCGCCGAACTCGTCAAGGCCGACATTCGCGGGCTTGATATCCAGATGGATCAAGCCAGCTTGTTGGTAGCAGTCCACCAGTCCGCGTAGTACCTGTTCAGCGATGCGCAGTGACCATTCAAGGGTCGGGGTGAAGTCGTGCTTGCGCAGTGTGCGGGCGACTGTGCTGTGGTAGTACGGGGTGACCAGGAACGGGCCGTACTGGACGTCGGTTCCGGCGTCCTCGATGGGAGCTACGAACAGGCTGTTCACCTGGCTCGCCCAGAGCTGCTCGTTCTGCAGCTGGCGGTGCGCGCGCAGCCGCTTCGCGGCGTTCTCGTAGCCACGCAGCAGCTTGACAACGTACAGGTTGTTGCTGCCCGGAACACGCCCGTCGCGGCAGAGGTGCACCCTACCGATGGCACCCGGATCAGCGTTGGGCAGAGGCTGGTCCAGGATCCATCGATTGTTGACCAAGTAGACCCGGCGTTGAGGTGCGGGTTCCTCATCAGCATCGTGAGAGGCGTCTCCTTCCCTTTCCGCGCGTTGACTCCCGCTACGGTCTTCCCGCACGGCCGAGCTGAAGCGTGCAGCAGCTGCCGCCATCTCCTGTGCATGGACTTCCCGAATCTCATACAGTCGCAGCTCGTGCTCCAGCTTGACCTGTTCGAGGTCGCGCTTGAGCTCATACTCGGCTTGCTTCATGCGGACACGGGCCCTGTTCCGGTTACGGACCTGATCCGCCTCCCGGTTCAGCGTGGTGTTCTCGCGGCCTAGCTTTTCTTGCTCGCGAATCTCCTGCCGAAGGATCTCGTGCTCTGACTCGGCTTTCAGCCTTCGTATCTTGCGCTCGAGTTCGGCGAGCGCCGCGTGGTCGGCGATATCCAACCGCGCGTTGTGATCGTGCAGCATCCGCGACGAGCGGCTGGAGCTGAGGAGCTTCAGCAGGATCGGCATGAGGTCGACTAGCAGCAGCAGACCCGTGATCGTCCCCCACCGGACGAACAGGATCGGGTGGGCGCGCAGGACGTCGAACAGTGCCTGCTCGCGGGCGAGAGCACCGGTACCCGCTTCGACGGCGTCATCACTTTGCTTGATGGCTTCTGCGATGTCGGCTTCCAGCTTCACCGTGTCTTCTCGGGCTTTGGTCCGGGCCGCAACGGCGGCCGCAGTCGCGGTGGCTGCTTGCGCGTTCGCCTCTTCGAGGATGGTCCTTTTCTCTTCACATTCCCGGGCGCAGCCTGGAACTCGGGTGCCGCCACGGCCGGAGATCTCATCATCGAGGGCGGTTTGTGCTGCCTCGCGCGCAGCGTTCTTCTGCCCCTCGGTCTTCTCAGCCTTGTTGACGGCAGCTTGGATCGCCTTGCGACGATCCTCGAAGTCGTGGCGTGCACCGATGTCCTTCGCAGCCGCGGACTTGTCCTTGTTCTTGTTGATAATGACCTGTTGGTCGATCTCCGGGGAGAACACAGCGAGCACGATCGGCCCGGAGATGGTGAGCGCAAGAAACAGCCCTAGCAGCACGCGACCCGCATAACCAAGGTATTGGCCCATGCCGCGCGGCTCACTACCATCGTTCGTGGCATCCAACGGGCCGTAGGCAAGCCTGGTGACCAACCAGCGATCCAATGAAAAAATGAACAAACCCCAGAACAAGCTGAAGCCGATATCCCGAAGCCAGCTCCCCGGAACGGACAGCCGCAGGAACAGCACCATCCCTATCACCGCTGCGGTCGCGGTGAGCACGACCGAAAATCCCAGAAGCTGATAGAAGTATCGTTCCTTCTTACGGCCCCGCATGTAGTGCTCGTCGGCGCCGGCGATCCAGAACAGCCGCCGGGTCGTCCCCTCGTAGATGGCCGCCGCTATCCGGGAACTCGACCTGACGTGATAATCCGGCGGCAACATCGCGGTTGGTCGCAGGAAGTCGGCCAGGGGCTGGGTCGGGATGTCATCGCCAGCCGGGGTGGTCCCGGCGGCCCTGCGGCGCGTGCCCGGTTGCTGGTTCCCCATGTCTCGCTTGCCTCCCCCGTGTCTGCCTTGATCTATTTTCGACCGGGAACGATCGTCTTGTGCCGCCGAACCCTCGGAGATCAACACAGAGGCCGAGCGACGCTCGCGTAGCGCGCCGGTGGGTAGCGCAGATCACAGCAATAGCGCCGCTGTTCGGGCGAGTCGATGGGGCCTTGAGGGTCCCCCGACCTCACCAGGCGTCACGGCCTGTGACGAGGATCGGAACACGATCCTGAGTCGCGACTGGAAATTTGTGACGACCGGTGGCCTATTCTGTGCGACAGCACGGCGCCTGAACTGGGCAAATGCCATCTACGGTGGACATGGTAGTGACACGTCTGGCCGCTGCCCTCACCCGGCTCTTCCCAGCACCCGACGAGCCTGAGCATCAGCGCCCGAGACCGCTTGACCAGGAGTGCTCAGGATCGTGTACGCATCCTCGTCACAGAGACCGTTCAGATCTGGGGGAGATCATCTACTGGAGGGGCTGATGATCGCTGCGCGTCGCCAGGAGCGGATCTCCGCGTCCGCGGTGGCGTCTTTCTGTTCGGCGTAGCGCTGAACTGTCTGGGCGTTCGCGTGACCGAGTCGACGGCGAATCGTCTCCAGGGACACCCCGCCGTTGACTAGCTCGGTGGCGTGTACATGCCTGAGTTGGTGGATCGTGGCGCTCACCTGCGCTTTCGCCCGGTATTTGGCCCACAGTACTCGGGCGGAGGCATACCGCAGCGGGCCACCGACGTGGTTTTTCTCGGCCCGGAATAGTGGGCCGTGCCGGTAGTCGCGTGCCCGCAGGTAGCGCCGGAGCATCGCGACGACATTCGGGTCGTCCAGCAGGACCGTGCGTCGCCGTCCGCCTTTGCCCAAGATCGTGACGTGTTCGTCGTCCCGGGTTAGGTCGAGGTCATCGACCTCGATGGAGAGGGCTTCCCCGATTCGTATGCCGGTGGTGTAGATCAGGTGGAACAGCAGTCGGTCGCGGTCCCTGCTTTTGGGGATCGCCCCGAGGACCGCGAGGACCTGCGAGGTCGGGACCGGGCGTGGAGCGGGGATGGGCAGGTGGGTGCGGTCCAGCCGGGTCATCGGGTCAGCGTCGATGATCTCCGTTCGGTAGGCCCAGGTCAGGAAGGAGGCCAGCGAGGCCTCGTGGCGGGCTCGGGTGGCGGGGGCTTTGCCGGCCAGGGTGGCCAGATACTCGCGCAGGACCCGCGGCGTGACTTGCTGGGGGGCGCCGTCGAAGATCCGGGTGAACGCGGCCAGGTCGCCGCGGTAGGCCCGCAGCGTGTGCACGGACCGGCCTTGGCGTGAAAGGTCGGCCAGGAAGTCGGCAATGCTGGAGGCCAGCGAGCTGTGCGCCATGCTCGCGCCACCCCCTGCCTGCTCGCTGTTCCTGCGATAACGATAAAATCAACGGTCCGGGATAGGCACCGTCGCCGCTGGTGGCGATGGCCAGCGGCACCGGTTTGCTGTGGTAATGCCGCCGCTTATCGAAGGAACTGACAGAGGAGTGCCGATGGTCCAGACGCCGGTGGCGGAGCCGCCCGGATCGATCTACCGACTGCGGGTGGTGCTGGCCGGGATCAGCCCGATGATCTGGCGTCAGGTGGAGGTCCCCGACTCGATCACTATCGCCGGTCTGCACGAGGTCCTGCGGGTCAGCTTCGGCTGGAGCGGGGAACATCTGCACCGTTTCACTGTGCGCGGCAAGGAGTACGGCATTTGGTACGAAGGCGGCATGATCTTCGACGACGACCCCCATCAGGTCCGCCTGGTCGATCTCGGACTGCGAGAACGGGAACGGTTCGCCTATGCCTACGGCTTCTTCGCCAATCTCGAGAGTTGGCGCCACGATCTGCGGGTTCAGGCCATCGAAGCGCCCCGTGTCAGGCGCCGGTATCCGTGGTGCAGTGGCGGTGCGCGCTCCGCGCCCCCCGAAGACTGCGGTGGCCCCAGGGCCTTCCTGGCCCTGCGCCAGGAGCACTCGCTGTGGGCCACCACTGTGCGCATGGCCGAGCTCACCACGCTCCTGCTGGAATTGAGGGCGGTGCGGTATTGAGGGCGGTCAGGACGCGTTCGCGCCGGCGGGTCGAGTCGGCCCGCCATCCGGCGGCCATCGCGCTGGTCGTGGCCTGTTGGCCGGCGTTCGTGCTGGTCATGCGGTGCGCTCCTGGTGGAAACTGGGTAGGGCCTGCCGGATCCGCGGCATGCCGAGCATTGTGGTGCGGTGTCGGCGCAGGACGGTGATGGCCTGGTCCACCTGCTGGCGTTCGTCGGCGCTGAGTTCGCTGAGATCATTGCTGATACGCGCGATCAGCCGGCGGATCCTGCTGATCTCCTCTTCGGAAGGCATGGCCTCGGCGCGGGCCCAGTCGTCCAGGCCGTGGGCGGCTAGCAGCCGTTCCCGATTACGCAGCAGGTCATCGAGATAGGCCTGCAGGTCCGGCAGGTAGGAGACGTCGGGCCTTATGCGCGCAAAGATCATGTTCGGGTTTTGCTCGTGTCGCTGATGCCGACGGTGCGAATGGGAGCATGAGGCGGTCGGCATGTGCCGTCATTTGTCTCGCATCCAACGGACTGCCATTGTGGCGCAAGTTACTGACCATTGTGGGCTGGGCCTGTCGTTGGGAGGACGCGGACGTTGCTGTGGGCGGCCAGGGCGCGGCGCAGTTGAATGATCTCGTCATGCTGTGCGGCCAGCCGGGAAATCGCGGTGGTCCGGAACTCCGTCAGCTCGGCGATCTGCTGCTCGCTT
>Ga0213881_10001560_pt1 | contig 10740 bp, 5 predicted proteins | sample BarmaccoBMER_R08_FD_160104 | JGI IMG/M metagenome (GOLD analysis project Ga0213881, IMG submission 160104) | Barbacenia macrantha exposed rock microbial communities from rupestrian grasslands, the National Park of Serra do Cipo, Brazil - ER_R08 ... | reverse complement strand
CTGCCCGCACGGTCGGTCCCATGATCGGTATCGGACATGATCAGATCCTCCTGAACCAGCCGGAGGACCCGTCGGATGTTGTCTGATCGACACGCCGATCTCTATCACGAAGTCAGACGCAAACCAGGAGTGTGGTGGTAAGGGCGGTAAGGGTTGTGGTCTATGAGGGACGTTGGTTGGGGGCGGTTGCGGTAGTCAGCGGTGGTGAGCGGGTGTCACGGCGTGGGCTGGGCAGTGTGGCCCGGAGTGTGGATGTTCGAATGGGCAGGCGGAGGTTGATCTCGGTCCGGAGGGTTTTGCCTGTGAGGGTGGGAGTAGTGCCCCAGGAGTTGGCCAGTTTGTCCACGAGGTGCAATCCGAGGCCAGCGACTCTTTGCGGCCGATTGTGGTGGTCGGTGCAGGCGGGAGGCTGGGTCCCACGATGATCGATACACTCCATTGTGTTGGCGACATCGGTTAGGTGTTCGGAGTGGGGCTCCCCGATTCTGCCTTGATCGATGGGCTAGTACACAAACGTAGCCAGGCCCGTCGGCGGGGGGCGGGCGGCGTTGCTGGTGAATTGCCCCGGGGTGGGTTAGGTGAGTTCGAGCAGGGGGAAGGCGCGGTGGCGGCGGGGTGGGATGAGGAAGTTTTGGCGGCGGGTGGCGGTGATGAATCGTTCCAGGCCGTTGTCGCTGGGGGCGACGTTGTGGGCTTGTTGCAGATCCAGGGAGGCTTGGTTGCGGCGCATGGTGACAAAAAAATCTGCGGTAGGCACAAAAATGCAAAAGTGCAGCTTGGGTTGAGACGAGCCATCGGGCACATCCAGGTTATCAAAACCAGGGCCATCGGCCCGGATGTGAATCGGGGTGCCATCAGCCGCGCGAGAAGACCGCTGCAATGCAGTGAGATGACCCAGGCGATGCTCACCGTGGTAGGTGTTGATCCCGGCGGCGTCGGCGGCGGCGTCTTGGGGGCCCTGGAAGGTGTTGTCCAAAATTGCCGGGCCGCCGCCGTTGGTGAACTGGTCTCGGTTACCTGTTGAGGGGATGGGGTTGGAGCGAAACATGTATTGCACCCGCTCGGTGAACGGCTCATCGGGTTGGGCATAAAACTGCGCCAGGTCTTCGATCACATGCGACAGGTGCATGACCGCGGCGTTGTCGAAATAGTCCCCGGCGCGCGCGGTGGTCAACCGGGCCGACGGGTTGCCCTGGAAGGTGGCGATCTGCGGCGGGCCACTGCCCGAGGTTTGCTGATCAGCAAAGCCCATCCACATCGGGGACTGCGGATTGACCCGGCTGGCGAACGATAGCCGGTGAGTATCGGCCAGGCGGCGGGGCAGCCCTGGCTGGACAAACATCAACCGGCTCGACGTGGCCGTCAACAGTCCCCGCAGACCGGAATCGCCGACCTCCCGGCCCGCCAATCGGGGGCTGGCTCCGGTCAGGTATTCAATCACATCGGTGAGAATCCACGCCGAGTCGCTGCGCAGCATCACCACCAGGTCGTTGGTTTCGATCCGGACCGGGATGTTGAAGGTTTGCTTGGTCGCCCCGGGAGTGCCCCCGACGTCGGTCGGGCCGGGCACGGCTTCCTCCAGCGCATAACGGCCCGGGTCGCTGACCAGCCGGGGCAAGTGGGCCGCCATCAGCGGCCCGGTCATGCCCCCGGGCAGCCGAGTGAAATACGGCAAGCCATAACCCAGGTAGGTGAACACCCCCTCAGGCCGAAACGGGTAGGTCTGCTCGACGGTCGCCAGGGCCCGGGACAGTTTGTCCTGATCAGCCCGGGTCGGGGTGCGGGTCAGGGTGCAGGTGGTGAAGCTGGTGTATACCGGCGGGAACCGCACCGACACGCCCTGAAGGGTTTGCGCGGGGGCAATGTAGTCGTTGATGGCGAACTGAATATCCGGCAGCGCCGGCCACGGTGCAGGCGTGGGAGGCCGCGCCGGAGTGGAGGCCAAAGCGGTCAGCGCCCGCAGGTTCGGGGCGGCCATGCCCAGCACTGCGGCAGCCCGCAGCAGGGAGCGTCGGCTCACAGAAGTCATCAGCGGTGGGGTCTCCTTGGTGTCAGACGGGATGTCCGTGACGGGCGAAGCTCCCCGTCGGATGCGATCAGACGCGGTGGTGCTAGTCCCCGGCGCCTGCCCGGCGATGGGGTCGCTCGGCAGGCGCCGGGGTCATTGGCAGTCTTTAGCCCGGTCCCCTGCGCGGTAGGGCGACAATCCCGGGACCGGTCTGCTGGACCACTCCCGGAGGCGGGTGCCGCCAGGGCTCCTGCTGCTAGGCGGGGTGGTTGCTTACTGGCCATTGGGCAAGCTCTCCGGGGTGGGGGCCGGACAGCGATCATCCGCCGCTAGCAGCGCGGTGGTGTCGTCGCCGGGGCCGTCCCCGTGCTGGCCGTGGGTGGTGAGAGTGATGCGTCCGATGATCGCGGGGTTGCCTTGCGGGTTATCGGGTTGGGAGAAGCGCACCGAGGTGAACCATTCGTTGCCGTCGGGGCCGCACGTCGGGGCCCGGGCGTAGGTGTCATCGGGCAGCGGGATCTCGCTGAAGGTAAACGGGGCGTGGGTTTGGAAGCGTCCGATGGCATACCCGGTGCGCGCTTCGGTGATCCACATGTTGCCGTCCGGGCCCGCTCCGATGGCGTTGGGGCCACCGGTCATGGTGACCGGGTAGGTGGTGACGGCGTGGGTGAGGGTGTCAATGCACCCGATCAGGTAAGTCGGTGCGGTGGCGTTGGCGATAAACCAGACACTGTTGGGGTCTTGCCGGGGCCCGATACTGATGTCGGCGGGGCCGGCGCCGGTGGAATACAGCGTGATCTGATGCGATCCGAACGCCGAGATCTCTCCCAATCCGGGGCTGCTGAGGAAGTTAAACCATAGGTTTCCCTGCCGATCGGTGACCAGGTGCGCGGGTCCGGCGGTGGCCGGCAGCGGCGGGGTCGCGGCCGGCAGCGGGAACTGGGTGACGGTGTAGGGGGCATGCGGTGAGATCCGGTCGATTTCCGGGGTGCCGGTCGGGCCGCAGCCGCCGGTGCCGACCCGGGTGATCCAGATGTTGCCGTCCCCGCCGGTGGCGATGCCATAGACCTTGGCCACCGCCCCGGGGAGCGGGAATTCGGTGACGGTGTAGGGGGCGTGGGTCAGGATGCGCCCGACTTGCCCGGGTTTGCCGGTGGGGTCGCAGAACTGCTGGCCTTCTTCGGCGAACCAGATGTTGCCGTCGGGGCCGGTGGTGATCTGGAACGGTCCGCCACTCGGGATGGGGAAATCGGTTTGGGTGTACGGGGCGTGGGGCAGCATCCGCACGATGTTGGTGCCGTCGGCAAACCACAAGTTGCCATCCGGGCCGACGTGCAGATACGGGGTGCTGTTGCCGGCCGGGGTGCTAAACAGCGTCACGCAGTTCGCGGTGGTCGTCGAGTTGGGGCTGGACGACGTTGGGGTGGGGGTGGAGACCGCGGGGGTCGTGGGCGCGGTGGAGGCCACTGGGTGCAGCGGTTGGGGGGTGGGCACTGACCGCACCGGGCCGCTGCTCGGCGAGGACGTTGCGGTGCACGGCGGGTGTCCAAACGACGGTGATGGGCTCGGGGTCGGGGGGTCGGCCGCAGCTGAGCCCATGGTCAGGGTCATGGTAGCCAGGCAGGCGCCGGCGGCCAGCAGGACACTGCGGGGACGCATCTGAATTCGGTATCCTTTACAAGCGCAGGGAGGCCCGGACTGGTGTCTGGGCACATACGCCCGTGACCGGTCAACCGAAGCGGCATGTCAACCACGCCGGTCATGGGTGTCGTGCACGGCAGACCAGCGACGAGCGGTTGCTCGAGCCGGGCAGCCTTCTCACCGGCGTCGCGGGTCGTTGCTTTTTTCGCAGGTGAGGACCAAACAGGGCAGATGGCTGGCCACCAGTCGCCGAGAAACCGCAAATGCGCGGAACTTCACGATCTGGACACTGCGCCCCGTTGGTGAACAGCAACAGTCCAAACATCCACCAGGGGATGACCACCAGCCCCACAGCGGACAGCGACCGGGGCGCCTCGGGGACGATGAAGTCAACCGAGGTGTGTGTGCTGAGACGGTGTGATCCTGCCGGATGAGCTGGCCACTCAACAGCACCCGCTCACCGCGGCGACCGGGCGGTGACGACGAGGACAACGACTGCTCACCCCGCCGCCACCGCGGGTTACCAGTATTTCTCGTTGGTGCACGTGACCGTTGAACTATGGCGGCTACCGAGCCGAGCTCGGACCACGTGTGTGCATTGATGCCTGCTCAGCCCTGAGATCCGGGACCATCGCCGCGACTGTTGCCTTGGTTAGCAGGCTGCGTATCCGGGAACTTGGCGGGGATTCCGACACTGGCCCGCAGGATGTTGGTGCGGCATTGAGCGCGGTACCGCGCGGCGGTGGCCGGGTTATCGGTCAGATGGACCTGCCCCAGGGTGTGGGTGCCCTGCTCGGTCAGCCACACAGTGCCGTCCGGGCCGCACTTGATGTCCCGGGGGCTCGCTCCGGTCAGCGGATCGGGATAGACGGTGACCGTGTTGGGGGATTTGACCAGGACGCGGCCCACGTCATTGCCGTTGGGGTCGGTGAACCAGATGTTGCCGTCGGGTCCGGTGGTCAGGAAATACAGCGCCTGCGGGGTGCCGGGCACGGGGAACAAACTGACGGTGTGGGCATCGTGGGTCAGGATGCGTCCGATGCTGTTCGCACCCCGGTCGGTGAACCAGACGTTGCCATCCGGTCCGGCCGCGATCGCGATCGGGGCGCCCCCCGCTGGCAGCGGGAACTCGGTGATGGCGCCGTGGGTGGTGATGCGACCGATCTGGTTAGCCGAGGTTTCGGTGAACCACAAGTTGCCATCGCCACCGGCGGTGATATCCAGCGGCCCGGCGTTGGGGGTGGGCAGCGGGAATTCGGTGATGCTGGCGGTGATTTGCGCATCGGTACCCAACGGGGAGATTCGGGCGATTTTGTTGCCGCCGCGGGGGGTGGTCTGCCCGCTGGGGGTGGAAATGTATTCGGTGAACCACAGGTTGCGGTCCGGGCCCACCGTTAGCCCCAGCGGCCGGCCCTCCACGGTGGGGGGCACGAACTCGGTGATCGTGTACGGGGCGTGGGTTAAGATCCGCCCGATGTGCCCGACGATGGGTTCCGGATTGTAGTATTCGCCCTGGTCGCTGAACCACATGTTGCCATCCGGGCCTAACACGATACGGTCGATCACCCCGTCGGCGGGCACCTTAAACAGCTGAATAGCATGGGTTTTGGCGTCCATCCGACCGATGGTGTTCAGTTCCCGGGATTCGGTCCACCAGGCGTTGCCGTCCCGATCGAACGCCACGCTATACGGTGCTGCGCCGCAACCGAATGGCAAGCTCGAACACGTCGGCGGGTTACAATCCCCCCCAATACACGCCACGGGAACATGCGTAAACGTAGGCGGACTCGGAGGAGGCGTCGGTGGCGCCGCCGAAGCGGTGGGCGCCACACCGGCCATCACCACCACGGCGACCAGCCCGGCCAGCACACCCATCCAGCCTCTGATCCTCAAACGTGGGGAAAAAAATCCGAACCGCAAGGCTCGCGGTACACAAGTGTCTGTCGTTATGCGCATTGCAGGGGAATCCTTTAACAGTGCAGGGAAATGCCGGACTGTGATCAGGGCGGATTGATCCGTGAACGGTCAACCAGTGGCATGCCAACCACACCCCGGTCACCGACGTCTTGCCCATAGAGTTGGTTGAATCGGGTGACCGGGAACCGGAGTTCCCGGTCACTGCTGGGTGGAGGCGTCACCTCGTTTCCCGCACGAGACACCGAAGCGCGGGGTCCATCGCGCGCGAAACGAAAACCGGTCACGGTGTCGCCAACACCCGGCAGATGCGGCTTTGTGACCAGCGTGATTACCGCATCAACGGATTTATCCGTACGACAGTGCGTCTTGAACATGAATAAAATCAGTCCAGCCAGCGGTCAGGGGATGACTACTAGACCTACGAGGGATCACCGAACCCGCCAGCCGCCAGCAGCTTCTCTTGCGCGATTGCCTTTTGGGACGCAGGGAATGCGGCGGACCGGCGCGCAACCCACCAGGACCACCGAAAGCTCCACGCCATCTGAAGATCACTTCCCCAGCTCTGGCGGAAGTCTTGGGTCGACCCGGCACCCCCCGAGCAATAGAGGCGCGCTCGGGGGGCACCGCACTGACCCGAAACGCTCAGCGTTGCCTGCGGGTAGCGTCTCGGAGATCCCGGAGCCCGCCGGATGGCTTACCGGCCATGCGGGAAGATCCCGGGTGGAGGGGCCGGGCAGTCGCCGTGACCGAGCCCACCCAACAGCGACCCGAGGTCGCCGGCTACGCCGCCCCCGATCACGTCACTGAGACCCGGGAGACCATCGTGGGCGGTGAGGTTGACTCGGCCGATGACCGCGGGGTTGCCCTGCGGGTTATCTGGTGGTGAGGGGAAGCGGACCGATGAGAACCATTCGTTGCCGTCCGGAGCGCAGGTGACTGATATCGGGTAGGTATCGTCGGGTAGCGGGATCTCGCTGAACGTGAATGGGGCGTGGGTTTGGAAGCGTCCGATCGCGTATTCGGTGCGGGTTTCGGTCACCCAGATGTTTCCGTCGGGACCAGCGCCGATGTTGGACGGTACGCCGGTCATCGTGACGGGATAGGTGGTGACGGCGTGGGTGATCGTGTCGATCCGTCCGATGGAGTACGGGCCGCCTGCCGTGAAATTCGGGCCGCCGCTGACGGCGGCAACGAACCAGATGCTGTTGGGATCTTGCCGTGGCCCGCGGGTGAGGGGTCCAGCGCCCGTGGGCAACAGCGTGATCTGATGCGACCCGTACGCCGAGATCTCGCCGGTCAGCGCGGCCGCGAGGAAGTTGAACCACAGGTTGCCCTGGGCATCGGCGACCATCAGGAACGGCCCGGCGTTCGCGGGAAGCGGTGGCGTTGCTGCCGGCAGCGGAAACTGGGTGATCGTGTAAGGCGCGTGAGGGACGATCCGGTCGATCTCGGGTGTGTCGGCCAGGCCACACCCAGCGCTGCCGCGCCGGGTGAACCAAATGTTGCCGTCACCGCCCGTGGCGATGCCCTCCACGATGGCGGAGGCTCCGGGCACCGGGAACTCGGTGACGGTGTAGGGCGCGTGGGTCAGAATGCGGCCTACTTGTCCGGGTGCAGCATTGGGGGTGTTGCAGGACTGCTGACCTTGTTGGACGAACCAGATGTTGCCGTCCGGGCCCGAGGTGATCCCAAACGGACCCCCGCCCGGGATGGGGAAGTCGGTCTGGGTATACGGGGCCCGGAGCAGCATCCGCACGATGTTGTTGCCGTCGGGGAACCAGAGGTTTCCATCCGGCCCGACTTGGACGACGTGCGCACTGTTGCCCTGCGGTGTGGTGAACAGCGTCACGCAGTTCGCGGTCGTGGTCGCCGTCGGGGTGGTCGCCGTGCGGGTGGGCGTGGAGACCAGCGGGGTGCTCGCCGACGAGGTTCCCGTGGGCGCGAGCACGTCAGGTGTGGGGTGTGAGGCCGTCGGGCTGCTCGTCGACGAAGACGTCACGGTGCACGGCGGGTGACCGAACTGGGGTGGTGGTGTGGGGGGATCGGCTGCGGCCGTGCCCATGGTGAGGGTCACGGTGGCCAGGCAGGCGCCGGCGGCCAGCAGCAAACTGCGGGAACGCATCTGAATCGGTATCCTTCGAAAGCGCAGGGAGGCCCGGACTGGTGTCCGAGCGGATGCACCCGTGACCGGCCAACCAGTGGCATGCCAACCACGCCGGTCACGGGTGTCGTGCACGGCAGACCAGCGACGAGCGGTTGCTCGAGCCGGGCAGCCTTCTCACCGGAGTCGCGGGTCGTTGCTTCTTTCGCAGGTGAGGACCGAACATGGCGGAAAATGGGGCGGGTGGCTGGCCACCAGTCGCCGAGAAACCGCAAATGCGCGGAACTTCACGATCTGGACACTGCGTCCCGTTGGTGAACAGCAACAGTCCAAACATCCACCAGGGGATAACCACCAGCCCCACAGCGGACAGCGACCGAGCGCCCCGGGGACGAAGTCAACCGAGGTGCGTGCGCCGAGACGGTGTGATCCTGCCGGATGAGCTGGCCACTCAACAGCACCTGCTCACTCTGGGCAGCGACCCGGCGGTGACGACGAGGACAACGACTGCTCACCCCCGCCGCCACCGCGATCCCGAGCGTTTCCAGACCTCGATGACTATTGAGCTATGGCGGCTACCGAGCCGAGCTCGGACCACGTGTTTGCATTGATGCCTGCTCAGCCCTGAGATCCGGGATTGTCGCCGGGATTGCTGCCTTGGTCACCAGGCTGTGTATCCGGGACCTTGGTGGGGATTCCGACACTGGCCCGCAGAATGTTGGTGCGGCATTGGGCGCTGTAGCGTTCGGCGGTGGCCGGGTTGTTGGTCAGGTGCACTTGCCCGAGGGTGCTGGTTCCCTGTTCGGTGGTCCATAGGTTGCCGTCGGGGCCGCATTTGATGTCTCGGGGAGCGGCGCTGGGGAGGGGGTCGTGATACAAGGTGACCGTGTTGGGGGATTTCACCAGGACCCGTCCGACGTCGTTGCCGAACACGTCGGTGAACCACATGTTGCCGTCGGGGCCGTCGGTGATGAAGTACAGCACCATGTTCGGGCTGGGTGGGACGGGGAACAGGCTGACGGTGTGGGGGTCGTGGGTGAGGATACGTCCGATGCTGTTGACACCGCGGTCGGTGAACCAGATGTTGCCATCAGGTCCCTGCGAGATCGCGACGGGTGAACCCCCGGCGGGCAGAGGGTACTCGGTGATGACGCCGCGGGTGGTGATCCGGCCGATCTGGTTGACGAACGCTTCGGTAAACCACAGGTTGCCGTCGGGACCGGCGGCAATATCCAGCGGTCCAGCCTTCGGTGTCGGGAGCGAGAATTCGGTGATGCTGGCGGTGATCTGAGCATCGGAACCAAAGGGCGAGATTCGGCCGATCGCATTGCCGCCGCTGGGGCCGACGGGACCGAGGGGTTGGGAAAAGAACTCCGTGAACCAGAGGTTGCGGTCTGCGCCCACGGTGAGTCCGAGGGGTCGGCTTTCGGCTGTGGGAGTAGCGAACTCGCTGAGGGTGTAGGGCGCGTGGGTTAATATTCTTCCGACGTGACCTTGGTAGGGTTCCGGGTCGTAGTATGCGCCTTGGTCGCTGAACCACATGTTGCCATCCGGGCCCAATAGAATGCGGTCAATCACACCGTCGCCGGGCACCGAAAAGAGCTGAACGGCGTGGGTCTTGGCGTCCATCCGGCCGATGGTGCTCAGGTCACGGGATTCCGTCCACCACGTGTTGCCGTCGCGATCAAACGCCACGCTGTAGGGCGCTGCGCTGCAGCTGGCGCCGGGCAAGGTCGGACATGGCGGCGACATGCAACTGCCATTGGGGCACGGAACGGGAGTATGCGTGAAGGTGGGAGGAGGGCTCGGTGGCGGTTCTGCCGCTATCGCGGTGGGCGCCAAGCCCGCCATCACGACGAAGGTGACGAGCGCGGCCAGCACACCCATCCAGCCTCTGATTCTCCAACGGGGGGACGAGAATCCGACTCGCGATAGATGAGGACATGTCATTGTTTGCATTGTGAAAAATCCTTTACCAGCAGTGCAGGGAATGCCCGGATGGATTGCAGTTCGGGCGGATTCGTCGGTGACCGGTCAACCAGTGGCATGCCAACCATCCCGGTCACCGACGGTGTGCCTATAGAGTTGGTTGAATCGGGTGACCGGAAAATCTAGTTCCCGGTCATCGCTGGGTGGGCGTCACCTCATTTCCACACGTGACGCCAAAGCCCCGTGTTTATTGCGCGTCGGATAAGCGATCAGGGGATGACCGCTTGACCCACGAGGGATCGCGAACTGCCGGGGGGAACAGCTGCACCGGGGTGCGGGTGGCCGGATGCGGTGTCTCTTACTGGCCATTGGAGAAGATCCCCGGTGGGGGCGCCAGGCAGGTGTCGGAACCGGGCCCACCGCGTAGCGGCTGAAGGTCGCTGGCCAGGTCGTTGCCGATCACGTCGCTGAGACCGCTTCCCAAAAGGCCTGGCAGACCATCGTGGTTGGGTAGCTGCGTGCGCCCGATGTAGCCGGCTTGGTCGCTGAACCAGAGGGTGTTGCAGGGGCCGCTGATGGCGTTTCGGGGGTTGGCCCCGGATACCGGGAGCTGGTATTCGGTGACCCGGGTTGGCGCGAACGGAGAAAAGGTGCCGACCGCGCTGTTGGTGTATTCGGCGAACCACAAGCGGCCGTCTGGGCCGGTGGTGATGCCTTGGGTATTCGGCGCGGGATTCGTTGCTGAGGCGGGGTAGAGCGTGATGGTGTGCGGGTCGCGCGGGGAGATTCGCCCGAACTGGTTGCCGCTGGTTCCGCCGCCGCCGGTGAACCACAGGTTGCCGTCGAGGCCGGTGGTGATAAACGGGGGGTGTGCGCCGTTGGGCACCGGGAATTGGGCCAGCTGGTAGCCCGGCACGGTGAGTCGGTCGATGTTGGTGTTATCCGTGAGCCACAGGTTGCGATCCGGCCCCACGGTGATATCGGACAGGCTGTTGCAGATCACCGGAGCACACGGCGCGGTATGGGCCACCTGGGTCACGCTGGCCTGGATCCGGGCATCGGAGCCGAACGGGGTGATCCGCCCGACGGACCCGCCGGCGTTGGGTGGACACGACGCGACCCCGGCTGCTCCGGAGGTGCAGAC
>Ga0213881_10001559_pt1 | contig 10743 bp, 9 predicted proteins | sample BarmaccoBMER_R08_FD_160104 | JGI IMG/M metagenome (GOLD analysis project Ga0213881, IMG submission 160104) | Barbacenia macrantha exposed rock microbial communities from rupestrian grasslands, the National Park of Serra do Cipo, Brazil - ER_R08 ... | reverse complement strand
GATTGCGCAGGCGCTCGGCGCGGAGGTGAGGATCGTGCCGAAGACACGGGCGCGAGGAGCAAGCGGCGCTCGTCGGCGGGGTGCGCGGACCGCGGCGTAGCCGGTCGTTGTCGTATCCGGCGAGCGCCCTACGCTCGCGGCCATGGAGTGGGGAGTTGTTTACTACCAGCAGGCGGATGGTCGCGTTCCCGCGGAAGCGTTCCTTGACTCGTGTCCGACGAAGGTCGAGGCGACGATCCTTGCGGTCCTCGAGGCGGTTCGCGCCGCCCCGCCGCCGGCGTTCAGCGGCGGTGGGAAATGGGAGGCGATGCACGGCACGATGGCCGGGTATTACGAGATCCGGGTGACCGGACCAGGCCGTCGGCACTACCGACTCTTTGCCTGCTCGACAACGGAACCGTACGGGAGCTGGTCGACCGCGGGTTCGACCGGCCGCAGATCGCCGTGATCAACGGGATGGTCAAGCAGCACATGACCGAGTTCTCTGACGGCGATTACCGAAAGCACGTGCGCGATCTCGGCGACCGCTACCTCGCGACGCTCCCGCGACCGATCGCCGTCGGCGACGCCTGATAATCCGCGCTGATATCCCAGCTCCGACGGCGAGCTGGAGGTCAGCAATGCAGCAGGGGCAGGTGTTCGCGAAGGGCCCATCGAACTGGGCATACAGGTATCGGCTCGGTGGCCGCGACTCAAAGCGCGTGCAGCAAAGCGGCTTCCCGACCGAGCGAGCCGCCGAGCAGGCACTGGACCGCGCGCTCGAGCGCGCCCGGCAGGAACACGGCCTCGCTGAGACACCAACGCTGAGCGAGCTTGTCGCGATCTACCTTGCCCAGCATGACACCGAGCCCGAGACGATCGACAAGCTCCGCTGGCTGCTGAGCAAAGCCACAGCCGCGTTCGGGGACCTCCCGATCAGCGAGCTGCAGTCGGCGGAGATCGCGGCGTGGCGGATGACGATCCCCTACGGGCACCGGTTCGAAGCAACCCAAGCGCTGCGCCAGACGCTCTCCCGCGCCGTCCAGTGGCGAATGATCAACAGCAACCCCGCCAACCAGGGCGTCGAGAACCCCCAACGCCCGCGCGTCGAGCAACGACCGTTCGATTCCTGGGACGAGCTCCAACGGCTCGCCGACCGGCTCGGCCGACACCTAGGTCCGGTCGTCCTGTTCGCAGCCGCGACCGGGTCAGCGCTCCTCTTTCCCGCCCCACGCGGCGGCTACCTCGACCTGCACAACTTTCGCTACCGCGACTGGAAGCCCGCCCAACGCGCCCTCGGGATCGACCCGATCCGGCGCGTTTACGATCTGAGGCACACTTTTGCCACATTCGCGCTGCGTGCCGGCATCTCCACCTTCGACCTCTCCCGCTATATGGGCGCCAGCCTGACGATGATCGACCGCCAGTACGGGCACCTCGCCAAAGACGGCCGGCAGCACGCGATCGACCTCCTCGACAGGTTCAACGGCAGCTGCGTCCACACGGTGGACGCGAAGTGGACGCGCAAGAAGGGGTCACGCCCGACGGCCGGCCACAAAAACCGCCTCTAAGCAGGACATCCGCCAGAGCCCTCTGTCGGACTCGAACCGACGACCCCTTCCTTACCATGGAAGTGCTCTACCAGCTGAGCTAAGAGGGCGCTCCGCGTGAGCGTAGCGGCTCGGGCCAGGGGTGAAGTAGTCGAGACTAGCCGCCGTACGCCGCGTGGAGTAGCGACATCATGGTGCCGGCGCTCGAGGGGCCGATCGGGCCTCCGCTGGAATCGGCAAAGCCGATCTCGAGATGCGGCCCGGTCGAGATTCCGACGATGCCGGGTCCGATCGAGCTCATCACCTGACCCGCCCCCACGTGGGTGCCCACGGGCAACTGGTTCTCCGGACCGGCGTGGCCGTAGTAGACGTAGCTGTAGCCGTCGATCGGACTGTCGCAGTGCAGCACCGGTGCCCACGGGCCGAAGCCGCCGATTCCATGCAGGACTATCGTGCCCGAGCAGACGGCGTACTCGGGGGTATCGCCCACGGCGGCGATGTCCACGCCGTCGTCCGGCGACCAGCTGCTCGGTGGCGACGCCGCGTCCTTCGGGAGGGGAAACACGAAGCCGCCGGCGCTGGCGACCGATGTGGAGGAGACGGACGTGGAGGAGCCCGGAGCGCTGCCCGACGGAGTCGTCGACTGGGCGGCCCGAGCCGCCGCAGCGGCCTGGGCCGCTTCGATCTGCGACAGCTGGTGCTCCAGACTCGCGACGTGGGCTCGCGCACCGGTCAGCTGCGCCGCCTTTGCGTCCCGCGACTGCGCCGCGGCCAGCCGCTGGCGCTCGAGACTCAGACGCGTGCGCGCGAGAGCGTTGCGTTCTTGGAGCACCTCCGCGGTGATCGCTTGCTGTCGAACCTCCAGCGAGCCCAGCCGTGTGGCCTGCGCCGCCACCGCCCGTCTTGCGGCGCGCACGGCTCTGATGATCCGGACGTCCTGCTTTTGAATGCGCTGTGCGAACGCGAGCCGCTCCAGGAGATCCTGGAACCCGGTCGCGTTGAGCACAACGCTGACGATGTCGGGGCGGTCGGATTCGTAGGAGCTCACCAGTTGCCGGGCCAGGAGGGCTTCGGCGTGTCCCTCGAACACCTCGAGCCGGGCGAGCCGGATGCGCGCGGCGGACAGCTCGTCACGGATCTTGATCAGCTCGCTGCGCTTCGCATCGAGGTCGGCCTGGATGGGATCTATCCGTCGCTCGAGGACGGCAATACTCGATTCAAGCTGCGCCAGGCGATTTGAAGCGGATTGGACGGCGATCGACAGCTCGGAGATCGTGCCCCGGCCGGCATCGATCTGTTGCTGCAGGCTGCCCACGCCCGCCGCGCGGGCCGGTGGGGCCGGGGAGCCGGGCCAGACCACCAAGGTCAGCAGCAGAAGCCCGGCAACGGTCGCAGTGACGGCAGGGGTGATCGGCCTTCGGTGGCTGCGCATGGGTCATCAGAGCCGCACCGGAACTCACAACCGGCTCCGCGCTCTGGCTGTGCCTGTGGGCTCTAGGCGGCGGCACGCTAACACGCGCCCGCGCCTCACGAGCACCGTGAGGGCCGTCTGCAACGAAACGTGCAGACGCAGGATTCCGTCAAAGCGGCGGGAGGAACGCGCACTCCGGCGAGTCGGGCGTGCCGAGTGGCGGGACCAGGATTCGAACCTGGGAAGGCAGAGCCAATGCGTTTACAGCGCATCCCCTTTGACCGCTCGGGAATCCCGCCAGGGTCCTCTCTGAGTCTATTCGCTGCTCGCCTCGCGGGACAGCAGCGGCGTCCCACGCTCCACCTCGAACTCGGCGTACTTCGGCCCACCCAACGCTATCGCGGAGCCACCGCCTAGCGCCCGAGCGGGGATGAACCATCGGCGTCCGTCGCCCACGTGCACAAAGAGGTAATCGCAGCGAGTTGCATCCAGACGCTTGACGACGCCGTTCCAGCTCTGGTTTCCGCCGCGAGTGCAGAGCGCGACCACAAACCGTCCCCTCGACCAGCATGTTGACGTCTTCACCTGCACCCGATGCAGGCATGCATCTCGCTCCACGACGAGGTCGTAGTCGGGGCTGTGGCCAAGCGGGACGAAGATGTGTGCGCCAACTGACCCGAGCCACTGGATCGCGGATAACTCGCCGACATCACCCTGCGCGGTTGGACTCCAGAGCCGTTCCATGGCTCGAACATACATTCGGCCCCGGACGGAAAGTCCCTGGAAACAGGGACCTTTGGCCGAGCGAGCCTTACGAAGCGTCGCGCAGCCGCTGCGCCTCGGGCAGCGCCTCGAGCTTCTTCAGCGTGTGGTTCTCGATCTGCCGGATGCGCTCCCGCGTCACGTTGAACGCGCGGCCGACCTCCTCGAGCGTGTACGGCCGCTCGCCGGTCAGCCCGAAGCGCATCTCGATCACCTCGCGCTCGCGCTCGGGCAGAGCCGCGAGCGCGCGTCTAAGATTCTCGCGGCGCAGCCGCTCCGCGGCCAGCTCGAACGGCGACTCCGCGGTCTGGTCCTCCACGAAGTCGCCGAGCTCCGACTCCTCCTCCTCCCCGATCGGCTTCTCGAGCGAGATCGGCTGCTGGGCCATGCGGAGAACGTCGCGAACCTCGCGCACGGTGGTGTCAAGCTCCTGCGCGATCTCCTCGGGAGTCGGTTCCCTGCCCAGCTGCTGAACCAATTGCCTTTCCACGTGGACGACCTTGTTCAGCTTCTCGACCATGTGGACCGGGATCCGGATCGTTCGGCCCTTGTCGGCGATCGCTCGCGTGACGGCCTGACGGATCCACCACGTGGCGTACGTGGAGAACTTGTAGCCGCGGCGGTAGTCGAACTTCTCCACCGCCCGGATCAGCCCCATCGACCCCTCCTGGATCAGGTCCAGGAATGTGAGGCCGCGACCGAGATAGCTCTTCGCTATCGACACGACCAACCGCAGATTGGCCTCGATCATCTGCTGCTTGGCGAGCATGTCGCCCCGCTCGATCCGTCGCGCCAGGGCCACTTCCTGCTCGGCGGTCAACAGATCGACCCGCCCGATCGAACGTAGATACAGACGCAAGGAGTCAAGGCTCGGCTCGACCGTCAAATCGATCTCGAGCTTTTTTCGCTCCTCAGAGGACGGCGTGTCGCCCCGGACGCCGTTCGTCTCCCCGCTGCTGACCTCCGAGGCCTTCACCGGCCGCCCGTCGGCGTCGACGACCTCGATTCCGTGCTCGTCGAGGTAGGCGTGCAGCTCCTGCACCTGCTCCTTGGTGACCTCGACCTCCTCGAGGCAGGCCCCGATCTGCTCGATCGTGAGAACCCCCCGCTCTTGACCTTCGCCGATCAGCGGACGCAGCTCTTCGAGCTCCGTGATCGGAGTCTCGTCGCTTAGAAGGGCAACCGATTCTTCGCTCACAGCCCCTGAGCTCCTATCAATTGTGCGTTGAGCCGCCCCGGCCGGGTTGACTCCCTCTCGACTCTCCCAATGGACGGCGAGTGATACCACAATCGGGGCCGTTGTCCAACGCGGACGACTGCCCCAAGGCTTGGCGGTCTACCCTTCCTAGTGAAGGCATGGCCGACAACCGTTCTACAAGCATCTCGGTGGCCGACGTTCAGGCCCAAGTCCCGACCCTGCAGGTGAGCCTTTCTCGGGTTGGCGTCACCGGCGTCGAGAAGGTGATCCGCATCCGCCAGAACGGGAGCGAGCAGGTGTTCTCGGCTCAATTCGAATGCGTGGTCGAGCTCGGCGCCAACCAGAAGGGTGCGCACATGTCGCGCTTCGAGGAGGTCGTCAACGACGCCATCGGCGAGGTGGTGCTCGGCGAGTCGACCTTCAAGGTGGAAACCCTGGCAGAACACATTGCGCAGCTGGTCCGGGGGCGTCAAGGCGCGCGGCGCGCCGAGGTCACGGTCGAGGCCCGCTTTCCCGAGCACAAGCCCGCGCCGGTCTCGGGGATCCGGACCCAGGAGCTGTACACCCTCCACGGCTCGGCGATGTGCAGCGAAATTGGAACCCGCAGGCTCATCGGCGTCACCGCGCAGGGAATGACCGCCTGCCCATGCGCCCAGCAGCTGGTCGCCACATCGGCTCGCGAGCGCCTCGAAGCCGAAGGCTTCGAGCCCGAGGAGATCGCCCGGATCTTCGAAGCGGTCCCCGTGGCCACGCACAACCAGCGTGGCCTCGGAACGCTCCACATCGGCTGCACCGAGCTGTGCGATGACGAGATCGACGCCGCGACCCTGCTGGAGATCGTCGAGCAATCGATGTCCTCGGAGATCTACGAGCTGATGAAGCGCGAAGACGAGGCCAGGGTCGTGGAGAAAGCCCACAACCGGCCGCGGTTCGTCGAGGACTGCGTGCGGGAGATGGTCCGGGGCGTGGTGGACCAGTTCCCGGGGCTCGACGACAAGGCGTTCATGTCGGCGCGGCAGGTCAACCTCGAGACCATCCATCAGCACAACGTCGTCGCTGAGCGCTTCGGAACGCTCGGGGAGATCCGCCTAGAGCTCGAGACGGGGGTTCCCCCGGCCGTGCACACCAGCCGCCGGCGCTGGCTGGACGCCGTTCCGTAGCCGGCGGCAGCCGTGCGCGCCGTCGTTCTCGAGCAACAGCAACAGCCGGTGACGCCGACGACCCTCCCCGACCCCGTGCCCAGGCCAAATCAGCTGCTGCTTCGCGTATCGGCCTGCGCGGTGTGCCGCACCGACCTTCACCTCCGGGATGCCGAGATCCCCGCGACCAAGCTCCCGGTGGTGCTCGGCCACCAGATCGTCGGCAGGACCGACGACGGCCGGAGAGTCGGGGTGCCGTGGCTCGGCTGGACCGACGGAACCTGCCGCTACTGCCGCGGCGGACGGGAGAACCTGTGCGAACACGGCCGCTTCACGGGCCGCGACATCGACGGTGGGTTCGCCGAGCTAACGGTCGCCGACGAGCGGTTCTGCCTGCCGCTGCCAGACGGTCCGCCCGACGACCAGCTGGCCCCCCTACTCTGCGGCGGGCTGATCGGCTTCCGCGCCCTGACGCTCGCCGGCGACGCGCCTCGTCTCGGTCTGTATGGCTTCGGGTCGGCCGCGCACCAGATCGCCCAGGTCGCGATCTTTCAGGGCCGGAAGGTGTTTGCGTTCACCCGCCCAGGGGATCTCCGCACGCAGGAGTTCGCCAAACAGCTGGGCGCAACCTGGGCTGGTGGCAGCGACGAACGGCCCCCCGAGCCGCTCGACGCCGCGATCATCTTCGCTTCGGCGGGGGAGCTCGTGCCTAACGCGCTCAAAGTGCTGGCCCCTGGCGGGACCGTCGTGTGCGCTGGTATCCACATGAGCGACATACCGTCGTTCCCGTACGAGGATCTCTACCACGAGCGCACGATCCGTTCCGTCGCCAACCTGACTCGAGATGACGGCTATGAGCTCCTGGCCCTCGCGCCGGAGGTGCCGATCCGCACGACGATCACGACCTACCCGCTCGAGCAGACCGAGCAAGCGCTCGCCGACCTCCGCGCGGGCCGGTTCGAGGGGACGGCGGTCGTGGTCCCTTAAAGAAGAGCGCAGCGCCACTATCGTAGGGTTCAGTCATGCCCCTCATCCCGATGGTCATAGAGCGGACCGCGCGCGGCGAGCGCGAGTTCGACATCTACAGCCGGCTGCTCAACGAGCGCATCATCTTCCTCGGCACCCCGATCGACGACTTGATCGCGAACCTCGTGGTCGCACAGCTATTGCACCTGGAGTCCCAGGACCCAGACAAGGACATCTCGCTGTACATCAACTGCCCCGGCGGCTCGATCTACTCGGGCCTGGCGATCTACGACACGATGCAGTTCATCAAGCCGGACATCCAGACGATCTGCGTGGGGATCGCCATGTCGATGGGATCGCTGCTGCTCACCGGCGGCGCCAAGGGCAAGCGCTTCGCGTTGCCCAACAGCCGCTTGCTGATCCACCAGCCCTCCGCGGGATTCGAAGGACAGTCCAGCGACATCGAGATCCATGCCCGCGAGATCCTCAACGTTCGACAGCGGATCGACGAGATCTACGCCACGCACACCGGGCAGCCGATCGAGCAGGTCCACGCCGATATGGAGCGCGACCGGTTCTTCAAGGCCGAGGAAGCGGTGGAGTACGGCCTGATCGACCGCGTAATCGACAAGCACTGATCGTTACAACGAGCGGCCGGCCGAGCCAGCGGTTAGGCCTTTTCCGCCTTGGCGACGTCCTTCAGCCACTTCGTGACATTAACGCCGCTCGGGGCATGCGCCGCGTCGTGTAGCGCCACGTACATCTCGTCGCAATAGTCCTGATGGAAGGGCCATGAGGTGAGTTTCGTTCCACCCCAGGTGACCGCGGTCAAATTCATGTCCTGGTCGTAACCTATGTAGATGACGCAGTGACTGTTGCGAGGTTCGACCCGTCCGTCCAAACCTCTCGGCACCTGCTCCCAGGACGGTGAAGTCTCGAACGTCATGTGCGGGGGCACGACCGCATCGGGTAGACCGAGGACCACGTAGGCACAGCCGAAGCGATCAATCGCGAACCGCACCCACGCGGGGTCATCGCGCGGCACGGCGGCATACGCGGCGATCCGGTGGTCCGCGATCCCGGTGGTGCGCCAGTAGTTGAGCGCATCTAACGCCGTGATGCCTGGAGACCGAACGCTTGACCTGCCACGCCGCCCATTCGCGCCCGCACGAAGCGCGTCCCGGGCCTGAACATACGCACCGTACACGGCATCCGCCGTGACCGGGGGCTTGGGCTTTCCCGGAGCCGCCCACAGCTGCTCCGCGTGCCCCGCCGCCGCGAACGTACAGTCACCTGTGCGCTTGTTGCCGAGCATTCCCCACTCCTCGGCGATCGCCTGCGCAACCACCTGCACGGGCGTGCTGCCGACCGTCTGCTTCCTCACGTAGCTCTCGAGCCTGAGGGTCCGGTCGTCTGAAGCCGTCAGTGACGCACCAGTGCACCCCGGCCTTCCTTCGAGCGCCGTCGTACAGGAGTGCACGACGTCGGCCACGATCGGATCTCCGAGAGGCGTCACCGGTACGGTCTCGACGGTGACCGCGGCGTTGTGCGCGAGCGCCCCGGCGAACCCCAGCGCAATCTGGTGAGCGGTGGGTGAGCCTATCTCCCGGTTCAGCGCCGCATAGCGGGCAACGTCAACCGTCAGGTCGACAACGAAGTCATAGACACCTCCGGCAACCTTGGCCTGGTCAACCGTTGCGCCCGTCTGCGCCTCCGCGTTGTCAAGCGCCTGACTGAAGACCTCCGCGGCGATGGAGCCGTCGCTCGAGTCTCGCGGCCCCGCTATGGACTTCGCCAAAAGGACAAACGATGCGGTCTCCGGCATGACCCTTCCTCGCGTTCCCGAACCTCGCGCGCTATCAGATCGCACCGCGTACGGGCTGTCAAGCTCCCCGGTCGGTCCCTGGAGCGACCGTCGGCGCCTGCGGGATCAGATCCAGACCCGATTCGTGAGCCATCAGCTCGGCCCGATCCGAGAGAGACCGAGCCCCAACCGCGACCGCCGTCGAGTACGCGGAACGGAGCGTATCTTCGGCCGCCACCGAATGCGGGTCCACTGCCAGACGGGCCTCCGCTTCCCTGACCCGCGCGTACGCGAGCAACGGAAGCTGACCGAGCAGCCGCCACGACTCGCCGGTGCTCACCCAGGCGTCCAACGAGGAAGCGCCTCTCACCCTACTCATCTCCGCCTCCGCGAGCGCGAGATGAGCGTCGACGATCGGCAGCGAGACTCCCGGTTCGCGCGCCCGAGACCCCAGCCGTTCCAGCCGCGTCACCAAAGCGCGGGCGCGCGCCACCGTACCCTCAACCTGCCCGGGCTCGGTGTTGATCCGAGCACGCTGCGCGATCTCGGCCTCCACGCGCACGCCGAGGGAGAACAGAGCGGGCGCGTACAGGACGTCCTCCCGATCTCCGATCGCCTGGAGCGCTCGGGTGACGGCTGTCTGGCCGTCGTCCGGCCTCGACCGCCAGAGCTCGAGCTCGGCCACAGCGGCGTGGAGCACCACGAGGAAGCTGGGCGAGGAGTCGTCCGTCACCAGCGTCATGGCCGACTCCAGCGCCTCGGTCGCTGAATGCAGCCGCCCACGGCCGGTGGCGAGCCGCCCACGTACGATCGCCAGCAGCAGGCGCCCGGTCAGCGAGAGCTTCGACTCCGAGATGCGCTCGAGGGCTTGGTCCACCTCGAGCCAGCGGCCGAGCGTGAACAGGTCGTCGGCGGCGCTCACGGCCATGAAGCTGGCGTAAGAGTCCGCGCCGTGCTTCGATGTCAGCCGCTCGCCCTCGAGCATGACGCTAAGCGCGTCTTCCGTCCTGCCCTGAACGCGGAGCACGTCTGCAAGATCGAGCTGTACGGTGGCCACGGCCTCGATTGCTCCGGACTCCTGAACGAGCTCTAGCGCTCGGCGCAGTTCGTGTTCGCCGCGCCGTGAGTCGCCAAAGTTCGCCGTGGCCACGCCGAGAACGGCCCGAGCCGATCCCTCCTCGGCGGAGCTTCCGATGGTGAGCGCAGTTTGCAGCGCCGCGTCGGCGCGCGTCTTGGCGTCTCGCCAGCGCCAGTTCCAGCTCAGCGCGAGCGCATCGTCCGTGAGCAGCCTGGCGCGCTCCGAGGTCGCCGCCTCGGGAAGTAGCTCGAGTGCTCGCGCGTATGCGGCCCGCGAGGCTTCGATGTTCCACGGCTCGTAGCGCCCCAACCGCTCGTAGAGCGCCGCCGCGCGAGTCGGAGCCGACGAGTCGTCGAGAAGACGTAGCGCGGCGCGGCATAGCTCCTGCGCCCGCTCGAAATCTCCCGTCCACCTGGCGGCCTCGGCCGCGTTGCTGAGGATGTCGACGCGGTCGAAGGCCAGGTCACGGTCGGGCGATGGATGTCGGTCCCAAAGCTCGAGCGCGTGCTCGAAATGGTGCAGCGCCTCGGAGTAGGCCGAAACTTCCCCGCTCGCGAGCCCCGCGTCGAAGAAGGCCTGGAGCGCCGGCGCGAGCTCGCCGACTGCCTCCCAGTGGCGCCCGACCTCCGCCGGGTTGGCGTCGGCGCCGCGCGACTGGAGCGCTGCCGCGATGGCACGGTGAAATGCCTCCATCTCGGCAGCGTTGAGGTCGTCGTGGACCGCCTCGCGAAGCAGGGCGTGGCGAAATCGAAACAGGCCGCTGTCCCGGTCTGAGACCAAGATGCCGCCGTCCACGGTCTCCCGCAGCGCTCGCAGGAGTGGCTCCTCACCGAGTCCGGCTACCGTCCGCAGCACC
>Ga0213881_10001557_pt1 | contig 10750 bp, 1 predicted proteins | sample BarmaccoBMER_R08_FD_160104 | JGI IMG/M metagenome (GOLD analysis project Ga0213881, IMG submission 160104) | Barbacenia macrantha exposed rock microbial communities from rupestrian grasslands, the National Park of Serra do Cipo, Brazil - ER_R08 ... | reverse complement strand
GTCGCCTCCAGCGGCACCCAGCAGTGGAAGACAAGTGATCAGGTCTCCACAAAACCCGGGGGGATCCAACCGTCCTGACCCGCACCCCCTACCAACACCTGCACACGCACCCCACTCGACTCGGGCAACACCAATGGCTGCCCAATCACCAACTCCTCCACCACGCCCGCACCGACCTCGTCGCCGGCCCGGATCACCGCCTCCACAATCGCGGTACCTGGCACCAGCACCACACCCAACACCGCGTGATCGGCAAGCCAGGGATGCGTGCTCAACGACACCCGACCCGACAACAACACCCCACCGGTATCCGGCACCGGCACCACCGCGCTCAGCAACGGATGCCCCACAGCGGTCAACCCCGCCCCGGCCAAATCACCGGCCGCCACGACCGGCCGCAACCAGAACCGCTGACGCTGGAAGGCGTAGGTGGGTAGCGGGACCCGCCGGCCACCGGTGCCGGTGAAAAGGGTGGCCCAATTCACTGGGACGCCGTGGACATGCAGCTGGGCTAGTGCGGTGATGATCCGATCGGTTCCGCCGTCGTCGCGGCGTAGCGTGCCGGTGACCACGGCGGTGGCGCCGGGGGTGGTTTCCAGGGTGTCTTGGATGCTGGTGGTCAGTACGGGGTGTGTGCTGACCTCGATGAATACCCGATAGCCCTGCTCGATCAGGGCGCGGGTGGCGGCCTCGAACTCGACGGTGTTGCGCAGGTTGCGGAACCAGTAGTCGGCGTCCAGGGTGGTGGGGTCGATCCAGTGGGTGTCTGTGGTGGACAGCCAGGGGATGTTGGGGGGGTGGGTGGGAATGTCGGCCAGCATCCGGTGGAGTTGGTCTTGGATGGCGTCCACGTGTGCGGTGTGGGAGGCGTAGTCCACTGGGATTGTTCGTATCCGCATTCCCTGTGCCTCGCGGGCCTGGCCCCATTCCCGCAACGTCTCCGGGTCACCGGCGATCACTACCGCGGCTGGGCTGTTGACCGCCGCGATGCACAGCCGGTCTCGCCAGTCGGTGATGGCTTCGCGAACCCACTCCTTGGAAGCAAGCACGGACATCATGCCGCCGTGTCCGGACAGGTGGGTGGCGATGGCCTGGCTGCGCACCGTCACGAGTCGGGCGGCGTCGGGCAGGGACAGCACCCCGGCCACGGCGGCGGCGGCGATCTCGCCCTGGGAATGGCCCAGCACAGCGTCCGGGGTGATCCCGCAGGACTGCCATACCGCGGCCAGTGACACCATCACCGCCCAGGACACGGGTTGGACCACTTCCACCCGGTCCAGGCTGGGTGTGTCGGTCGCGCCGGTGATTATGTCGAGCAGTGACCAGTCCACGTACGGCGCCAGCGCCTGGGCGCAGTCGTGCATGCGGGCGGCGAATACCGGGGACTGGGCCAGCAGGTCGTGGCCCATGCCGGCCCATTGGGCGCCCTGGCCGGGGAAGACGAACACGGTCTTGCCGTCCACCCCGGCCTGTCCGGTGATCACGCTGGCTGATGGCTCCCCTCGGGCGAGGGCGGTGGTCGCGGTGAGGGTGTGGTCGTGGTTGGTGGCAAGGATGACGGCGCGGTGTTCGAGCGCGGCTCGGGTGGTGGCCAGTGACCAGCCCACATCGATGAGGCTGTGTTGTTGTTTGGGGTTGTTGAGGTGGGCCAGCAGGCGCTGGGCCTGGGCCTGTAACGCTTGTGGTGTTTTCCCGGACAGTAGCCAGGGCACCACACCGGAGGAGCCGATGATACTGGTGGTGTCGCTGTGTTCGGTGGTGGCCGGTGGTGTGGTGGTAGTGGTGGTTTCGGTGTGGGGTTGTGGTGCTTGTTCGAGGATGAGGTGGGCGTTGGTGCCACTGACGCCGAAGGAGGACACCCCGGCGCGTCGGGGACGGTCGGTGTTAGGCCAGGGCTGGTGGTCGGTCAGTAGTTGGATCGTGCCGGTCGACCAGTCCACTTTGGTGGTGGGTTGGTCGATGTGCAGGGTTTGAGGGAGGATGCCGTGGCGGATGGCCTGCACCATTTTGATGACGCCGATGACCCCGGCGGCGGCTTGGGTGTGGCCGATGTTGGATTTGATGGAGCCCAGCCACAACGGGCGGGTGGGGGGTCGATGGTGGCCGTAGGTGTTGATAAGGGCTTGGGCTTCGATGGGGTCACCCAGGGTGGTGCCGGTGCCGTGTGCCTCGACCGCGTCGACTTCTTCAGCGGCCACGCCTGCGCTGGCCAACGCCAGCTGGATCACCCGCTGCTGAGACGGACCATTCGGCGCCGTCAGACCGTTGCTGGCACCGTCCTGGTTGATGGCTGAACCACGCACCACCGCCAGCACATCGTGCCCATTGCGCTGCGCGTCGGACAACCGCTCCAACAACACCAGACCCACGCCTTCAGACCAGACGGTGCCATCGGCGCCTTCGGCGAACGACTTGCAGCGACCATCCGCCGCTAGACCACGCTGGCGAGAGAAGCCGACGAAGGCGCCTGGCGTGGCCATCACCGTCACGCCGCCGGCCAACGCCATGCCACACTCGCCCTCACGTAGTGCTGTCATGGCCCAGTGAATCGCCACCAGCGAGGACGAGCACGCCGTGTCGACCGTGATCGCCGGACCTACGAGTCCGAGGGAGTAAGCGATTCGACCAGATACCACACTTGCTGAGGTACCGGTTGACAGGTAGGTCTCGCTGCCGGCGGGTAGTTCGCTAACGTTGGTCCCGTAGTCGTGGTACATCAGGCCACTGAAGACGCCGATGTCGCTGCCGTGCACCGAGCGTGGGTTGATGCCGGCGTTTTCTAGTGTTTCCCAGGCGGTCTCCAGTAGTTGTCGCTGTTGGGGGTCCATCGCCATGGCTTCGCGGGGGGAGATGCCGAAGAAGTCGGCGTCGAATCGGCTGGCGTGGTGGAGGAAGCCGCCTTCGTGGGTGTAGGAGGTGCCCGTGTGGTCGGGGTCGGGGTCGAACAGGGTGTCTAGGTCCCAGCCGCGATCGGTCGGGAAGTTACTGATGGCGTCGCGTCCCTGGATGACCAGTTCCCACAGCTGCTCGGGTGTGTGGACTCCGCCGGGGGCCCGGCAGGCCATGCCCACGACGGCGATCGGGTCGGTGGTCGTGTCGGGTTTGCTGGCGGGTGGGGGTGGTGGCGTGATCGCCGGAAGCTGCCCGAGCAGTTCCAGACGCAGGTATGTGGCCGCGGCCAGTGGACTCGGGTGGTCGAAGACGATTGTCGCGGGTAGTCGCAGTCCGGTGGCGGTGTTGAGGCGGTTGCGTAGTTCTACCGCGGTCAGTGAGTCGAATCCGATGTCTTGGAAGGCCTTCGCCGGGTCGACGGAGTCTTTCGTTGGATGGCCGAGCACGGCCGCGGCCTCGGTTCGGACCAGCTCGGTCAGGGTGCGTTCCTGTTCGGTGATGTCCTGGCTGGCCAAGCGATCGGCGAGGGTGAGCGTGCCCGTCGGTGGGGTCTGAACGCTGCGGCGGGTGGACCTGACCAGGCCCCGCAGCAGGGGTGGGGCGTCCGAGCGCAGCCGCGTGAGGTCCAACTTCAGTGGCACTACTGTGGATCGGCCAGACCGCACGCCGCGATCGAACAGGTGCAGGGCCTCTGAGGAGCTCAGTCCCAGCACACCGCTTCGGCGCATGCGCTCTCGGTCGCTGGCGGCGAGACCGCTTGTCAGGTCGCTGGTTTCGGTCCATAGTCCCCAGGCCAGGCTGGTGGCGGGCAGACCGGTGGCGCGGCGGTGCTGCATGAGGGCGTCCAGGAAGGCGTTGGCCGCGGCGTAGTTGGCTTGTCCGGGGCTGCCTAGGATGCCGGCGGCGGAGGAGTAGACGGCGAACAGCGCGAGGTTGGTGTGTTGGGTGAGTTCGTGCAGGTGGATCGCCGCGTCGGCTTTGGGTTGGAGCACGGTGTTGATGCGTTCGGGGGTCAGGGCGGTGAGGATACCGTCATCGAGTGTGCCGGCGGTGTGGATGATGCCGGTGAGGGGGTGTTCGGTGGGGATGGCGGCTAGGACTGTGGCGAGTTGGTCGCGGTCGGTCACGTCGCAGGCGGTGATGCTGACCTGGGCGCCGAGGGTGCTCAGGTCGGTGCGCAGGCTCTGGGCGTGGGGTGTGTGGGGTCCTCGCCGGCTGATCAGGACCAGGTGGCGGATGTTGTGGTTGGTGACCAGGTGGCGTGCGGCGAGGGCACCGAGGGTGCCGGTACCGCCGGTGATTAGGACTGTGCCGTTGGGATCGAGTCCGAACCCGGACCCGGACTCGGACCCGGGTGTGGGTGTGGGTGTGAGTTGCGGGGTGTGGGTGGTGCCGGCGCGGAGGGCTTGTTGGGGGTGGGGGTCGGTGGCCGTGGTGGGTAGCAGGTCGCGGGATGTGGGGTGGTTGTCGGTGTCGATGAGGCTGAATCGGTCGGGGTGTTCGGACTGGGCGGAGCGGACCAGGCCCCAGATGGCCGCGGCGGCGGGGTCGCTGACTTCGGTGTCGGTGTGCACGGCCACCGCGCCGTGGGTGAGCAGGACCAGGTGGGTGGTGGCCAGTTCTGGTGTGCTGACCCAGTGTTGTAGCAGGCGCAGGGTGTGGGTGGTCAGCACCCGGGTGCGGGTGGGTAGGTCGTCGTGGTGGTTGGTCCAGGTGGTGGTGTCCGCGATAACAATGCCGGTGCTGCTTATGTTGTCTGTGGTGTGTGGGGGGAGGGTGTCGATGCTGGTGTAGTGGATTAAGTGTGGGGTGGGGTGCTTGGGGGTGGTGGGGGTGTGTGGGGTCCAGGACACCGTCCACAACGAATCAGCGTTCGTGGTGGGGGTGAGCGCGTTGAGTTGGTCTGTGGTGATCTCGCGGAGGGTGAGGGCGTCGATGGTGGCTACTGGTGTGCCGGTGGTGTCAAGCAGACGGATCGTGAGGGTGTCGGCGGAGGTGGCGTGGGCCTGGACACGGACCGTGGTGGCGCCGGTGGCGTGCAGGCGGACGTTGGTCCAGGCGAACGGCAGCAGGGTCAGTGGCTGGTCGGGATTGGTGGGCAGACAGAGGTTGGTCGCGTGCAGGGCGGCGTCGAGCAGGGCGGGGTGGATCCCGAACCGGCCCGCGTGGGGGTGATGCTCGATGGGCAGACTCACCTCGGCGAAGACCTCGCCGTCACCGATCCAGGCGGTGGTCAGGCCCTGGAAGGCGGGGCCGTAGTGGTAGCCGGCCTGGGCCAGGCCGGGGTAGAAGTCCCGCAGATCGACCGGGGTGCTCCCGGCCGGTGGCCACACCCCCGCCCAGGGGCTGTCCGGACTGTCGGGGGTGGTGGGGGTGTGGGCGCTCAGGATGCCGGTGGCGTGTTCGGTCCAGTGCTGATCGCCTTCGGGTTGGGAGTAGATCCGCACCCCGCGGGTGGTGACACCGGCGCCGGGGGTGTCGAGGGTGGTGAGCAGGACGTGGAGGTGCAGGGGGTGGTGGTCGGGGACGACCATGGGTTGGGTGATGATCAGCTCGTGGAGTACCGGGGTGTCGGTTTCGTCGCCGGCGCGGAGCGCGAGATCGACCATGGCGGTGCCCGGGAGCAGGACGGTGTCGGACACGACGTGGTCGGCCAGCCAGGGATGGGTGCTCAATGAGACCCGGCCTGAGAGCACCATTCCGCCGGTGTCGGGCAGGGGGGTGAGGGCGCCCAGGAGGGGGTGCTCGACCCGGCGGAGCCCGACGGCGGCGAGGTCGCCGGTGGGGGTGGGGGTGGGCTGTAGCCAGTAGTGTTGGTGTTGGAAGGCGTAGGTGGGTAGCGGGACCCGCCGGCCACCGGTGCCGGTGAAAAGGGTGGCCCAATTCACTGGGACGCCGTGGACATGCAGCTGGGCCAGTGCGGCCATTGCGGTGTGGGTCTCGGGGGCGTCGTTGCGCAAGGTTGGGATGAAGGTGGTGTTGTCGGCTGGCTCGGGAAGGCAGTCCTGTGCCATTGAGGTCAGCACACCGCCGGGCCCTAGTTCGAGGAAAGTGTTGGCACCCAGCTCGTTCAGTGTGCGGATGCTGTCTAGAAAACGCACGGTGCCCCGTAGATGCGTCGCCCAGTACTGTGGGGAGCACAGGGATGAGGTGTCCGCGATCTGACCGGTCAGGTTGGATACCACAGGGATTCTTGGGGCCGCGAAGGACAATTGGGCGGCTACCTCGGTGAAGACGTCGAGCATCCCGTCCATGTGTGGTGAGTGGAACGCATGGGAGACCCGCAACTGTTTGGTTTTGCGTCCACGTCGGTCGAATTCGTCGGTGATGGCGAGAACCGTGTCCTTGTCGCCGGAGAGCACCACGGACGTGGGGCTGTTGATCGCGGCGATGCCCACCCGCGGTTCACGGTCAGCGAGCAGGGGAACGACTTCGTCCTCGGTGGCCTCGATCGCGATCATCACGCCGGTGGTGGGCATCGTCTGCATGAGACGTCCCCTCGCCGACACCAGCGTGCACGCATCGGTGAGCGACAGCACCCCGGCGACGTGGGCGGCGACCAGCTCTCCGATCGAGTGGCCCATGACGAAGTCGGGTCGGATTCCCCATGACTCCAGCAGCCGGAACAGGGCGACCTCGACCGCGAACAGCGCGGGCTGGGTGAAGGCGGTCTGGTCTAGCAGCGCGCTGTGCTTGGAGCCCTCCTGGGCGAAGACCACGTCCGCGACACAGACGCCGGACTCGTGGGCGGGCTGCTTGTCGAGCTCGGCGCGCACGGCGTCGAAGGCCCGCGCGAACGCGGGGTAGGTGGCGTGGAGTTCACGGCCCATGCCAGCCTTCTGACTGCCCTGGCCGGTGAACATCACCGCGATTCGCCCCGGGAAGGTGCTGCCGACGACGACCGCGCGATGGGACCCGCCAGCCGCCAGGGCCGTGGTCGCGGTGAGGGCGTGGTCGCGGTCGGTGGCAAGGACGACGGCGCGGTGTTCGAGCGCGGCCCGGGTGGTGGCCAGTGACCAGCCCACATCAATGAGGCTGTGTTGTTGTTTGGGGTTGTTGAGGTGGGCCAGCAGGCGCTGGGCCTGGGCCTGCAACGCTTGTGGTGTTTTCCCGGACAGTAGCCAGGGCACCACACCGGGGGAGCCCACGATGCCGGTGGTGTCGCTGTGCTCCGCGGTGGCGGGTGGTGTGGTGTCGATGGTAATGGTGGGTTCTGGTGCTTGTTCGAGGATGAGGTGGGCGTTGGTGCCGCTGACGCCGAAGGAGGACACCCCGGCGCGTCGGGGGTGGTCGGTGTCAGGCCAGGGCTGGTGGTCGGTCAGTAGTTGGATCATGCCGGTCGACCAGTCCACTTTGGTGGTGGGTTGGTCGATGTGCAGGGTTTGAGGGAGGATGCTCTGGCGGATGGCCTGCACCATTTTGATGACGCCGATGACCCCGGCGGCGGCCGACGTGTGACCGATGTTGGATTTGATGGAGCCCAGCCACAACGGGCGGTCCGCGGGGCGCCCCTGGCCGTACGTCGCGAGCAGGGCCTGGGCTTCGATGGGGTCACCCAGGGTGGTACCAGTGCCATGCGCCTCCACAGCATCCACATCCGACACCGCCAACCCCGCATTGGCCAACGCCTGCCGAATCACCCGCTGCTGAGACGGACCACTCGGCGCCGTCAGACCATTGCTGGCACCGTCCTGGTTGATGGCTGAACCACGCACCACCGCCAGCACATCGTGCCCATTGCGCTGCGCGTCGGACAACCGCTCCAACAACACCAGACCCACGCCTTCAGACCAGACGGTGCCATCGGCGGTGTCGCTGAAGGATTTACACCGTCCGTCGGGGGCCAGGCCACGCTGGCGGGAGAACTCGACGAAGCCGGCGGGTTGTCCCATGATCGTGACGCCGCCGGCCAGGGCCATGGCGCATTCGTTGTTGCGGAGTGCTTGCACGGCCAGGTGGATGGCCACCAGCGAGGACGAGCACGCCGTGTCGACCGTGATCGCCGGACCTACGAGTCCGAGGGTGTAAGCGACACGCCCGGAGATCACGCTTGCGGCGCTGCCCACAACCAGATAGCCCTCCAGCTCCTCAGGGGCGCCACCGAGGCCACCGCCGTAACCCTGGCCGATTCCCCCCGCGAAGACACCGATGTCGCTGCTTTGAAGGGACAGCGGGTTGATGCCGGCGTTTTCTAGTGTTTCCCAGGCGGTCTCCAGCAGCTGTCGCTGTTGGGGGTCCATCGCCATGGCTTCGCGGGGGGAGATGCCGAAGAAGTCGGCGTCGAACGCGCCGGCGTCGTGGAGGAAGCCGCCTTCGTGGGTGTAGGAGGTGCCCACGTGGTCGGGGTCGGGGTCGAACAAGCTGTCCAGGTCCCACCCACGATCCGTCGGAAAGCCACCGATGGCGTCTCGGCCTTCGGACAGCAGCTGCCACAGCTGCTCCGGGCTGGACACACCACCAGGCAACCGGCAACTCATGGATATGATGGCGATCGGTTCGGTGGATCTGGCGAGCAGCCTGTCGTTCTCCTGTCGCAGCCGCTCGTTGTCCATGAGCGAGGTGCGCAGGGCCTCGACAAGCTTCTCCTGGGACGCAGCCATGGTTGTGTGCTCCGGAAATTGTAGTCGAGTCAATTCAGTCGTCGCCGTTGGTGGTACCGCGCATCGCCCGGCTCACTAGGCTGTCGACGTCCATCTGGGCAATCAGGGCGATGTCGTCCCGCGCCTGCTCGTGCAGGGGCTTTTCGGTGGAAGCAGCAAGTCGCAGCAGCCCGTCCAGCAGACCAGCCTCACGGAAACGACTGAACGGAACGGATGTCAGCACGCGGCGAATGTCCTCCTCGCGGCCTTGCCTGCCATCCGGCCACTCGTCCATGGCGAGGTCGGCGCAGATTTTGCGGGCGAGGATGGTGGGTTTGGGACAATCGAAGACGATTGTCGCGGGTAGTCGCAGTCCGGTGGCGGTGTTGAGGCGGTTGCGTAGTTCTACCGCGGTCAGTGAGTCGAATCCGATGTCTTGGAAGGCCTTCGCCGGGTCGACGGAGTCTTTCGTTGGATGGCCGAGCACGGCCGCGGCCTCGGTTCGGACCAGCTCGGTCAGGGTGCGTTCCTGCTCAGGGGGCGGTAGGCCTGCTAGCTTGCTCCGCAGTACCGCTTGGTCGGGCTCGTCGCCGGATGCGGCGTCCTCGGCGAGAATGTCGGCTACCTCGGGTAGGCCGCGCAGTAACGGCCGGGACCGCGCCATCGTGTACCCGGGCACGAAGCGCTGCCAGTCGATGTCGGCTACCACGGCGGTGATCTGGTCGCAGCCCACTGCCGATGCCATCGCATGCAGCGCCAGCCGCGGCTCCATCGTCATCACACCCAGGCGCCGCCAGTGCTTGTCGCCGGCCGTGTCGATCATACCCAGACCGCCGCCCCAGGCGATCGATGTCGCCGCCGTGCCACGTGCCCGCCGCTGGTGCGCCAAGCCGTCCAGGAACGCGTTGCCGGCCGCGTATGGAGCCTGACCACCGCTTCCCCACACGCCCGCACCGGATGAGAACAGCACGAACGCGTCGAGCTCGTGGTCGGCGAGCAGGTCGTTCAGGATCTGCGCGCCTGTCACCTTCGCGTGGCCGACTTCGGCGAACTCCGCCAGCGTCAAGTCCGTCACCGGGGCGGGAGGCCGCCCGGTGCCCGCTGTGTGCACCACTGCCGTCAGCGGATGCTCCTCCGGGATGCTGGCCAGCACGGCAGCCATTTGATCACGGCTTGTCACGTCGCAGGCCACGACGCTGACCTGCACACCCACTTCGGCCAGCTCGGCCTCTAGGACGTTGGCACTCGGCGCCTGCGGTCCCTGACGGCTCACCAGCACCAGACGCTGTGCACCGTGCTCCGCCAGCCAGCGCGCCACATGCGATCCCAAGCCACCGGTTCCGCCGGTCACCAGGACGGTGCCGCGTGGCCGCCACCGTCGGTTTGAGCTGGCTGGGTCCCGTAGCATCCGCCGTGCGAAGACACCGTCCGCTCGAACCGCGAGCTGGTCCTCGCCGTCGACGCCGGTGAGCGCCACACACAACCGTTCGACTGCTAGGGGGTCTGGCTCGGTGGGGAGGTCGACCAGCCCGCCCCAGCGCTGCGGGTGGTCCAGGGCGAACACGGCTCCCATGCCCCACAGCGCGGACTGGGATGGGCTCGTTAGCTCCTCGGTCCGTTCCACGGCGACCGCGCTGGAAGTCACACACCACAGCGGCGCGGGAATCCCGATGTCCTGCAGCGCCTGGATCAGTGCCACGGTCGCCGCGGTGCCACGGGAGATCGAGTCGAACTCGTCGCAGTGGCGGTCGTCCCACGCCAGCAACGACAGTACGCCCCGGCAATCGTCTGACGCTGTCTTCAGCTGCTCGGCCAGTGTGCCGCGGTCCGCATTGGCGATCTTCACGGTTGTGACGTCGACACCCTGGTCGGTAAGCCCTGTAAGAACGACCGCCACTCGCGGCTCGTCGAACTGTTCGGCCGCGACGACCACGAGCCACTGGCCTGTGAGCGGGCCGGGCGAACCGGTGTCAAGGCGTGTCCAGGAGATGCGGTAGCGCCATCCGTCCACAACGGACTCTTCGTTGCTTCTCTGACGCCAGGAGGCCAACGCCGGCAGCACGGCATCTAGAGCGTTCTCGTCGACGTCGAGTTGGTGGGCCAATGCTCGCGCGTCGCCCGTGTCGACCGCCGTCCAGAACGCGGTGTCCGAGCCGCTGGCCTCGACGCTGTGCCTGGTGGGCTGTAGCCAGTAGTGTTGGTGTTGGAAGGCGTAGGTGGGTAGCGGGACCCGCCGGCCACCGGTGCCGGTGAAAAGGGTGGCCCAATTCACTGGGACG
>Ga0213881_10001556_pt1 | contig 10757 bp, 7 predicted proteins | sample BarmaccoBMER_R08_FD_160104 | JGI IMG/M metagenome (GOLD analysis project Ga0213881, IMG submission 160104) | Barbacenia macrantha exposed rock microbial communities from rupestrian grasslands, the National Park of Serra do Cipo, Brazil - ER_R08 ... | reverse complement strand
GATTTATCGAGCGCTGATATTTTTAGTGGTGGCTTCTCCCTGTGCCTTAATGGCATCGATTATGCCTACACTGCTCTCAGGCATTACCAACGGCACTCGCCAGGGCATTTTGTTTAAGAATGGTGCTCAGTTAGAGACAATTGGTCGAGTGCGAGCGATCGCTTTTGACAAAACAGGTACCCTAACCACAGGACAGCCTCAAGTTGTGAAAACTTTTGCTGCAACCGGACAATCAGAAAGTCTTGTTCTTCAAATGGCTGCTGCTTTGGAAGTCTTCTCAGAACATCCAATTGGAAGAGCGATCGCCCAAGCAGCACAACAACAATTGCAATGGGATGCCAGAACGCTTAATGCCGGGAAACCCGGAACGCCAGTTGACTCGCGAGCCAGCACTGCAGGCGGGTCTCCCGCCGTAGGTGACTGGCGTCCGAGGGATCCGGCTCTGGTCAGTGGCTCCTCTGGCAACTGGTTCGCAGAGGCGATAGAAGTTCATGCCCAGCCAGGGCAAGGAATTGCCGGGACTATTGATGGTCAGCAGGTTTTAGTCGGTAAAGCCGCATTTGTCTCCCAACAAATTTCTAGCCTTCCTGCTAACTTAATGAACTTGAGCAATGCTCTAGAAGATGAGGGGAAGACAGTTGTGTGGGTGGCTCAAGCTGGTCAAGTTTTAGGAATCATTGCTGTTGCCGATACTGTGCGACCAGCAGCAGCTTCAATGGTAGCTCAGCTGAAACGATTGGGACTAGAGCAGATTGTGATGTTAACAGGAGATAACGAGAGAGCAGCAAATAGCGTTGCCAGAGAAATTGGTGTAGACAAAGTTTATGCCGAGCTGCTACCGGAAGATAAGTTAAAGGTGATTCGCCAACTCCAGCAGCAGTACTGCACAGTGGCGATGGTAGGAGATGGGATTAACGATGCTCCTGCCCTAGTCCAGGCATCAGTAGGGATTGCGATGGGAGCAGCGGGTAGTGATGTGGCATTGGAGACAGCAGATATCGTTTTGATGGCAGACCGTTTAGAAAAACTGGTCTATGCCATTCGCTTAGGTCGCCGTTCTCAGGTGATTGTGAAACAAAATATTGCGTTTGCTCTCAGCTTTATTATTCTGTTATTGATTGCCAATTTTACTGGCTACATTAACATTCCCTTGGGTGTCATTGGGCATGAAGGGTCTACAGTACTCGTGACGCTCAGTGGTTTACGACTACTGAGAAGTTGAAACTACTAGGGTTCTTCCCTGAACCACATCGCAATTTGTGTTTTGAAATGGGACTGCTTCTTTAGCCTGGGTGGAAAAGAGTCCATGTACAGATAAAAAACAGGAGTGATATACAGGGTTAATAACAGAGAAAATAGTAGTCCGCCAACTACTGCTATACCCAGGGGACGGCGGACTTCAGAACTAGCACCCATCACAATCGCGATTGGCAAGGTCGCCATTATGGCAGCTATCGTCATCATCATAATTGGACGGAACCGAACCAAGCAGGCTTAATAAATAGCGTCGAAAGGTTTTTTCCCTTCATTTCTCTCCGCTTCGAGCGCAAAGTCAACTATCATAATTCAAAATAATGAATTTTTTTGCAGAAAACATACGACGACATCGACTTTTCCGACTGATTTGTCTACTGCTATTCGTTCTGCTCGTCATTGTTACTGTCACTAACAGTGAACCTGCTGATTTCCAATACCGAGTATATGTTGGAACCTACACTGGGAAAGGAAGCGAGGGCATCTACACCTATCGATTCAACCCGACTACTGGTGAATCAAGTTCGGTTAGTCTAGCAGCATCAACGGACAATCCGTCTTTTCTCGCGGTCGATCCGAAAGGTCGATTTCTGTATGCCGTAAATGAGCTTGAAATGTACCATAATGAGCCAACTGGCGCGATCAGTGCGTTTGCAATCGACCGAGAGTCAGGCAAGCTAAAACTGCTGCAACAGGTTTCTTCGCTTGGCAGCAGTCCGACACACTTGTCTTTGGATAAGTCAGCCCGACACCTGATAGTCGCGAACTATAACAGTGGGAGCGTAGCAGTATTCTCGCTTGGCAATGATGGTCGACTTGGTTCTCACACAGCGTTTGTGCAAGATGTTGGGTCAAGCATCAACCCGGAGCGCCAAGCCGGACCTCATACTCATTTCGTACAAGTAACTCCAGACAACCGATTTGTACTAGTGGCAGATCTTGGAATCGATAAGTTACTGGTATATCGCTTTGACTCTAACAGTGGATCTCTGACACCAGCCACTCCCCCATTTGTCAATATAGATCCTGGTTCGGGACCAAGGCACTTCGCCTTCGCTCCCTCCGGCAAGTTTTTGTATTTGCTGAGTGAAATGGGTTCGACGGTAACCGTCTACGCCTACGACTCAGATCGAGGAACGCTGCAGCAGAAACAGACAGTCTCGACTCTTCCCAAGAATTTTATCGGCAATAACAGCGCGGCAGAGATAGCAGTGGATGAGAAAGGTAGATTCTTGTATGTGTCGAACCGAGGGGACAACAGCATCGTGGAGTTCAGCATCAATCCTAACGATGGAAGTTTGACACCTCTTCATTGGGTCGCAAGTGGAGGGAAAACGCCCCGCTACTTCACTATTGATCCAAGTGGTAAATGGTTGTTGGCTGCCAATCAAGACTCAAACAATATCAGACTTTTCCAGATTGCTCCTAAGAATGGCAGTTTGATACAGACGGCTCATTCGTTAAACTTACTCTCTCCCGTTTGTATACGCTTCGTCCCTCTGAAATTAGGCTAGGCAGCGATATGGAAGAATTAGCGAGGAGCGAGTCCTTGCCAATTCTGGGCATGGTTCAATCGGCAATTTTGAGTAACAAAGCAGGCAAAAGGTAGCTACCAAAAAGCGTTTTGTTTGCAAGCCTCAAAAAATAGACATTAACAGGCTTATTGTTCTTACTTGGCTACTTTTTCAACCAACTTCCGCGCCTTATCTCCCAACCTCGACTGGCGATCTGCTTCTTCAGCAGATTTTACATTCTTTATATTTGCCTTGCCTTTAGGATTAGTGAGTCTAGATGCCTTGCCTGATTCCTGCTTTGCCTCCTCCAGCAAACCTGCCCCTTCACCGAACTCATAGGCACGTTCTATCTTTTCTTCTGATGTTGGTATTTGGTCTGGAGGTGTCAGCTTCAGTTCTTCAACAGTTGTCGCATGAGCTGGTGTAGCAATGAAAATAAAAATACTTGACAGGCAGATTAAACATACCAGACCTAAATTGAAAATACTTTTCCGTAATCTTTGCCCTAAAGTCGATATGGCTTGTTGCATTGATGTTTTCTCCTGGTTTTCTTATTTAAGAGGCATCTTACGTGCCTAGTTACAATTAGAACTTCTATCGCAAGATATATTAAGGCTACATAAGTAGCCATTCTTGCTGTAACCTAATCCCTCGCTCTTCCAGAGTTTGCTCAAATAAATCTGTAGGCAAAGCTTGTTCAACAGGCCAAACACCAGGTTTTTTGAGTTTTCCATCTAGCAGCAGTTGAGCAATACTGCCAGTGCCATAACCAGAAGCGATCGCTGTATTTTCATGTACTAATGTCGAGCAATAACTAGCATCTCGACCAGATTTTTTTCCACTAACTTCAGAGCGAATTGCTACCCCAATACCGCTGAATTGATTGGTAACATCAGTCATAAAATGGCTGACATGAGCTAAAAATTCGATGCTGCTGCGCTGCTGCATCAATTGCTTAGGGAACCAGTGGGCTGCTATCCAGGTGAGGTGATTGTAAAAATCGGGGACTGAGCCAAACTTGGTAATCACAGTCTTAACAGGAAAGGTGTCAGGGAGGGTAAAAGCCTCTGGCATATCAAACCAATAGACATGAGATGGACCGTAAGGAGCTGGAAACGTAACGGTTTCGCGATTGCTATATGGTTTCACAGATTGCCATTGACCATCAATCAAGGCTTGAAACGGTTGTTGCAGCCCCAGAAATGTTGTGCGCATGACCGTAACTCCAGCGCCTCCCGATCCTGATACCAAATAGCTGAGGTGAATCCGTTCCGGTTGATCTATTTGTTCAACACCTTGCCGCACCATGCTGTTAGAAATGCCAGGAAAGATACCTGTATTCACAATTGCTGTAACTCCGGCTGCCTTGGCTGCAGAACTACAGTCTAGAGCTTTACGAGTAAATGAACGATGATCGCTGACATCAAGGTAGTTAACGCCATGTTCAATGCAGATTCTCAGGACGCTCGTATCGCGATAGTGAAAGGGACCAGCACAGTGGATAACCAGATTAGCAGCCGCGATCGCAGCTTTCAGCCCTGCCACGTCTGCTAAATCTAGCGTCAAAAACTCCACTTGTGGTCCCAGTTGTTTGCTGAGCGCTAACCCAGCACTTGGTTTTCTGCTAGTAATCGTAATCTGCGCTTGTGTATGAGTGGCAATGTCTTGGGCAACGCTACTGCCAATTCGTCCCCGACCTCCAAGAATTAAAACCTGGTCTGTCATGGCTACAGCACTGGTAATACTCTACTCTAGTGCAACAGTTTTCACTCTTGCTTAGCTTCCCTAGTAAGGATGACATTGTTTCAGTACAAAGGCAGAATTTAGTGAAGGTAGAAGGCAGCTCTGTTGAGGGCAGAAGGAGCCCAAATTGTGGGAATTCAAACCCTACCTGACTCGTGAGCCACTGAAAGTATTTCAGTGGGTGCCTGTAACCGCAAGGCTACCCGTTGGTCCCCCAGTGAGCTGCATTGGGCATTTTGGGGATAAGGGGCAGGGATTTCCTTCTGCCTTCTGCCCTCTGCCTTTCCTTTAGTTAATTCTGAGTACAGATTCTAAGGTCTCTCTAACAGAATTCCCTGCTTCCCTCAGCTTTTGGGAAAATGGTTGGTGTGTCTGCAAAAATACCCGCGCGCAATTACGTCCTGGCATTCCTGAAATTGAGCCACCTGGATGCGTTCCTGCACCAGTTAGATATAGCCCCTCAATCGGGGTTTTGTAGTTAGCTATTTCAGGCAAGGGACGGAAGAATACCATCTGATCGAGTGTCATATCGATATGGTAGTAGTTCCCCTTGTAAGCTCCCAACCTTTCTCCCAGTTCTGCCGGACTTTCTACCCGTCGAGCAATTATTGAGTTTTTCACGTTAGGGGCATAATCTGCCAGTTTATCAATGACCCGATCGGCAACTTTATTTTTCAGCTCATCAGTCCAACCCGTTCCCCTTAATCCGGTTCCTTCCTTGCCAGCAATCTGATAGGGAGCGAAAAATTCAATCCAAAGTGTATGCTTACCTGGCGGAGCCATCGAAGGATCGAGCATCGTAGGCATCACTATATACATGGACGGGTCGGCATCGGGAATATCACCAACCGTACAGGCACTATGAGCAATTTCTACATGTCTCACCGAATCAGCAATCAAAACAGAGCCAATTAAGTACTCATCTCGGTGGTTGTGATGTTCAAAACGTAGCGGTTCTTCTAATGCCAAGTCAATCTTGAGAATAGTTTCATTGTTATTCACAATGCGACGCTCTAAACGCTCGTGCAGCTCAGGAGCGAGTCCATTGACATCACCGGGTTCCAGCAGTTGTAAAAATACTCGCTTGGCATCAATGTTTGAGATCACACCTTTAGTAGCGCGATACTCTGTGCCTCCGGCAACTCGAACTCCGACAGCACGTCCATCATCAACCAAAATTCTTTCTACTTGCTGATCGGTAAGGACCACGCCGCCTTGACTCTTAACTAAGTTTAGCAACGCTTGCACAAGGGCTCCAGTTCCACCACGGGGTCGAGCCATACCAGGGTTATGGCGCATTGCCATCATGATAGAGCCAATTCCCAGGCTTTTTTGGGAGGGAGGGGCACCAAGTTCAGCAGAGAGACGTGCCAGAGGAGCTTTGAGAAACTCGGAATCAAACCACTCGTTAATGATATCTTCAGCGCTAGTCAGCATATTGCGCACGAAGTCCAGTGTCTTGCTAGGAGATCCAATAACGGAAAATAAATCCTTCAGCTTTTGAACATCATAGTTGCCAACTATATCCAAAACTGACTTCGGTGGTGCATTGAACATGGGAATCATTGCACCAATAGCCCGCTGCCAGTATTCTGTATATTCAGCGTACTTCTTTGCATCCCGTTCGCTATATCGGGCAATCTCTGTACAGGTTTTCTCAAGAGATTTGTGACCTAAGAAGTACTTCCCATCAGGATGGGGACAAAAGACAACAGGATCGCAGTAAAGATACTTCAAGCCATACTTTTCTAGCTCTAATTCTTCGACCACTGGTCCTAAGTGAATAAACTCATGGTCGATTGCGCAGAGGTTGAACTTAAATCCAGGGGCTTCTTCTGGCAAAGATTCCTCGGTCGTCGCGGCACCACCAGGAACTGAACGCTTCTCCAGCAGCAGAACGCTATACCCAGCCTTGAGCAGATAGGCTGCACATACTAGCCCATTGTGTCCTGCTCCAATTATGACAACATCATACGCTTGCATGTCTGCAGCTCCAAGAACATCGTATCCTTAATCTTAGAAACAAGCTAAAAAGTCTATTATCCGTCGCCAGCTAGAGAAAGGGGCAACTACACAGAGGGGAGTTGCCTAATACGAGCTGCGGCATGAATTATTAGACTACCTTGATGAACCTCTAGATCCTTGATTTGCAGTATCATCGTCTCTAGGTCAAAGTAAGGTAAATTCACCAATTCCCTGATCTTGGTCAGCATGGCAAGCGTGATTTCTAGTGAAGTTCCCCCGCCCTCAAGGCATTGAAAGTTCTCTAGTATGACGGGTTGTGAGAGAGTACGGGGGAGAAAAGCAGAAGTGAAACTGACTTGCTGCGATTCGTTCTGTTGGTGCATCAACATCTTGCCATTAAATATCATCCTGCCCTCACCGGGTAGGTGCAATTCCATCTGTTGCATTTCCAAGAGTACAGCAGGCTGGTCCTTTACTTCCAACTCTAGGGGTTTGATTTTGCTATGGATGTAATCTGAGTTGAGCGCCCGGTTGATATCTTCTTCTGTCAACAGAAGACGAGCATCAGCATCTAGTGGCTCATTCAATTCAATTTTGCCAAGCAGAGCACTTAAAGGAGCAATTGCAACCCGATCGACTTGCAGTTCTATCTCCTGCACCCGGATGTCTTTCTGTATAACTAAACCCTGACCGACAAGCGAGATTGAATCAGCTTGTCCCTGAACTATCTTTAGCAGATCGGTGCGGACATCTACATCTATGCTTTCTACTCCATCTAATTGACTAGATAGACCGATTGCAGCTGCTTGCGAGAGTACCTGCTCCTCCAGCCGGAGATCATCTGACATCATAATGCTTTCCTATACCCTGTCACTGCTTACTGTAGATGGTTAACTCTCTGTGGCGTATCCGCATTATGGTCTAATTCCCACTGGTATATCTACGGTGGCGATAATCGACCAGTATGGATATCCTAAACAAAGTGAAAGATTTCCCTAGAGATATTGATACATAGTAGGCTGGACTTTGCTATTTGAGACATTACCCTGACTGGAAACGTCGTACTTTGTTATCTCGTGCTCTTAGTGAGAACATGCAGCTGGAACAGAAAGTAAATATTCTCTTAGTTGACGATCGCCCAGAGAATCTACTGGCTTTAGAGGCGATTTTGGAAAGTCTTGGACAGAATCTAGTCAAGGCAAGTTCTGGAGAGGAAGCACTGCGATGTCTGCTCAAGCAGGATTTTGCTGTGATTTTGCTCGATGTTCAAATGCCAGGAATAGATGGGTTTGAAACAGCAAGGTTAGTTCGAGAGCGAGAACGTTCGCGGCATACCCCAATTATTTTCCTAACTGCCTTCAGTACAATCAATACTCATGTGTTCAGAGGTTATTCCCTAGGAGCAGTGGATTACCTGTTCAAGCCAATTGAGTCAGAAATCTTGTCATCTAAGGTTGCGGTATTTGTTGATCTGTGGAGAAAGACAGCAGAGGTGGAACAACAAGCGGTACAACTTGCCGCAGTCAACGCCAAACTTAGGGAAAGTGAAAAAAGGCTGAGTCAGGTTAATGATGAACTAGAAGTTAGGGTGCAGAAGCGGACTGCTGAGTTGACAAAAATCAATGAATCGCTGCAATCTGAAATTGCCGAACGTCATCGAGTTGAAGGAGCGCTGCGGGTTAGTACAGAGCAGCTAAGAGCATCACTCATTGAGAAAGAAGTGCTGCTAAAAGAAATTCATCACCGGGTTAAAAACAATCTACAGATTATCTCCAGCCTGCTTAATCTTCAAACAGACTATATTCACGATCAACGAGACTTAGAGATTTTTAAAGTCAGTCAGAACCGGATTGAATCAATGGCTCTCATCCATGAGAAGCTTTATCAATCCAAAGATTTGGCGCGAATTGAGTTTTGTGAGTATATCCAAGACTTAGTATCTAGTTTAGTGTGTTCATATGAAGTCAATTCGTCTAAAGTTGATCTCAAAGTAAATATTGAGCAAGTTCTCCTTGGTTTAGATTTGGCAATTCCTTGTGGTTTAATTATCAACGAACTTGTTTTGAATTCTTTGAAACATGCCTTTCCGGAGGGTAGATCTGGTGAGATTTGTATTGAATTCTATGTAGAAAGTGACGATAGAATTGCGCTCATTATCAGTGATAATGGCATAGGTTTTCCTCAAGGTATTGACTTTAGAAATACGGAATCACTAGGATTGCAACTAGTTAACAGCTTAATGAATCAGATTGGAGGTACTATTGAACTGAACGCTACTCAAGGCACAGAATTTAAGATGAAACTCCCTATGTAAAGGAATTAGCAGAGTTTAACTAAATAACTGGCTTTGGAAGGAACAATGGTAATGCCGCGACGCACAGGTTGAACATGGCTTTTGCTAGCTAATGACAGCTTAAAGCGCGATAAAATTGTGGCTAGCACAAGTTTCATCTCATACATCGAGAATGCCATACCAATACAACCGCGACTACCACCACCAAAGGGTAAATACTCGTATGGTGAAAACTTGCATTTTAAAAATCGCTCTGGCTTAAACTGCTCTGGCTCTGGATACACTGCTTTTCGTCGATGAGCTAGATAGATGCACGGCACTAGGAGTGTACCAGTATCAAAATTATGGCCTATCACCTGCAAGGGCTCTTGCACCATCCGAGGCACGCAGATTAAACCAATGGGATAAATTCGCAGCGTTTCTTGACAGACTGCAGTAAGGTAGGGGAGGTGGGCAACTAACTCAGGATTGACCTCGTCTAAGGGTTCTAGTTCCTGCCTCAGCTTCTCAAGGACGGGAGCTGTTGAGTGAATTAAGTAAAATGCCCATGCTAAGGCAGCAGCTGTTGTCTCGTAACCCAGCAGTAACAGCGAGACTAATTGATCGCGTAACTCAACATCTGTCATCTGCTGTCCGTCCTCGTCGTATGCTGAGATTAGCATAGTGAGAATATCAGTACGCTTATCAGTTTCCAACCGCCGTTGCGCAATCTCTTCATAGATTAGGTTGTCAATCTGCTTTCGGCGTCGTAAAAAGTGTCCCCAAGGACTCCACGCCCCTAAATCTTGTTGTAGAGGTGGAAAGAAAAATAGGCTGGAGTATAGAGGAGTTGTAACATCTTCTAGCAGCGAACTCAGCAATTTTTGCAACTGTTGGTATCGCAAACCAGGGTTGATACCAAAAACAACCTGCAAGATGATTTGCAGGGTGATATCTGACATAAACTGCTGAATCGAGATTGATGCACCCACCTGCCACTCGGCTGTGACTTTTTCAGTGATTTGGCAAATTAATTGCCCATATGTTTTCAGGCGATCACCATGAAAGGGAGGCAGCAATAACTGGCGCTGTCGCTGATGTGATCGCCCCTGCTGCAAAATCACACTCTTTGCTCCCATTAATGGTTGAAAAACATGGGTAGCTTTACTGAAATCTAATTGCTTTGCAGGCAGGGCAAAGATTTCTTGAATTGCCTGTGGATGGCTAAAAAATACCACTGGTGGAGAATTTAAACCAAGTGCACGCAAGGTAAATGTATCTCCATAGCGTTCGGCACAATTATCTAGAAATCTAGTAGGCTGAGCAATCAAGTGAAGTGTTTGCAGCAAAAATGGTGTTTGGGGACCAGCAGGTAACTTCATTCGGCTTGTAAACTGTTTCTTGGCTAAATCTTCTTCTCATGATTTTATCTCACTTTTTTTAACGAACCGCTGAGACGCAGAGGACACAGAGGAAAACTTAAACTCCTACACGACCTGCTATGGATTTTTGCTATTGAGACTTGTTGTTAGTCCTAATCTTAATTAGAATACGGACTACTCGATTAGTTGGTCATTAATTACAAACAGTATCTGCTTGATTTTCTTCATTAATAGAGCATCCTAGATTAGTCGGAAACCCTACTCCGTGTCCTCTGTGTCTCTGCAGTTCGTTAAAAACGATACTATCCACAAATCAAATAGGACTGCTATATGTTCTAGTAAATTTAGAAAATATTAAAAGTGTCTATTCAATTACCTAATCTACTTAGAAAGTAGAAATAATACATTTTGCTACCATACGCTTGTAAAATAATTGTTAAATTACTCCAGGCAGTATATTTACTCTGACTAGAAAGGAAACTCAGCATGACTGCATCGACCCAAGAGGCAAAATTAGCAACTCCAGATTTTAGCGAAGGAATTCAGTATTTTGGCGAAACTCTACCTGGATTTGAGGCTTATGGCAAAACACCAGTAGTTGCTGAAAATAGTGTTGCAATTAGCGAT
>Ga0213881_10001555_pt1 | contig 10758 bp, 9 predicted proteins | sample BarmaccoBMER_R08_FD_160104 | JGI IMG/M metagenome (GOLD analysis project Ga0213881, IMG submission 160104) | Barbacenia macrantha exposed rock microbial communities from rupestrian grasslands, the National Park of Serra do Cipo, Brazil - ER_R08 ... | reverse complement strand
GGCGGGCGGACGGGTTGGTCATCAGCAGCGGCGCCTGGCTGAGCTACGTCCTGGCCACCTGCCGGCTTGCGGCCTCCGGAAAGCTGCCGTTGCGGCTCATGGGTTTTCTCGACGACGCCTACCGGCTGGGCCTGCTGCGCACCGTCGGCCCCGCTTACCAGTTCCGGCACGCCGAGTTCCAGGATCACCTCGTCCGAACCGCTGGGGCATTGTCAACTTGATGGCCTGACTGATCTTCGGGGTACGGCTCGGCCGGTTCGGGTGATCCCTGGTGCTGTGTCAGGCTGCTGTGGTGGCCGTGCCGGTGGTCTGGTTCCAGGTGGTGAATCGAGCGGCCATCTCACTGCGGTACTGTGAGATAACCCGCGGGTTCCGGTGCAGGTTCCCGTCCGTTGGGAACGCTTGTGACCAGGGGTTTCTTTCTGCTTTCAGCTCTGCGTCGGTAACAGGATCATGAGGATACTCCAGGAATTCTGAATTTCCGTCATCCTCGTCGGGCCCTCCTGCTGTCCCGTGCTGGCGATGAGCAGGGGCAACGCGGTGACAACGAGGAACACTGACGAGGCGGAACCCACGGGTTATCCCACACCCGACCACGCTCGGCCCCAGCTGCTTCAGTTTGAGGACAGCTCGCTCATGCCCACTGGGAGACCCGTCCTCCGTATTCCCCCAGAACTCCAAGCGCTCGATGAGGTCTTCGATGCGTTCTCGTGAGGGCACCGTCAACTTGGCAGTTACCCGGACCGGACTCACACCGGCAAGCGACGACGAGCTTACGACCAAAGATCACCTACACGAGGTCGCCTCCAGTCTGCTGGGCGCACGAATGACCGAGGTTGGTAACCGATGGTGGGGCGACACTGTATGGAAGGTCCGACCGTTGCCTAGCATATGGGTGGGGGGTGTTTGGTATGCACGATATAATGGTGAAGCCCTGGGGCGCGGTTGAGCAGTTGTTACTGGCTGCGGGCAGCAGTCCAGAGCGACTGACCGCGACTGTCCAGCAGATTGGGCTGGAGCCCACGGTGGATGTCATCGTCGATGAGTTGCTGGTGCGCTGCGATTTACCACCACTTGACCTGGTTTGTCGGTTTCAACTGGAGGTGGTCTGCGGTGCGGAGCGCGCCGGCCGTGTGCTGACGATCGACGGCGATAAGGTGCGTGTGGAGCCTGGTTGGTCGGATGCGGTCCAGGCTCGGATCCGGTTCATCGCGGTTGACCTTGTGGAGAGCCTTTTCGGCCCAGCTGAACGGAGGGAGCCCACCCAGCGTGAGGTGACCTACCCGTGGTCAGACACATCGATGGATCAGACCGTCTTGAACGACATGGCGGCCATGCGAGCAGCCTCCCGGCGCTGGCAACAAATGACTGTGGCGATGCACGCCGTGCTGATAGCATGTGAGACGGATCAGACGGACCTTGGTGGATTGTCGACCCGCTTCGGTTCGGACAAATGGGCCAATTTTCACTGGTACACCCGGCACTATGACCGGCATTTCGCCCGGCTTCGCAGCAAGCCGATTCGACTGCTCGAGATCGGCATTGGTGGATACCAGGACGAGGACACCGGCGGTGCGTCACTGTGCATGTGGCAGCGCTACTTCCCTCGGGGGCTGGTGTATGGGTTGGATATCTTCCCGAAGCCGGGTGTACGCGGGCCGCGTATGCGGGCTGTGCAAGGGGATCAGAGTGACCCGAAGTTCTTGGACGAACTCGGTCGCCGGCTGGGTCCATTCGACATCGTCATCGACGATGGTAGTCACATCAACGACCATGTCAAGACGTCTTTCGGTAATTTGTTCCCGCATGTGCGCCCCGGGGGTCTGTACGTCATCGAGGATCTGCAGACTGCGTACTGGCCGGGGTACGGCGGCGACGACCAGGATCTGGTCAACGCGGATACGTCGATTCGCATGCTCAAGGCGTTGGTGGACGGCCTGAACCACCAAGAACTCCCGACAAGTCACGGAAAAGTTCCCTCATACACCGATCAGCACGTGGTGGGCCTGCACTTCTATCACAATCTTGCCGTCATAGAAAAGGGGTTTAACACAGAGGATGGCGCCCCTTCTTTCATTCCCCGACATTATCTGAGTGAGTCCATAGATCTGAAGAAATAGTCGGGCCGTGCTGCCTGTCACGTGGGGTTCGCGCTCGATCTGATAGCGACTACAGCGGCAAGGAGCGTGCACCTCTAGCGCAGGAGCCGCGCAGCACCCAATCCAGACCGCCGACTCACGGACACCGACCGAACTGGGATTTTATCGGACAATTCGTCCTCGGCTCGGTGACTCGGCGGACCGCCGAGGATCTGCTGCCGCTACTTGATCGTCTGGCGTCAGATCTGGTGATCTACGAACAGTTCAACTTCAGTGTCGCAGTTGCGGCGGCACTCATCGAGGTGCCGGCGATCTGCCACTCGCTGGGGAGAGCGATGAGTGTCCAGATGCGACAGATTCTCGCCGGGACGCGACTCGACTTTCTGTGGGCGGACTATCGAAGGGCCTCAGCACCGCTCGATGTGTTCTGGGGCAACGCCTACCTCGATATCTTCCCACCGAGTCTGCAGGAACCGTCGATCTTCGAGAACCCCTTCCGGATCCCTATGCGGCCAGTGCCCTGGAGCGAACCAACCGGGGTCATGCCCCCGGCGTGGGTGCGCACCCGATCGCGTCCACTGGTGTATCTCACGCTCGGCACGACCCCGTTCAGCTCCGGTGACGGCCTGCGGGCGGCGACCGAAGGACTGTCCACTCTAGGCGTCGACGTGCTGATCGCGCTCGGTTCGCATGACCCCTCCGTGCTCGGGTCCGTTCCCGCCGGTGTCCACGTGGAACGCTTTGTGCATCAGGCGGATGTCCTGTCACACGTGGACCTCGTCGTCCATTCCGGTGGCAGTGGAACGATGCTCGGAGCGCTGTCGAGGGACCTGCCTCAGCTCATCCTTCCGCAAGGTGGCGACCAGTTCATCAACGCTGACGTGGTCGTCTCAGCTGGCGTGGGTCTATCCCTGGAACCCGACAGTGTGAGCCCCGGCTCAGTGGTCGAGGCGGCGCGATCACTGCTCACCGACAGCTCCTATCGTGACGCGGCCCGGCCGGTCCGCCGCGAGATCACTACCATGCCCCATCCCTCAGACGTACTGCCCGCCCTAAGCAGGCTTGCCAATAAACACCACAACCGGCAGAGGTGACCCCCGATGGATGCATTCTCGGGCGTCACGAACGACGTGGGCGCCTATCATTTCGGATAGGAGTGGATGAACATGATGGACTACCAGAGCGCACCCATCGCGATGCCCGACGAAAGCTGGACGGCCTTGGGCAACGCGGCCGCTCGAGCGACCGAGACTCAGCGAGCCGACCGGCTGTTCAGCGACCACCTCGCGCAGCACTTCGTAGCGGCGGCCGGCTCAGCGATTCCGCTCCACCCGACGCAGGAAACCCCTCCACAGAGTAAGGGCACACATGGCTCCGAGATGATGGCGATGATAGGGGACGTCATCGTCATCAAGACCCGTTTCTTCGACGAGTACTTCCACCGGGTCTGCGCCGCCGCTTGCCGCCAGGTCGTGGTGTTGGCCGCGGGCCTGGACACCCGGGCGTTCCGGTTGAACTGGCCGGCTGGGGTACGGCTGTTCGAGGTGGATTTGCCTGACGTGCTGGAGTTCAAGGAGCAGGTTCTCCTCAACCAGGCGGCTCGGCCGGCGTGCGAACGGATTGTGGTGCACGCGGACCTCCGGGACGACTGGCCGACCGCACTGCGCAACGCCGGCCTCGACACCGGGCACCCAACGGCCTGGCTGGCCGAGGGGACACTGGGATTCCTGACCGCCGCCGACTGCGATCGGTTGCTCGACGAGGTAAACCTGTTGTCCGGGCCATCGAGTTGGTTCGCCCTCGACCACACGCACGACGGCTCGGTCGCCACTCCCCGTCTTCAACCGTTCCTCGAGGAGACGGGCATATCGCTGGACGAGATGATCAGGGGAGGCCCTACCGATCCCGCTGACCGGTGGTTAGTCCGGCACGGGTGGCTGCCGACCACATACGACGTCGTCAAGCAGGCAGCCGCCTATCAACGGCCGACCCCAGCGCTGTTCCGTGGTGACCGCCAAGAGCACGGGAACATCCTCTTCCAGGCGCAACGCACGGCGTAACCGAGAGAAATTCGCCCGCTACAGGTCGGGCAGGCTGGGCTGATGCGTCGTCATCGTCGGGTACCTCAGACCCCCACATACAGCCCTACTCCGGCCACGCCTCCCGCACCAGCCTGGAGATTTACAGCCGCCTCGCCTTCGCCGACGCCCAGACCAGCTACGACAGTGTCATCGACCAGTTCCCCCGGTAGAACCGCCCGACCGCCACACGGTGGGATCACACCCCGAGCCAGATGGCACCTGGTGACAGCAACCTCCACGACACCCCGACTCGCAATAATGAAAGCTGGATTACTTCACCATGGGACCGAGGCGCGGTTGTGTGGTCAGGCTGCGTTCGCCAGGTTGACCAGGCGCGGTACGAGGTTGGCGGGGGTGGGGAGGGCGGCGATTTCAGCGCGTACCTGGGTAGCGGTCTTGGCCAGCGCTTCGTCCTCCAGCAGCCGCGCGAGCAGGGCGGCGTCCACGTCCTGGACCTGTGCGCTCAGTCCGGCACCACGTTGCTGGACTGCTGCGGCCGCAGCGTGGCGTCCCACGCCGCTGGGCAGGATGAGCTGAGGTACCCCGGCGGCCAGTGCGGTCATGGTGGTGCCCTCGCCGCCGTGGTGCACCAGTGCCGCGCAGCCGCGCAGCCGCTCGTCTAGCGGAACCCAGCCGACGACCCGCGTGTTGCCGGGTAGTTCACCGAGCTCACGGGTATCCACGTTGCCCAAGGCGAGCACGAACTCCGCGTCGACCGAACCTGCGATCTCCAGCATGCGCTGCACTGGTCCGAGGCCCTCCAACGCTGGCACGATGGTGCCCAGGGTGACCGTGATCCTCGGGCGTTCGACCGGTGTGCGTAGCCACTTCGGTAGGACACAGCCGCCGTTATAGGGGACATATCGCATTGACCACCCGGATGGGTCCCCGGCAAGCATGCTCGGCGGTGCTACGTCGATGCTGGCGATGTGCTCGGGCAGTGTGGTGACGCCGTACCGAGCGAACGCGTCGGCCATGTGCGCGTGGAGTAGCTCGTGTGTCCCAGCACCGCGGAGGATGCCCAGCCCGTGGGTCACCAGCGGAACCCCCAGTTTGGCGGCCACCAGCAGACCGGCCCCGTCTGTCTGAGCGTGGACCACCAGCTCAGGCTGCCATTCCGCAGCGGCCTCGACGGCGCCGTCCACAATGATCTCGGAGAACTTAGCGAGGAACGGGGCCATATCACGCAGATCACGCATCGCCGCGATCAGCTGGCGGTCCTCCTGATGTTGCGTTATCCGTTTCCGCGCCATCGCTACGATATCGACCTGTGGTGCAGCGTCGATAACCGGCAGCCCCGCGTGCTTCACTGCCAACGCCGGTCCGGCAGTCACGTAGCGGACCTCGTGACCGGCCGCGCACACCGCCCAGGCCAGCGACACCAACGGGAAGCTATGCCCGATACTGGCGCCGGAAACAAAGAGCACGCGCATAATTAGCTTCGCCTATTCACGGGAGTGATCATCTGGTCGGGAGTCTCGGCCGGCCCTATTGTTGATGTTGTTTTTGGGTGGTGGGTGTGGTGTGGTGCCTGGCTGTCGTGTTGGTGGGCGCCGGTTCCACGGGCCGGGTGGGGTTCCTAGGGGTCGTCGGGTCGGATGTCTGCTGGTCAGGGCGGTTGCAGGGCGAGGATCGTGGTGAAGGTGTGGGATAACCCGTGGGTTCCGGTGCAGGTTTCCGTCCGTCGGGAACGCTTGTGACCAGGGGTTTCTTTCTGTTCTCAGCTCTGCGTCGGTAACAGGATCATGAGGATACTCCAGGAATTCTGAATTTCCGTCATCCTCGTCGGGCCGTCCTGCTGTCCCGTGCTGGCGATGACCAGGGACAACGCGGTGCGACGCCGACCGCCGCGGGAACGCCCCAACCGATGCCGCCGCTGCCCGTGGCGTAGAACGAGCCTGGGCGGGTCGTCGGGAGCCACTCGAGCTGCTCGGCCATCGTCGAGGTCGACTCGTTCACCAGAACCGAGTCAACCGGTCGCACGGCACTCAGTGTGGCGTATACCTCCGTGGGCGTCAGCGGTGAATTCGGGGGCTCGGGCACGTCTCGCTTGCGAACGAGCGGGGCGGGTGCGCAGCGGTCGCTGGGCTGCGCCACGAGATCGACCAACCGCTCGAGCGCCAGACGCGCGTCACCGAGCAGGCTTTCCCCCACCGGCGCAGCCCCAGCGAGCCCCGGGTCGGAGGTAATGTGCAGCAACTCGGTGCCCTTCGGCAGGTACTCGCCCGCCACATACGGATAGTAGCGGAATACCTGGGCACCGATCACCACCACCAGGTCGTGCCCGTGCAGGACCTCGTTCACGCCGCGATGGTCATCGGCAACTGTCCCTGGTACAGCGGGTGGTCCTCCGGGAAGGACACTCGGTCGGGTAACGGACCTGCGTAGACTCCGGCTCGCACCTTCTCGGCGAACGCAACACCGGCGTCCCAGCCGCCGCTTCGGTCGACCTCGGGCCCGAACACCAGCACCGGGCGTTGCGCGCGGCTGATCCGCGCGGCGAACTCGCGCAGCCTCGCCTCGTCCGGCGCGGTCCGGTGGCTGACCGTCCGTACCACCGCGGGGCCCAGGGCGGCCTTGTTCCAGTCGTCGAGCGGGATGGACAGGAATACCGGGGCAGCGGGCGGCTGCACCGCGATCGCGTAGGCGCGCATGAAGGCCGCCGGCACGTCTTGCGCGCGCGCTGGCTGATAGGCCCATTTGACCCAGGGCAGCGGCAGGAGTGTCTCATCGCGATTGGCCAGGTACGGGTCGCACAGCACCATTTCGCGGGTCTGCTGGCCCGCTGTCACGATCAGTGGGGTGTTGCTGCGATACGCCGCGACCAGGTTGCCCATCGCGTTACCCGTCCCCGCGGCCGTGTGGATATTGACCAGCGCGGGTTTTCCCGTCGACTGAGCGAACCCGTCGGCCATCGCCAGCACCGACGCCTCCTGCAGGCCCAAGACGTAGGTGAAGTCCTCCGGGAATTTCTGCAGGAAGGTCTGCTCGGTCGATCCGGGATTGCCGAACACCGTGGTCAGACCGAGTGCGCGCAACAGCTCGTAGGTCACGTCGTGGACGGTGCGGGCATCTGCCATCGCGTGCATGACGTGGTGCTCGCACGCGGCGGTCGAGCCGTCGGTCACATCTCGCTCGAGTGTCTCGTTGGTCATGGTCACTTCCTTCCCGCGAGGATCCCCGGACATGGTGATTGTTGGTGTGCTACGCACGCCCCCACCCTGTCGTTGACGGTAGGCAGGCAGTCGGCGATGCCCATCGGGCCGCCGGTACAAACTGCACCCCTCACGTTGTGCCGCGCGACCGATCCATCACAGAACGGTACGGACCCGCGATGTTCGCCGAGCCGTGTTGCAGCACCGCGCTGCCGAGCCAGTGACAGGCCAGGAGGGCGAGCTCGACACCGAGTCGGCCCTCGCGTAGGGGGCGGCCGCGGAGCTCTTCTGCTTTTTGCACCCGGTACTGGGCGGTGTTGCGATGCAAAAACAGCTGGTCGGCGGTCGAAGTGTAACTGCCGCCGGTTTGCAGGAACACCCGCGCGGTCTCGCGCAGTCGCGCGTTGCGCTCGGAGTCGATTGCCAGCGCGCCGAGCGTCTCTTTGACCCACTCGCGGGCCGATTCGATGTCGGCGCACATCATCGCGACCGGAGCGACGTCGATGAAGTAGGTCACCGGGGCGTGGTGCGGCCCGGCAGCAAGGGCCACGGACTGGGCATGTAGCGCTTGGAGATGTGTCCGGCGGAACCCGTCAACGCCGGATGCCGGCTCGCCGAGCGCGATCGAGACGGCCGGTTCATGCTCTGCGAGCACCGCCTGCGGCTCGTCGCGTCTGAATACCGCTGCGGGCGTGATCGCAAGCCACGTCCAAGCGCTGGTTTCGTCACAGGGGACAAACAGGGGGTCCTGCGGTGACCCCGCGGCCACTGCCAGCGCGGAGGCCACGCGGTCCAGATGCTCCAGCGGATCGTGGTCTGCCGTGCTGTCAGCCCAGAGGACGACACCGAGGTGTCGCTGCAGCAGGCGGTATCCCAGCGCGGTCTGCGCCGCCGTGAGATCGACGTTCTCGCCCGCGAGTACCGACCTCACCCGCATGGTCAAGACCGTACTGCGGTTGTGGACCCAGCGCTCGCGTGCGCTCTCGTAGGCGGCAATGACCTGTTCGACTACGCGATCGAGGGTGTCGGAGACGTGCTCGACCATCCACTGGGTGCTCGCACCCTCAACGTGCTCACCCGGTGTCTGATCCAGCAGCTCATCGATGCAGTGTCGGAGAAAACGAGCCTGACCGACGCGGTAGGCACGGATCAGCGCCGTGGCGGGGATATCGCGCTGCGCCAGCCGCCGGGCGTACTCCAGGGCCGCAGTGGGTGCCTCGACATGGGCGGTGACGATCCCGTGCCGGAGCATGTGAACGACGGTGACGACGTTCTCCTCAACACTGGCGCCCAGCAGGCTGCTCAGCGCAGGGTCGCTATCCAACGTGGGAATGTCGCGTTGGATCAGGTCGCGGATGTCCGATGCGAGTTTGGCGATTCGGGGTTCCAGGCTGGCTGCCACCGAGGCGACCTGCTCGCTGACCCGAGCATCACCGATTTCCACACACCGATCATAGGTCCAGCCGGGCGATGCCGAGAACAGCGAAAAGCTAACCAACAGGACTTATGGGATCGCATCCGGGAACCACTCGCACCTCACCGCTGTGCAGGGGCTACCACAAGCAGGGAAAATTTCGTGGCGGTGGCATGATCTGATCTCTCCATCACGGTGCCAGCATGAGTTGGGTGACGACGGCAAGAGTTCGCGCAGCGTCGCACCCCGACCGCTCCCGTGGAGGTGAATCAATCAAATTGCTGGTCAGCAAGCTGAATTCCACGGCGATCGTCCAGCCCAGATTGATCGTCGTACTGCGCGAGAGCGGCTGAAGAGAGGATGCGATGAGTGTCACAGTGACTTTGCCGGCATCGCCTGGGCCCTTTTTGGAGACGGGGTTGCTGCCTGGCGATTTCTATGCCTATGAGGAGCTGCTGTCGGAGAGGGAACGGGAGCAGGTCGAGCGCATGCGTGAGTTCCTGCGCAGGCAGGTCGCGCCGATTGTGGACGACTATTGGGCACGGGCGGAGTTCCCGTTCCAACTCGTTGCGGGCTTCGCGAGGCTGGGGCTTGTGGGCTGGGCCGACCCCGGCTCGTCGGAGCCCAGGCCGAGCAACCTCCTGGTGGGCATCACCGCGTTGGAGCTCGCGCATGCCGACGCGTCGGTGGCGACGTTCTTCGGCGTGCACACGGGCCTGGCCATGGGCAGCATCCTCACTTGCGGCTCCGAGGAACAGAAGCGGCGGTGGCTGCCGGCGATGAGCCGCTTCGAGAAGCTCGGCGCCTTCGCGTTGACCGAGCCGCACGGCGGCTCTGATGTGGCCGGTGGCCTGGAGACGACCGCGCGTCGCCACGGCGAGGAATGGGTCCTGGAGGGAGCGAAGCGGTGGATCGGCAACGCGACGTTCGCTGACCTGGTCGTCGTGTGGGCCCGCGACGTCCAGACGCATCAGGTGCTGGGCTTCGTCGTGGAGAAGGACACCCCGGGCTTCACCGCAACGAAGATCGAGAACAAGATCGCGCTGCGGATCGTGCAAAACGCCAACATCGTGTTCGAGGGCTGCCGAGTTCCGGAGGTGAACCGCCTGCAGAACGCGAACTCGTTTAAGGACACCGCCAAGATCCTGCGCCAGACGCGCAGCGGCGTGGCGTGGGAATCGGTGGGTGTGATGTTGGCTGCCTACGAGATCGCGCTGCAGTACGCCAAGGAGCGCCAGCAGTTCGGGCGCCCGATCGGGAAGTTCCAGCTCGTTCAGGACCTGCTGGTGAAGATGCTCGGCAACGCCACGGCGTCGCTGGGGATGGTCGTCCGCTTGGCCCAGCTGCAGGACGCTGGGGTGTACCGCGACGAGCAATCCGCGCTGGCGAAGGCCTATTGCACGGTACGGATGCGCGAAGCCGTGGGGTGGGCGCGGGAGCTGCTGGCCGGCAACGGCATCGTCCTGGACTACAACATTGGCCGCTTCGTCGCCGACGCCGAGGCCCTCTACTCGTACGAGGGGACCCGGGAGATCCAGACGCTCATCGTCGGGCGCGCGGTGACCGGCGGCCTGAGTGCCTTTGTGTGAGGTGATGATGATGGCAACCGAATCCGTTTTCGCCGGCCTGAAAGTCCTCGAGGCAGCAACCTTCATCGCCGGTCCGGCCGCAGCGGCCGTGCTCTCCGACTTCGGAGCGGATGTGATCAAGGTTGAGCCGCCGGGAACGGGGGATCCTCAGCGGCTGCTGGGTTCCGTGCCGCCGAGTCCCCGCGCGCACGCCAATTACAACTGGCAGCTGGCCAATCGCAACAAGCGCGGAATGGTGATCGACCTGAAGTCCCCGGGCGGGACGAAGATTCTCAGGCGCCTCGTGGAGTGGGCGGACGTGGTGATTACGAACTTCCCGCATGGCACGCGCGAGAAGCTGCACCTGGGCTATGAGGAGGTCTCGGGCTGGAATCCGCGGGTCATCTACGCCGACATCACCGGCTTCGGGGATGCCGGCCC
>Ga0213881_10001553_pt1 | contig 10767 bp, 10 predicted proteins | sample BarmaccoBMER_R08_FD_160104 | JGI IMG/M metagenome (GOLD analysis project Ga0213881, IMG submission 160104) | Barbacenia macrantha exposed rock microbial communities from rupestrian grasslands, the National Park of Serra do Cipo, Brazil - ER_R08 ... | reverse complement strand
AGCGAGCGAGACCGGCGCGCGGCTTCGCGCCGTGGCGATTGCTGTTGGCGTGGGAAAAACAACCGGCTCATTGCTGCATCATACCATTGCGGCGGAATACCGGCAGAGTACCAATTGAGGACGCTAAAACGCGCAGGCCGCGTGGTTTTGCCCAGTTCAATGTTCGTCGAGGCGAAGCTCGGGTCGAAATTCCACTTCGTTTTCTCCCTTCATCGGCACCGTTCTTCATCAAGCTCGAGCAACCCTCAATCTTCTTCGATGCCGCCGGATGGCGGGCGATCCCAGCCATCCTGCCCGAACCGGCGAGTACGACCGCGACGGGAACACCGGCGCGCTCCGAGTTGGTCGCCGCGGTTGCGTGACGCGTTCTCTGGCAGCGATCTAGCGTCGCTTCACAAGCGTCGCCCGCGCTGTACTTTTCACAGTCGGTGTCCCGCCGGACCCGGTAACAGTAAAGGTATAGGTCCCTTTCACGCTTGAAGAGACATTCACCCGGAGAGTTGACGAGCTGGTTGCGGGGTTCGGGCTGAAGCTACCGCTCGCGCCCGAAGGAAGACCGCTGATGGAGAGGTTCACCGCCGAATTGAAACCGCCCGAAGGTGTAATCGTCACCGTATAAGATGCCGTGCCGCCGGAACGCGGCAGGCTCACGGATGAGGGACTAATCGACATCGAGAAAGTAGGCGTAGGCGTCGGCGTAGCTGTGGGTGTCGCAGTCGGCGTAGCTGTTGGCGTTGGTGTAGGTGTCGGTGTCGGTGTCGGTGTCGGTGTTGGTGTTGCTGTTGGAGTCGGTGTAGGCGTACTTGCCGAAGCGATCTTGAAGCTGCCGATACGCGTCCGCCAGTTGTAGGTGGCGGTGCTGGAGTAGTATTCGTTCGTGTACCAGAATGTGGTGTCATCCACTGGATCAATAACCAGCGCGGAGTAGTCGCCCCAGCGATTACCGGTACCACTTTGGCTGCCGGTGCCGTCAAAAAGGTGAGCTTCGCCCTGAGTAAGTACGTTCGGCGGATCCGAAGCGAGCCGCGCGGCATAGCGGATCTGTGGATTAATGCTGGAGCTCGAAGCACTAAAACCTATCGCAAGATTCCCCTGCCCATCCATGGCAGCGCTACCCATCCAGCGCCAGGTCGAATCAGGCTGATAAGTGCTCTCCTGGTAAACTGTCACAGGCCCGGAGGTGACATTGCGCAACTCGAACCAGCGCACGCCAGCTACGCCATTCGCGCTCACCGTGTAATTACCCACCACCGCTTCGTGGTCGCCGAAGTTGCGATAGGCGAGACGAAACATAAGACGGTCACCAATGCCATCGACGTAACCCGAGGACGCGACACCAGCTTCTGGAACACACGCCCGCGTGCTTGGGCAAAGCGCCGTGAAGCCTGCTGCCGCAGGTGTGGCGAACGTACTAAAGGTGGAGTTCGCCGGCGTGGCAAAGTCCGCATGGAAGTGATACGTGGTGTAGTTCGGATTGCTAGACTGGCCTGGGAACCCGACAAACGTGGCCGGAGCGCCGCTTGGCGGCATGGTCGTGCCGTCCAGATCAGCCGGCAAAAATGGGTCCACTGTGCTGCCGAGTGGTCCCACCGGACTAACAAATGTAGCTGCCTGTCCGGCCAGCATGCTGGAGCGGTCGAAAGCAAATGCCTGCGGGCCGAGATAGGAGCTTCCGCTGGAGTTGAACACGTTCATGCTCATGTAGTACCCGTCCGGCCAAACACTCAGGTGCGGGTAGTCGTAGAAGTTCGAGCCGAGGTGAAATCCGTAGCGGTAGTAGCTGCCGGTAGCATCGCCTGAAGTTGAAACGGCGACACATTCGTCAGTAATTGGGCCGCTGCCGGTGGCCGTTGCAAACTGCGTGACCACCCATCGATCAGCGATTTGATCGTAAAGGATTACTGGATCGCCGTTGCCATAATTCTCGCAGGCACCGCCAAAGCCCGTCCAAATCGATGAAATGCTATTCGGACCCAGGACAACGTTGCCGGTCGCCTTATCAAAAACCTCGTAGGCTTCATTGACGATCTGCACGTATTGAGTACGGCCGACAGCGCCGTTTGTATCTGGCGGCGCGCAATTACATCCCACGCCAGGGTAAGGAATGCCGTCGAAGTTCAGGAGAGTTGCTGCGACATTCGGCGAAGCACCGATTGAAGAGGAGGAGGAGGAAACATGCCGCGTTTGAATCACCGGATCTGCTTCATCGCGATGTCGGTACGGAATTTTAGGGTTCTCGTTCGCTTCGTGCTCGGTTTTGCGGTCACTCTCTCGCCAGGGCGGTAGAGTTCGCAATGCGGGTGAAACATCGTTTTTGTAGGATGCGCCGGATTTCGGTGTCTCCCTCTGCACCGCTACGCTCGGTCCCTGAGCCGAAAGTGAGGGCGCAAAGAAGCTAATGAGTGCGATGACTATCCCAGCGCAGCCAAGAGTAATTCCGAGAATCAGCCGGAGAATGGCGAAAGCAGAGCGTGGATTCGATGAGCGTGTTTTCATAAGCAAGTGGCGGCGTTCGGCCTACCGAGCATTATCGCAATTAAACCCAGATTCGGCGGGAACTTTTCAGGAAATCTTTCGGAGCATTACAGAAAAGTAAGGGAACTCCTCAGCGGCAGCCGTCTCCGGCAGACGAAATCTATGACTGAACGAGAAGCTTTCGATGAGCTAATCTGCTATACTGTAACCCACCGCGATCCGGCATTTATTCACCAATACGCCGTTGATGCGTTCGCCGCTCAAACAGCTGACGAGCACACGAAGCCAATCAAACTAACTTTTGCGCTGGTCGGGCTGTACCTTCACCAGGTGAAACGGTTTACCGGAAGAGAAGTTCAGCGGGCGCATCAGTACCTGGCCAGGCGAAAGCAAGCCTGGCCCAACTTTCACCTGCCCGCGGATCGCGGCCGGATAAGTGTAATCGACATTATCGCTCGACCGCCGGGACCGGAACGCGACAGAGCGATCGATGACTGGATGGCGGTAGTCTGGGGCGCTTATCACCACGCCGAAGAAGAAGTGCGTACTTTGCTATCAAAGTATCCAGGTCTTGCGTGCTACGCGCGCACCCCGGATAAGTAGCCGCTGAAGAGCCTTACGAAGAACCGTGCTCCCGCTCTGCCGTACTCAAGCTGGCGCCGAAGTGAACTATCAATAGGAGCAGCACTGTTGCGCAGATACTTGGGCCAGCAACAGCGCGCCAGACGTTAAGCACCTTATCAATGCCGATCCCCTGTGGGGGAAACGAAACTCCAAGTGAAACAAGAACGCTCGCGATGAGAAGCAGCCGGCGTTTCGCCGAGTCAAGCTGAGCGAATGCGAGCGCGAGGGCGACAGCGTAAATGCCACAAAAGACGACGAAATGTCTAGCGGCGGCTTGCGGACTGAAGACTAGGGCGAAGACGACAAGGCTCGACCACTCAAGGCAGACCGTGAGGTCAGCGCGGGAATTCTCCGGCTTTGTAAATGCAAAAAGCGGAAGACCTTCGCGCCGGCTGATCATTACAATAAGGGTCAGCACAATACAGAAGCATGCAAACACGAGACCCAAGGTAAGCACCCTCGGAAGGTCATGCTGTCGTCCCAGCTTACTGACGGCCGAGGTAACGGAAACGGAGCGTTCCCATGTGATGCGCGGAATCTTTGCTCGTACTCGGCCGCCGACTTCCGCCATTTTCGAAAGAGCGGCAGTAGCAGAAAGGAGGTAACGAGTGCCGCGCTGCATCCCGACCTGGCAAATCGGCAACAAGTTTAGGAAGAAAAACGAGCCGAGAGAAGCGGCCGCGGCCTTGTAATTCCGCTTCAGGACAAAGTACGGAACGAAGATCAACGATACGTACTTGATGCTCGCGATCGCGCCAATCGCTATTCCCGCGGCGAGAGGTTTCCGTTGCATCCAGCGCAAGGCGCAGGCAAAGCCCAGCAGGATGAGACAATCGGTCTGCCCGAGCTTCAGATCCGCATTAATTTTTTCCAGACTAAGCAACAGCGCCAGGGCAACGATGCTCCAGCGCAAATCAGGGGCACGCGAGAACGTACTCCACGCCTCGATCGCCTTTGTCGCGACAATGAGCACAGCGGCGGCGAAAATGGCCGCGCTCAATATCGTCCAGACAGCGGCGGCGGGGCGTTCCGGCAAAGCGGTCAACGGCTGGAATAACAGGGCGAGAAATGGCGGGTAAATATACAGACCTCGCGTGCCTGAGTACATGTCCTTGCCCTGCCGCATTAACTCGGCAGCTTTGTAAACAGGCGCGAAGTCTTCGGTATCTTTTTCTGGATTCAAGTTATGGAATACGGTGGGAACAGCCACGGACAAAAGCATGATTGCGATGACTGCTCCGGCTAGTTTCTTTGAAGAAAGGAACGCGGGTAGATTATTCATGTTTGCCGCATCTGAGTCGCCATACTCATCGCCATGAAGCTATCGGTCGTGACGACGTTGTACCAGTCAGCGCCGTATGTCGAAGAGTTCTATCGCAGGATCAGCAGCGAGATGGCGAAGATAATGCCGCAGAGCGAGTTGATCTTTGTTAATGATGGCTCTACTGACGATTCCCTCGATCGGGCCGTCGCTCTGCAAGAGCACGACAAGAAAGTACGCGTTATCGATTTATCACGCAATTTCGGTCATCACAAAGCGATTATGACTGGGTTGCAGCATAGTACCGGCCAGCTCGTCTTCTTGATTGACGTGGACCTGGAAGAACCGCCGGAGCTACTTGGCAAGTTTTACGAGGTTCTTAAGACGAGCCACGCGGATGTCGTTTACGGCGTGCAATCGCCCCGGCATGGGCCATGGGTGACGCGAATGCTGGCACGATTGTTCTACTGGGTCTTTGCCCGACTGTCAGATTACTCGATCCCACCTGATACACTCACGGCGCGATTAATGTCGCGGCGCTATGTGGACGAGCTGATCCGCTTCCGTGAGCATCTATCGAATGTTATCGGTTTGTGGGAGCTGACCGGGTTTGAGCAAGTCGCAGTTCCGGTGCGGAAGCAGCCCTATAAGGGCACAACTACCTACACCTTCAGGCGAAGACTAGCGGTAGCGGTGTACGCGATTACCGCGTTTAGCAGCAAACCATTGCGCTACATTGCGTATCTCGGCTTGATCATGACGCTAATCAGCGCGTTGTATGTTGTCTGGCAGGTAATCGAATACTTCATCTATGGTATTGCTCCTACGGGATGGACATCGCTGATTGTGTCAGTCTGGTTGCTGGGAGGAATCATGCTGTTTTGCCTCGGCATCATCGCTACTTATCTGGCGGTGATCTTTGTCGAGGTGAAAAACAGGCCTTATACAGTCATCCGCAGGATATACCAGACGCAGCCACGCGATGACACACGTGGCCACGGCGCGTGAGAGTTGCTTTCAATAAACCTACCTTTCTGGGCAATGAGCCCGACTACGTCTCGAGTGCAGCGCGCGCGGGAAATGTTTCTGGGGGCGGCGATTTTACCGCCCGATGTCAGCAGCTGCTTCAGCGGCAACTTGGCTCGGCACGCGTTTTCCTCACCACCTCCTGTACCTCCGCTCTCGAACTAGCAGCATTACTTATTTCGCTCGCGCCGGGTGACGAAGTCATCGTGCCTTCTTTTAGCTTTGTCTCGTCAGCCAACGCGTTTGCCCTGCGCGGCGCCCGGCCGGTTTTCGCCGACAGCCGGCCAGACACGTTGAACATGGACGAGGCAAAACTCGAGCCGCTAATTACCAGACGTACTAAAGCCATTGTCGCCATGCATTATGCTGGCATCGCCTGCGAGATGGACTCTATCAACGAGATAGCGGAACGCCATGGAGTTCCGGTGATCGAAGATAACGCGCATGGGCTTTTTGCCACCTACAAGGGACGACAACTCGGAAGTCTTGGCTGCATGGGCACGCAGAGTTTTCATGGGACTAAGAATTTTACCTGCGGCGAAGGCGGCGCGTTATTGATTAACGATGCGTCTTACATCCCGAAAGCCGAGCTGGCATGGGAGAAAGGCACCGATCGTCTTCGATTTATGCGCGGTCAGGTGGAAAAGTATACCTGGGTGAGTCTTGGCTCCAGCTTTCTCCTGTCCGATTTGCTGGCCGCCTATCTATTCGCTCAATTGGAAAGGCGCGAAGAGATTACGCGGCAGCGGCAGGCGACTTGGAACTACTACTACGATAACCTGGAGCAGTGGGCGAATGAAAGCCAGATCCGGTTACCTATTATTCCGAATCATTGCAGTAATCCCTATCACCTTTTCTATCTCGTACTGCCTGACGCTGAGCAACGTACTCGGCTGATGCAGCACTTAGCCGCTCACGAGATTGAAAGCGCATTTCACTACGTGCCCCTGCATACATCGCCAATGGGCAAGCGTTTCGGTGGCCGGCAGGGGACCTGCCCAGTAGTAGAAGAGATGAGCGAACGGCTGTTGCGGCTGCCGTTCTACACTGGCCTCACTGAGCACGAGCTCGCGCGGGTAGTCGCGGTCTTGCACGAGTTCGAGCCAGTTACTTCTTAGTGAAGTCGAAGCTAATTTATCGGAATCGAATTCTGTACAACTGCGTGATGCGGCTTCTCTACGGCCGGCATTACGCCTGTAGAGGCGAATCGGTGGCAGACTTGATTCCAGCTGGCTCCTCGGTTGTTGATTTATGTTGCGGGCCCGCGGTACTTTATGAGCGACATCTTTCCCGCAAGCACATTACCTACACTGGCATAGACGGGAGCGAACGATTTATCGCGCGGGTGAAACAGCTTGGCGGACACGGGATACTTCAGCGCATATCTACTGCGGGCGAGTCGTTGCCCGCGGCAGACTACGTGGTCATGCAAGGTTCGCTCGCGTACTTTCTTCCTGATCCATCGCTGTTGATTGACCGCATGCTGGCGGCAGCGCGCAAAGGAGTAATCATCGCGGAGCCGGTCAGGAACTTGTCGAGTAGCCGGTCGGCTCTGGTGCGGAGGGTTGCCATCGCCGCTTCCGGCGGCCCGGGCGGCGAACAGCCCCAGCGTTTCACCGAGCAAATGCTGGATGACTTGTTCGCTCGTTACCGCGTCGATAAAGCTTTCCTCATTCCGGGAGGAAGGGAGAAAGTCTACTTCTTAGCGCCGCAGGAGCACCCCGGAGTTTAGTACTTGGACAAAACGACGATGACCCAAAGCAAAACTGCGGTTGCCGACAATATTCGTGAGCGCCGCATGCCGATGCATGACAAGGAGCGGCCGGGCAGCTAACGTGCGCCCATGCGCGCATCTCACCTGGAAGATTTCTATCAGTTTCTCCGCTTTCCCAGCGTCTCGACCGACGATTCGTACTCGGCCAGACTGACTGAATGCGGTCATTGGCTGGTGGAAAAGCTGACGCGTATTGGCTTAACGGCAAAGCTTCATCCGACGCCGGGGCATCCTGTTGTTTGGGCGCATAACGAGCAAAAGCCTGGCCGCCGCACGGTGCTGATCTACGGCCATTATGACGTGCAACCGCCCGATCCGCTCGAGCTATGGGATTCGCCGCCATTCGAGCCGGTGCTGCACGATGGCTACGTTTTCGCCCGCGGTGCGACCGATAACAAAGGGCAGATCCTTTCACATATTCTTGGCATCGAGGAGCAGATGGAAGCCAACGGCGATCTCCCCGTCAATGTGCATCTCGTCGTGGAAGGCGAAGAGGAAATTGGCAGCGGGAATCTGGGAAATTTTCTCGCGCAAAATCGCGACGCCCTGAAGTGCGACGTGGTGATGGTCTCAGACACTGGGATGATCGCGCGCGGCGTGCCGACGATCTCCTATGGGTTGCGCGGAGTAGCAGCGCTGGAGTTGAAAGTCACCGGCCCCAAGATGGATCTGCACTCGGGCATTTACGGTGGCGCGGTGATGAACCCGCTGGCGGCGATGTCCCGGCTGCTCGCATCGTTGCACGATACCAATGGGCGCATCACCATCGCTGGTTTTTACGACGACGTCCTGCCGCTCCAGGAATGGGAGCGCGAGATGTGGAGCAAATTACCGGTGAACCCGGAGGCGGAACTCTTGAAGGAGACGGGCGTGCCGGAATTATTTGGCGAAAGAGGGTTCAGCACGCTCGAGCGGATATGGGCGCGACCGACGGCGGAGATTAACGGGATGGGCGGCGGCTATCAGGGCCAGGGCACGAAGACAGTCATCGGGCGCGAAGCGATGGCGAAGCTGACATTCCGGCTCGTGCCGAACCAGGATGGTGAAAAAATCACCGCGCTGGCCGAGGAACATCTGCGGAAGAATTGCCCGCCGTCCATAAGGTTAGAAATGACGCCGGGGCACAGCGGCCCATGGTACTTAACTGATCCGTACTCGCAGTTCGGCTGCGCCGCGCAACGGGCGATGCGGGACGCATTTGCTCGCGATGCTGTGTTGATCCGGGAAGGCGGCAGCATCCCAATCGTTTCGCAGTTCCGCGACATTCTCGGCGTGGAAACCCTGCTCCTGGGACTGGCCCTGCCGGATTGCCGGGCGCACTCGCCCAACGAAAACTTCCCGCTCGAGAATCTCGATGCCGGCATTCGCATCAACAAGGCGGTGCTGAAGGAGCTGGCGGCGTAAGATTCCGTCGCATGAATGCGGTTGTGCGCGTCATCATTGTTGCCGCGGCAGTGGCTGCGAACGCGTCAGTGGAAGCGCAAAGTGTCGGTGAGCGGTTGAAAGAAATTTTCGCCACGCCTACGGCGACTCCGCACCGGAAAAAGCATTCAAGCAAACGGGAAAGCTCGCCTTCTCCGAGCGCATCTCCGCACAAGAAGAAGAAGTCATCCCCCGCTCCTGAAGCAGAGACTTCGCCCGCGTCGTCGTCGCACGCGCGGAAGAAATCGGCACCGACTCCCGAGCCGAGTGAGACGCCAACGCCGGCCGAAACTCCGGAACCGACGGCGCGGGTTTCTCCCTCACGATCAAGCAAACAGGGTGTGCCGAACGCCAGCCTGACACCCGAGGCGATCCGCGACTTTGACAAGTACCCGGCGAAAGTACAGAAACTGCTCACCTCCGCGCTCGAGCTAACGACGCGCAACCTCGATTACAAGTACGGCTCGGCCGACCCAGCAAACGGCGGCATGGATTGCTCGGGCTTCGTGTACTTCGTTCTCACGCAAAATGGGTTGGGACAGGTGCCGCGGGATTCCGCGGGACAGTACAACTGGCTACGCCGCGCTGGAACGTTCGAGCCGGTCGTCAGCCGGCGGGACGACTCATTCGAGCTGGATAATTTGCGCCCGGGCGACCTCCTTTTCTGGACCGGTACTTACGCGATCGATCGCGACCCACCGATCACGCACGCCATGATCTATCTCGGCCGCGAGAAGAAAAACGGCGCACGCGTGATGGTCGGCGCCAGTGACGGCCGTACTTACGAAAACCAGCAGCGGTTTGGAGTGAGCGTGTTCGACTTCAAAATGCCGCACGCGGAGAAAACCGACGACGGTAAGCCGCATCCGCGGTTCGTCGGTTACGCCCACATCCCGGGGCTAACGGAGTGAAGAACCTCTCAGGAAAGCAGGAACGCAGGAAACAAACGGGAAGTGGCGAATCAGGAAAAGAGGAAAGCAGGAGAACCAGCAGCACGGGACCCATCATCGCAACCCAAAGCAGCACCCGTTGCTTAGACGCTGATGCGACTGTGCGATTGAACAACTCGAAGGCAGGAACACAGAAACAAACAATTCATTTCCTGCTTTCCTTAGATGTCTGCGAGTCAAAATCCTGCCGGATCCGGAATGCCTGCTTCAGCGAAGCCTTTCGCGCGCAGCAAACAGGCGTCGCATTCACCACAAGCGGCGCCGTTCTCAGCCGGATCGTAGCAGCTGTGGGTGAGTGAGAAATCGACGCCCAGCTCAGCGCCCCTTCGAATAATCTGCGCCTTGGTGAGTTCAATCAGAGGCGCGTGAATGTGGAACGACGCGCCGCAAACTCCCGCTTTGGTGGCGAGATTGGCCAGCCGCTGAAATTGGGCGATGAACTGCGGCCGGCAATCTGGGTAACCGCTGTAATCGACGGCATTCACGCCGATGAAAATGTCGCGTGCCCCGAGCACCTCGGCCCAGGCGAGCGCGTAGCCGAGGAAAATGGTGTTACGCGCCGGCACATAGGTTATCGGAATCGCGTTCCCAGGCTCGATTTCAAGTCGCTCGCCGTGAGTACGCGGGAGCGCGATGTCGTCGGTCAAGGCTGAGCCGCCAAAGCCGCGCAGATCAATTACCACGATGCGATGTTCAGCGGCGCCAAGCTGCCGCGCGACGGCTCTGGCGGCGCCGATCTCGATGCGATGGCGTTGCCCGTACTCAAACGAAAGCGCGTAGGCGGAATAACCCTGCTGTTTCGCGATAGCGAGCGTGGTGGCCGAATCGAGACCGCCGCTAAGCAAGACGACAGCCGGATCAGCGGCCATTGTGCCCGCCGTCGTGTTCGGCAGGAAAACTCGCGCACACCGTCAAGGCAATTCCGCCGCGGGCGGCAAATGCCGCGGTGACAACTGCTTCGCGCGGGGCACAGGCGCGGAGAAAATCATCAAGAATCCGATTGGTGATCGCCTCGTTGAACGCTCCTTCATTCCGGAACGAGGAGAGATAAAACTTCAGTGACTTCGATTCGACGCAAAGCTTCTCGGGCACGTACTCAATGCTGATGCGGGCGAAGTCGGCCTGACCAGTCACGGGACACAGTGAGGTGAAATCACCTGTTTCGAAGTGAATGCGATAGGAGCGCCGCGCCGGATTAGGGAACGTTTCGAGCTTCGCTTCGGCGGGCGAGGAGG
>Ga0213881_10001552_pt1 | contig 10771 bp, 6 predicted proteins | sample BarmaccoBMER_R08_FD_160104 | JGI IMG/M metagenome (GOLD analysis project Ga0213881, IMG submission 160104) | Barbacenia macrantha exposed rock microbial communities from rupestrian grasslands, the National Park of Serra do Cipo, Brazil - ER_R08 ... | reverse complement strand
GTAGGCATAGGCGAACCGTTCCCGTTCTCGCAGTCCGAGATCGACCAGGCGGACCTGATGGGGGTCGTCGTCGAAGATCACGCCGCCTTCGTACCAAATGCCGTACTCCTTGCCGCGCACAGTGAAACGGTGCAGATGCTCCCCGCTCCAGCCGAAGCTGACCCGCAGGACCTCGTGCAGACCGGCGATAGTGATCGAGTCGGGGACCTCCAACTGACGCCAGATCATCGGGCTGATCCCGGCCAGCACCACCCGCAGTCGGTAGATCGATCCGGGCGGCTCCGCCACCGGCGTCTGGACCATCGGCACTCCTCTGTCAGTTCCTTCGATAAGCGGCATTACCACAGCAAACCGGTGCCGCTGGCCATCGCCACCAGCGGCGACGGTGCCTGTCCCGGACCGTTGGTTCTATCGTTATCGCAGGAACAGCGAGGAGGCAGGGGGTGACGCGAGCATGGCGCACAGCTCGCTGGCCTCCAGCATTGCCGACTTCCTAGCCGACCTTTCACGCCAAGGCCGGTCCGTGCACACGCTGCGGGCCTACCACAGCGACCTGGCCGCGTTCACCCGGATCTTCGACGGCGCCCCCCAGCAAGTCACGCCGCAGGTCCTGCGCGAGTATCTGGCCACCCTAGCCGGCAAAGCCCCCGCCACCCGAGCCCGCCACGAGGCCTCGCTGGCCTCCTTCCTGACCTGGGCCTACCGAGCGGAGATCATCGACGCTGACCCGATGACCCGGCTGGACCGCACCCACCTGCCCATCCCCGCTCCACGCCCGGTCCCGACCTCGCAGGTCCTCGCGGTCCTCGGGGCGATCCCCCAAAGCAGGGACCGCGACCGACTGCTGTTCCACCTGATCTACACCACCGGCATACGAATCGGGGAAGCCCTCTGCATCGAGGTCGATGACCTCGACCTAACCCAGGACGACGAACACGTCACGATCTTGGGCAAAGGCGGACGGCGACGCACGGTCCTGCTGGACGACCCGAATGTCGTCGCGATGCTCCACCGCTACCTGCGGGCACGCGACTACCGGCACGGCCCACTATTCCGGGCCGAGAAAAACCACGTCGGTGGCCCGCTGCGGTATGCCTCCGCCCGAGCACTGTGGGCCAAATACCGGGCGAAAGCGCAGGTCAGCGCCACAATCCACCAACTCAGGCATGCACACGCCACCGAGCTAGTCAACGGCGGGGTGTCCCTGGAGACGATTCGCCGTCGACTCGGTCACGCGAACGCCCAGACGGTCCTGCGGTACGCCGATCAGCGCGATGCCACCGCGGACGCGGAGATCCGTTCCTAGCGCCGCCGGAAGAGCACCGGGCGCTCGGGCGGTTGACCTCCCCCAGATCTGAACGGTCTCCTGGTGGAGTTGATCGGCCACCGGTAGGCAGACCGTGAGGAAGGCGGATATCCCTGGCGGGACAGGACAGCCAAGAAGCGAATGGCGGCCGCCGAAAGGTAACAGGAAAGCGAGGACAGATGACCGAGCCCTTCCAGTGCGGTCGTCTTCGTATAACTGGCCGCATACTACGCTGGGTGCGTGGGCCCGAAAGGGAGCTGACGTGAGCCGGGTGGCCTTGTGACGAATCAATGTCAACGAAACGCTGGGACCTGGGACATCATCATGATCAGCAGGCAACCGATTTACAGGGCTCTCAGGACTTGACCTCAGCACCGCCGCGGAGGCCTGAGTTTTCACCTCTCCTGGCTGGTATCTGGGTAGGTCCGGGGAGGTCGTGTCTGGCTTACGCGGGTGAGGCGGCCGGCCTGGGATCAGGTAGTGAGCGGCGGAGTTGCTTGCGGGAGGTGATGCCGAGCTTGGTGAAAATGTGGCGGAGGTGCCACTCGACAGTGCGGGCGCTGATGAACAGTTGGGCGCCGATCTCCGGGTTGGTGTACCCGTCCCGGGCCAGCCGGGCGATCTGAGCCTCCTGGGTGCTGAGTTCGGTGAGGGTCTCGACCGTGCGTTTGCGGACGGTTTGGCCGGTGGCCGCAAGCTCGCGACGGGCGCGATGGGCGAAGCCGTCGGCGCCGATGCGGCTGAAGGTCTCGTAGGCGGCGCTCAGGGCGGCGCGCGCGTCTTGGCGCCGGTTCGCGCGGCGCAGCCATTCACCGTAGAGGAGCCGGGCGCGGGCCAGGTGCGCAGCCATGCGGCTGCAGGCTAGCCGCCGGATCGCCTCGCGGTAGAGGGCATCGGCAGCGTGGCCGTCGCTGAGCAGCGCGCGGGAGCAGGCCTCGATACCGAGGGCCCATTCGGTACCGCTGGCGCTGGTCCGCTGAGCAAGGTTCTTGAGGGCCGCAGCGGCGGCCTCGGGCTGACCGGTTCGGGTGCCTGCTTCGATCAGCTCGGTGAGCGCCCAGCCGTACAAGCCCAGATCGTCGTGTGCCGATGCCCGCTGGGCTGCGGCGAAGGCGTCGTGGTAGTGACCGAGGCCGTTGTGCAGCACCGCTTCCGCGTACTCAGCCAGACTGATCGCCCTTCCCTCACCCCGGGCGGTCGCATCGTGGATGCTGGCGTCGATCAGCTTCCGTGCGTGGCCCTCCTGGCCGCGCCAGGCGGCGAGCACCAGCGAGGTGTATCCGAGGGGCGCGATGCCCGTTGCCTGCGCGATCGTGTCCGCCTGGTCGATCAGCGCGGCGGCCGCGCCGAACTCTCCGGAATGCACACACACGCCGCCACGGTAGGTGAGCGCGATGGGAAGAATGTTCAGCGCGCCCGCGGCGCGGGCCAGTTGGACCTGGCGAGTGGCCAGCTCATCCCAGGCGTGGTCATCCCACACATCCGGCGCAACGCGGCATGCCAGCCACAGCCAGTGACGGTCCTGCTCGGTCGGGCCATCGACGCGGCAGAATGCGTGCAGCGCCTGCTTGAGCCGGGGCAGGCTTGCTACGTAGCCCTCGGTGAACCGCGCCGCGAGACCATCGAGGAGGATGTCGATTGCCCGTAGAGGCCGCGGCGCTGGGGGTGCGTCACGGGCGGCCTCGGCCGCCTCCTGCAACGTGGGGCTCCCGAGCCGGCCGGCGAAGATCGCCGCTGCGAGCGCTTCGAGGTAGGTCTCGCGGGCCAGCCCAGCGTCGAGCGGCGCGAGTCGCCTGGCGGCGCTGAGCAGCTGCGGCGGAGCGTCGCTGCCGCGTACCAGGGAGAATGTGAGCTGGGCCCGCAGCCGCTCCAGTCTGGCGCGCTGAAGGTCGTCGAGCGGCCCGGCCTGCGCCGCCGCCAGCAGCTTGTAAGCAGCATCCGACGCACCGGCCTCGTATTTGGCCTGCGCGGCGGCCATGGCGCGGGTAGCGCGGCGGGCCGGATTGGGTGTCAGCTCGGCCGCTTTCTGCAAGAACGCGGCCGCTGCGGCCACGCCTCCCCGGGCTTGTGCCCGGTCGGCCGAGCGCTGCAGCTCGGCGGCCACCGCCTCGTCAGGTCCGGCAACTGCCTGGGCGCGATGCCAGGCCCGCCTGTCGGGATTGGCGTCCGGATCGGTGGCCTCGGCCAGCGCCCGGTGCGCGTCCCGCCGGTCACCGGGGGACGCCGTCTGGTACACCGCAGAGCGGGCCAGAGGATGACCGAACCGCACCTGGGCGCCGAGTTCAACCAGCCCCACAGCCTCCGCAGGCGCCGCCGCCACAACCGGGATCTGCTGCCGTTCGGCTGCCCGCCACAGCAAGGCCACGTCGCCGACCGGCTCGGCCGCGGCGGTCAACAGCAGCCGCTGCGTCGGGGGCGGGAGCGACCGGAACTGCTGGTAGAAGCTGTGTTCGATGCGGCTCGGCAGGGACCGCTTGTCGGGAAGCCGGAAACCGCCCGCCAGGTCGGCCGGGCCCAGCCCGCGAGGCAACTGCAGCAGGGCAAGCGGGTTGCCGTGTGTCTCGGCGACGATCCGGTCCCGCACCTGCGCATCCAGCCGCCCGTGCACGGCCGAGGCCAGCAAGACCCGCGCGTCGGCATCGCCCAGGCCTGGAACTGTTAGCTCGGGCAGCCCGGCCAACTCACGGTCGTCGCTGGGCTCCCGCGCGGCGAAGATCAAGGCGACCGGGTCGGCCTGCAGCCGCCGGGCAGCAAACGCCAGACCCTGCACCGACACCCGGTCGAGCCATTGCGCGTCATCGACCAGGCAGATCACCGGCTGGTCCTGGGCCGCGTCGGCTAGCAGGCTCAGCACCGCCAAGCCAACCAGAAAACGATCCGGAGCATCCCCCTCCCGCATCCCGAACGAGACCGCCAGCGCATCACGCTGCGGCCCGGGCAGCCGGCCGAGTCGACCGAGCAACGGCACGCACAGCTGGTGCAGCCCGGCGAACGGCAGCTCCATTTCCGACTCCACGCCCCCGGCCCGCATCACGCGGAAACCCGGCGCCCGGTTGGCGGCGTATTCTAGCAAGGCCGTTTTGCCGATGCCGGGCTCGCCGCGCACCACCAGCGCCGCGCTGTGGCCGGCCCGCGCTGTGTCCAGCACCCGGTCCAGCGCTGCACGCTCGCCGCGCCGGCCGAGCAACCCGGCCTCGGGATGACCGTTGGACACAGTCATAGTGCAGGCCACGGCCACCCGATTGGCAAGCCTTTGCCCGATGCGATCCGCCGAGGCCACCGGGGACCGGAGATCGCGCGTACAGCGGTGTTCACCCAGCGCCATCACCACGAACAGGCGGCGAACGCCAGCCCCCTTCCGGCGCAACCTCCCGCCGAGAGGACGCGCATTACCCCGCCGCCCGGATACGCCAGCAAGGCCGTCTTGCCGATGCGGTGCTGGCCGCGCACGCCAGCACCGCACTTGCCGGGCGCTCGATTTGGCAAGCCTGCGCCTGGCGGCGCCTGCGGCCGCTGGCGTCCACCGCCGGCCCGGGTCGCCCGGGACACCTGCTTCCCGGTCCCGAGCCAGGGATTGACCCGGGTTGTGCCCGGACCCGGCCCGGTCCGCCGCGCACCGTCCGGCACGAGAGTGGCTGTATCAGCGCACTGAAGACGCCGACGGAGAGGAAGAACCCATGCCATGAGTACGATCACGACGAAAGACGGCACCGAGATCTTCTATAAGGACTGGGGCGAGGGCCCGGCCGTTACGTTCTCGCACGGCTGGCCACTGAACTCTGACGCTGGGACGGCCAGATGCCGTTCCTGGCCCAGCACGGCTACCGCGTCGTCGCGCACGACCGGCGCGGCCACGGCCGCTTCAGCCAGGCCTCCTCCGGCAACGATATGGACGGCTACGCCGAGGACCTCGCGGCCGTGATCGAAGCCCTCAACCCGCACGAGGCCACCCTGGTTGGCCACTCCACCGGCGGCGGCGAAGTCGCCCGCTACCTCGGCCGGCACCGCACGGCGAACAAGTCGGCCGCCGTCCTGGTGGGGATGAGCTGCCCGAACAGCCAACGGAAGTAGCCGCACACCATCGTCAGCACCGGCAGCTGGGTCGGCTTGCGGACCTGTCCGAAACCGACCGGCAACCGGATCGGCGGGAACTACAAGTCGCACTGCGCGATCTCGCCGGGCTCGTAGCTGGTGCGGCTGGCCGGTCCGGCGGCAGATACACCGGTCGCAGCTCGGCCACTAAGCACCTGGATCGAGCGGGTCCAGCCGATCCGCTCGGCGACATCCGGGCGGACTGGTCAGGGTCCTGATGTCATCCGCGGCGAAGACCGCATCGAACGCGGTGGTGAACCGAGAATCCCGGTCTCGGAGCAGAAACTTCATCGTGGTGAGGCGGTCGGAAAGGTCCATCAGCAGGTTCCGGGCGGCTTGCGTAGTCCATGCACCGGTCGGATGCGCCGTTACCCCGAGCAGATGTGTCCAGCGGGAGCCATGCTCGACCGCGATCAGGACATAGATCCGCCTGAGCAAGATGGTATCTACGTGCAGGAAATCCACGGCCAAGACGGCCTTGGCCTGCGTGGTGAGAAACTGGCGCCAGGTCGGACCCAACCGGCGAGGCGCGGGATCGATACCGGCGTCATGCAGGATCTGCCACACGGTGGAAGCGGCGATGCGATGGCCGAGTCGGACCAGTTCACCCTGCACGCGCCGGTGTCCCCAACTCGGGTTCTCGGTTGCTATGCGGATGATGAGCTTCTTGATCACTGCTGCGGTGGGTGGGCGTCCGGGTCGGCGGCGCGCGGTGAAGTCCCCTCGCCGCGAGACCAACCGGCCGTGCCAGGGCAGCAGCGTAGCAGGAGTCACCCGGAACACCGCAGCCCAGCGGCGGCGCGGCAGCAGCGGAGATAAGGCGGCCAGCCACATCCGGTCGGCAGGCGTGTAGCGGACCCGGGAGATCTGTCGACGCAACACGGTGTTCTCGTGCCGCAACACCATCAACTCGGCATCCTTGCTCAGGTCTCGCCGCACCAGCACCGCGATCAGACCGAGCAGACACCGCACCAGCTGATACAAGATCGACAATAGCAGCATCCAATGATGATCCATGACCGTACAGCACACGAGGAGCGCAGGTCAGGACGCTGCATCGAGTTCCCGAGCCCCGCACGGTGCGATCAGCGAGCCGACCACGATCATCCAGCGCAGCCAACCCGTAGACATACACGGTGGTGCGCTGCACGATCAACCTCGGGAGAGGCAACGGCCGACCAGACGGCAGCACCCCACCAGGGGCTCCAACAACCCGGTCACAACTCTGGGAAGCGGCTGGAGGAACAACCGGGGCGATCACGGCCGCGCTCACCGCCGACACCCCGCATCGCGGCGCCACCAGGGGCAGGAGCTGCGCACTCTACGTGGTAGAGCGCACTTAAACACTGATACGTCAGATGTGGCAGGGATGCCACGCCGCTGTGTCCGAGGGGCGATCTGACCCATATCCCCACCCTGGTCCATCGCGCTGAACTGCAGTTTCCCTGAGACGCCTGCGCCACTGGCGATGGTGACCAGGGTCCAGTTGCCAAGAGCTAAATGGGTGGCAGGCCCCTGGTGCAGACGTGGAGTTGGGCACCGGCGTCGCTTTGGTGGTCGAGGTGGTGGCGGAGCCTGGTAGGGGAGGAGCCAGTAGCTGCGGATCTACACTGCGTGGATCGTATTCGAGCGCAAGGCGGTGGAGATCCTGATTTGGTAGCCGGAATGAAATAAGTTACCCAATTGGATGCATTATCGAGCCTGTGACCTGCGACGATGCTAACTTCGGTGGATTTGTTGTTCCATTCCGGCTACTTGGCTCACGTCCGAGCGATGTAGCTGCTGACGGCTACGACACGTGGGTGGGCCAAAGTTTGCTCCTCCGAGTGTCGCATAGCGCCGGGTAATGACGGTTAAGGCCAGTACTGTAAGTGCACATCAGTGGCCATTCTCGTTGATTTCGGGTGTCGCCTAGTGCCGGGCAATGCCGGGTTCGCACGAAACCGCGGAGCCCGATATGAGCCCGCTGTTGGTTGTTGGTCACACTAGCTTACTCGGCGCTGACAGCATAGAGGAGCCGATGATGACTACTTCTCCTAACCCTGTGGATGTTGTCCTATGCGGAAGCATCGCGGTCGGGACGATTCCGGCCGATGCGCCATATAGGCATCAGGTTTACAAATGTGGGGACTGGAGTTCCGTGATCAAGAGTGAACCATCTGCGCTCGGTTCACCGCGTCGGGTGCCATCGGCTAACGTGAGCGCTTGCTGCCGCGAAGCGACGGTACCCGCCGCTTCTCACGGGTCCGCTCAGCGCGTGCCCGAGGTTGAGCGCTGGCCCAGGGGTAGAGCTTGACGACGACGGGGCGGCGTGTCTTATTGCGAGGCTGACAGGCTCATGATGGGCTGCCAAGCCCGCTGGCCATGTTCCTGGAGAGGCAGGCTTGGCCAGCGGTGAGTTCGCGAATGGCCGCAGATTTGCGAAATGGCTTACCGAAATGAGGTAGGACGGGTACTGAGTGTTCCAGCCGTCCCTGAGGCAGAACACAAGCCACTGGCTCTGATCAACTTGTCTGTTGTCGAACTGCGCTACCGTGCCGTGTTAGCCGTCGATCGCGGCGAACCGAAAAGCGTGGTTGCGGCCCAGTTCGGGGTTTCGCGTCAAACCCTCATATCTGGTTACTCGATACCGGGACTGGGGATTGTCGGGGCTGATGGACCGATCGCACGCGCTCCACCCCGGCACACAGCGAGCGTGGGAGGCTACCAAAACCCGCGCGGGATACGTCATGTTCGGCTCCTTTTATGCGGTCCTTCCGCGACGTTTTATTTTTTGTTCAGCCGTCGAGCCAGTCTCCGCTGATCGTTTGGTTCTGGTGGCCTAGGCAGTTCCAGAGGAAGTGCGGGTGTGCGCAACCGAACATGTAGGAAAGCAGCGCGGTGTCCTCCGCCCCTGCTGGAAGCTGGTTCAGGAGATGGAACTGGTCCGCGCCGATGGCACCGGAGTCGACCTGAATCTCGCGCGCGGCCTGTTTGGCGCCACCGCTGAGCGAGGCGAGGACAGCGGCGACGTAGGTGCGGCGCAGGATTGTCCAGATGTTGTCGACGTTGCCCCACCACGGCCCGTGGAGGGCTTCAAAGGCGGCGAGTTCGGTGTCGAGCAGCGGCCACGCTTGGGGGCATTCGGTACGGCAGCGCTGGGAAAGGCGGTTCGCGGCATGGCTGAGATTTCGCGTGGTGGGCTGCGGGCCGATTTGGAGGGTGATGCCACCGGACAGTAAGCCGGCGCAGGCGTGGGGCTGGATACCACACAATGGACAGTCCTCGGCTGGCGGGAAACTGTCGGTGACACCGTCGAACCACAGGGCGTGCCGCCCGCTCAGTCCCAACCAGACGATGGTGGCGTTGACCAGCCAACTATTCCACACCTGGCCGTGCGCTTCGGGCATGCATCCGTATTTGATCGCTGCGATGGCGCAGGCACCCCGCAGTGCCTTGTCATGGGTGGGGATGGTGGCCAGCCCGAGGTTGTTGATCTCCCCGGTGACAGCGTCGGCTCGGACGTCGGCCATGTCGTCCAAGACGCGGGCCAGGATCAGCGCAGCCAGGTTTTCCTCGTGCCAGCGTTCAGTATCGGGTGAGTAGTGCCAGAGCAGGCTGTCATAAAGCTGCAACAAAGAGTAGGTGCGAACATCGAGCGGGTTGAAGGGGGATAGCCAGATGACGCTGGCTTGGTGGCGTCGGATCCAGTATTCATCCACGGACCGCTTGTGCCTCATGAACAGTCCCGCGATCAGGGCGCGTGCACCGTTGGTGTCGAACCTACCGTTCGTGCTATCGATGCGCTTTTTGACGTTTAGGGCGGTCTGCTCGATATCGATGGCGACCACGACGCGCTTGTATTCGTGGAAGAGAAGGATGTCGTCCTCGTACCGGTTCCTGAGGTCGAGGCCGGCACTATGGTCGTTCAGTTTCCTACTCCATACCCAGCCTGCGGTCAGGACGCTGTCCAGTTCGCTGCGGTAGGGCCAGATCTTAACGGTCAGGGAAGGTCCTTCGCTCCTGCGCCACTGGTAGTCGTTCAATTCGCGTCGAGGCGGCACGGGTAGACGAGCGCACAGAGCGCACGCGCAGGGCACGGCTGGCATTGTCCGGGACCCGTGTACTCGCTGGTGCCATAGGCCTTCCAGCATCGCGCAGGTCAGCCAGCACAGCTCGATGTCGGATTCCATACCCGGGAAGGTCCGCCCGATCACGGCGAGCCGCTCGTCCAGTTCACGCAGGCGAGCCGCCGCATGCTCGTCCGTTCGCGGAAACTCCTTCGGCGCACCGATCAGTGTCCCCTCCATCCGAAACGTCGTGAGGACGGGCCGACGGCCGTTGATCGGGCAGGCCGCTACTCGGGCAATGCCAGCCCTCCCGGCGCGTTGGTGTGCTTCGGTTTGGGGCTTAAGGTTGGCCATGACCAGATCCGCGAGATCCCTGCTCACCCTGTCTGGCCTAGTCAGTAGGTCCATTGGCTGGTTCTCCTCCTCAGCGGAATCTGATGCGCTACAGGGGTCGCGGTGAACGTGCCGGCGCAAATGCGCCCGACCGCATGCGCGGTGCGAAAGCCGGCGAAGATCCGTCCTCGACCCGGTGGACGCCCGCGACGAGCTCGGCCGAGCGGTAGATACGGTCCGTGGTTCACACGATGCTCCTTCCTGGTTAGCGCGTGGGTGTGGCAAACAGGTATTCACGCTTGCCAACAAGCTGGAGGCGCTAGGACCTACGGTCGCGCACGGGGCGCGTCGGGCGCGCCCGTCAACCACCCTGGTCGCACCCTGGCGATCGCCGTGTGGCTGGCTGGATGCCCAGATACGGCATAGGAGCGGATGTTCGTCACGCTAGCCGAGATAGTGGGGGCTGTTCACCGCTAGCCCGCGAGCCGCGGACGGCCGAACAGGCGATGGATCTGGCCTGTTGGGTGGCCGGAGGGTAAAACCCCGTGCGGCCACCCGAAGGTGGACAGCCCGGAGCTTGGGTGGCGCGACGCCTGACAGCAGCACCTGGGCCTGCGCCCACGACCGAGCGTATCCGCCCAGGACTAGCCTGCGTGTGGGCTGTATGGGCTACGGGGGTGGCGAGTTTTCAGGTAGGCCCGATCGACTCCAGGGTCGGGGCCGCACAGGGCAGTTCGGAGTTCCCTGCGAGAGCTGATCGATAGCTTGACGAACACCTTGCGCAGGTGCCATTCGACGGTGCGTGGGCTCAGGAACAGCCGTGCGCCGACCTCGGGATTGGACAGGCCGTCACGGGCCAGCAGAGCGATCTGTTTCTCCTGCGGTGTGAGCTCGTAGCGCATCTCGACGGTGCGTCTGCGGACTACGTCACCTGTGCCGAGCAGCTCACGCCGGGCACGCTCGGCGAAGGCCTCCATGCCGATGGCGGTGA
>Ga0213881_10001551_pt1 | contig 10778 bp, 10 predicted proteins | sample BarmaccoBMER_R08_FD_160104 | JGI IMG/M metagenome (GOLD analysis project Ga0213881, IMG submission 160104) | Barbacenia macrantha exposed rock microbial communities from rupestrian grasslands, the National Park of Serra do Cipo, Brazil - ER_R08 ... | reverse complement strand
CACCGTGCTGTACCCCAGCGACGCCACCAGCACCGCCGCGCTGGTCGACGCGATGGCCACTACCCCCGGTATCAGCTACCTGCGCACCACCCGCGGCGCCTACCCGGTCCTCTACCCCGACGGGCAAACCTTCCCGATCGGCGGCGCCAAGCTGCTGCGCGCCAGCGACCAAGACGCCGTCACCCTCATCGGCGCCGGGGTCACCCTGCATGCCTGCCTGCACGCCGCCGACATCCTGCACGAGCAAGGTATCTCCGCGCGCGTCATCGACTGCTACTCAATCAAGCCGATCGACACCGCCACCCTCACCGCAGCAGCCAACGCCACCTCAGGGCGCATCGTGATCGCCGAAGACCACCACCCCGAAGGCGGCCTCGGCTCCGCAGTCACCGACGCCCTGCTCGCCGCCGGCCAATCGAACCTGACCATCACCCACCTCGCCGTGCGCGGCATGCCCGGCTCCGGAACCAGCACCGAACTGCTCGCCTGGGCCGGCATCGACGCCGACCACATCACCACCGCCGCCCGCCAACTAATCAGCAGAACAGAACACCACACGTAACGACGACTGTGCCGGGCGGCGTCCAAGCCTGTGGGGATCGGAAACTCGATGCAGCGTCTTGGCCTGTGTCTTTCGTGTGGTTCCCGGTCGTGGATGATCGTCGGATGCTGTTGTTGTCGATGTTGTCTCGGCTGGTGTGTTCGCTGCTGGGTCTGCTCGATGTACTGGTGCGGCGAGATCTGAGCAAGGACGCCGAACTGCTGGTTTTGCGCCACGAGAACGCGGTGCTGCGCCGGCAGATCGCCCGAGTTCGCTACGCACCGGCCGACCGGTTGGCTGCCTTATCTCGGCTGCTACCGCTAGGCCGAGGTCTTCCCGGTCACACCCGCCAGATCCTGACCCGGCACCGCCGGTTGGTCTGGCGTAAAGCGGACGACACCGCACGTCGCCGACCCGGACGCCCCCCACCGCAGCGGCAATCAACAAGCTCATCATCCGCGTGGCAACCGAGAATCCGAGTGGGGGATACCGGCGCGGGCGGGGCGAACTGGTTCGCCTCGGTCACCGCATCGCTGCCTGCACCGTGTGGCAGATTCTTGCATGACGCTGGCCTTGACGCTCCCGTACCGCGTCGGTCGGGCCCGACCTGGCGCCAGTTGTCTCACCGCGCAGGCCAAGACCATCCTGGCGGTGCACTTCGTGGCCGTAGATACCGTGATGCTGCCACAGATCTCTGCGCTGATCGCAGTTGAGCACGGCTGCTGGCGGGCGCATCTGCTCGCAGTGACTGCACACTCAACCGGGGCGTGGACTACCCAAACCTGGGTGGGTGCCGAAACTGGTCATCCACCGCGGTGACCTGCGGCATTGCGGAATGATGTTCATGGGGCATGATCGTCGGTCGTGGCGGTACGACTGCGCCGCGACCGACGAACCCCGGTCAATTTTCACTTGCCGCCAGCTGGTCAGTTTTCGGTTGCCGTTGACACGCCAGTGGAGTGCTGGATGCCCTGCTCAGGCAGCGCCGGCCTGGGGAGAATTTTTATTCTCCCCACGACCTCCGGAGACGCCGAAAAGCCAGGCCTGGCTCCCTACATGGGGGCCTGTGACCTGGTGTTTCAGCGCGTCGGGGTGGCGGGATTTGAACCCACGGCCTCTTCGTCCCGAACTAGGTACGGATCCCGCTCCTAGCTGCGACAACACCAACAAGCGCAGGTCAAGACGTTGGTCTGCGTCGGTCTGACCAGGGATCGCCCGCTACGCACGAGCAAGATCGTCTCCCGGATTTCTCCCCGGGGCTGGAACAGGGCAGCTTCCCTCCCCTCGTCTCTGTTTCAGCCGTAGTGGCGCGGTGACAGAGAATTAGAGAGGGCGAGTACAGGGAACAACGCGCCGTCACCCCGCTGTAACCGGGCTGTCTCCGTCTCTGAGCAGGATTTCCGCGGGTAAGCGGGCTGCGGTGACGCCGGTGACAGCGGTGACAATTCGGCTACGGTGCCAGCCAAGTCTCGGACGCCGGTGTGACCGTCTGCTGATGTCAATCCGAAGTTCCGAAGATCACAGGCGCAGGAGCAACTCGTGCCGGGATCGAACCAGTGACCTCTTCGGCGTGAAGCAATTTATGCGCTGTGATGACCAGTGGACCGCTGCGATGCTGACCTGCTGACGCGTCCGCAGAGGCAAAACGACAGAACATGACAACCAGACTGCGCCGCCACCAATGTCACGCAACGCACTTGACCAAATCAGCCCGACCCGGGATTGCTTCAGTTTACCTCGGCCAATAAACCTCGTAGATAATTACCGCACTTGAGCTCGTCGACCCCCTAAGTGGGTCGGCAATCGCTAGCAGATTACAGCGACTCGGTCGTGACACGAAAAGGCCCTGCACGACAGCGATTCCCACCGGACTTCAGAGCGTCTACCCAAGGCACTGTATGACATCAACCATCGCAGTGCGCGGCCAAGGGCGGCGAAGAGCCTGCTCCGAACAGTACCAGTCGACCTATCGGTCCGGCGTGGCCAGAATCTTAAAAAGCATGTTGTTGACATCGGTGAGAGCCTGGACATCGATCCGGCGGCGAAACGCGCTCAACCGCGCCTTCCGCAGGCTCGTGACCAAACCCGGGGCTGCCCAGCCATCACCCAGATCCACTCCAAATCCGGTGTCGGGCTCGGTGTCGAACACGGGCACCACGACAACGGTCGGCTCGCTGGGAATCTCGTTGTACACCGTGGAGGAAATGACCAACACGCTAACGCCGGCGTCAGTCATCCAGATGTCTCCCCGACGTGGGGACTCGCTCAACGGCCAGCCAGCTCGTCGAGATTGCGATCGGCCCACGCCTCGGTGAACTCAACAGCCTCAGGGTGGGCCACCATCCACCGATCGTGGGCCGCGCAGCGCCGCCGCATGTCCTCCACGTCGAGGACAGCCTCGATCCAGGAGTTCATCGACTGCTGATCAGCCTCGGCATACCGCTTCACCGCGTCATACGCCGCATCAGACAGCCGTAACGTAATCGTCCGCGCCATCATCGAATGCTAGCAAACAGTGCCAGCCCCTTCTGCCACCACACCGAACCTACCGCCGACCGGATCCCACTGAGCACTGATGCATTGAGCCAAGGGGCGTCGTCGCCACGGCTCAAAGCAGCAAAGAAGGCACCGAAAACCCCATGGAGAACCATGACAAACCAGGCATCCAAGCCCTGCCGCGGGGGCCTCTGGGCGGCAGATGAGACCCGCTCGAGTGGGCCGATCGCTCAATGCAACTGTGCCCCACGATCACATCCGGTGGGAAGCGGAAACCGGCGAACCCAGACCTCAATGTGGACCCTCCGATAGAGCGACGACGCACCAGCCCGGCCTGCCGCTCGCCGTGATCTGCCGGTGCACAGTGTGTCGGATGACCAGCTAGGCACCCACGCATCGGTCACAGCGCGCTAATAACTTCTACACGGCGTGCGACTCATCGGACTACGGTGCGCCACGCTACGGAGTGCAGTAGTAACGTACAGTAGAGAACGTGGAAGTAATTCACCCGTATAGGTGTTCACCTGACCGGACGGCTAGCTGATACTGACGGTACGTATTCTCCTGCCTGGGGAGGCCGAATTGTGATGCGTAATGACGATGACCGTTACCGCAACGGCATTGACTCAGGGCTTGGCGAGCTCCGGAGCGCAGATACCGGCGGCAGCGTTAACGTTGCTTGCACCGCCTATGGCGGCGTTAGCGCAGGCGTCAGCGCCAACGTTACGCAGGGATAGTCACGGTCATACCTCTCCCTAATTAGCGAGTTTGAGGAGACCGGCAGCGTCGTGCACGCATTATTAGCCTCTCGAGGAAACGTCTGGCTTCAAATACGATTATAGCATTCTTATCAGCATGCATTCTTTTCGTCATGTCGGTCGCCGGGTGATACGGAAAGTTAGAAGATGAGTTGGCTCCGAGGGCATCGAGCCCGGGGTGTGTGTCCCTTGGGTGTTGGTTACGCGGGGATCTTTCCTTACTTGGTCAGCATGTAATGTCCGGTGGCCGTTTTGGTTCCGGATGCGGTGGGCGTGTTGGAGAACGTCGAGATTGGTCATTAAAGGATGTCGGATAATGGTGACCACTTTGGACTTGATGGTGGCGCGGTCGGCCCGCGAGGTGCTCGCGTGGAGTCGCGGCTTGGTCGAACCCGTCTTGCGAAGCGCGGTGGACACCTTGCCATCGTCCTTGCTGCAGATCGCTGGTTATCACCTGGGCTGGTGGGATGAGCACGGCCACCCGGTACGGGCCAGCGGGGGTAAAGCGATCCGGCCGGCGTTGACGTTGCTGTGTGCGCAGGCCGTGGGCGGTAGGGCGGCGGTGCCGGCCGCGGTGGCGGTGGAGCTGGTGCACAACTACTCGTTGCTGCATGACGATGTGATGGATGGTGATCTCACCCGTCGTCATCGCCCTACCGCATGGACGGTGTTCGGGGTCAACCCGGCGATCCTGACCGGAGATGCACTGCTGGTTTTGGCCTTCGACGTGCTAGTCGCCAGCGGGCATCCCGCTACGGCGGATGCGGTGCGGATGGTCACCGCTGCAGTTCAGGAGCTGCTCGACGGCCAGCGCGCGGATCTGTGTTTCGAGCAACGTGCCGAGGTGGAGCTGGCCGCCTGTGCGCGGATGGCCGAAGGCAAGACTGCTGCCCTGATCGGATGCGCGTGCGCGCTGGGCGCGGTATTCGGCGGCGGCACGCCGGAGCAGGTGACGTGCCTGCGCGAGTTCGGAATGTACTTGGGTTTGGCGTTTCAGCACGTGGATGACCTATTGGGGATCTGGGGAGATCCGGCAGTCACCGGCAAGGCGGTGCACTCAGACCTGTGCAGCGGCAAGAAGTCGTTGCCCGTGGTCGCCGCGCTGGCCTCGCAAACCGCAGCAGGGCGCGAGCTGGCCACGCTGTATCACCGGGACGAGCCGTTGTCCGCAGCCGACGCCGCCCACGCTGCGGAACTGATCGACATTGCGGGCGGGCGGGACTGGAGCCAGGCCCAAGCTGACGAACTGCTCGCTCAAGCGATACGACAGCTGCACTGCGCCAGCCCGGCACCGCACGCCGCCGCAGAGCTGGCTGCGCTGGCCCGGCTGGCCACCCACCGTGACCGCTAACCTCCCGGAGCCACCCATGGCACTTACTGTTACCACGCACCACCTCCCGATCGACTCGACCGTTTCGGGTAAGGCATTGGAGAGGCTGCCCGAGGGTATATGGGCGCTGCGAGCTCCTGTGTCCCGGGCTGCCGACCGGGCGAATGAGCACGTCGTGGGGTGGGCGCGCAGACACGGGCTGGTGCGGTCCGACGTTGCCGAACGTCGGTTGGCGTCGGTGCGTCTGGGGGATTTCGCGGCACGCGTGTATCCGACCGCGGCGGTTGAAGATCTGCTGCTGGCCACGGACTGGATCGCCTGGCTGGATTTCCTCGACGACCAGAACGACGACCGCCGGACCGCCCTCGACCCGCAGGGATTCGACGGCTTTTTGGCGCGCGTGGCCGACGTGGCCGCCACCGGCGCCTGCGACGCGGGTACCGGGCCGATCGGTGAAGCGCTTGCCGATCTGTGGGTCCGCACCCGGGCCCGGGCCGGGGGCAGTTTGCGCCGCCGCCTGCAGCTGCACCTGATGGAATACCTCGCCGGTAACTTGCAGCAGGCTGCCTATCGAGGGCTGGGCGAAGTCTGCGACCTCGCCGAGTATGGGGTGCTTCGCCGAGTAGCGGGGGGCATCTTGTTGACGTTCGACCTCATCGAGATTGCCGGTGGGGCCGAACTACCGCCTGCGGTGTACTACAGCCGGACCTACCAGCGTCTCCTGACGACCTCGGGCGATGTGGTGTGCTGGACCAACGACGTGCTGACCGTCGAGAAGGAGGCCGCGGCGGGAGACCTGCTCAACCTGGTCACCGTGCTGGAGTCGGCGCAGTTGTGCACCCGCAGCGAGGCCCTTGCGCAGGCTCGCGACCTCATCGGCAGCCGGCTCGACGAGTTTCACCAGGCCGAGCGAGCATTGCCGGGCCTGTGCGCGGCGCTGGGGTTGGACCATCCGCAGCGCCACGCGCTGACCGCGTGCGCCGAGCTGCTGCGGGCCTGGATGCGCGGCCATGCCGAATGGGGAATCTCGACGAGCCGTTATTGCTGTCTGCCCACCGACCCCGGATACCTGGAGGAGCTCATACCCGACCCTGCGGAGGTCCGGTGAGCATCGGACAGCTGATCTCCCGTCCGCCGGCGCGCGGTCGTACCAGCGCTTGAACCCAACTGGAGGGTGCGAACATGCCCGACCAACGACGCTTACGGTTTCCCGGGCGGGCAGTGGTCATCGGTGGCGGGATAGGGGGACTGACTGCCGCTCGGGTGCTCGCGGACCACTTCGAGGGCGTCGTGCTGGTGGAGGCGGGCGTGCTCCCACCGGTCGCGGGGCCGCGCGGCGGTGTGCCGCAGGCGCGGCACGTGCACGGAATGCTGGCGCGCGGCGCCAGGCACTTGGAGACATTGTTCCCGGGCCTTCAGGCCGAGCTGATCGCGGCCGGAGCGCCGCTATTCGACCACGGCCTGCTCGCGTCGACCACGGTGTTCGCCGGTCGCGTGCCGCGCACCCAGGCGGGTGTGCAGGCCCATGCCTTCTCGCGGGACCTGCTGGAGTGGTCGCTGCGCCAGCGGGTGGTAACGCAGCCGCGGGTCACCCTCCGCGACCGCTCCCCGGTCACGGGCCTGTGCTGGGACGAGACCGCGACGCGGGTCGCCGGCGTGCGGCTGGCCGCAGGCGAGGTGCTCGACGCCGCGCTGGTGGTGGACGCCTCGGGCCGGTTTTCGAAGCTGCCGCAGTGGTTGGTGGCGGCGGGGTACCCGCGTCCGGCGCAAAAGGTCGTTGACGCGGGGCTGGCGTACGCGACCATGGTCCTCGACGCCCCCAGCCGGGACTTCGAGGCCTTGCAGCACATCAACAGCGCCCCCGACCGGCCGCGCGGTAGCTTCGCCGTGCGCGTCGAAGGCGGTCGCTGGGTCGTCACCGTGTTCGGTGCGGGCGGGGACCACCCGCCCACCGACGAGCGGGGCTGGCGGGAGTTCGCCAAAAACCTCGGCAACGCCGACCTTGACGCGCTCCTGGAATCCTCGACGTCTGTCCCGGGCCTTGGGATCTATGGGTTCAAGCGCACCGAGAACCGCCGCACCGAGTACGCGGCGATGCGGCGCTGGCCCAGGCGCCTGGTAGCGATCGGCGACTCGGTCGCGGCTTTCGATCCCGTGTTCGGCCAAGGCATGACGGTGTCGGTGCTCCAAGCCGAAGCGTTGGGCCAGGCCCTGGCCAGAACCGACGACCTGGACGCGGTCGCGCGCCGGGCCCAGCGCCGGGTCGCAGCGATCGCGCGGACACCGTGGCTGATGTCGGTCAGCGAGGACCTGGCATGGCACTACTACCGCGAGCGTGGCGCGCTGCCGCTATGGCTGCGCCCCGCCCTGTGGTACAAGCGGCGGCTCATCCGGCTGGTGGTCGCCGACCCAGAGGTGTTCCGCGTGTTCATCAGCGTCTATCACATGATCAGGTCGCCGACCGCGCTCGGCAGCCCACGGATGCTCGCCAAGGTGTTGTTCAAGGCCCGGCGAATCGACCCGGTCAAGCCCGTCGCAGCTCTCGAAGGCGCAGTAAAAGGCTGATGAGGCAACTGGGACGAGCATGAGGGAAAGGCGGCTGGACATGTCGGAGACCCAACAGATCAGGCTAGGCGCCTGGGCCGGAATTGCAAACCTCCTGCTCTCCCTGGCCATCCTGCTCACCACACGGGACTCCTGGAAGTTCTGGCCCGTCCGCGGCGACTCCGACGCCGAGTACGCGGCCTGGTTCCACCACTACTCGGCAGCAGCGTTCGCTCAGACCTTCTCCACGAACATCGGCGCGCTGCTGGGGATCTGGTTCGCCTTTTCCCTTACCCGCGCCCTCCGGCTGCCCCGCGACTCCCTGCTGTGCTTCGTCATCCGGACCTCTGCCACCATCATCGTGCCCGGAATGATCGTCGTGAACGCCATGTTCAGCGTGACCAGCACCCCGCAGTTCATCGACAATCCCTCATCCTGGCCCCTGCTGCGCGCGTTCACCGAAGCGTGCCTGCACACCTTCTACGGACTGCTGTCCGTCTTCGCCTTCTTCCTCCTCGCGGCAGCAGTCGCGATCCACCGCAGCCGACAACTGCCCGCGTGGACCGGGTGGTCCGCCCTTGTCGCAGGTCTGGTGACCCTCGCGGGAAGCGCAATCTCGGTCGTCCGCTCCGGATGGCTAGCCCCGCTATCCCTGCCCTCCGTCACTCCGTTTTTCCTGTTCTGGCTATGGGTAGCCGCCGTCAGCATGGTCATGCTGCGCCTTTCCCCACAAAACCCGATCCGTCAACTCTGCTCAGCAGAACAGACCGTGGACAAGACAAACCAGAACTCCGCGGGTTTGGCCCGCAGGTAGGTAGCACCGGGGAGGCAGGCCGGAGCCGCAGGACTAGGAGCCGATGCCGCGCTGACCGTGGTCAAGGTGGACCAGACCGCCCCACCAGGCATCAGGTCGCTGTGCTGCGCGGCGGCGTCCAGCTACTCAGTGGTCCAGCGGCGGCCGTCAGGAAGAACGCGGATCGCCCTCGACGCGCAGACCGCCCAGCTCCGTCTAGCGGACGTCGATGAGTGCGCCGTTCCCCTGGGGGCAGAGGTACAAGCTCTGCGGCGCGTCCACGGTCGACTGCCAACGGCCCACCGCAGACGGCGTCCTTTGTCCGGGTACACCTCACCAGGGCCGCCGCCGAATCACCGCACACGGTCAACCTTTTGGGGGGCCAGCCCCCTTCGAAAGTATCCTTGTGGCCGCTTCGACCAGTTAGAAGAGCGCGCTCGGCTGTCGGCATTTGACGGAGCCGATCACCACGGTGATCACAGACGCACTGCCACGCGCCACAGAGGCATCCACCATGGGAACGCCGTCGTCTCATGCTGGCCCTCATTAAGGTTCAGCCCCTGACATGCTGGTTTCTAGATCTCGCCGAGTAAATCAGCGTCGCCAGCGTGGCATCACCGTCGTCGCCTAGTCTCGGTTCCCGAAGCCGCGGCCGACAGGCGATCGCCACCGTGAACCGCAGAGAGGCCTCAACGGCAGGGATGCACCACCGGAAAAAGGATCCGGTAGTCACGCAGTTCGTCACCCAAGACCATCGCGCCTCGATCGCGCACAGCCTCTGACCTGCTGTTTTAGCGTCGGGGTGGCGGGATTTGAACCCACGGCCTCTTCGTCCCGAAGCAATAACAATAGTGCACTGACCAGCGCATTTCCGCGGGTTTGACCTGTTCAGGCGTCCCCCAGGATCCACCGAAGTCCGTCGTGATACGTGGTGATTGTCACGCAGTTCGTCACGCACCCACACACACGATGATCATGACCGTAGACGGCAATTGCCGCGTGCACCGCACAGCCAGCCTGGTCCACCTGGTGGTCTCTGCCGCAGGCGCTGGCAGCGCCTGCGGGCCCATAATTCATTGGGCACCAGCTGACGCGACAATTCGTCCTCCACGACAGGCGATCATGGCCGCATCACCGCCCGGTCTTGGCCTCCCGATGTCACGATCGGCTCGGCAGAACTGATCGACGAAATCGCTCAGGTCGCTTCATGTGGATGAGCTGTTCCGCACCCACAGGTTATCTTTCGACGACCCTGATCCATCTTTTTTTGGAATGCTGAGCTGGTTGACAAAGAGGATGAGGATGACGCGCGGAGTCCGCCGCGGAGGGTGGTTGGTCAGCGTCGTCGGACTTCGCCACAACGATGAGTTTGCAGATGTTTTCTGTTGTCGGTGAGCGCTCTGCCTTGTCTGGGGGCTTGCTGATTCGTCGATCTCGAACACAAGCCAGAAGACCAAGCCATGCCACCGGCTGCCGGACGATCAGATACCGCAGTCGCACCGCCATGGTCGACGATCTGTGACATTCACCGTCGAGTGGAGCCTGGTCACCGCCGTGGATGAGCTATTCGGCACCCACAGGCTCGTCGCCGGCATGCTCTTTTCGGTACTTCCTAACCCAGGTGCCTAAGGTGGTGTCACTTAACCCGTGTTCCCGAGCGACCTCAGCGATCGATTGTTGGCTTTCTACGACCAGCCGCGCCGCCTGTTCATGAAACTCGGGGGAATACTTTCGATACTTCTTGGCCACAGTGATAGGTCCTTTCCGGACTGCGGAACCTATTGGTTCCGCAGTCCGGAAAGTGGGAGGCACGCCACCCACTACCAAGTCCGTCGAAGATCCATCCTCAACGGGCTCACCAGCGAATACCAGCTCACAGCATAACCTCTTAACGGCCCCCCAAAACCCGCAGGTCAAGCCGACAATCCTATATTCGAGCCCCACAAGTTCCGTAGACAACGGATCACCCCCGGCTGCAGCGTGATCCCGGTCAAGCGATCGCGCGCACCTCTGCGCAGGCAGTAGCTGCGGATGGGCTGCATCCACGCCGCGACCGGCTTGTACGCGAATGATGGTTCCTCGGGGTCTCCAGAGGTGGCACATCCGCGGGCGAGTGCGATCACCGCTAACCGCAGCTGAGGTCGAGGTTTTCGCTCATGTCGTCGAGTGGGCACCAAAAGACAACATCGCCTTCTGTCTAATCGTGCCACCCGACCATCCGTCCGCGACGTTCGTCGCTGTTCACCTCAAGCGGAGCTCTTCAAAACTCCACCCCAACCCGCGCGCAGCGCTCACCGATCAATCCGCCGCGTCGGA
>Ga0213881_10001550_pt1 | contig 10782 bp, 6 predicted proteins | sample BarmaccoBMER_R08_FD_160104 | JGI IMG/M metagenome (GOLD analysis project Ga0213881, IMG submission 160104) | Barbacenia macrantha exposed rock microbial communities from rupestrian grasslands, the National Park of Serra do Cipo, Brazil - ER_R08 ... | reverse complement strand
GGCACTTTCCTTTATAATCAATAATTTCACCCGTGCGAAGTAAACCACTCGTGCTACCATGCTTTGTTTTGAATTCGTATTGTAATCGAAATGCACGTTGTTGGTAGTAGTCAACAACAATGAGTTCATCCGGTAGATAAAGTACCAAATCTCGCTGATCTTCAGAACGTTCAAGATGCTTTGGCATTGACTCAAATTGGAAAACTAAGTCATAGCCAAATGCACCGTATAGTCCTAAATGCTCATCTTCAGCACTACTGAAGGCATATAGAATCTCACGAATCACACTAAAGACAGATGGTTGTTTGCTTCGCTCTTCTTCCGAAAAGAAACGTTCTGTTGCTTGAACAGAGCCAGTGACACGCTCTTTATCCTGTTTAACTGCTATCAGTTGCGGTTTCTGGCATAAACGCTCGGCAATATATGGTAGCAGTACCATGCCTCGCTCATTAAGCGCCGTGAGTGTGAAACAGCGATCGCGGGTCACAAGTTCTAGGGGTGGATTGACAAAACCTATTGCCCATCTCTTATATCTTCCTGGATATTCGTAGCTGCTTTTGAGCAATCCTCCACGCTGAGAATCAAGACGTGATAAGACTTCTTCAATAGCGGTTTCTAACAAATAAATATCATTTTCGTAGCGAGATATACAAACTTCACCTTTAGTAGTGTAGGAATAAGTTTTCATCATTGTAAATTTCTCTCCAATCTCTAAAAATCAGCAATTTGCAAGCGCAAAGTTTTGGCAATAGAACTCCTTACTCAAGGGCAATCTGCCAAATAATGGAATTTTCTTTAACTTGTTGGCACCTATTTGTTTCAGAGATGATTAATTTGTTTAGATACTTGTCATCGCTGAAAGTGGAACAAGATTTGGAGTTGCAGTTGGGCCGTAGTTCTGATGCCAACGACCAAAGTATTGGCACAAAAGAGCCATCTCCTGCATCAATTGCTCAAATTCTTCCAGTGTTAAGGACTGAGGACCATCTGAAAGTGCCTTAGCTGGGTTAGGGTGAACCTCAATCATGAGGGAATCTGTACCAGCAGCGATCGCGGCTTTAGCCATTGTTGGTACGTAGTCTGCAATGCCAGTACCGTGGCTAGGATCAATCATGATTGGTAAGTGAGTCAGCGATCGCAGAACGGGTATGGCAGCCAGATCGAGTGTATTCCGTGTGTACTGGCGATCGAAGGTGCGAATTCCCCGCTCGCACAAAATCACATTCGGGTTGCCTGCTGCTAGAATGTACTCAGCTGCCATTAGCCACTCTTCAATTGTTGTCGATAAACCTCGCTTCAGCAGAACTGGTTTACCTATTGCTCCTACTTGTTTCAATAGTGAAAAATTTTGCATGTTGCGAGTACCGATTTGGATAATGTCAGCAACCTTAGCAACTTTTTCAATATCAGCTGTATCCATGACTTCAGTCACAATACCCAAGCCTGTTGCTTGCCGAGCTGTTGCTAGCCAATCTAAGGCGAACGTACCATGCCCTTGAAAAGAATAAGGAGATGTTCGAGGCTTGTATGCTCCTCCTCGCAAAAACTTTGCACCAGCTGCCTTGACTCTTCGAGCCGTCTGAACGATCATGTCTTCATTTTCTACTGAGCATGGTCCAGCTATTGTAACTAAAGGGTAATGCTGACTAAATGCTACGAATCCATTAGGTGTTGATACAGATACTGAAGAAGGTTCTCCATTGTGGAATTGGAGGCTAGCCCGTTTAAAAGGTTTATCTACACGTAAAACCTGCTCAATAAAAGGACTTACCTGTTGAATTTCTTTAGGATTGATAACTGCTGTATCACCTACTAAACCAATTATAACTTTGTGTTTGCCTACAATTTTTTCTGGAATAACTTTCCACTGACGTAATTCTCGGATAATTTTCTCAATTTCTGTGGCAGGAGTTGCCGTACTCATGACAACAATCATCTGTTCCATCCTTCTTTAGTAAACGTATTTGCGATTGCTTTTAGTAAACCTGTAGTAGTCCTATCTAAGTTGTAAACAGCATTTTTATTAACGAACCATAGAGACGCAGAGGACAGGGAGGAAATTTTTCAACTTATCTAGGAGTGCTATATAAAACCATGTTTTTTGGCTAAATAGGTTGTAGATTCTCTGCTAAATGCTGTTCGAGTTCCGGTTCGAGATAAAGAGCCTCTAAAGCATCTTCGATACCATCTATTTCTAAGAGTTTTTGAATTGTCTCTTGGTGTTTATTTTCAATCTTCCATGCTTCTGCATATGGCATACAAGTAAAGCTGATATTGTAGTACAAAGGTGCAAAACTGGAATCAATTTCATGTAACTTTCTTTCAATTTTCTTTTGAAGCAGAAACTTGAAATCGCCAACCATCTTTCTCAATTCCGTAAAGTGTTCAAAGCAGAGATCGGCAATTGCATCCAAATTTGGTTTCCGCAGTGTCTCATATTCTTGAAAGATTTTCCGCCAATCTGTTGGCTGTTTTTCAATACACTTCATAAGCACTTGACAATCTTCAAAACCAGCATTGGCACCTTGACCATAAGAGGGGAAAATCGCATGACAGGCATCCCCAATAAGTGCAACTTTATCTTGATAAGTCCAGGGAAAACATTTAATAGTAATCATTGCTTCCACTGGTTTGTTGAAATAATCTTTACAGTTAGGTTCCACTAACGACCACGCATCAGGGAAATAAGTTTTAAAAATATTTTTTATATCGTCAAGAGATTTGATAGATTCATGGGAAATTTGTCCCTCATATGGTAGTTGCAATGACAGAGTAAAACTCTTATCTAAATTGGGAAAGCCAATCAGCATGAAACTACCCCGTGGCCAAATATGTATGGCATTTTTGTCGAGTACCCAATCATCCTTATAAGGAGGAATGATAATCTCTTTGTACCCTTGCTCAGAATATTCCTGAGAATAGTTGAAGCGTTTTAATCGCTGCATCTTTCCCCGAACAACAGAAAATGCTCCATCAGCAGCAAAAATTCTATCGGCTTGAACCTCACTGATTTTCCCAGTTTCTACATTCTGCAACTTGAGTGTAGCTGTTGACAAATCAATGTCGCTGCATTTTTCATGAAAATAAAACTCAATATTTTCATGTTTTTCTGCAAAGCTAAGAAGTTGCTTAGTCAAGTCATCGCGTCCGATAGAATAGATCGCTTCCTTGTTGTTACCGTAGGGTTGATAAGTCAGTTCACCATCTTGACTATGGATAATTCTGCCATACACAGGAATGCAAAACTTCCGTACTGTATCGCTCACACCTACGGCATCTAGAGCTTGTAAGCCTCGTTCAGACAAGGTTATATTTATAGACCGACCTGATTGCATATTGAGTTGGCGCGGGTCTGAATTTCGATCGTATACACTGACCTTAAAGCCAGCACGCGCCAAGTAAACAGACAGTAAGGAACCTACCAGTCCAGCTCCAACAATGAGCGTATTTTCCATTTTTATCTCTCCTTTTGAAAAATGACTTATCCTTCCTCTGTGTTCTCCGTGCACGCCAGTCGCCTACGGAGGAGGCAGTTTCACGTTTGCGTAGCATGCGCGAAGCGCGTAGCCGGGTAACAGGAGCGTAGAAAACTGGCGTTGGAAACCCTCCTGCAGCGCTGGCTCCTCTGTAGTTTTTTCTTAAGTATTCTTAACGAGTAAATTTAGAGCCTGGCAACTGCTAAAGATGGTTCTGACAGATGAGCCTCTAATTTAATCGGCTCAAGCTGAGCAGTGAACTGTCGCATCAGCTTAGCTGCATAAATCAGCCGATAGCCAGGTATTTGCTCGCGCCGCGTTACGGTTTTAGCAAATGTTTCAACCACATAATCTAAATGACTTTGCGTGTATACCCGTCTAGGGAGTGCCAAACGAACCAGCTCTAATTTGGGATGTACCATCTGACCTGTTTGTGGATCGGGATGAGCAAAACCTAGTGAGCCAATTTCTACTGTGCGTATTCCACCTTCTAAATAGAGTTCCACTGAAAGAGATTGACCTGGAAACTGTTCTTGGGGAATATGGGGTAATAGTAGTCCTGCATCCACATATACTGCATGTGCTCCTGGTGGCTCAATAATGGGAATCTCTAACTCCCGTAAACGCCCTGCCAGATAAGCCGTCTGCCCCAAACGATAGGCGAGATATTCTTCCTCAAGTGCTTCACGCAAGCCAACTGCCATTGCATCTAAATCTCGACCAGCCAGCCCCCCGTAGGTGGGAAATCCCTCACGAATGAGTAATTCGTTGCGTGCCTGTTCAAACAGGGCTTCATCGTTCATGGCTATAAAGCCACCAATATTGACAATGCCGTCTTTTTTGGCACTCATGGTCATACCATCAGCTAGTGCAAACATTTCACGGCTGATTTCTAACGGACTTTTGCCTGCATAGCCTGGTTCTCGTAGTTTGATAAAGTAGGCATTTTCTGCAAAGCGACAAGCATCTATGAAAAATGGAATCCCGAATTCTTTGTATGTCTGCGAAACAGCTCGGAGATTTTCCATAGAAACTGGTTGACCACCTCCGGCGTTGTTAGTTATGGTAATCATGCCAAAGGGAATTTGGTCCGGCCCTGTCTGTTTGATAAAGTCTCGCAACTTTTGAATATCCATATTCCCTTTAAAAGGATGGTACAAAGTAGAATTGTGAGCTTCATCAATGACAAGATTGACAGGGTGCCCTCCTCGATCCCGGATGTTGGCATAGCCTGTATCAAAATGGGTGTTAGAAGGGATATACTGATTTGGTTTGACTAGACAGGTGCTTAAAATATTCTCTGCTGCTCGGCCTTGGTGGGTGGGTAAAAAGTAGGAAAAGCCGAAAATATCCTCTATAACTTCTGCTAGACGGAAATACGAACGCGCTCCAGCATAGGCTTCATCACCTTCAAGCATGGCTGCCCATTGTGTCTGGCTCATGGCGCTTGTGCCAGAGTCTGTAAACAAATCAATAAAGATGTCCTCTGCTCGCAGACTGAACAGGTTGTAATTAGCTCGACGTATAGCTGCTTCACGGGCATCGCGACCGAGCAGTTTGATGGGTTCAACCATCTTAATCCGAAATGGTTCTGGGGGATGAAATGTCATATTCTATCTCCAAATATTGTTTACTCTTTTCTCATCTCAACTTCTGTTAATTCATAACTCGACTAACTCGAATCTAGAATCGGGGCTTTACTATAACTTTGTAGCTCTCCGGTAGTACATGAGCTCCTGGTGTGCCTTTGAAACTCAACGTCTCCCCAGCAACCCTTTCAAATTTGCATTTATGCATCAGGTTGGCAAAGAACAGGAATATTTCCAGACGTCCTAGGTAATCACCAAGACATCTACGTTTTCCCAGACCAAATGGGTAATACTTATCTAGGATGTCTTCTCTGATTTCACCGCTTTCGGTTAGAAATCGATGTGGGTTGAATTTTTCCGGTTCTTCCCAATAGCGTTCATCACGGGTCAAGCCATACAAATTGGCAATTACAGGAGTGTTTTTGGGGATGAAGTAACCATTGATAGTGGTATCACGGGTTGTAGCATGTGGCAGACCAAACGGAAAATGAGGAGGATGCCGCAAAAGCTCATGGATACATGCTTCTGTGAATGGCAATTTCGTCCGATCCTCATAGCGCACCGATCGCTCTCTACCTACGACTGCATCTAGTTCTTGCTGGAGTTGAGCTTGAATATCTGGATTAGCAATCATGTAAAGGATAGCCCAGCGTAATAGCGGAGCACTAGGCTGTAATCCTGTCCCCATCATTTCCTGCGGTGTTCCTTCCACAATCAGGTCTTCAGTAAGACCCAATGTCTGTCTTTCTGATTCGTCTACCTCTCTAGCGGCTTTGATCAAAGCATCTATCACCCCTCGTAGATTTTTGGGATTGTAAGAAGCTCGATGATTATTTAATTTCTTGAGAACCACCCTTTCCAAAGCATCAAGAACATATTGTCGTTTCTGTAAGCCTTGAGTGGGAAATACGCGAGCTTGTGGCAAGAAATCAGCTATCAGATTCCCTGCAGAATTATCGCTGAAATAGTGAGCACATTTGACAAAGGTAATAAAATCATCATCGTCACGGCTGTATTTTTCGTTAAATAATATCTTGGACATCACATTTGCCACAGACAAACCAATGTCTAATTCTGGATCAAAAACTTTACCTTGATGGGACAATAAAATATTTGCTAGTTCAACTGCGTCCTCAATAACTTGCTGTGCTAAAGCAGTTTTTTTGTTAATAACAAACATGTGGAGAGCGTTACCAACAATTTCACGATGCCTTTGCCACAGTAGGCTATGATCTCTACCTCCAATAGTTCTACCTTTAATTGCAGTCAACAGGGTATAAAAGTGCGGTCTACCAGCAAAATCCTCTTGTTGCTTTACTAAAGCTTGTCTAATCGTCTCAAGTCCATTAAGCACAACTATGGGTTGAAAAAAGATGCGTATCTGGAAAACATCGCCGTATTTTTCTGCCAGATCAGTAAATGAAAGATATTGGTGCTTATCTATAAAGGGCAAACTTCCGATAAACGGTAATACAGGTGGTCCCGGAATCTTTTTGGACAGTGTGGAAGGCTGAAACTCTAATTGCATATTAGTATCTCCTAGGAAAAATGTAGTGTTTTAACTGGAACCTAGAATCGAGGCTTAACTATAACTTTGTAACTTTCTTTTGGCATTGTCACTGCTCCCGTTTGGCATTCAAAACTCAGTCGAGTTCCAGCAACTTTTTCAAATTTACATCGATGCATCAAATTGCTAAGGAATAGAAATACTTCAAGACGACCCAAGTACTCTCCAAAACATCTCCGTTTTCCCAGACCGAACGGGTAGTACTTATCTAGTAAGTCTTCTCTAATTTGTCTACTGTGAGTCAAAAATCGGTGGGGGTTGAATCTTTCTGGTTCTTCCCAATAGCGTTCATCACGGGTTAAACCATACAGATTGATGTATATAGGCGTATTTTTGGGAATGAAGTAACCATTGACGGTGGTGTCAGTCGTCGTAGAATGTGGAAGAGCTGTTGGAAAATAAGGAGCGTGTCGTAAAATTTCATGGATGTAAGCTTGCGTAAATGGTAATCTCGTTCGGTCTTCAAAACGCACTTGTTTTTCTTTACCTATGACTTTGTCCAGTTCTAGTTGCACTTCAGCCTGAACATCGGGGTAAGCAATCATATAAAGGATTGCCCAGCCTATTATTGGAGAAACTGGCTGTGTCCCCGAACCCATCATTTCCTGTGCGGTTGCCTCCACAATCAGGTCTTCGGTAAGACCCAATGTTTGTCTTTCTGATTCGTCTACCTCTCTAGCAGCTTTCAACAAAGCATCTACCATACCCCGTAAATTGTTGGGGTCATACGATTCCTGATACTCCTTTAATTTATTCAGGACTATACTTTCCAAGACATCATCTATCGATTTCTGGAAGGCTTGGGCAATGATCTCAGGGGGTTTTGGCATAAAATCAAATCGCATGGAACCTACACCATTGCGACTTGCAATTTGAGTAAGTTTAACAAGGGCTGCTAAATCCTGATTATCGCGGCTAAATTTTTCACCAAACAAGAGTTTGGACATGATATTTGTGACAGATATACCTATGTTCATATTTGGATCAATAGGTTGACCTCCATAGCTCAGAAAGATATTAGTTAGTTCCACAGCATCTTCTATAATTTGCTGTTCAATAGAGGTTGTTTTGTGATCGAGGAACATGTGCAGAGCGTTAACGGTAATTTCACGATGTCTTTTCCATGTCAAACCGTAATTTCTACCACCAATATTTCTACCACTTATTACTTTTTTGGTAGTACTCAGTTCTGGTCTACCAGCAAAAACCTCTGGCTGCTTTAGCAAAGCTTGTCTAATAGTCTCAAGCCCATTAAGTACAACTATGTTTTGAAAGAAAACACGTATTTGGAAAATATCGCCGTATTCTTTCGCTAGCTTAGTGAATGCTAGATGTTGGTGTTTTTCGATGAAAGGCAGACTTCCAACAATAGGTAAGACAGGTGGTCCGGGAATTTTTTTTAGCTGTGTTAAAGACTGCAATTCGACTTGCATATTTTTATCTCCTGTTTTGGCTAAATAGTAAATTGGGACTCACGTTCACCAGATGAGGTTGGGCTGAGCCATGAAACCCAACCTGCCTAATCATCTTTCTTTGCTCTAACTTACTTGTGTAAGCTGCGGTTTTTGAACGTTCAACAATTTTTGTAGCAATGCTAATGTTGCATCATCTAGTTCTGAAAAGAGCAATGGTTCGGCTAACTGCGGATTGGCAGCCAAATCTAGATGTCGTGCTGCAGGATCTCCCCAAGGATAAATCGATTGCGGTAACAACTCAGATTGCTTCAGAAGGGAAAGCATTTGGTTAGCAGCTTCTTGTGCAGACATTTTTCCTGCATCAACCTCATCTAGCAGAGCTTCATAACCATTTATGACAGCTTGAAAAACTTGTGCAAAATGAGCTTGTGCCATAGGATAAGGCTCCTCTCTATCAAGGTCTGTAAAGACTGAGGGGCTGCCACTAGATAGATATTTTAAGCAGCTACGGAATAGATAGACATCACTGAGAATTAGGTAAGCTAACCAGAGTTGAGTCATCGCATTCCATAGGGAGAAGTCTGACATGGAGCGGAAAGTATTGTATACTATTTGATCATTATGATTCAGTTTTGCGGTTTGCAATCTATCTACATAAGCAAAACGTTCAACTGAGAAATCGTCATCTTTTAATGCCTCTATCAATCTACCTGCTAAGGCATGAACGTTTTCAAAGGTGCTAATGAAGCCTCTGGAGTACAGAGGGTCAATAAAACCTTGAGAATGGCTCAACAAAGCAAAACGATGTCCCACTGATTTTGTGGATGAATATTGAATTCTGTCGGTACTTACCCATTTACGTACTGCTTTGAGGTCTTTGAGATGATTGGCGATGCTTGGAAACCGCTCAACGATACTATAAAATTCCCGTTCGGGATCTGAGCCTTTATTGGGATACTTGTAACCATTCAGCATTAATCCAACGCTACAAAGAGGGCTTTCGGAAAGGTTATGGTTATCAAAAGGAATAACCCATATCCAGCCTCCATCAAAGACATGGTGCAGTGTACCTTCATGCCATCTACAACTTAACCCTGGCAAATCTTCTTTGGGTACACAATCATCATATGCAGGTAAGTTAGCCACGTGGGTAAAGATACCACGAGTATTAGTTTTTAAACGAGTAGGTTTTTCTCGGAAATTAAATTTCTCTGCAACTAAGGAGCGGAATCCTGAACCATCTGCTAGGAAGCGAGAAGTATATTCCTCACCATCTTTTGTTCTTATCTGTACATAATCCTCGTGAAAATCGACTTTTTCTACATCTATTAATTCACGATAGACTGCGCCATAACTTTGAGCGACTTTCACCATATAGTGGTCAACATCTGGACGGAAAAGATGGCTCTCAGATGTAAAAGCGAAATCTGGCGAGATGAGTTGATGTGTCTGGTTTGGGTTTTGTTTTTCACCTTCGTTATGGTATACAAAGCCAAGCAAACGCTTTACCCCACAGCCTGATGATACCTGTTGGCGCATTGCCTTTACATCAGTCAAATTCTTGAGTTCTGGTATACCATAGCGTTCTGCTACAATCCACATCCACATTGCACTTTCCGGCAACATAGCTTCGCCAATTGCGAACCGTGGATGAGTACCCTTTTCGAGTAGTAGTACACTAAAACCATGCTTTGCAAGGATGCTAGCTAAAGTTGCTCCTCCAAGTCCCGATCCCAGAATAATTGTGTCAAAGTGTTTGTTTGGTTGCATACTCATCTTGAGGAAATTCTACTTGATTTATTTTTGTGTAAATTGATAGGGCTTGATCGGTCAATGCGAAGTTTTTGCTGTTACAAACAGGTTCGTATTGAGATAAGAGAAAGTAACAAGATTTCAGAAAGTCTGCCAGCTAATTACTTTTTTATTGAATGTGCTGTTCAACTCTTGATATCAAAATTTTATAGGGCATGGAATATGATTTCAATAACCATTCTTTTGATGAAGCAATCAATTCTTTTTGCATAAACCAAGAAAACATTTGTCAAAAATTTTGTAATTCTAAATTATTCTTAAAGGGTATTTATCAAAAGCAAAAGTTTATAAATATCCTCTAAAATTTTTGTCCTATGCTTGGTGTCACAACATATCCATCTTGAACACGAATCACTCGTTTGGTTTGTGCTGCTATATCGGGTTCATGCGTGACTAGTACGATTGTGATACCTTGCTCATTAAGTTGAGCGAGGAGATTCATCACGTCTTGAGAGGTTTGAGTATCCAACGAGCCAGTAGGTTCATCGGCTAACACTAACGCCGGATGATTCACGAGTGCTCGCGCGATCGCAACTCGCTGTTGCTGTCCTCCTGATAACTGATTCGGACGGTTATCAAGTCGTTCACCTAAGCCAACCCGAATCAGTGCTTCCTTGGCGCGCTGTGTGCGAATAGATTTTGGGATATTGGCATACACCATCGGCAACATAACGTTTTCTAGTGCGGTAGCACGTGGCAGTAAATTAAATTGCTGAAACACAAATCCAACCCGTTGATTGCGGATGTAGGCAAGTCGATCGTCATTAAACGTGGTTAAGTTCTTGCCTTCAAAAACATAATGTCCGCTCGTGACATGATCAAGACAACCCAAAATATGCATCAGCGTCGATTTGCCTGAACCTGATACGCCCATAATGGCAACGTATTCGCCGTCTTCGACGGCTAAATCAATCCCTTTGAGA
>Ga0213881_10001549_pt1 | contig 10791 bp, 11 predicted proteins | sample BarmaccoBMER_R08_FD_160104 | JGI IMG/M metagenome (GOLD analysis project Ga0213881, IMG submission 160104) | Barbacenia macrantha exposed rock microbial communities from rupestrian grasslands, the National Park of Serra do Cipo, Brazil - ER_R08 ... | reverse complement strand
TCAACATACAGTACGCTACACTGAGCTTTCTCCAAGCCGCTTCAATGAGTTTTGGTTGGATTGAAGGAGCTGTCGAGCGCATCCATACCCTTGATCGCCTTCCCCAGGCTTCAGCCGACTCCCACACTTTTTTTCGCTCTCAATAGTTACCGCTTTGTCAGGTTAGGTGGGATGAAACGGTTGTGCTGCATAACGAGCAGTGAATTAATGAAAATTACAGAATCTTATTGGCTTATGAAGTGCCAATTAGAAATAAAACTACTTTAAGAAAACAATCCCCAGACGAGTCCTCCGAGCAGCCCATCTTTTTGGATAACTTCTATCAGTAGAGTCATGAAAAAGCCAATCATTGCTAACCGCCCATTCCAAATCTCTGCGCTGGGTGTAAAGCCAAAATGCCATTTCGTACCAGCGTAATAGTAGGACTCTTTTACCTCTGCTGAAATGTCTGGTCTTTCTTTAACTTCTTGCATGGTTTCATCCTCTTCTCAATTTCTTGTACACAATCAACACACGTTCCATCATAATGAAACTCCATACAATGTTTTTCATCCATGGGGCATAAAGAGCAATTTGGAAATACATAACTCCTTTCTATCTAAAGTTATGTCACTCATTGTGATATTTGACACACTATTCTAGTTCGCGCTGAAATTTATATATATGTTGACAGGATAAAGTAACACTAAGCTATTTCTTAAGTTAAAGCAAAACAGGTCGTTAGGACGAAGCTGTAAAATTACAGCTATTCTTAAAGGTAGAAAAGAACCAAGGTTAAATCTCTAGTGATTGAAGATTCGTATACTAGAAAGAACTAGATTTCACACTTCCCTAACAGATAACTGAAGTGAAGAGATGGTTCCTGTCGACGTTTTAAAGAAAATTTCTGATGTTGTCTGGGAAATTCCAGTCTCCTACAAGGCAGGAATGCGTGTTCCTGCTCGAATTTATGGCACTGAGAAATTGATCCAAGAATTAGATGATGCCGTATACGATCAAGTGACCAACGTGGCGACGTTGCCAGGAATTACAAAATATGCGCTATGTATGCCAGATGGACACTTTGGCTATGGATTTCCGATTGGTGGTGTAGCAGCAATGGATGTGGAGCAGGGAGGGGTAATTTCTCCCGGTGGCATCGGATTTGATATCAACTGCGGCATGCGCTTAGTAACAACTAACTTAACATATGACGAAGTTAAGCCCCAGATTAAGCAGTTGGTGGATAAGCTTTACGAGCGCGTTCCTGCTGGAGTTGGCAGTACAGGCTTTGTGAAGCTGTCGCGTAATGAGTTTCGTAATGTTGTGGAGCAAGGAGCGCAATGGTGCGTTCGTAATGGCTATGGATGGGAAGCCGACTTGGAACTGATGGAAGAACAGGGCTGCCTAGAGGGGGCAGATGCTGCCAAAATCAGCGACAAGGCGATCGACCGAGGAGTTCATCAGATCGGCACTCTAGGTTCTGGGAATCACTATCTGGAAATTCAGGTGGCAAAACCAGAGAACATTTTCGATCGAGAAGTCGCGCAGGCATTGGGAATTAACATACCCAATCAGGTTGTGGTGATGTTTCACTGTGGCAGTCGTGGCTTTGGGCACCAAGTAGCGACTGATTATTTACAAATCTTTCTCAAGGTGATGGAGAGTAAGTACGGCATCAAGATTCTAGATCGAGAGTTGGCTTGCGCGCCGTTTAATTCACCGGAAGGGCAGGCATACTTTTCTGCCATGAAGTGTGGCATCAATATGTCATTTGTGAATCGACAGGTCATCCTACATCGTATCCGAGAAGTGTTTTCGCAGGTATTTAAACGGTCTGCGGAAGATTTGGGAATGCATATGGTTTATGACGTGGCGCACAATACCGCCAAGCTAGAGCAGCATGTGATAGATGGTAACAAGCGATCGCTGTTGGTCCATCGCAAAGGGGCAACCCGTGCTTTTGCTCCAGGTATGGCAGATGTTCCTGAACGTTATCAGACGATTGGTCAACCTGTCATCATTGGTGGCAGCATGGAAACTGGGTCTTATTTGTTAGTCGGCGTACCCAGTGGTGAACAAACTTTCTTTAGCACTGCACATGGCAGTGGACGCACTATGAGTCGAACCAAAGCCCGCAAAACTTGGCGCGGTGAGACATTGCAGAAAGAAATGCAGAGCCGAGGTATTTATGTTCGCAGTACGTCTTATACAGGGTTGGCAGAGGAAGCAAGTGGTGCCTACAAAGACGTAGATCGGGTGATTGAAGCAGCGGAAATGGCAGGCATTAGTAAACGGGTAGTGCGACTGACGCCAATCGGTAACATTAAGGGGTAATGGAAATGGCAATCAGGACACCGTTGACGATCGTTACAGGATCGCTAGGGAGTGGAAAAACAACTTTGCTGCGATATATCCTAACGGCGGTTTCTCGTAAGATTGCCATTTTGATGAATGAGTTTGGTGAGATTGCGATTGATACCAAAATTCTGCAAGGCAAGAATGTTCAGATGGTAGATCTGGGAGGTGGTTGTGTCTGTTGCTCTTTATTGGGTGAATTGACCGCCGCAGTGGACGAAATTATTGCGACTGTAAATCCAGATCATATTGTGGTGGAAACTACTGGAGTTGCAGAACCAGATGCACTCGTGTTTGATATTCAAGAAAATTTGAGGGTACGGTTAGATGGTGTAGTTACGGTAGTTGATGCAGATGCTATGGTGAAATATCCGCAAATTGGGCATACGACGCGAATCCAAATTGAATCTGCCGATATCATCTTGCTGAACAAAGTCGATCTCGTAGCTGAAAGTGAGTTGAAGGCTATCATAAACAAACTTCATTCACTTAACAAAGTTGCTTCCGTTATTCGCACATTCCGCTGTCAGGTCGATCCAGATCTACTATTTGGTATTGGTCGAGAACAGATTCAATCTCCCCCCCATCATCGGCATCAACCTGAGTTTGAATCCTTTAGTTATACAAGTCAGGGAGTTTGTGATCGCTCCTGTTTTGAGGAGTTTGCTAACAGCTTGAGCAGCGATATTTACCGGGCAAAAGGCTTTGTACGGTTTCCTACAGGAACTTACCTGTTCAATTTCGTTGCTGGGCGTTGGGATCTAGAACCGTTTGAATCATCTGCAACGGAACTGGTGTTTATTGGTAAACAGATTGCTGATTATCAATTAGATATTGTTGAATGTTTGAGGTCTTGTGAACAGTAGACGAACCGCCCCAGCGCCTTTGGCAACGCGAAGGCGTTAGACGCCAAGAGCGCCAAGGAAAGAAATAGAGATTTTTATGAGTTATTTAGGAATGCTGTATGCCTTATGAGTTTCTAGACGATATTGCTACGGCTGATATTGCCTTTCGCGCTTGGGGAAAGGATCTAGAAGAGCTATTTATAGCGTCAGGTGATGCAGCAATTAACATTATGGTTGAGAATCTTGAGGCGATCACTCTCAATCAAACACGCACCTTTAATTTAGAAAATGATGCTCTCGATCTGTTACTGTTTAACTTTCTGCAAGAATTGGTTTACTACAAAGATAGCGAATTGCTGATGCTGCGACCACAACAGGTTAACATCAAGGAGAATCACATTCAGGAGAGCTTAATTTACACCCTAACTGCTGTTACTAAAGGAGAACGTTTAGATCCCCTGCGTCATCATCAACGAGTAGATGTCAAAGCTGTAACCCTCCATCGCTTTCAATTGAAAAAAACGAACGATGGTTGGACTGCGATGGTAATTCTGGATATTTAATATGCTACACATCGATGGTTCCTAAATCTGCTCCTATATGTCTTCATCATTGCAATCCAAAAGCAGGTTCTCTTTGAACTCAGGTAAATATCGTATTTGCTCTCTACTAAGCCCGATTACATAGACAAAATCTGCCTCATGGTCAATCTGAGATTGAGTAACTGGAAGCAGGACTTTCTTACTAGAGGTTTGAGCATCTAGATTAAGGACTAAGTAACATGAATGGTTATTTGTGTCCTCTAAAATATCAGTAACTGTGCCAATTCTCTCATTATTTTTCTGGAGATATGCCTCCATTCCTTTGACATCATTGTTCCGATTAGTTTTACGGTATTGGGGAATAAATCCATCTATTTCTCGAACTTTCATAGACCCGCCTTTAAAGTTCTTTATAGATCAGCGAGACTTACTACTGGCTAACAAGTAGATCTTTTATGATTGGGACTTTTCAACGGAATCTTGGATGGCAGCTTCTATTAATTCAGGACTAGGTGGGTGAGGACGAATGAGTTCTGGAGTCTCACCTTTCTCGGAAGGCTCTGGCTCTAGAGAGGGTGATGGAGCTGCCTGAGGTATTGCAATAGGAATTGCTTCCATTGCCTCTGGGGGTGGAGGTGGATTTTGTCTATCAATTGGGTCCCCAGGACCTGGTGGCTCAGCTGGTGGAGCGAGTTCGACCTCTGGAGCAATTTCCTCAACTGGAATCAATTCTCTCCCACTTGGACCTGGCATATCAGGACCAGCTGGTTGGTTTGTATCAACAATTAACTCTGTTCCTAACGGTGATTGTTTTATATCCGTGGCTGTTTTATTTTCCTTAACTGCCGAAGCTGTAGCAGTGCTGTGGGTGCGCTGCTGTTGAGTAGAAGTGTGTCGGGGCTTATAAGCAAGCCAGATGTAGATACAGAAGATAATGAAAAATAGAAATAAAGCAAGCATTGCAATCCTCCTATTGATAAGGACGTTGGGGTCGATCGCATCGACCCCTTTATCGTCCGTTGAAGTACTGCTCAAGTACCTAAACTAGAATTGAAGGCAGCCTTGACAAAAACATAGAGTATGCCAAGGTTCAACGAGTAGAGATAAAACAACAACGTTGAAGCGGGAGTGCCATCTCTATTTATCTATCGTAGTACTAGCAGCTTCACTCGAAAAACTTGTCCTTCAGCCTATATCAAGCTTAACAATTTGTACTTCTGCCTGAAACAATCTTCCGACTGACTTATACTAGATGCTTACTCCTACCACAGGCATAAATTCTCCTGTGACTCGGCTAAGAACTGCTAAAGACTAGCTATATATCTTTTGGTCTAAAAGATATATAGCTAGAAGTAGGAATCACTTTTTAGAAGCTTGCTATATTAGAAGAGTAAAAACAAATGCATTTATTGATGCATATAAACTCAACATTTCAACCAAAAATTCTGCAATTAATAACTAATTATCTACCCTGAAAGTAGGAGGATAGCTATGAGTGGGCCAATTATGCTTTCTCCAGAACAAGAATTTAGTATCAAATCCTTTGAATTGCAAGTCAAAGAAATGAGCCTTGAACAAGCCAAAGATTTTTTAGTTAAGCTTTACCAACATATGGTGATCAGCGAAGTTACTTACAGAGAGCTTCTACAGCACGAATGGGGCTTGTAGTGTTTTTTGGGAGAAAAGCGTACTCCCAGGCTGCTCGATGAAAATACCATTCATCAAGTTGTTGGTATTTGAGAATTTACTTTTGCCTTGGCTTTGTACTCGACAAACATTGAAAGCTGCTCTTGAAACTCACATTTCTCCAACTTCTAACAGTGTCAGTGCTCATAGCACTACTAGCTGCTTGTCATTCAAATGCAACGCAACAGCGAAATTCTCAGGAAGTCACTACAAAAACAATATCAAATCCCCCATCACGTACAGGAGATGGAACTGGCAGCTTGCTGATTCAAGGACAATCTAGAACCTACCTGTTACACACTCCTAAATCCTATCTGGTTGCTCACCCTATGCCTTTGGTGTTGGCATTTCATGGTTATGGCTCTCAGGGCAAAGATATGGCACGAGAAACCGGCTTAAGTGATTTGGCAGAGCAACAGAAATTCTTAGTTGCTTATCCTGATGGACTGGAGCGACGGTGGAATATTGTTGTACAGCCTGATAGTTCAGACACCGATGATGTCACATTTGTCTCGGTGCTGATTGAGCATCTCACTCAGATCAGAACCGTTGACCGGAACCGAATCTATGCTGTCGGCGTCTCTAATGGCGGTTTCCTGGTGCAACAACTAGCATGTGCAGCTTCCCAGAAGTCTTCCATTGCCGCGTTTGCCACGGTAGCATCTACATTACTAGAACCCTTGCAGTTAGTCTGCCATCCCCCAGTTCCCGTTTCAATATTAATGATTAATGGGACAGCAGACCAGAAGGTGCCTTGGGAAGGAGGAGAACGGCCTTACGGTTCCCTGTTGTCAATTCCAGCAACTATTCAGTTTTGGCAGCAACATGATGGTTGTCTAGAAAATCTCCCAAGAAGGTTGGATCTCAATCAACGGGTGGAAATTGAGCGTTATATAAATTGTCACGAAGGAGCAGAGGTGGAGTTAGTCAAACTGAAGGGGGCTGGACACATTTGGCCCAGAGGCGGTACGGGAGCCAATCACCTTCTAAACGGGAGTCAGGAGAGTTGGAACTTCTTTCAACGCCATCCTGCTCGACAATAGGGGCTCCCATACAACTGCTGCACTATTAAAAGCCGCAGCTTAGTTCGTCACTTAACAGAGGAAGTGTCTTGAAGGGGCATTGCCCTTTCAAGCTATTTGAGGTGCGATGGGTAAAATCAACTAGCGGTATTCATAGTGCCCAGGAACAAAAACCCTTCTATGGTTTCGATATTCATAGTGACCAGCAACCCATGGTTGCCGATACTGATATTGCCTCCCATATTGCTCCCCATATCGTCCCTGATCCCACGGCTGATACCGCCCTCTATCTTGCTCCCTGTATCGTCCTTGGTCCCGTTGTTGATACTGACCGTAATACTGTGCAATGTACTCTGGCTTATCAGAAGCCCTAAGCGTTTGAGGATTGTTGGTCGCTTCGAGTGCTGATGCTGGTTTAGGTAGAGAGGTAGCAACGGCTAGAGGTAGAGCCAATGCAATAGCAGTAAGAATTCGCTTCATTTCGGAGTTTCCTTCAGCCGTTCCAAGTGGAATTCGGCTTCGATGTTTGATGTTTTGATCATAGAAATCGGTGTAGTGGCTCACCAGTGCAATAAGTTATGCAGTAGCTCTAACATAAGTGGGAAGTTTCAGTATGACTTAATCTAGAGAGCTGGCTCTCTGGCTAATGCCTCACTTGAGCAATGAATCTGTCTAAAGCGACGACAAAACCCTTTTTCTCTATACCTGCAACACCTGGAGCGAGGCTATTATTTTTGGATAATCGCGCTACTGATTCTGTTTGTTTGAAGCATCATAATAATCTGTTACGCTTCCTTATGAGATTCCACTAAACCCACTTCACCCTTTTATGATTTCGATTGTTATCCCCACCCTTAACCGCGAGCACTCACTCAGCTTGGCACTAGAAAGCCTCGTTCAACAGGACTTTCCAGCAGATCAGTTTGAAATCTTAATCGTAGATAACGGTTCAACTGATACAACTCAAGCAACTTCAAAACAATTTATTGACCAGCACCCCTCTTGCCAAATTCGGTATGTCTATGAGCCAGAGCCTGGTTTACTTTCGGGTAGACATCGTGGAGCCTTGGAAGCAGCAGGCGATATTTTAGTATTTATTGATGATGATATAGTAGCAGATGTGAACTGGTTGCAAGCTATTCATGAGGCGTTTAGTGACAACACTGTACAGCTTGTCGGAGGGCGGAATTTGCCGAAGTACGAGGTAGAACCACCAGGCTGGTTGGATTGGTTTTGGTACGAATACGCTGGTGGTAAGTTCTGTGCCTTTCTGAGTTTGGCAGACCTAGGAGACTCAGCTCGTGAAATAGATCCTCTCTGCATCTGGGGACTCAATTTTTCCATTCGCAAGCAGGCTTTATTTGATTTAGGCGGATTCCATCCTGATAATGTCCCTAGCCACCTGCAAAAGTTTCAAGGAGACGGTGAATCAGGTCTAGCTGCCAAAGCCGCTAATCGAGGTTACAAGGCAATGTATCATCCGGGAGCCCTTGTCTTCCATCAGACTCCACGAACAAGAATGACTTATAAGTATTTTGAGCAACGAAGCTTCTCCCAAGGCGTTTCTGATTCTTATTCAGCAATCAGAAAAAATGGTCGGAATAAATTCCGGCTGGTGTTAAGAGAAAGCCTTAAAGGTATGAGAAATTCATTGAATGACTGGCGAGCTTTCCTTAAATCACACTTCAGCAGTTCAAAAGAGGTTTCTCAAGAGCGGCGTATGTTAGGAGAACTTACCTCTCAAGCTTATCGCAACGGTTATCAATTTCATCAAAATGCAGTTCGCACTGATCCAATCCTATTCGATTGGGTTTTGAGGGAAAATTATTGGGACTACAAATTGCCCAAAAATAGCTAGTACTTAAGCTTTGGCTCAACTTATTCCCATATGTCAGTCATCTACTGATCTGGTATGCTGGGAGAAAAACGTGAATTGATACCACTAGCCTTTGAGTTCAACTACAATCGAACTAGCGTACGACTTCTTATTTGATATTAAGAGTTCGTGAGAAAAAGCGCTATTCTAGCTCGTTGTGTGCTTGACAACGCTCAGAACCCAGAGTGTGGCAATAGAGTGGATTTTTGATCTAAGATTGTTGAGGTTTTCTACCACTCTAGAACAGTTGACTCAGATCAACATTCTAACAATCCAGGAGAATTAGGAACTCTACCTCATGCCAGACCAGTTATTCAACACTCACATCGAAGATTCACATGTTCTATTGACTCCTAACGAAGTCAAATCGAAACTACCTTTAACAGATTCCATAGAAGGAAATGTTTTGAAATATCGCAAGGAAATTGAAAATATTTTAGAAGGTCTCGATAATAGAAAATTTATTGTGGTTGGTCCTTGCTCCATTCATGATGTAGAAGCAGCACTCGAATATGCTAAAAGACTGAAGATACTGTCTGAGCAAGTGCAGGATAAATTTCTGCTAATAATGAGGGTTTACTTTGAGAAGCCTAGAACAACTGTGGGATGGAAAGGATTAATTAACGATCCTAATATGGATGATTCTTTCCATATAGAAAAGGGCATACTGATTGCTCGCAATCTGCTAATAAAGGTTGCAGAATTGGGATTACCTGCTGGTACAGAAGCCTTAGATCCAATAATTCCTCAATATATCAGCGAACTTATTTCCTGGTCAGCAATTGGGGCTCGCACAACTGAATCACAAACTCACCGCGAAATGGCAAGCGGGCTTTCCATGCCAGTCGGTTTCAAAAATGGCACAGACGGTAGTATTCAAGTTGCTTTGAATGCCCTCCAATCAGCTAGCATCTCTCACCATTTTCTAGGAATCAATCCGGAAGGACAAGTCAGCATTTTCCGCACTAAAGGCAATGCCTACGGTCACGTTATATTGCGCGGTAGTAGCACTCAACCTAACTTCGATACGGCAAATGTTAAACTTGCGGAGGCGAAATTAAAAGCAGCTAATTTACCATCCAGAATCGTCATTGACTGTAGCCATGGAAATTCAAATAAGGATTACAGACGTCAAGCTTCTGTCTTTGAAGATGCCATTCAACAAGTATTAGACGGCAATGTATCCATCGTAGGAATGATGCTCGAATCTAATTTGTACGAAGGTAATCAACCAATTCCCAGCAATATCGCACAGTTAAAATATGGTGTGTCGGTAACTGATAAATGTATTGGCTGGGAGGAAACTGAAAAGCTTATTCTGGCTGCTCACACTAAACTGCTACGTTCCTAAAATGAGAGAGTTTTGCGCCTAAACTTTTGCCAATAGTGGCGCACACTCTGTTGTACCAACACACTGGAGATTGTACAGCTTCCAGAAAAGCCCTTGTTTCTCAATCAGTTGATTCCAAGTACCTTGCTCTTTCACTTCACCCTGGTCGAGTACGATTAATCGGTCAGCGTTCTCAATGGTTGAAAAACGGTGGGCGATAATAATCGTGGTCCGATGATAACAGATGCGCTCTAGAGCCTCTTGAACCAGGCGTTCAGATTCTGGGTCGAGGTTGCTAGTCGCTTCATCCAAAATTAAGATGTCAGGATTACGTAGCAAAGCTCGGGCGATTGACAAACGCTGGCGTTGACCGCCAGAAAGCCGCACTCCGCGATCACCCAAGGGAGTATCATACCCTTGCGGTAAATTGCGAATAAATTCGTCAGCATTGGCTTGGCGTGCTGCCTCTACAATCTCCCAATCCGAAAGCCTCTCTAAACCGTAGGCAAGGTTGTCACGAACAGAACAGTTAAACAGGAATGTATCCTGACTTACGACTGCCATCCGCTTACGCAAGCTCTCTATCTCGTATTGTCTAATGTCAAAACCATCAATTTCAATACTTCCTCCATTAACGTCATAAAAGCGTAGTAAGAGCTTGGTAATGGTGGATTTACCCGAACCTGAACCTCCAACCAAGGCTGTCGTCTTGCCTTTGGGAATTTCAAAAAAGACATCTTTAAGTACAGGCTTATCCAGGTCGTAGCTAAAATTCACGTTACGGAGCAGAATTCTTTGCTTTAAACCAGTAAAGCGGCGTTTACCATTCTTGATATATGGCTTATCGTCAGGATTAAGCAGTTGCCAAACCCGATCAAACGCAGCTAGTGAGAAGGAAAGCTGACCGCGCAGAAAATTAGCTTCAATTGTTAGTGGAATTAAACGCAATAAAACAGCGACAAAAGTTAAAAGTCCGGCAGCGGAAAGTAACCCATGATTTATCAAGAAAGTGTAGGCAGTGAGGATAATACCTAGGGAAACACCTATGCCGATTGTTTCTGAGATCGGCATAATCATATGAACCTGTTTCTCGAAACCGTAAGACTGTTTTAAAAGTTGCTGGCTCGTAGAGTTAAAGCGCTCAATTTCATAT
>Ga0213881_10001548_pt1 | contig 10794 bp, 10 predicted proteins | sample BarmaccoBMER_R08_FD_160104 | JGI IMG/M metagenome (GOLD analysis project Ga0213881, IMG submission 160104) | Barbacenia macrantha exposed rock microbial communities from rupestrian grasslands, the National Park of Serra do Cipo, Brazil - ER_R08 ... | reverse complement strand
TCTTGTTCAAGCTCTTGGATAGCGGCATTCAGGGCTTCGTCTACCTTCCTGCAATCGTAGCCGCGCAGGGATGTTCTGAACTGCGTAGCACGGATATCGGCGGCAGTGACCGGATGGGATGTGGTGGGGCCACGGCCGAGCGTCCCGTCAATGCGCGCGAACAGCTCATCGACTTGGCGGCGCGCGTAGCCGCGCATGACAATTGGAAAGGAAGGCATAGGCTAGCCAGTATCACACATCGGGTACGTACGGCTTCCGCTGCACGCCTTTGGCCGCACATCTTGAGCTGCCCGTTCGCCCGGTGCGCGGGGTTTCGCTTTACCTGCTGGCGCGGGCGCAGTAGCGGACGGCGAAGGAGTCATCGCCGCCGACGGCCCCGAACTGGCCTACGGCCCAGGTACCGGCCGGCGAGCTGGCTGAGATGCCGACCAGGTCCGCGCCTCCCCCCGGGCTGGGACTGGCGGCAACGGTCCAGGCGGTGCCGTTCCAGTGCAAGATGAGTGACTGGCTGCTAGCGCCGTTAGAGATGTAGCCAGCGGCCCAGGCATTGGCGGCCGACGTCGCCACCACGCCGCGGAGGGAGTCGACCAAACGGGAGCCTCCCGGGTTGGGACTGGGTGCGCGCGTCCATACGGTCCCGTTCCAGCGCAGGATGAGGGTGTGCTGTCCGGCGCGATCCGATACATCGCCTGCCGCCCACGCGTTCACGGCGGAGGTGGCGTCCACGCCGAACAGCTCGCCGCCTGTCCCCTTGAGGTGCGGGGCGGCTACCTGCGTCCAGGCGGTGCCGTTCCAGTGCAGGATGAAGGGCCAGGTCTGCTGGCTGCCGGAGCTGCCTACCGCCCAGGCGCTGGTGGCGGACGTGGCGGTCACGGCGTCCAGCCCGCTGCGGGACCCGGGATCCGGGATGGGTACCTGGGTCCAGCGCGTGCCGTTCCAGTGCAGGATCAGGCTGCGGCTGGCGGGCGGCCCGCTGCCGTAATCCCCCACGGCCCATACGTCCTCGGCGGAAACTGCCCAGACACCGGTCAGGTAATTGACACTGCCAGGGCTGGGACTGGTCACCTGGTTCCAGGTGGTCCCGTTCCAGTGCACGATCAGCGTCTTGAACTGCCCTCCCCTTTCGTACTCTCCTACCGCCCAGATGCTGGACCGGGAGACCGCGCTGACGGCGCTGAGGAAGTCGCCCGAGCCGCCCGGGTCCGGGGTGGGCACCACCGACCAGGCGGTGCCGTTCCAATGCTCAGCCAAGGTCTGTGCGCCGCTGGTGTCGGCGTAGGTTCCCACCGCCCATGCGTCACCTGCCGCGAGCACGGCCACACCCGTCAGGTCATTGTTGTCTGATCCCGGGCTGGCGGGCTCCGCCGCGGTCCATTGTCCGCGGGCCGCCGCCGGGCACCTCGTGGCCGCCGCCTGACCGGCGCCCCCGGAAGCGGCCGGGGCTGATCCCGCCGCGCAGCCCGCCAGCACCCCCGGGACAGCAACGGCAGCCAGGACCACTGCCCAGCGCCGGGCAGGCCATCGCAGCCACATCATGGAACGATCCTCCGGCAAGTCTGGCCAGCGTCTGGGGGCGCTTCCGCGGGTTTCCGCGCTGGCAGCCCATTCTGAGCCCGGGGCAGCGGCAGCGCCTGAGCATAATGACCTAATTCGGCCTGAGTATAAATGTTGCCGATGAGCCGCGGGGGGCTGCGCGCGGCCGGGTTGCGACCAATGCCGGGTCGTTATGTGTCCTGGGTGGGCTGGCTGTTTCCGGCCAGTGTCACCTGGATGGTCCGCTCTTCGGTGCCGCGTACGACTTTGAGTTCAAGTGTGCCGCCGCGGGCGGCTTCTAGTGCGTCGAACAGGTCATCGGCGGTGCGCACCGGATTGCCTGCGGCCTCGGCGATCAGGTCACCCGAGGCCAGGCCGGCGTTAGCGGCCGGGCTGTCCGCGGTGACGTCGCGGATGAGCAGGCCATCAGCATCCGGCAGCCCGACTGCGCGGCGCAGCCGCCGCGCCAGGTGGCCGGGAGCTATGGCGACGCCCAGCTGGGGTGGTGACGCCGATTCGCCCCTGGCCAGAGCGCTGGCCTGGTCGCGCAGCGCCTGGTCCGCTGGTATGGCCAGGTAGAAGCCCTCGCCGAGCCGGTTGGTGTTGATTCCCAGCAGCTCACCGCCGGCGGTCAGTACCGGGCCGCCGGAGGAACCGGGCAGCAGCGGGGCGGTGTGCTCGAGGCTGCCGATGATGCGACGGCCGCGCGGGCCACGGAAAACCCGGTCGATGCCTGAGACGAAGCCGAATGTCACTCGCAGGCCTCGCCCGCCGGGATTGGCCAGGGCGAAGACCGGCGTGCCGATCCGGGCGGCCGGCTGGCTGGGCCACGGCAGCGCCGCCGCGCCGCCGGTGCCGACCTCGATGACGGCGAGGTCAGCGTCGATGTCGTGCCCGGCCAGGCGCCCTTCGGCGGTCCGCCCGTCGGCGAAGGTGACCGTTACCTGATCGGCTCGTACGTTGTGCGCGTTGGTCAGGACCTGGCCGTCGCCGAGCACGATGCCCGACCCGGCCCCCCATCGGTGTCCGATGCCCACCACGGAAGGGCCCGTGCTCTGGGCCAGCTGCTCGATGCCTGCCTGGATCTCGTCGAAGATCGTCATCGCTTCCTCATCACTAGTCGGTAGTGACTTGCAAGTTACTACCTTCCTCCGTTGGAACGCCAGCTATGCGGCTACGATCAGCTCATGGCTGAAACGGAGACCCCCGCGACACCGCTCGCCGAGGCGCTGGCCCGGGTAGGTGATCGCTGGACACTGCTGGTAGTCGAGGCGCTGCTGGCCGGGCCGCTCCGGTTCAACGACCTCACCGGCCAGGTCCCCGGCATCGCGGCCAGCGTTTTGTCTGAGCGGCTCAAGCGCCTAGAACGCGACGCGCTGATTGTCGCCCGCCCCTATTCCGATCGCCCGCCCCGGGCCACTTACCAGCTGACAGCCGAGGGCACCGACCTTGCCGGAGCGCTCCGCCTGCTCGCCGGCTGGGCCGCCCGGCATACCGACGCCAGCCAGACGCCCCGCCACGCGGCATGCGGCACCTCGTTGCAGGCCCGCTGGTATTGCCCCACTTGTGACCACCTTGCCGACCTCGAACCCGACGTCGGCACGCTCTACGTGTAAGCCCCGGGCGGGTGATCGGGTAGCGGCACTGGGGTGACTCGGCAGTGCGGGCACGCTCATCTAACACCGGTGATCGCGGCGTAGCCGGCGGTCCATAGCGACAGGACGAGCGCGGCTATGGCCAGGATGGCGAGCGCTGCTGCCTTTCCCGCCAGCGCGCCAAGCCCGGCGGCCAGATAGGGTGCCGCGAAGCCCACGTAAGCGAGCGCGTAGTAGCAGGCGACCACGGCACCGCGATCGGACGCGCTGGCGAGTCGCTCCGCCTGCCGCAGGCCGCAGACCAGGCACAGGCCGTATGCGGCGCCGAGGAACACCGCGGCTAGGCCTGCCACGGCCCGGTCCTGGCCGCCGTAAACCGCGGCCACCCCGAGGCCGGTGCCGACCGCGGCGCAAGCCAGCCCGGAGATGAGCCCGTTGGCGGCCGCGATCCGCCGGGCCAGCGACTGGGCGGCCACACCGGCGGTGAACGCCAGCATGGTCATCAGGCCGGCGAAACCGGCGGACAACGTCTTCGCGCTGGTCACATCCTCGGGCAGCACCACGATCGCGAGCGATATCGAACCGAAGACCAGCGGTGCTCCCGGCGCCACTGCCAGCCAGAAGCGCCATGAGCGCACCGCGGTAGGCGGCCACCCGCGGCGCGCGGCCGGCTCCCGCACGGCCCGCGCGCCCGGCACGCTCATCGCGGCGACCGCCGCCACCGCGCCGATCACCAGGTGCGGGAGGTACGGTACCTGGAGCGGATCCCCTGCCCACTGCGCGAATCCCGCGGCCACCACCGGACCGAGCCCGAATCCCGCGGTGAGCGCGAGCGCGGCGCGGCGCGCCCCGGCCGCGGGGTCCGCGCCGGTGTACGGCGCGACGGCATTCCCGGCGAGGGAGAGATCTTGCACCCACGCGGTGGCCGAACTGAACACCACACCCGAGCACAAGCCGGCCAGCGCGCGGCCGGCCGCGATGACCGCGAGATCGCGCGGGCCGACGATGAGCAGCAGCGTCGCGACCGGCGAGAGCACCACGAACGGGACCAGTACCAGACGCCGGCCGTAGCGATCCGAGGCCGGACCTCCGACCAGCAGACCGGGAACGAGCGTCGCCGCGTAGATGACGAACAGGCCGGCCACCGCCGCCGCGCTGAGGTTCAGTTCGTGCCGGTAGACGATCAGCATGGGCGAGAACTGGTTCGCGCCCCAGCCCACCGCGAACATCGCGAACGCGATCCGCATCCACGCCCGGGCATCCGGCCGCGAAGGCCGCTGGGTGAAGGTCTTTTCGCGCCGGGACAAGCTGTCCCCCGGCTCCTCTGGCTTGGACCGGGCGGAACTGTCCCCCAGACCTGCTGGGTCGGCGGCGATCATGGTCTCCACCCTAGGCAGGTAACCGTCAAATCCACGTTTGACTGTCGCCGGGATAAGATACCGGCATGGACCCGGACGCGGATCTCGCCTCGGTCGCCGCGCTCATCGCGGACCGCAATCGCGCCCAGATGCTGCTCGCCCTCCTCGGCGGGGCGCCGCAGTCCGGCTCGGCGCTGGCCGAGGCGGCCGGTATCTCTCGCTCGCTGGCCAGCGCGCATCTCAGGAAACTGGTGGACGGCGGTTTCGTCAAGGTGCGGCCGAGCGGGCGTCAGCGGCTGTATTCGATCGCCTCGGAGCCGGTCGCCGACGCGCTGGAGATCCTCACCCTGCTCGCCCCGGCATCGCCCGCGCGCACGCTAAAGGAAGCGAGCCGGGCGCGGAACCTGCGCTGGGCCCGGATGTGCTACGACCACCTGGCCGGCACCGTGGGAGTGACGCTGACCGCGGCATTGCTCGGCCGAGGTCTGATGCTCGATAGCGATGGCGGCTACCTGCTGGGCTCAGCGGGCCCAGCGGGGTTCGGTGAGATCGGCATCGACGTCAGCCAGCTCGAGCGGCGTACCCGCCCGCTGCTCCGGGCCTGTATGGACTGGAGCGAACGCCAGTACCACCTGGCCGGCAGCCTGGGCGCCGCGCTGTCCGGCACGATGCTCGACCGGAAGTGGATCGCGCGGCGCGAGGCGAGCCGGATCGTCACGGTAACCCCGGCCGGGGCGAAGGGCCTGCGTGACTGGCTGGGCGTGGACCTGGATCAGCTCCGCGCCGCCGCCTAGTACTAGCTCGGCGACATGCCAGGGGTCCAGATCCTGCGGTTCCTGCGCGCAATCCGTGGTCATGTCGCCGTCGCTGAGATGCGATGCGGAGCTGGTGAGCTGTACGTATCACCGCATAGCGGGCACACGGGCCAGCCACTTTTGCGGAAAATAAGGGCTCTTTGGAGGAAAAGGCGCTGGAAACCGGCGCCCTATTCTCCTTGAAGCTCTTTTCTTCCCACGTCGTTCACCGCAGCCGCCGTCATATAACGGATATATCCCGATAAATCGGCACCCGTCCCCACGGCACCGCAAGGCGCCTCAAGGCACGCAAGGCACGCAAGGCCCGGCACGCAAGGCACCGCAAGAACCGCAAGGCACCGCAAGGCACCGCAATCCGATTTGCGACGGAATGTCGCAAGCCTGGCGCCCTTTCTTCCAAGAGCCCTAATGAGGTTCTTCCACTGCGGGAGCGCCGATTCGGGGCTGGTGGTGGCACCGTACTGCGGTGTGGCTTGAGGGATCTCTGAACATCATATGTGTTTGAAGTGTCCAAGTGGGCATATCAGCACTCGTGATTACGGAGGTGACAGTTACGGCGACTCGGCAAGAGCGCCGTCGTAAACCGGGTGCCCGGCCCGGCGCGTTCTGGGCTCGACGGGCGATCCGGTATCCGGTGCTCCTGTGGGTGATTCCGGTGCTTGCATCGGCGGCGGCCAGCGCGCTGCTCGCACTGCTCGCACTGCTCGCACTGCTCGCGCTGTCCGCGCTGCCGACGTGGGCGAGCACGGTCGCGCAGAACCCGCCGCCGGGTCTTCATCTGATGTGGGCGACCGGGACGGCGCTGCGGGCGGGCTGGTCGGCATCGCCTGCCGCTTCGTCCTACTCCTACGCTCTCTATCAGATGAACGGCATACAGATACGGGCGGGCGAAGAGCCGGGCTACTACCACACCGTCAGCTACGACAACCTGCAGCCCGGGTGGAGCTACCGGTTCGTCGTCTGGGCCAATCCGCACGGCCAGCCCAGTGCGCCCGCCACGCTGTGGGTCACGCTGCCGGTGCCTACTCCGCTGCGCATCCGCGCCTACCAGTGGGCCGAATCCCAGGCCGGTACGCCGTACGTCTACGGCGGCGAAGGGCAAGGCGGCTACGACTGCTCGGGTCTCGTCCGCACCGCCTACGGCCAGGCCGGCATCTGGCTGCCGCGGACCACGACCGAGATGCTCGGCTACTGGCGGCTGCGCAGGGAATCAGCACCGCGTCAAGGCGACCTGGTCTTCTTCGGCTCCGGACACGTCGAGTTGTACGACAGCCCGGAGCGGTCGTTCGGCTCGGAAACCGGCCCGGACAACGGGCACACGGGTGCGTGGTGGTACCGATGGTGGCCGGACAACTGGTGGCCGACCGCGTTCTACCGCGTGACCGGGGCCGGCTGAGCCGACGGGTGGCCGACGCAGAATCACCGGATCGGCGCGGCGGGCTCGCGGGCCGGGGTCAGGTGACGCTGAAGTGGTTCAGTATTTGCTGGAGGAAGCTGGCGGCGAGCGCGCAGCCGGCGATCGCGGTGGGGATGGCCGCCCAGGCCGCGATCCGTGACCTGCGCGCCAGCAGCGCCCCGACGACGATCAGGCCCGCCGCGGACCACCACGTGATGGTGTGGTAGTCGAACGCCAGGCTGGCGCGGTGCAGGCAGTCCGGGAACGAGGCGGAAGGTATGGCAAGCGAGGAACAGGCGGCCGGGGCGCTGCTCGCCGAGGAAAGCCCATTGGGAACGGTGGGGAACAGCGACCACAGGATGAGGGCGGCCACAACGCCGGCGAGGTGCCACCAGTTGGCCGGCTCCGCTCCCGAAGCTCGCACCTGCCGCCACTGCGCGACCGCGAAGCCGTAGGCGATCACTATCGGAATCACCAGTACCGGCAGGCTGACAGCGATGGACATCCGGCTGGTTACGGCGGCACCGATCAGTTCAACCAGGAACCCCCCGAAGACCACAATCCACCCGGTCATTCCGGCTTCGAACGGCCTGGCCAGGAACGGTGGCTTGGTCTGGCTCGCATCGTCCGGCGCAGGACCTCGCCGCGACCCATTCAATTTCGCTCGCGCTGACAGCGCGCCCCGTCGCGACAGCATAGGCCGAGCCTACATACTTACCGGCCGATCAGGAACTGGTGGACATCAAGATATCCAGCCGCGAACCCGGCTTCGCTGGAGGCGAGATAGAAGTCCCACGTCCGGCGGAATGCCTCATCGAAGCCGAGTCCGGCGACCATGGGCCAGTTGCGGTTGAAACGGGCCCGCCACAAGCCCAGGGTTGCGCGGTAATGCTCGCCGAATGTGTACCGGTCGAGCACGCGAAGGCCGGTATGGCTGGCCAGGTTCTCCTCGATGGCCTGGATCGACGGGATGAGCCCGCCGGGGAAGATGTACTTGTCTATCCAGGTGAAGGTGGTGCTGGTCCGCAGCATCCGGTCGTGCCGCATGGTCATCGCCTGGAGGCCGATCCGGCCTCCAGGGGCGAGCACGCGATCCAGGGTCCGGAAGTAGTCCGGCCAGTAGCGGCGTCCGACGGCCTCGACCATCTCCACGCTCACGATGGCGTCGTAGCGGCCGTCGTCCGCGGTGAGCTCCCGGTAGTCCAGCAGGTCCACGCGCACCTGGCCGGTCACTCCGGCCTGGGCGGCCCGGTCCCGCGTGAACCCGGCGTGCTCGGCCATGTTCGTCACGGTGCGCACGTGCGCGCCACGCCGGGCCGCCCGCACGGCCAGTTCGCCCCACCCCGCGCCGATCTCCAGCACGCGGGTCCCGCTGCCCACCCCGGCCAGATCCAGCAGCCGGTCGATCTTCCTGCGCTGCGCCTCGGCCAGCACCGTGTCTTCGGCCAGCACCGTGTCTTCGGCCAGCACGCGCCCGTCCTCCCCGGTCGGGAAGATCGCCGAGGAATAGCACATCGTCTCGTCAAGGAACGCGCGGAACAATCCGTCGGGAAGCGCGTAATGGTGGCGGGCGTTGCGCTGGGCGCCATTGATGGTCTGCTCCTCGGCGCGTGGCCGGCGCGGCGCGGCGCCATGTCCCCGGATTCCCTGCAATCCGCGCGGGACGATCACGTCAACCCCGGCCACCAGCACGGTCAGCAGCCCGGACAGGTCATCGGTGTCCCAGTCGCCGGCCTGGAACGCCTCGCCGAAGCCGATCAGGCCCCGGGCGCCCAGACGCCGGTAAAACGATTCCGGACGCAGCAGCCGGAGCACAGGTTGCCCAGGTCCGGAGACGGCACCGCCACCGCTGGCGGTAACGGCCACATCAAACGGGAGGCGCCGCCTGGCACGGCGGACCATGGCCCGCGCCACCGCCGCCCGGAGCGGCGCCCGGGGAGCCGGCGGGACGACGATCTGACGGCTCGGGCCCGGCGCTGGCGGTGCCGCCAGCCCGCTCCCGCCCAGCTTGCCATCGTCGGATACCACTGCTGAGCGCCCCTTCCAGCCAAGGGGCCACGCCCCAGACGGCCATACACCGTAAGAATGCATGGCACCGCCGACGCGCAGACAAGCCCGCCGTTACATCGAAGCGAACTTCGCGTGCAGGGCGCGGGTTCGATCAGGACCTGACCGCCTGGATCTGCGTGGTCTGGGCGACCAGACGCTGCTCCGCGTCGTACAGGCTGGTCTGCGCGGTAACGGTGGTTCTGCCCCGGTGCAGCGGCGTCGCCACCGCGCGCACCGCTCCCCCGGTGACGGGCCGGAACAGCTGGCTGGTGGAGGTGATCGTCGCGGTCGTCGCGCCCTCGGGCAGCCCGAGGTACGTGACCAGCGCTCCCGCGGTGTCGGCCAGCGACATCAGGACGCCGCCATGCATGAGGCCGGCCGCGGTGCACAAATGCGGCGCCCACTCCAGCCGGGCGATAACTCGCTGCGGGCCGGCCTCCTCCAATGTCACGCCGAGGTGCTCGGCGAATGGCATGACCGTGACGAGCGCATTCAATTCGGCAGACATGCTTAGGAGCCTATCGAGGCCAGAAGTGATCTTACCGTGGCGGCGAATCGTGACGAAATCGTCGCTTTCCCCCACCGGCAATCGCGCACATACTCAACGTAAGGCCGAGGGAGGGGAGCCCTTGATCTGATGGGGGTGCTAAGCCATGGACTATTGCACGAAATGCGGCCGGCCCGCCAAGGGCGGCATGCTGTTCTGCACCGGATGTGGCGCGCGCCTGCAAACGTCGGCTGTCACCGCGGCCGCCGCTACAGCAACCGATGACCGCGGTCGCCGCGAACCGGCCGGAGCCGGGCGGCCGACCGGAGCCGGGCGGCCGACCGGGCGTCGCCCCGGACAGGGGCCGCCGAGATGGGCGCTCCTGCTGGGCATTGTCCTGCTGCTGGGAATCTGCGGGGCCGTGGCGACGATAATCGTCATGCGGGCCTCGAACAACAATCACCTGCGTCTCAGTAGCAACAACGCAGGACAGCGGTCCCCATTGACTTCCGCACCAGCTCAGTCGACCGCACCCCAGACGTCCGCATCCCAGACAACGGGGCCCCAGACCACGACGCCTCAGACCACTCCCGCTCAGCAGGCCACTCCCGCTCAGCAGGCCACGACGCCGCCCGAGCAGGTGGCGGCACAGGGCCTGGCCAGCTTGCTGGCGAAGAGCTCCAGCGACAGAAGCTCGATCGTGAACGCGGTCAGCGACGTGAACCAGTGCGGCTCCAGCCTGTCCCAGGACGCCCAGGTGTTCCAGCAGGCGGCCAGCTCACGCCAGCAGCTGCTGTCCCAGCTCGCCTCACTGCAGGACAGTTCGGCGCTGCCCGCGCAGCTGATCACGGATCTGCGGAACGCGTGGCAGGCCTCGCAGCAGGCCGATCAGGACTTCGCGGCGTGGGCCAGCGATGAGAACAACAGCTGCACCCCGAACGACTCGTCGAACGCCAACTATCAGGCCGCGACCGGCCCGGACGATCAGGCGACGACCGACAAGACCGCCTTCGTCAACGAGTGGAATCCGATCGCGACACGGTACAGCCTGTCGACCTACCAGGAGAACGAGCTCTAGCCGAGGCTGTTCCAGACGATCGCCGACAGCCCGTTGATGGTGTCGATGCCGTACGCCTCGGAGGGGTTACCGGTGCTCAGCACCGCGATCAGGTAGTCGCGGCCGAGGCCCGAGACCCACCCGACGCTGTTGATCTGCCAATCGGTCCCAGCCTGGTCGAGCGGCAGCCAGCCGTTCTTGAGCGCTACCGTGGCCTGAGCCGGCACCCCGCCGGACACGCCCCAGCGCTGCGACGGCGTCACGCTTTCCATCATCCCGAGCGCCGAGTCGCGGTCGCCGGCGCTGATGACCCCGTTCGGCTCCACCAGCTCACGGAGCAATGCGATCTGATCCGATGGCGTGGTCGTGGACAGCCCCCACCCAGGCCAGGGAAAGCCAGGACACTGCACGCACGCCGAGGGCGTGGTGCCCCTCAGCCCGACAGCGGCGTTGAACGCCCGGATGCCGCCAGCGCCGCCGACCGCGTTCCACAGCGCGGTCGCG